>Ga0172380_10009297_pt1 | contig 10510 bp, 13 predicted proteins | sample Leawe162metaG_FD_119747 | JGI IMG/M metagenome (GOLD analysis project Ga0172380, IMG submission 119747) | Leachate microbial communities from a municipal landfill in Southern Ontario, Canada - Leachate well 162 metaG | ecosystem: Engineered > Solid waste > Landfill > Unclassified | place...
ACTTGTGTTAAGTCTGTTGCTCATGGTGGTCATATCGCCAAATTTGTCCAAGCCCCGCGAAATAACATAAGAGCGCCCAAACAGCATAAGGAATTTCAGCTTCATTACCGATCCATTTTCTAACTGTCCTTGGCCCGGTCTTTTGTTTTAATCCGAGCGCCTTTGCAGCCGATGAGCCGGTAAAACCGGCAAGACGCATCGCTGCGGCGACTTCTGCACCGGTTGGCGTAGGCCAATCTTCGCTATGCGGCGTCAGGCATTCAGGTCGAATTGTTAATTTATAGGGTTCCCCCATTTCTACCTCGAAAAGTGCCGATCAGCGGCACAAATTAAATATCAATATCAGATTCAAAACCAACACATTACCCAATCTTATTTAACTTCCGCTCGAATTCGCAAAAATCATCCGGTAGCGGGATACCAGGACCAGTTGTGCAGTAGCGGATAGTTCCAGCCCTTGTGACATAAGCAACACCGGACACATTTAACGGAATCGTTTTTTTTCATTATCCTTGACTTGATTTTAGCTGTCTGATTTTCCATGGTTTTATAGTCTGTTTTTTCGCATTGCATATCAAGCGTTTTCTATTGATAGCGGGAACAAACAAACGCCATGCGGCATAGTTTTACCGAGTAAATATTCCCGTGCGGAATAGTAATGAGCGAAATAATACGATCTAAAGTAACGCTTATGTTTCGGTACTGAGCGATCAAAGCCGATAAACGTTCGTTTTATATGACAATTAATAAACCGCAGCATTGCCCGTTTGACGTGAAAAAATGATTTTTTATTCATATCTAAACCCTCATGGTAACAAAGATAGCCTGGTTCCTGTGCCGATCCGGGCGAACTTTGTCACCGATACAGAACAATGGAAATTTAGGCGGCTTCCGAAATATCAACCGCTGTGCTTAACTGGAACATAGTGGTCAAATCATAACCGGCTGCGGTACATGCATCGGTATGAGCGTTGTTGATATGTTCATCGGAAGGCGAACCCCAACGGACTCGTGGCATTACCATTGCATCGGTAATCTTTTCGGCCCGTTCGTAATGATTCCAGAACTCCTTTGTTGCCGCATTATCATCATTTGGTAGCCAATGTCTCTGACGGCCAACCATACGATTCAGACGATCAATAAGATCGCGACTCCTGGGATAAAAATGTACGGTGCCGGCTTGTCGATACCAACGCACATCAAAGTAATCGGTGGTCATTCGTTGACTGTGTTTTAAGTCATTTGGCATAGCCTGAAATAAATCATACAGACCATAATTGCATTGTGCCTTACCGTCGAGCATGGCAAAGGTCTTATCAAAGTCCTGCAATTTCTTAAGGTCTTCCCAACTTGGCCCTAATCCGTAACTATTGCGGACTGGAATAATAAACCGAGTCATTTTGACGCGATAGGCTAACTGTCTATGTTTTTCGTTCGATTTCCAGCCTTTGTAATAAGCCCGGTTATCGGGCCGGTACTTGGTTATCTCATCGAAACAATCAAGTAACATTTGGATATTCATATCGCCTTGATTATTGACCAGCCCGATCAAAAACCCCCGTATATTCGACTCTGTAAACGATAACTTGGCAATTTCTTCAAATTCAGTGGTAAGGCGTTGATAGGCCTTAGACGATAGATATTTGTCGAACTCGGTTGAATGCAAGACATTCGTCCAGGCTCTTTTTTTAAGGTCGTCGTATCCTTTATTAAAACGTTCCTGGATCGCAACCGAATCGCCATCCTGTGTGGTTTTATGCAGCTCATTCAGCGGTCGGCCCAATAACCGGGCATAGTAGTCGGCTTCTTCATGGGCTATTTCTGCGGTTTTGAGTGATTGAACGGCGGCATTAAACACCGCTACGGCATTATTGATTGTATTTTGTCGTAAAGCGATGCTGTTTTTGTCTTGATAATCAAGTCCGGCAACATGCTCGAATTCAAGGCCATTGGTGAAATTGGTTTTTACATAAAATGTCTTTTGTAACCAGATTAAAGCAACCTCGACCGAGGTTTTACGTTGTGTATCTGGATCAAGAAACGCCTCAGAGAGAAACTCGACAGAGCCGTGTTCCTCAATCCACTTACAAATTAATTTCCGTTTAGCCGTATGAGGATTTCGGATAGTTTCGGCATTCAGAATCGCGACCACTTCACCATCTACTAACAAATTAAAAGCTTTAATAAGATGCTCGTCGCCAGAAAAAAAAGGCGGGTTCATCAACACATGGGAAAACATTGCCGCACCGTCATAAGCTAAAAAATCGCTATCGATTACGTTTAGGCCTTTACTGCGTAAGATTGCCTGATTGTCTAAATCGATTTCTATGCAATCGATTTTCGCAGGATGATGTGATGAATAGTGATCGCTCCATTTATCAAGTAATGGCGAGAGTAGGTCCCCTCTTCCGGCTTGAGGCTCCAGGATGCGTCGATAATTATGTGATTTGAACTTAGAAATGGCTTTTTCAGCCAATGCGCGAGGCGTTGGGTAAAATTGAAGCATCGGATATCTCCGGTAAACTGGCCAGAGCGGGATTGCCCGGCCTATGCATGGTGATGAAATATCAAAACCATGGGGTCATTATCATAGCGTTATAACCGGCGTGTCAAGCTTTTTAACCTGACAGATGAAGTTTTAAGGTTTTAATAGTTTTAATAGTTTTAGACGGTAAAACGCTATTTTTACTTTTTTAAAACAATAAGATATAAATATTAGCGGTTCCTAAAAGACACTGTTCGGTTCCTAATAGACACAAATCGGTTCCTTAAACACGGATTCCGGTTCCTAATAGACACAAATCGGTTCCTAATAGACGAACTATCCACAACTTACGTTACGCCAAATATCGTTAGCAACATTTAAAAAGGCGGCGTGTGTCTATTAGGAACCTTCGCTATCAATTACAGCAATTGCATCTCGGTGAGTCATGATTAATTGCGGACCTTTGAGACCTTTTTCCTCTCTTAAAACATATTCCGGCAGGTCATTAAGCTCGATAAGACTGCGCAAATTGAAAGAAAATTTCTTAAATGTGCCGGTGCTTCCGCTCCGCTCATAAATCGTTCTAAACGCCCATTTTGCAGTACCTTTTCCGGCCGCCCGCCTTGCAAGCCGATAAACGAATTTCCCAAGGCCTGGTTCAATGAGAAAATAATCGTGATGAACCGTGAGTACGTCCGGCCGCTTTCCTTCGATAATCTCACGATAAAGCCATTGAGGCGCTTCAATTTCTAGGTCGGCAATCCGACCGGAGTCGGTATAGGACACTACCCGATAACTGCCGATTAATCCTTCCGCTTCCACTTCGCGCATTGTCCTGCCGTTATTGTTAACGCGTTCCCGCACACTTTTGATCGTGGTGCCGCGAAGCCGCTCCAACGCACGTTCGATTTCTTCCGCTTGTCGGCCGCCATGTCCCTTTCGGCAAAACCGTAAAATGTCGGTGACATGAGGCCGGAACTTTCGGCTTGGTTTCTCACCCTTGCCGGCGTGATAGGCGTTAACCGCTTCCGTTAAATGCGATACCAGCATCAGGACAATATCGTAATCCCAAATCGACGCCATTCCGTCCGGGCCGCTTTTTACTTCGACGTAACCATCCGGCAGGTCATACCGGATCACGTCACCGGCGCGGCGTTCTTTTTTTGAGAGCCGGAACACGGCTACATCCATAATACTGCGGCTATCGCGGGTGCCCACGTCATAAAGGGCGGGCACAAAAAAATCCATTTGGGCGTCGCCACTGGGAGGTTTTCTCATATTAGATTTAGTGGGAGGCTGTTTATCGGATTCAACCTGCAACCGATGAGCCGCTTGCGCATAGGTTTCACCAGGTCGAGCCTCTTTCTCGATCCTCTGTTTCTGAGCTGCGCGTATTTTGTCCAATTTATCCGTCATTTCAGATACGATTTTCGATGAGCTGTCACCTGTCATTGTATTAAGTCCTCGGTTAACCCATTCTTAGCTAAACTAATGACTGTGCTTATCCATTTCGTGTCGAAAGGCATTGACGACATTACGGAAGGCCGAAATAATTTCGGGCGGCGCAACAAGCGTTACCCTTTCCCAGCCTGGCGGGATCAGCACGTCATCCTCTGCCGCGTGGCTGGCTAACACGCGTTGATATGTATCCCACACACTGTTCACGGAATCGCCGATAGCTTGCCGTGAACAACCATACCGACCGGCAACGGTTGTATAGGATTCATTAGCAACAAGCACCGAATAAGCGGCTTCCTGTCGATCTTGCGAAATTCTTAAAAGGGGCCTAACCGCAGCGAATTCGCTCTCGGTCAGGCGTCGTTTAGCCGGCATAGGCAATCAACTCCGAATAACAAAAAGAAAGTGTAACCCTGGGTTACGCTTGGACACTGCCCAAAATATTTAACAAACTGAATTTCGCATCCCGATCAAGACCGTAAGCAAACGCCGCTAAAGCGAAGGCACCAACACCGTCGGCTGCAAAAAGATCATCCCGCATGCACAGCAACATATCACGCCCGGCGTCATTGCTTTGGACGCCCTTGTCATAAAATGTGCGAAGCCAAACCTCTATCATTTCCCGGTCATCCGAGCTCATATCGTCTAGCACCTTTTTGGGTTTACCCTTTTGCAAAAATAAAGCGCTGTAGGCCTGACCGAGGACAAGACCAACCAATTCCCGGTTGGGCCGCGGGTCTCTACTGTGATCAACTTCAACGGCCTGTTTAGGCGGTTTTTTTTCCGGTTTCGGCTTAGGTGGCTTGACCTCGTTCTTACCGGCCTTAACCGGTTCCCCCACATTCGCCTTAGCGCCGCCGCTTTTTATATCGTCAACTAACTTCTTGGCCTTCTTCGGGTCTATCTTTTCGATCACTTTTACCGCATTAATAGACTCAACATCGGCGCTCAAATCCTCAGCGACCAAGCGCTTTGCCTGCTCTGGTAAATCCAACAAGCCCATCATTTTCGATAAACGAGTCCGGCTTATGTTGTATTTCGCCATTACCTCGTCCATGCTCATGGTTTCAAGGTCGTGCTCGATTTTCTTAGCTTCTTCAATTTGCGTGAGATTTTTGCGATGGATGTTTTCGACCACTTGGGCTTTTTCGGCCTGTTCATCTGTTAAATCCTTCACTCTGGCCCAAAGTTGCGTCATACCCTCGATCCGGGCCGCGCGACAACGTCGTTCACCGGCTACCAGTAGATACGGTTTTTCGCTCCCTGGGCGATTAGGCCGAACGAGAATCGGCTGTAACTGGTTTTCGCGAAGACTACGGCCAAGATCGGCTAATTTGTTGTTCTCGTCCTCGAACTCTTCACGCACCTGGCTACCAATCTCGATATCGTCCAGGTTAACCATAATGTCGTATTCATTGGGGTTGCCGCTCGCTCCGAACAAACTATCGACACCACCACCGAATAACGGATTCGTGTTGCTCATATCGTTCCCCTTTAATTCAATCTGTCCAGAATGGCGGCGCATGCCGCCCGCCATTCTTGTGCGGCTTTTAAATGGCCTTCGCCGCTAGTATGCGTCCACACCGGACGGCGCAATGCAATCGCCTTTTTAACCGGCGCACGTTCGGCCAAGGCCTCCTTTAAAATGATTGGCCCGTATTGCTGTTGTAGCGACGCGAGAGCCTGGCGGGCATCCATACTGCGGCTATTAACCTTCATCGGCAGAATGCCGATGTGTTTCAGCCTCGGGTTGAAACCCTGGGTGCGGATGACATGGATCGTCGACATTAAATCTGCGACACCGGCCAACTCGTATAGGCCGATGGATACCGGTGTTACCACGTAATCGGCGGCCGCCAATGACGCCATTAGGCGAATGCCGAGCAAAGGCGGTGTGTCGATCACGCATAAATCGAAATCCGCCGCAAACTGCCGTAACGCCAGGCTCGGCTGCCGGATTACTTCGTTTTCGGCCTTGTCAATCGACAGCAAAGCGTTATCGGCCCGGATAATGCCTAACTTGTCGTTAAGCATTTGCGGCCGCGCATCCATTACGCCGGCCACATACAGTTTTGACGCGAATAGGCCTGGCTCCGCGTTAGCGGGAGCAGGAAAAGAAAGCGACAAACTCGCTTGTTTGTCCATATCGACTAGCAGCACTCGCATACCTGCTTCCAAGGCCGCGTATGCGATATGCACGGATAACGTACTTTTACCGACGCCACCCTTTTGATTGGCTATTGATAATATTTTCATGACGTAACAATTCCTAAATTCGTGGCATCAATAGAAGTATTTTTATGCTCGTTGGACGCGATCCAATTTCCAACTCGATAAACTAGGCCGATCCGGAAAACTGGTTCGCGCAAGCGTCCGCACCGCTTGTTCAAACACCTCGTGGTCTGTCGCCGTATTCGGCGCATACACCTCGACATAGCCGGAATAGTGTTCCCACATGCCAGGCATGCTACGCATATGGCACAGGTATTGAACATAAGCAGGCTCTTGTGATTCATCGAACATCGCTTTTTACTCCCAGGCAAAAAAACCGTGCCCCGGCGAACCGGGGCGTTGTAATCGATTAATAATCGCCGTCAAAATCATCCATCGGCGGCTCATCGCTCACCGGCGCACTTACCGCATTCGGAGCCTTGCCGAGCATTTGCAAGTCACGCGCGACGATTTCCGTGGTGTAACGTTCTACACCTTGTTTATCTGTCCATTTACGATTACGCAAACGTCCCTCGATGTACACTTGCGATCCGGTTTTCAAATACTCGCCTGCGGTTTTGGCCAACCCGTCGAAAAAAACCACCCTGTGCCAATCCGTGCGCTCCCTTCTTTCCTGTGTATTCCTGTCCTTCCAGGTCTCCGTGGTTGCCAAACTAATGGCGGCCGTCGGCGTGCCATTCGGCATATAGCGTACGTCAGGCTCAGCGCCTAAATAACCAACCAAAATCACTTTATTTACTACTGCTGCCATCGTCATTCTCCGGTAAACTGGCCAGAGCGGAAGTGCCCGGCCTTCTGATGGTAGGGCTATAACCCCGAAACCATGGGTCTATTGTCCTGTTTTTTTGCTTGCCTGTCAAGCTTTTTAGCATGACACTATAAAATAATTACCCGTCTTTGATGCACCACGTTTTTACAATCGGCCATCGTTCTAAAATCGGCGATCCCTCGCTATCGTCGTTTACATCGACGGCGACATAGGCCACCGTTCGCAAAAGCCGCGCAAACCGCACCGAGCCGTCGGACATAGCGATTTCCCAATCAAGCCCATGCTGAGCCGCCCAACTATCTGTCGTTGAGCGGAACTCAAAGCGTGCTTTAGTCTCGCGATGATAGAACTCGCCAGCCGCCCTACCCTTCTGATCGTAAAAATACCCCATTGCAAACCCAAATAGACGCCCCGGCGTATGGCCGGGGCGTTACGATTTAATCAATAGCGGCGAAAATCAAGCCAGCTTCGGCATGTTCGGAAGCGAAGTCCCGTAAAAAATGATAGCGGTCAATCAGGGCATCGACATCGTGTTGTCCGTGCATGCTGCCAATGAGCCTATTTATTGCAAACAAGCTGATCACGACGCCGGCCGCATCCGGAGACATCACGTCATCGAAATAATTACCGGAAACCGAAATCCGCATCGGCGCAGCGAAATCTGGAGCCATATAAAATCCCCCGTTGCTAAGTTCATGAAACAACCAGTAACCGCCTTTGTAATCGGGGCACAACTTATCGGCGAACTGATACACCAGCATTTCGCCGATTAACATCAACTCAGCGCCGAAATAAGTGGGTAGGAAATTAAGGCGATTGCCATCTGCAACCAAGGAAGAAGAAACAGGATTTTCTAACATCGGATATCTCCGTTAAACCTGGCCAGAGCGGAAGTGCCCGGCCTTATGATGGTGGGACTATTGCCCGAAACCATGGGGCTATTATCCTTATTTAATGCTTGATTGTCAAGTGATTTCGCCTGATATTGCAATATAAAACACTTGCTTTATTCAATCAATTCAAACCGTTATGGCACGCCCCTTGCGATCGGGATTAAGGGTTCAGGGGAGCGGAGAAATCCGAACTGCGCGGCGATAGCCGCACCTCTTGTTAGTCGGGGCAACACTCCTGCCTGGGCTGCATCGGTCTTAATGGGACGAGGGTTTGCGGTGCGTACAGACCGGCGGATCGTCCGGCGCGGTCAATGGGACGTGGAATAAATAGGGAGCGATAGCGACCGGCTTTATGCCGCGAAAGCCAATTGACCGAATAAAAGCCGGGGGATTTGCCACTCTGTCCGCACAGTACGCAAACCTTTCCGTTAAGGCAATAGCCACGTCGTTGGTCACGGCTAAACCATCAACATTAAAACTGGCTACATTTTCGCGCCCGCGAAAATCACCTTATCACTCCAAACAAGCTGATTTATGCACAGCGGCCTGCGTGGGGGCCATTCGATCTACCTCCGAAAAAGCGAGGCAATGTGTATAAATCCGTCGCCTGTCTTTAGGGTGTTGGTATTGCAGTTCGAGCAGGGCGATAGCCTTGCGTGCCGTTAGGGATAAGCCTAGCGGCTAAGGGATGTGTGGCGGTGCGTAGCTTGCGGAGCATTGCCGCACGTCCCTTATTGAGCGTCGGCAAGGCGGTCTGGAAGGTGGCGGCGATAAGCCGGCAGTCCGAAGGACCGAAGCGATAGCGGAGTCTGGAAGGGCGTCCGGTTTTTCGCGAATAGCGAAAAATGCCCCTACCAATTCAAAACAGTCACACCACAATCCGCCGTAACTTATCCATCAATCGTCACCAAACCATCCCAACCCGCAGCCCGGATCGCAGCCAGTGCCGGATTGCGCGAACTAAATTCAATGATGTTCCCATTCTCATCGCACAAAGCGAAATCGACAAACAACGCCGCCGCATCGCTGACCAAATTAGGCCAAACCTCCCAATGACCGGGTACACCATCAACCAAACTACGAGCCAACATAAAATCGTGAACGTTATCGGCGGTCACCATGTCAGTTAAAGCCGCCATCGTCATAAACCTTTGTTTCAATCCTGCTTCATTCATCGCCTTACATCCTAATTAAGTAACCGCGTCCAGCTCGGCCACCAAAGCCAAAGCCTCGCCGCGTTCAACATCACCCGGCCAGACGCGTAAATACCCGACCGCAAACTTACCATCGTTAAGTTGTGGCCGTACCCCATAAACCGGGCACCACTCCCCTACCCTATCCAAATATTTCGACCGTACATACACCACCAAAAACGTTCCATAATACCTAAGAAGCCGATTTGCCCACAGTAACACGCTTTTTCGGGGGCAGATTGGAAAGCCCCCTCGCGTGTTTCTGTGGACAAATCTCGTTAACTGCCATTTACCGGCCAAGAACCGCGCAACCAGCACTTGCACGCCGCTAAGGTCGACGCGAACCACGACGGCGGCTTCCGGAACGGAGAAACCGTAACTGCCGCGCGGTTTGTATCGCCAATTCACCCTATCCTCCACCTTAAAAGCTAACTCGCAACCACGGCCGACCATACCGAGTTCACTAGCCAGTTATCCAACAGAACACCTGATAAGCCCGGCTTAAATTCGCTGTTTCCGACGCATAGTGGTTATTCGTTACGATGTGATAAATGGGAATGAAAAAGGGCCGCATCCTTGCGGCCAGCGCGTCATTAAGCGGCTTTCAGCTTGCGCATTTCCTCCGCAAGCGTCCAAATCGCCTTATTAAGCTTGACGTTTTCACTAACGCCTTTCACCTCACGCGCACGGTGTGACCGGCGAGTTTCATTATTCATCACATTAACACCGCCGCGAATGACCTTTTCTTGCAATACGTTCATAGTGGTAAACAAGTCGTTGCTACGGTCACCGGTGCGGCGTGGGAGTAACAGCGCGTCGTTATCAACCGCTACGGACTCAGTGTCCCAACGTAGCTCTTTAGCCGCATTGGCAAAAATGCGGCGCTCAGCGAGACTTAGTTCGATGCCTTGCATGGCTTCCATGCACTCGATAGCCTTCGGGGTTTGCTCGACGACGTGATAGGTACCCTCGATCACATTGTTAACCACATCGCCGCTATGGCGGACGCGGATCGCCTCGATTTGGCCATCGCTAACGATCATGCCGTTGGAGCACACCAAGCGATAAAGCCCGGCGCTCAACTGATAAGAGCTAGTGCCATCGTGCGAATTAACCAGCACGATTTCCGGCTTGACTTCACCCACGGTTGAAAAGCCGTCATGTTGACGGAATCTTAAAAGATGTTTCGCGAAACCTTTTTTGGTCACATCGCGAACGCGGCTTTCGGTTGCGAACACAGGCAAAAAACCTTCATTGCGCAACGCTTCGACGATGTTGATAGTAGGGATGAATTTATAGGAATCCGCGCGGGATTCGTGTTTGTGCTCGGCGAACACAGAAGGGGCCAAGCGGTGCAGTTGATCGTTATCCAGTGGGTTTTGAGTTTTGGTGCCGTAAAAAGAACGCAACATGATATTTCTCCGTTTAACTTGGCCAGAGCGAGAATGCCCGGCCTTCTGATGGCGGGGGGGCTATTGCC
>Ga0172380_10009298_pt1 | contig 10509 bp, 16 predicted proteins | sample Leawe162metaG_FD_119747 | JGI IMG/M metagenome (GOLD analysis project Ga0172380, IMG submission 119747) | Leachate microbial communities from a municipal landfill in Southern Ontario, Canada - Leachate well 162 metaG | ecosystem: Engineered > Solid waste > Landfill > Unclassified | place...
AAATTAAAGAACTTTCTGCTAGAGATTTTGATAAAGAATTAGAAGATATTAATACTATATTAGAAGAAAATAATAAAAAACATACAGAACTAAATGATTTAAAAGCTATTAATTCTAATAAAAAAGAAGCGATAAATAATCGAATATTAGAACTTACTAAACAATTAATAGCAATTAAAACAGTAAAGGATATAAATGTATTAAACAGTAATACAACCGCTTTATCAACTAAAAAAACTAATACCAACACTAATATTGAAACTGTTAATAATAATTTAAACATTTACAAAAATAATGCTATTACATTAAAAACACAAATTGATCAGTATGATGACGTATTAATAAACGATAACATTAAATTAATAACAGAATTAACCAATAAAAAACAACCTTTAGATAAACAACTGCATACTCTTACCGTAGAAGCTAAAGAAAAGAAACTTAAAATTGAAAAACTTAAAGACTTAGAATACGATAAAGATTGCTCTTTTTGTATGAACAATATCTATGTCAAAGATGCGATTCAAGTAAGAGATTCTTTTGAACAAGATAAATTGGCTGGAAAAACACTATTAGAACAGATACAAGCGTTAGATACTCAAATATTAGAACTATATACTTATCAAACTCAAAAAACAGAATTAGATAGCTTAAAACAACAATTAAAACAAATACTTGACAATGATATTCCATTATGTAAAAGTAAGATTGAAAAATTTAATAAAGAAATAGAATTAATAGAATTACAAATAGTAGAAAATGCTAATGATATCGTTAAATACAATCAAAATATTGAAAATATCAAAGCTAATGCTATTGTTGAATCTGATATTAAAACAACAAAAGAAGAATTAAAAACAGTAACAAATGAAGGACAAACAATAGATAATAATATTCAAACTATAATTAAAGATATTGCTATTAATGAAAACAAAATAACTAACATCAACAATGATATAATTAAACTTAAAACGCTTGAAATTCAATCTAAGGTATATAATTATTATTTAGAAACAGTAAACAGACAGGGATTACCTTACGAATTGATTAGTAACATGATTCAATTCTTTGAAAATGAGATAAATTTAATTTTACATCAATTTACGAACTTTGAAATTAGAGTTGAAATGTTAGATGGAGATATTGATATGTATATTGATTATGGAAACGGACAAAAATGGTTACTAGAATTAACAAGTGGATTTGAAAGTTTTGCTTCTTCTATAGCTATTAGATGTGCATTGTTGAATATTTCCAATACGCCGAGACCAAATGGATTTATTGTAGATGAAGGCTTCGGTAAAGCAGATGCTGATAATTTAAGTAATATACCACAAGTCTTTGAATATTTAAGTCAATATTTTGAATTTATTTTAATTGTAAGTCATATTGATGTTATGAAAGATAGTGTAAATTCAATTATAGAAATAACTAAAGATAGTGAAAATAAATCTCACATAAATTTTTAAATCATGAATATAACTCCAGAAAAAATAACAGAATTAAAACAAAATGAAATATTTGTATTTGGTAGTAATGAATCTGGAATTCATGGAGCCGGAGCTGCTAAACAAGCTTTAAAATGGGGAGCTAAATATGGACAACCAGAAGGATTAAAAGGAAATACTTATGCAATTCCTACTAAAAATAAATCAATAACAAGAACATTATCAATTAATGAAATTAAAATTTATGTTGATAGATTTATTGAATTTGCTGTTATACATTCTGAATTGACATTCTTAGTAACTGAAATTGGTTGTGGATTAGCTGGATTAAAACCTATTGATGTCGCTCCATTATTTGCTGATGTGGTTAAATTAAAATTAAATAATATTCATCTTCCAACTAATTTTATATTTGAATTAATGGTTAATGGTACTATAAAACCACTTCCAACAGAAATATAGCAATTAAAATAAAATATAAATTAAATCCACTATAAAGTTAACTTTATAGTGGATTTTTTACTTTTACTAAATTTTACTATTTATATAAAAACAACAAATAAATAATAAAATGAAAAATCCGGATTCCAGTAGTACAAATTTTGAAAATATAGAAGTATTCAAAGGCAAAACATTGGCTAATATATTTAAAGAAATTCATAATAATCACAAAGATAAAGATAAACAAATTACAGAACTAATAGACAGTTTAAAGCCATTAATTACTAACATTACGGATGCTATACAGTTAGTCCCATTACTTAAAGATTATTTAGACATTGGAATTAAAAACAATGAACAACTTGTTAAATTAGCAACAGTAATCCAAAGAGCAGTATCTGTTAATAAAAGTGAAAATGGTAGTGGAGATGATGATATGACTATTCCTAAAGAAGAACGTGAAGAACTATTAAAGAATGCTAAAATAGTAAATAAAAATAATGATCAAATAACTAGCATGATGAAAAGCGTTAATGAAATAGTTGATCTAACTAAAAAAGAAAAAACAAAAGTTGAATAAATGCTTACAAATCCAAATCATATATCTACTAACTATTCAAAAGAACAAAATCAATCCTCTGTATCACCCCCAGAAAGTGCAGAAGTAATAGATATTATATTAAGTAAAGATCACCCAGATTATAAAAGTATTGAAGACATTGGAAAAATAAAATTTAGAAGAACCAACAGTGATACTAGTCAATCTGAAAATAACCTATCAATAGCAACACCATTAAATCCAAACTTTAAAATATATCCATTACTACATGAAATAGTAAACATACATACATCTGCTGGAGTAAGTACATCAGTAATTAAAAATGGTACTCAATATTATTATTCACAACCAGTAAATGTTTGGAACTTAGTAAATCACAATGCTCTTCCAAATGCCGCTAGTTTTAGAGGAGACAATAAACCAAATACCTCACCAACAACAGGAAACTATCAAAACTTTACCGGAAATAGTAATCAAACCACCAATCAATCTGATAATATAAAATTTGGAGAAAGTTTTAAAGAAAAAGTAGTACCACAGTTACAACCGTTTGAAGGTGATATTGTAATGAGTGGTAGATGGGGAAATAATATTCGATTTTCAAGTATAACTAAACCAAATAGTAATCCATGGTCAGCTAAAGGTAGCGTTGGTGATCCTATTACAATTATAACAAATAGTCGACCTAACAATAACGAGGATATAAAAACAGAAGATATCAATAAAGATAGCGCTTCTATTTATCTTTGTGACGGACAAAATATTCCTATTAAAGCTATTAGTAAATCAATGAAAAGTTATCAAACTAAACCTACTTACTTTGATAAATATAATAGTAAACAAGTAATTATTGATAGTGGACGTATATTATTCCATGCTAAAACTGACAGTATATTTTTAAATGCTAAACAGAGTATCGGATTAAGTTCTACAAATACTGTTAACATAGATGCTGATAAAGGTATATATTTTGAAAGTCCTAAGTTATATCTAAACAGTAAAGGAAAAGAACCACTTATTAAAGGTAAGAAATTTAATGATGAAATCGTTAGTCCGATGTTACAAGAACTAAGTAAATTAACTGTATTGACTCCACTTGGACCAGCTACAGTATCACCTAATCATATAATTGTATTTACGCAATTAATAGCTAAATTACAATTAATGCTTAGTCAGAAAGTTTTTATTGAATAATAGATAAAAGCTTATCTCTACTAATTTTATATTTTTGACAAATTGTTTCTACTCCGTCATCTATTAAATAAATATCTGTTACATTTTTAGAAGTACCCACTTTATTATAATTTTCTTTTAATTCTTTAATTAATTGTTCTTTTAATGATAATTCTTCTTTATTCATAATTCACAAAATTTATTAATATTTCTCAAACTTGTTAATTCTGTAGTTAATTGTTTCTTTGTATTTGGTGTTTCTAATACCGCTTTATTTGTATCTACATTAAATGAAACTAATTTCCAAACATATCCACGATTCTTAGCCCATGATACATGGTATTTTCGTCCAATTATATATTCTTTTGGTATATCTTTTAATTCTGTCATATTTTATCCAAAATTAATCATACCTTCTGGATATTTCTTCCAAAATTTAACCAATTGTTTTATTGCTTCTTGTTTTAAAATATTTCTATCAGTTTTATCAAAACAAGTAGAAGTATAATAAATATTATCATCATTATCTTCTAAATATTTTAACGTTTCTTCTAACGAAAATAAAATATCATCTGGATAATCTCCTATACGAAATACATCATGTGGTAAATCGTTAGAAGAAATATAAAATATTTGTTTTTTACAATTATATGAAGTTACATTATAATTTGATGTATGATACTTATTATATATAGCAATCTCACATAATCCTTTTTTAACAATTTTTAATTGTCTTTCAACAATAGCTTTTTGTTTAATTCCATAATCGATAGTCCATTCTGGATATGTTTCTAATAATTCTAAATCTATTTTATCTCTATGATTTATCATATTATCATAAAACTTAATAGATCTTTTATATGTATTAATAACATTATTTCTAACTTTATCTTTGCTTATATTATACGGTTTAAAAAACCAAGTATGACATCCCATATTATTTATTTTTAATTATTATTTAAACGGATTAAACCCACTATATCTCAAATCATTTACATTTGCTATTCTACTATCATCTACTATAGTTTCTTCATTTGTTACTATTACAGAATCTTCTACATCACACCAATATTCTTCTGGTAAATTTTTATCAATATTAAACTTTTGATATAAAAATTCAGATATAGGTTCTTGTTTAACTCCATTTTCAAAATATACAACCTCTCTATAATCTCCAATTTTAAAAATATTTTCTTTTAAAAATGGAGTATAAAACCTTTTTACATACTGACCTATGTACTTAATGTATTGTCTGTAATTAGTTTTGTTATTCATATTTATTTTAATGATTAAATGACTCTTTATATGTATGACCACAATTTTTACATTTATATTCTACTCTTGTTATATATAAATTATAATTTCTTAATTTTCTACTAAACTGTTTAATTTCATTTGATAAAGAAACAGTTTCACGACTAATTTCTTTAAATTGACAAAATCCAAAGAAACATAAAATATTTTTAATTAATTGTATCATAAATTTAATATTTTTTTATTATTTTTACGTTCTTCTCTTTCCTGTTTCATTTTCTTATTAGCTTTTCTATCTTTCCATGATTCTCCTTCACTACTGTCTTTGATATTCAATATAGGTTTTACTCTATCAATTATTTCAATAGTAGGTTCCAATAATAGTTCAATTAATTCACTGTCTTTATAAGATTGTGGGCTTTCATCTAATGTACCTTTACAAACAGAAGTTGAATAAATCCCTTCCATAGACTTTTTAAAATCATCTAAATTTACTGTTTCTTTTGCTTTAGTTCTACTCATTATTCTACCGGCTCCATGAGCACAACTGTAATTCCAATCTGGATTAGATTTACCGACAGCGATAACCATTCCATCTCTCATATTAAATGGTATAATCATCTTTTTATCTTTGTAAGATGCTATTGCTCCTTTACGAATTATAAAATCATTAAAATCGACATAATTGTGAATTGACTCTATTACTTCATCAAATTTAGTAATATTTAAAACTTCTTGAATAATATCTAACATTGTTTTTCTATTCCAAACTGCATACTGTTGAGCAAATATCATATCAAATAAATAGTTTATTAAATATTCATCTTGTAAGTATTCTCGATCTATTCCTATACCAAACTTTTTTTTAAGTGAATCAATTTTATTTGGTATCTCTTTCTTATCAACTGTATTTAATACAATTTCATTTAATCGTTTACTGTAATTATTAGAAGATCCATTCATTTGTTTTTTAGCTTGATTTATCCAATATTCTGCTACCTTTAAACCAAAGTTTCTACTTCCAGAATGAATGGTTACATAATAATCTGTAAGTGCTTGATTTACACCTATTTCAAGAAAGTGATTGCCTCCACCCATTGACCCAATACTATTAAAAAACTTCTTGATATTCATTTTAATATCTTTTAATTTTTTAATTAACCATTGTTCACTATATAATGGAGCTACATAATTTGTATTATATTTAACATTAAATGCTTTTACAAACTTATCTGCTATTATCTGTACATCATTGTATGGAATATCAGTAAAAACAGGACTTTTATGTTCATTAAATCCCATTGGAATTCTATGTCTGATTTCCTTATTTATTTTTTCTAAATCTAAATTAGAAGCATTTGGAAACTTTCCACTAATGAGACCACAGCCAATATCAACGCCTATATAGCTGGGTGTTAAGTAGTTACCTAATTCCATTGTAAATCCAATACAAATTCCTTTACCAAAATGAGCATCCGGTTGAATTCTTACTTTAAGTCCTTTTGATATTGGAGAATTGATAATCGAATATATTTGAGAAATTACTTCCTCCTCTACATTATCAATGAATATTTTTGCTGTTGTATATTTCCCTGTTAATTCTATCATGATTTAACTATTATAAGTTTCCTTTTAACATTAATGAATAAATATATTCTAAAAACAAATGAATAAAATTTTTAGGTTTTAATACATTAAAATTCTCTTCTCCTAAACATTTAAAAGCTTCTACGAAGTCACCAAAATATTGTTTAAATGCTACTTCTTTACATTGATGATTTTTAATTATTAACCAAATATCATAAACATGTTCTTGACCATAAATTCCCATTGTATAAACTACATATTTATCTAAATCTTCTTCTGAAAGTTCTTCTATTGAATAATATGTTCTAAAACAATCTTTAATATAAGTCAATCTTGGAATTGTTTCTTTATATAAGTCATTCCAACAAATTTCTTTTAATACCTTTTCCATAATTATTTATTTTTTGCTTTGATTCTTATTTATCCACTTTAATTCTCTTTCATATTTTTCTTTTTTACCGTCATAATTACATTTTTTATTATTTGCTAATCCAAATTGACCAATCTGTTTCAAAATCTTCTCCTGTCCTATATTTCCAAAATTCAACAGTAGAAAGTGATACTCCATCTTCCATAATTATAGTTAAATTACCTTTCATAGTAATCCATTCATCTGGACTGAAATATCTATGAGTCACTTTTGCTCCAGATTTCATTGCTTCAATTGCTTCTTGTTTTGTCATTTTTTACAAATTTTAAATTCATTAATTCAACCATATTTAAATTAGTAGCTCCAAAGCGTTAGTTCCTTCTTTTCACAAAACTTTCTAATCTTCTTTATCATCTCGTCAGTTATTTCACCATTTGGTACTACACCTTGTCCAAACAAATAATTATAATTACAATAAGCTTGACTCTCATTTCCCCAACTAATCGTTACAACTATCTGTCCAAATACCATTGTTTTTATAGTATAATCGACTGTATTATTATTTATCGTTGTTTTCATATTGTTTATTTTTATAGTTATTTAATTAATTTAACAGTACAAATATACAACTATTATTTCAGACTACCAAATTTATTTTGAGAAAAGACTGAAAATATTTTAAAACAGCTACGTCTTTCATCTTAGCTTCTACTATTATAACCACATCTTTACCTAATGTATCCACTGGTTCATAAATATAATCAGCATGTGATTGTTTACTCAATTTTTATCTACAACATTTTCAAATAACAATTTACTACTAGAATGATGAACGGTTGGAATTATATGTTTTGGCCATGTATTATATGATAGCAAAAATGCTTCTTTGTATGTTAACTTACCCGAATTAATCTTATAATGTAATGAGTCAAATACAATTGGAATTCCTATTTGTTCATGTATAGCAAATAAATCTTGAACTGTAAACATATTACATTTATCATCATTTTCTACAGTCAATCTTTTTTGAACATTCTTATCTAATCTATTGAAGTTTTCACAAAATCTATCAATAGCACTGGTTTTATCTCCATAGCTTGCGCCTACATGAACATTTATCTTGGTATTATTATCAGCATTAAAACTCATTAAATCAAATATTCGGCTTGTAGCATTTAGTTCTAATACAGTTTTATCAACTACATCCTTTTTATTACTAGCTAAAACATTGAATGGTCCGGGATGAAAGGAAAGTCTAACATTGTTATTTCTACAATAATCTCCAATAGTTTTTAATTCTTGAACGATTGTTTTATAATCTGGTAAATCTTCAAATCGATAAAATGTTTTTAAGGGAAAGAAGTCATCTGGAAGTCGATAAGCAAATATACCATTATCAACGTTCCATTTTAAAATAATTTTTAAATCTTGTATGTTTTTTATGATTAAATCATTAACAGCTTGTACTCCTTTAATACCAAAACTTTTTCTTGTAATGGTATGGCCAGTCTTACAGTCTGGAATTGATAAATTTATACAAGCATATCCGAAGATTTGTTTCATATTATTACTTTACTGTTTTAATCCAATATCTATATTTTAGATTTTTAGCATGTTTTAAACCTTCTTTGCTTTTTTCTAATTGTTCATTCCAATAACTAATTAAATTTTCTTTAGCATATTCAAATGTATCAAATGATGTTGTACTAGAAACTATATCTAAATCATAAAGAAACTCAGAGAAATCTTCTAATGTACCTATAAATCCTTCATCATAACTAATATAAAAAAGGTTTATTTCTTCTTCTGTAAATGTATCTAAAGACGATGACATATTATTCGATTATTAATTTTCCAAATACTTTTTTAAGTTTGGGTTTATCATTTACATAATCCATTAATTGAATATGATTTGGAAGCATTTCAATATTGTTTAAGTATTTTTGTGCAATATTATTAGCTCTTATTACTAACAAATGTGCATACAAAAGACATATTTTTTGTTCTTCCATATTCCAACCAGTATAAGGTTCATCAAACTCCTCCAAAATTTCTAATGTTCCCAATTCTCCAACAAACATTTTAATAAACTTAGCAACCCTTGATGAATATTTATTTTCTTCCTCTAACTGAACTAATAAAGAATTAAATTTTTCCAATAAAACATCAAAGTTTCCTACTGGTTTAATATCTGATAATTCATATATGGTTGTTTTCATTATTTAATAATTTATTTACTACATTAATAGCATCCTTGAGTAAAATAGCTGTTTCTGTATTTCTATAAGCTATCTCAATAAAATATTTATTACAATCCTTGAATATTTCTTCTATGTTAGCAGCTGTTTTGTTAGTATATTCTTTAATCCATTCATCTTCATCTAACTCTCCTTGATTATAACTTGGATACATACCTTTAATTTCGCCAGCTTTAAAAGCATTTCTTAAATCTTCTTCTGTATATGTTTTCATAATTGACATTTATTTTATTAATTTTTAAAAGTACAAAGATAATAAAAAATTTTGATATAAACAAATTTATTTTTTAAGGAGGAAAAATAAAGTAGAGCCCATTTCTGGAATTGAACCAGAATATATAGTTTTGCGGACTACTGACTAAACCATTCATCCAAATGGGCATTTTTGCATACGTTGTAGGATTTGGACCCACGAGGAAGTATAAACTTCAATAGTTTTGGAGACTATCGCCTTCGACCACTTGGCTAAACGTATGTATATCAATTAGTTGCGAGAGAGGGACTTGAACCCTCGAGGCTTACGCAATGGGATATGAGCCCATCCTGATACCAACTTCAGTCATCTCGCAATATATTTATATTTCTAAAATTACATCTTTATGATCTAAAATTAATTTGAAATTATATCCATGTTCTTTATAAGCTTTTAATTTATCTTTCATGTTTTGTTCATTGTATGTATAATTACTTTTTATTTCTACAATTAAATTTGTGTCTGGTAAATAAAAATCGGGTATTGCTGTTCTTTGTTTTAATAATTGTGTATCCCAATATGAAATTCTTAATTTTTCAACTTCATAATTAATTTTATCTTTATCTAATTGGTTAGCATATTCTAATTCATACCCACTTCTATAAAATATTTGTTTATTATTCCAAGTAGTATGATATCCATGTTTATAATGTGAATTTTTATTAATTACATTTAATTTTCCATGAATTATAGCATTTCCAGTACTTTCAGAAAAACATCGTAATTTAATATTAAAATAATTTATCACTTTATTAAAATTTGATAAAGAATATCCATATTTCTCTGACATATCTGAAGTACTTAATTTTTCATCATAATAGTCTTCATATAGCATAATTCGAATTCGTTCAAATTCTTCGTAATAATTTTTGGTTCCTAATACATTTTTATCAAATCCAAAGTATTTTATTAAATTTGGAATTATTTGATATCGTTTACAAATTTCTGGATGTTTACATTGACCTTTTATTGATCCACACATTTTACAATCAACATTATTAAATCTTTTTCTTTGATATTCTAATTTACAAATATTACATAAACATTTTTTAATACTATTTCTTTTATTAACAATAATATCGCTTCCGCATTTAACACATTTAGCTTCTTTTGTTTCTAAATTATTATCGTTTTTTGTACTATATTTATGAGAACAATACGAAGAA
>Ga0172380_10009299_pt1 | contig 10508 bp, 7 predicted proteins | sample Leawe162metaG_FD_119747 | JGI IMG/M metagenome (GOLD analysis project Ga0172380, IMG submission 119747) | Leachate microbial communities from a municipal landfill in Southern Ontario, Canada - Leachate well 162 metaG | ecosystem: Engineered > Solid waste > Landfill > Unclassified | place...
AAACCTTCGGCTGGAGCAAGGGCGACTACTGGTTCCCCGAGGTGCGTTCGCTGGGTGGTGCTGTCACCATGTTCGTCTTCGTTCTTTACCCTTATGTGTACATGATTGCCCGCGCGGCGTTCATGGAGCGCGCCAGCGGCATGCTGGAAGCAGCACGCACACTGGGTGTCGGCGCCTGGGCATCGTTCTTCCGCGTTTCCCTGCCGCTGGCCCGCCCGGCAGTAGCCGCCGGTACGGCGCTGGCGCTGATGGAGACACTGGCTGATTACGGCACCGTCTCCTATTTCGCCGTGCAGACCTTCACGACCGGTATCTATCGCGCCTGGTTTTCGCTGGGCGACCGTGTCGCTGCTGCCCAGTTGGCCGCCGTACTGCTCGGGTTCGTTGTCTTGCTGCTGGCGCTGGAACATGTTTCGCGCGGCCGGGCCCGTTTTCACAACACCACCGGCCGTAACCGCCCGTTGTCGGGGCGCCGTCTTTCCGGCTGGCGCGCGGTGGCGGCTTTCAGCATCTGTGCGCTGCCGCTGATCGTCGGTTTCCTGCTGCCGGGCGGGCTGTTGCTGCGGCTCTCGCTGGCTGAAGCCGAAACGCAGTATGGCGAGCGCTTCCTGATGCTTGCCCGTAACAGCTTCGTGCTCGCCGGCGTGACGGCAGTCTGTGCGGTGATGCTGGCGCTGCTGTTGGCGTATGCCGCCCGACAATCGAAGGGCTTGCTGGCGCGCGGGCTGAATCGTGCCGTCGGCCTCGGCTACGCCGTGCCCGGTTCGGTGATTGCGGTGGGCGTGCTGATTCCTGTGACGCGCCTCGATAACCTGATTGCGGCCAGCTGGCAGTCCGCCTTTGGCAGTAATCCCGGGCTGCTGCTGACTGGCGGGATTGCCGCGCTGGTCTATGCCTATCTGGTGCGTTTTCTCGCGGTCGCCCTGCAGACGGTGGGTGCCAGTTTGTCGAAAATCACCCCCAGCATGGACGATGCCGCCAAGAGCCTCGGCTGTTCGCAAAGCGAAACACTGCGCCGGGTTCATATGCCCCTGCTGCGCGGTAGTCTGTTCACCGCCGGCCTGCTGGTCTTTGTCGACGTGATGAAGGAGTTGCCGGCAACGCTGGTGATGCGCCCGTTCAACTTTGACACGCTGGCAACACAAACCTACACCCTGGCCTCGGATGAACGGCTGGCCGAAGCCTCAACGGCCGCCCTGGCGATCGTCGCCGTCGGTATCGTGCCGCTGATCGCGTTGTCGCGGCAGATCGCCCGCTCGCGTCGTTGAGGCTTGACGCTTAAAACCTCAGCGCAAACCACGAAGCGCACGAAGAACACGAAGGAATTCGGGAAAATACAAGCGGTGTCAGCAATCACCCAGGAGGTGAAGGCTGATTCAATTTGTTGTTTCTCTTCGTGAACTTCGTGTTCCTCGTGGTTGACAGGGTTTTCCAGGCCAAAACCTCGGTGCCTGCCGCGCCGAAACAAAAACGCCCCGGCTACGCGGGGCGTGTTCATCGGGATCCAACCTTCTTTCAGCGATAGCCGGCCTTGTCAAAGATGACCTGCGCCTTCACTGCATACATCGCCAGATTGCCTACCGGAATGCTGTCGGCCTTGAACGGGCCAAGCGCCTCCAGTGCCGGGTTGCTGACCTTGACGCTGGCGACGGCCGGCCATTCGTTGTTGCCATCGGCAAAGTAGCGCTGGGCGTCGTCGGACGCCAGGTATTCCAGGAACTTCACTGCCGCTTCCTTGTGCGGTGCATGCTTGAGAACTCCGCCGCCGGAAATGTTGATATGCGTGCCGCTGGTCTTCTGGTTGGGCCAGACGACGCCGACTTTCTCCATTACCTTCTTGTCCTCCGGCTTGGTCGAGCGCATCAGCCGGGCCACGTAGTACGAGTTGCTGATGGCAACGCCGCACTCGCCGGCAGCGACGGCCTTGATCTGGTCAGTATCGCCACCCTTCGGCGCGCGGGCGAAATTGGCGACAACGCCCTTGGCCCAGTTTTCGGCAGCGGCTTCGCCCTGATGCGAAATGATCGAAGCCATCAACGACAGGTTGTAGGGGTGCGAACCGGAGCGGGTACAGACAGTGCCCTTGAGCTTCGGGTTGGCGAGGTCAGCGTAGTCCTGGACATCGGCGGCCTTGACGCTCGCCTTGTTGTACACGATCACGCGCGCCCGGGTGGAGAAGGAAAACCAGTCGTCAGTGCGCAGGTTGGCTGGAATGCGCGATTCCAGAACCTTCGATTTCACCGGCACGAACAGTCCCAGTTCGTGAGCTTTGGCGAGACGGGCGGCATCGACGGTCAGCAGGATATCGGCCGGGCTGTTGGCGCCTTCGTTCTTGATGCGCTCAAGCAGCTCCTCTTCTTTGCCTTCAATACGGTTGATCTTGATTCCCGTCTGCTTGGTGAAATTGGCGTAGAGCGCGTCGTCGGTCTGATAGTGGCGGGCCGAGTAGAGGTTCAGGACCTTCTCTTCGGCGCCTGCATTGGCGACCAGTGCGGCGGCAAGCAGTGTGCCGATCAGGGGGCGGGCAATCATCTTGATCATGGTGTGGGCGTTCCTTGCGAAGTCAGTCGTTCAATAAGAATTGGTGAAGAGGTGAAAAGCTCGCAGCGATTCTAGCGTGGAGTTATAGGTTTGTAAATGAGAAGTGTTATCGACTGGTAGCGAAAAAAAAGCCGCAATGGCGGCCGTTTGCTCGGTACGTAGTGCCTGACCGCCGGGCGTCAGCGTTCGACGACGCGACGGGCGCCGTTATAGCGCTTGACCCAGTAGCTGCTGCCCATGTCTTCGACCCGTACTTCACCGCCGGGGCGTGGCGAGTGCAGGAAACGTCCTTCGCCGAGGTAGATTCCCACGTGGGAAAAGGCGCGGCGCATGGTGTTGAAGAAGACGAGATCACCCGGTTTCAGCTCCTGGCGATCAACCCGATCGCCAACTTCGCTCATTTCGCGTGAGGTGCGCGGCAGGCCGAAACCGATGGCATCGCGGAATACAAGCTGGACAAAGCCGCTGCAGTCCAGCCCGGCGTCCGGGTCGGTGCCGCCACGGCTGTAGCGCACGCCGACCATCTCCAGGCCTTTGAGGATCAGATCCTGCGCCTTGTTGGTATAGCGCTCGAGGAAGGTGCTGTCTTCGTTGCGACGGTTTTCCTCATCGGCCTGAACAGGCGCAGTGGTGCCGAACGCAAGAACAACGGCCGCAATCAGCGGTACGTAATAATGGCGGGGAGGCATAGCGAGGCGACGGATGGTGGTGCGGAAAATCGACATAGCGGCGCAATTTATGTCAATTACGGCCTGTTGTAAACCGCCTGTGTCTTGATTTTGCGAGTTCGCTGCTATTACGCCTTCGGGGGTAGACAACCTGCCCACTGGATGGAGTAATCTTTCCTTTGCGCTGGCAGGCCCTTGGCGGGGCGGTGCTGCAGATAGTTTGAGCGCGCTGATTTTGTGTTTATAATTCGTAATTATGAATTAGAGACGCAGCAGAGTACGGAGCCCCGCCTATCCAAGGAGTTGGCATGAGCCCGTTCAAGGCTTGTCTGAGATGTCTACAAAGCGCAGTGGAGCGAGCTGCACGGTGTGCCGGTATGGGTAGCGCGCGAGGTCAGGATGGCGAGTAATCTGAACCAATTGCCGCGCGTACTGATCGTCGACGATTCGCGCATGGTGCGTGCCACCATCGCCAAGCATATCCGCGGTCATTATGACTACCGTGAAGAAGGTGATGGCGAGGCCGGGTGGCAGGTGCTGGTGCTGGATCACTCGATCCGGGCGGTTATCTGCGACCTGACCATGCCGGTGCTTGACGGTTACGGTTTGCTGGCCCGTGTGCGTAATTCGCGCCTGGCGCGGATTCGGGAAATGCCGGTGATCATGATCTCCGGTGATGAGGACGAATCCGCGAAGGAGCGTGCCAAGGCGCTTGGCGTGTCGGATTTTATTTCCAAGGGCACCGGGGCGACCGAGGTGCTTGCACGGCTGGATTCGTTGATCCGGCTGGCACAGGCCCAGCACGAGCTGGAGAAGAGTCGTGATCAGCAGGTGCAGGACCCGGACAGCGGGCTCTTCACCCGCAAGTACATTGAGTTGCAGGCAGCACAGGCTTTGTCGCACGCCTCGCGTCATGACAACGAAGTCAGTGTGATGGTTTTGGGGTTTGACCGCTTTGATGTGTTGCGGGCCGAAGCCGGCGAAGAACTGGTCAAGCAGTTGCAGTTGCGCTTTGGGCGACTGGTGTCGGGCAAGATCCGCAAGGAAGACAGCCTTGGGCATTATGACGACAACTGGTTTGCCGTCATTTCACCGGGAACCTCGGAGATTTCCTGTGAGGCTTTTGGCAATCGCCTGCGCGAGGCGATCGAAGTGGCAAATATCGCGGCGCATGGTCAGCGATTGAAGCTTTCGGTCAGTCTCGGTGTGGCGAACAGCCCGACTGACCCGGTTGCTTCGGCAGGTGCCTTGCTCGACCTGGCGGCGCAGCGCCTGAAAATGGCGATTGCCGCGGGGGGTAATCAGCTGGTCGGAACGGCTGGCAAGGTGAACGCTGTGGCGCCGCCGCCAAAGCTGGCACATGCGCTTGATTTGTTGCGTGGTGGCCATGCCAATATGGTGCGGCCACATACGGGATTGCTGGTAACGGAGATCATGCCGTTGCTGGAGCTGGTTCAGGAGGAAAGTGGCATTGAGTTGCCGCTGGCAGCACTGAAAGAACGGTTTCGTGACCGGAGCTGAAGCAAATAAGACTTCCGGCAGAATGATTCGATGTGTGCAGGTTAATTTGCAAGAGGGAGTCTCATGACGACGCTTAGTACGTATAAGGAATTTCACCAGTATTCCATCGAGAAGCCTGACCAGTTCTGGACGGAACAGGCCCAGCTGATCGACTGGAAAGAGCCTTTCACGCAGGTGTGCGATTATTCCCGCCCACCCTTTGCCAAGTGGTTCGTTGGCGGCAAGACCAACCTCTGCTACAACGCAGTTGACCGGCACGCGGCCAAGCGCCCGAACGACCGTGCCCTGATCTTCGTTTCGACCGAAACCGACGAAGAAACGGTCTACTCCTTCGCTGAACTGCAGCGTGAAGTCGAGCGCATGGCGGCGATCTACAAGAGCCTCGGCGTCAAGCGCGGTGATCGCATCCTGATCTACATGCCGATGATTGCCCAGGCCTGCTTTGCCATCCTGGCATCGGCCCGCATCGGCGCCATTCACTCCGTCGTTTTTGGCGGGTTTGCCTCCGGTTCGCTGGCCACCCGCATCGACGATGCCAAGCCGGTGCTGATCGTATCGAGCGATGCCGGCATGCGTGGCGGCAAGGCAGTTCCCTACAAGCACTTGCTGGATGAAGCCATCGACCTGTCGGAGAACAAGCCGGCCAAGGTGCTGATGGTCGACCGGGGTCTGGTCAAGGAGTCGAACAAGGTCGAAGGCCGCGACGTCGATTACGCCACCCTGCGTGCCGAGCACATGGATGCCCAGGTGCCGTGCGAGTGGATGGAATCCTCCGAGCCGTCGTACATCCTCTACACCTCCGGCACCACCGGCAAGCCGAAGGGCGTGCAGCGTGATACAGGGGGCTATGCGGTTGCCCTGGCCTCGTCGATGAAGCACATCTACTGCGGTGGCGAAGGTGAAACCTATTTCTCCACCTCCGATATCGGCTGGGTTGTCGGTCACTCCTACATCATTTACGGCCCGCTGATCGCCGGCATGGCCACCGTGATGTACGAAGGCACGCCGCTGCGCCCCGATCCGGGCATCTGGTGGCAGATCGTCGAGAAATACAAGGTCAACGTCATGTTTTCGGCGCCGACCGCTGCTCGCGTGCTGAAGAAGCAGGACCCGGCGTACATGCACAAGTACGATCTCTCCTCGCTCAAGCACATCTTCATGGCTGGCGAGCCGCTCGACCAGACGACGCACGAGTGGTTCATGACCGAACTCAAGAAGCCGGTCATCGACAACTACTGGCAGACCGAAACCGGCTGGCCGATGCTGGCCGCGCTGCCGGGTGTCGAGCAGACGCCGATCAAGCTGGGCTCGCCCGGCTTCCCGGTCTACGGCTACAACCTCAAGATCTTCCGTGAAGACGGTAGCGAGTGCGATGCCAACGAGAAGGGCATTGCTGCGGTCATCCCGCCGCTGCCGCCCGGCTGCCTGTCGACGGTGTGGGGCCAGGACGATCGTTTCGTCAGCACCTACTTCACGCTGTTCAAGGACCCGCTGGTTTATTCGTCCTTCGACTGGGCGATCAAGGATGACGATGGTTACTTCACCATCCTCGGCCGCACCGACGACGTCATCAACGTTGCCGGCCACCGCCTGGGTACGCGCGAAATCGAGGAGGCAATCCAGAATCATGCCGCCATCGCCGAAGTCGCCGTGGTCGGTGTCGAAGACAAGCTGAAGGGGCAGGTGCCGATGGCCTTCGCCGTCGTCAAGGATGCATCGAAGGTGGCAACACCGGAGATGGTCAAGGCCCTGGAGAAGGAGGTCTTCGCCAAGGTTGACGGCATCCTCGGTGCCATCGCCCGCCCGGCGCGTGTGCACTTCGTCACCGGTCTGCCGAAGACCCGTTCCGGCAAGATGCTGCGCCGTTCGCTGCAGGCGCTGGCAGAAGGCCGCGATCCGGGCGATCTGACGACCATCGACGATCCTTCAACGCTTGAACAGATCCAGAACGCACTCAAGAACTAAGCTGCTTTCTGGCATCATTGAGGCCCGCCCGGCAAGACGCCCGGCGGGCCTTTTCAATGTCGTTTTCGGGATGTGCCGATGTCTTTCTCCTGGTTGATAACCAATCTGCTCGCAGCGATCCTGCTGCCGCCGTTCAACGGCCTGCTGCTGGCGGGTCTCGGTATTGTTTTCTGGCATACGCGCCCCCGGCTTGCGCGCTTTCTCGTCATTGCCGGCGTATTGCTGGTCACCGCGCTTTCGCTGGGGGTGGTGGCACGGGCACTGCTGGTGCCGCTGGAGGCGAAGTACCCGGCACTGGCTATCGGCAGTCTCGACAAGCTGGATGCCGAGGCCATTGTCGTTCTCAGTGCAGCCCGTTATCGTGGAACGCCGGAATTTTCGGAAGATGATGTGATCGGGCCAGCACTCGACCGTCTGCGCTATGCCGCCCTGTTGGCCAGGCAGTCGAAGAAGCCCTTGCTGGTTACCGGCGGTGCGCCGGATGGTGGCACCCGCTCCGAGGCCGAAGCCATGCGTGTTTCCCTTGAGCGTGATTTCGGGGTGTCTGTCCGTTGGCTGGAATCGGCATCCGACAACACCCTCGAAAATGCCCGCCTGTCTGCCGAAATGCTGCGTACCGCCGGAGTTCAGCGAATCGCGTTGGTGACACATGCCTGGCATATGCCCCGCGCCGTTGCTGCTTTCGAAGCAGCCGGACTCAAGGTGCTGCCGGCACCCACCGGGTATATGTCGGTTGGTCAGCTGACCGCGCTGGATTTCGTGCCGCGTGCAGGTGCCCTGCACGCTTCCACGCGCGCCCTGCACGAATGGATAGGGCAGGCCTGGTACGCGCTGCGACGTTAGAATTGCGACGAGTTTCGAAAAACCGCGCGTTGAAATGGAGTTCCAATGAAAAATTTGCTCGTTACCGTGGCCTGGCTGTTGTCGGCAGCGACGTTTCCGCTTGCGCTTCATGCGGCACAGGCCGAGGCCCCCGCAGCGGTCATCGGCGCCAACGACCAGCCGATTCACGATGCCGCGCGTCTGGGTAGTGGCAAGGACGTGGAGAAAATCCTCAAGGCCGATCCGGCGATGCGCGATGTCCGTACGCAGCACGGCTCGACCCCCTTGCATCTGGCGGCTACCAATCCCGACGTGTCAGCGTTGAAGGTGCTCATCGCGGCTGGCGCCGATGTCAATGTGCGCGACAGCGAAGGGCTGACGCCATTGCACATGACGGCCTATACGCAAAGTGCCCGGCAGGCCGAGCTGCTGTTGCAGGCGGGCGCCGATCCCTTTGCCAAGACCAACAATGGTCGCGATCCGACGTCAATGGCGCGCAAGACCCGTTCGGACGAGGTGTCCGGAGTCATTTCGTTGTGGATACTCAAGGGGTGCAAGGCCGGCAAGCCTTGCTGAGGGCAGGGCTTACTGCTTGAGAGCCAGCCAGCGTTCGGTCCATACCGCTGCCGGCTCCGGTTTGCCGAACAGATAGCCTTGTAGCAGATCGCAGTCGTGGCGAGTAAGGAATAGCCGCTGCGCCTCGGTCTCAACCCCCTCGGCAACCACCTTCAGTCCCAGGTTCCTGGCCAGCGCCAGCGTCGCTGCGCTGATTGCTGCATCGTTCTCGTCGGTTTCAATATCGCGAACAAAGGCGCGATCCAGCTTCAGCGTATCGATCGGCAGCAGCTTCAGATACGCCAGCGAGGAATAGCCGGTGCCGAAATCGTCGATGGCCAGCCCGACACCCATGTCGCGCAAAGCCTTGAGTTGGCCGATGGCGCGTTCGGGGTCTTCCATCGCGGCAGATTCGGTGACTTCCAGTTCCAGCTCGCCCGGGCCGATGTCATTGGCGTCCATCGCCGCGCGTACTTGCGCCAGAAGCGTCGGCGAGCGTAGCTGGTAGGCCGACAGATTGACCGCCATGCGTAGCTTGTCCAAGCCCTGGGTGCGCCACCGCGCCAGTTGCCGGCAAGCCTCTTCGAGGACCCAGTTGCCAAGCACCTCGATGACGCCGGTTTCCTCGGCAATCGGGATGAACTTCATCGGCGGGATCAGCCCCCGTTCCGGATGGCGCCAGCGGATCAGCGCTTCGACCCCGCAAACGTGACCGTCCTTCGTGCACACCTGCGGCTGATAGTGCAGTTCGTACTCGCCTGCTGCCAAGGCGCCCAGCATATCGCGCTCAAGCTCCATCCGTTCGCTGGCGGCGGCCGTCATTGCCGGGCTGAAAAACTGGAAATTGTTCCGCCCTTTTTCCTTGGCGTAATACATCGCCGTGTCGGCATTCTTCATCAGCGCTTCCGAGTCCTCGCCATTGGCCGGGAACATGCTGATGCCGATGCTGGGGGTGGTGTGCAAAACCTTGCCTTCTATCGTGCAGGGCTGGCCAAGCGAATTCAGGATCTTCGCGGCAATCATTGCCGCATCCATGTCGCAGGCGAGACTGGTCAGCGCCACGACAAACTCGTCGCCGCCGAGGCGTGCGACGATATCGCTCTCACGCACGCACTCACCCAGACGACGCGCAACTTCAACCAGCAGCAGATCGCCGACATGGTGGCCGAGGGTGTCGTTGATCACCTTGAAGCGGTCGAGGTCGATGAACATCACCGCCATCAGGCCGGCCTCCCGTCGCGCTGCAAGCAGTGACTGCGCCAGTCGGCTTTCCAGGTTGTAGCGGTTGAACAGGCCGGTCAGCGCATCGTGGTGGGCGAGGTGGTCGATTCGCGCTTCGGCTGCCTTGCGGTCGCTGATATCGGTGAAGCTGGCGATATAGTTCGTGCGCTCGCCCTTGTCATCGCAAATGGCCGAGATGGCCGCCCATTTCGGATAGGTAACGCCATCCTTGCGCAGATCCCACAATTCGCCCTGCCAGTAACCCGATGCCTTCAGTGCTCCCCACATTGCCTGATAGGTCTCGCGCGGCGTCTTGTGCGATGAAAGTACGCGCGGATCCTTGCCCTGCAGTTCATCCTGCGTGTAGCCGGTATCACGAATCAGCGCATTGTTCACCGCAACGATACGGTTATCGCGGTCGGTGATCAGGATCGCCTCGCCGCTGTTCTCGAAGACCTTGGCGTAGAGCCGGAGCGCCTCCTCGGCACGCTTGCGGTCGGAGATATCGCGCCAGGCGCAATAGATCGCCTGGCGGCCGGCAAGGTCGATGCTCGACAGCGTCACCTCGGCGGTGAAGTTGGAGCCGTTGGCGCGCGTGTGCACCCACTCGAAACGGTGCAGGCCCTTTTCACGCGCCAGCGACAGCATCCGCTGCGCCTTCGAGAACGAATCCTCGCCGTCAGGCTGCACCGGCGGTGACAGTTGTGACGGGTGCGTATTCAGGAACTCGCCCTTGCTGCGGTAGCCCAGCATGCTGACGGCAGCATCGTTGCATTCGATGAAGCGGTCATCCTCGATGATCCAGACCGGGTCGGGCGACGATTCGAACATTGTCCGCAGGCGGTTCTCGGCACTCTGGCGCAGCGTCATGTCCCGCAGCGTTTCGACAACGGCGATCAGGTGACCGTCCTTGTCGTGGATCATGCCGGCATCGATTTCCAGATAAAGCTGGGTGCCGCGCAAGGGCATCACGCACCAGTTCTCGGTGTGGATGCCGTAGGAAACTTCCTGCGAGTGGTGGTGGATCGGGTAGTAGCGGTCGAGTTCATCAAGCCGCCCATCGATCATCAGATCAGCGAGACACGGCCGTACGGTGCCATAGAAGGCGCGCCAGTGATCCTGGGTTCCCAGCACTTCTGCCGCAGGCATGCCGGTCAGGAGTTCGCAGGCCTTGTTCCAGACGATGACGCGTCGCTCTGCATCGAGGACGAAGGT
>Ga0172380_10009300_pt1 | contig 10508 bp, 17 predicted proteins | sample Leawe162metaG_FD_119747 | JGI IMG/M metagenome (GOLD analysis project Ga0172380, IMG submission 119747) | Leachate microbial communities from a municipal landfill in Southern Ontario, Canada - Leachate well 162 metaG | ecosystem: Engineered > Solid waste > Landfill > Unclassified | place...
GCAGCGTGGACTGATGTATAAGCAGGAACCAAAAGATATCGTTCCTATCGAAACGCTTGAACACCTCGTGTATCTCAAGTCGGTGCGCGGGATGCAAAGCCTGAACCTCGATAAGAAGATCGACGAATACACAGACGCTGTGAACTATGCAGTGTTCGTCCTCGAACGACTGTATAAAGAGAAAGACGCGCTCGCGCGCACTGCAATAAAGGGGAATTGAAATGTTGTATATTTACACACCAGAGATATTGAAAAAGGAAATCGACGCAATGGTAGAGAAGCACGGATACCAGTTCTTCCTGTTATCATCGTCACGCGACGGTGCGGCATATGCCCCGTCTGATAGAAAGCCAATGTACCGCATACCGGTTGCAGTCCCTGACGTATTTGCACCCGGTAGGATGAACATGCCAAAGGCAAACATCGGATTCTACATGATGGGAATTTCCGATGCATCGGTATTCGATGAGAACGGGCAAAAGGAATGCGACAAAGCTATCCAGCGACGCAAAGACGAGACCGAGACGAAAGAAACATGAAGCCTATTGCAATCGTAGACGTGGATGAAACCCTTTGGGGTTTTAATACCACATTGCACGCGCTTGCGCGCGACAAGGGAATCAAGCTCCCACCAACAAACGAATGTGACCACTGGGACTCTCTCTACAGGTATGAACCACGCGAGAAGGTGATGCCACTATTCAATGAGATCCATTCCACACAGTGTAGCTACAGACCATTCCCGGATGCGGAGAAATTCTTAAAATTCATGAAGGAACGACACTACGTGATAATCGCATCACACCGTGACAATCATCTGAAGCCAGAACTTGTAGAATGGTTGAAAACAAACAACCTCGTTCACGATGAAGTGATTGTGACCAGAAATAAAGAAGTCCTGTTCAAGAACCCACGGGTTGATTTTGTCATCGATGATAAGGGAGAGACCATTCTCGCGGCACAAAACCACGGGAAATGTGCGCTTGGTCTTAAACGTCCGTGGAATCGTAAGATAGTTGAAAACGAGTTCCTGTTCGATTCTCTCACAGATATCGAAAAACACATCAGAACGGTTGGTATTATAAACCAAGTGATGTGGGATTACGAGCCGGAAATGCCACATGTTCCAGAAGGATGCGCTGAGAATCTCTATGATTGACCAGAAAGCTCTCAAATGTGCACTGAAAGGCACTGGTGGTGGATTAGTTAGAGTTTCAAAATTTATTGTGATATCATCAGCCCTGTTTATAGGAATGATGGGATTGGTATATGTGGGGGAGTGTGCTACAGAGTATATTGTATCAAAATACCCGCAATTGGGGAATACATACACCATTGTAATCACATCTGAAATGGCTCGGACAATCTTTGGCGCATTTGTTATACTCCTTATACTTTACATGATATTCCACGACGTGAAAGTAAGATACGACAACTATATAGTAAATAAAAGAAACAACTACGAAGAAGATCTCGAAAACTGTTAGGAAAACAAAAAAAATTAAACCCAATCTATTATATTGGGTCTCATCCTTCGCGCAATCGCACTGCGTGCAATCACACTGCGGGGTTTCCTCTTGCTCTTCTTCTTCTTGGGTTTTACCTCAAGTCCGAGGAAGTGCTTACACTTTCGTGCAGCCTTGAAGAAAGCTTGCTGTGCAGATTTCGGTGTTTTGATCTTTGTACCGCGTATGGTTGAGAGAATACATTTCTTGTATTTTCTCGTAGACACGCGTGGTTTCTTAACCATGATCTACACCGATTATCCGATTATTCCACCGAGCATACTGCGTTTTGAGCGGCGACGTGAAGATTTCTTCTTCTTACCACCGCGTCGCTTTGCTGGGGGCTTTCCACTCAAAATCGGACGGCATTTCTTTACTGCTGCCCTGAATGCACGCTGTGCAGACTTTGGTGTCGAGATCTTCGCTCTCTTGACTGCTGCAACGAGACACTTTTTGTATTTCGTCTTCGATCCTTTTAGAGAGCAGGATCTTCGTGGGGTTTTGCGCTTACCGCTTTTCCGTACCATGTAATTTCACTCCCGTGAAATTATCTTCGGCGCGGAGTCTTCCGGCAGCGCTTTCCGCCCTTGATCTTCCCGTACTTGCACCGGCGCTTTCCAGTCTTCTTTGGCGTTGCCTTTCCAGCAAGTTTCTTCCGGCAGATCTTTGCAGCGCGTGTAAACGCCTTGCGTGCTGCCTTAGGTGTAGTGAACTTGATGCGTCTGATCGTGTTTACGATACATTTCTTGTAGCCACGTGTACCCTTTACGACACGTCGCTTTGTTGAGGTCTTACGTCTCTTTACCATAATATTTCTCCTGTGGTGAGAACACCGATACTTGTATCAGTCGGAAAGGTATATAAATCTGTTTCAAAAAGAGTTTGATTGTTTCTATCACGAGTGCAATTTCTTACACTTTTTTATAGCTACTGAAAAAGCTTTACGAGCCAATTTCGGAGTATTCGCCTTCGAGCGGCTCATATTCGACACGACGCATTTCTTGAACCCACGAGTAGAGCATCTGCGCTGATGTGATAATGCAATTGCAATACTTTGTTTTTGTGGATACCCTTCTCTACGAAGTCTTGCAATGTTCTTACTGATATTATTTTTACCACATCTTAATGGCATACTACACGTCCACGCATGGAGGTACTGTGCGTTGTGTTTCCACCATTTTTCTGAACAATACCGATAATTCTCTGATGCTTGTTGTCATCTGCGCAAGTTGCACCGTGGAATTAACAATGATCTCGGAAGATGTATACGCGTCGTTAGATTTTTCTACAGCAATAGAAATCAAATCGTCGCGCATATTCATACAGGGTTGCATTTTTTTTATACACTCCTCTGACATTTTTATGCTACTTCTTGTCATTGCACCGTTACACCACACTTTTATGCACCAAGCCCAGACCTGAAGAATTGGAACACTGCTATGAACAGGTATATCGCGGTGACAGCACCGGCACCCACACCCACATACTTCCACACTTCTGCCTTTAAATCATTATACTTGGTCTTGAGATTATCTACCTCTGTTCGCAATTGTTCCATTTCTTTACACTGGTTCTTATAATTTTCTATAATCCAGTTAAGATTGTTGGCAGCTACAGCTACATCCTTTTGGATATCACCCTGTGTGTTCAGGATCTTTTTAAAATCCTCGTCGGTAAAAAATTGGTATGTAGATTCTGCCATAATACAATCACCATCGCATCACTGATGATACGTTATGGGGTTTTCTGCTGGGATATCCGTCTCTGCATGCGCGCCAGCTTTTCAGTACGCTGCGCCTTTAAAGTAACAATCTGCTCTTTTATTACGTTGGTCTTAGCCTGAACGTCTGATACACCGAAGAGCATTGCTATCTTTTGACCAGATGTTTGCACAACCGATGCTGGTTTTACGAATATAGCTAACGCATCCTGTAAAGCTTTTTCCGCTACCTGAATCTTTATGATCAGAGTATCGAGTTCATCCTGTGTTACGATCCCGTCTTTAACACTGTTCAGGATTTCCTGCTCAAGAGCAATCAATGCCTGTCCTGCGTCATACAATACTTTAGACTCCTGCTGGAAGTACCGTGCAATAAATGCAAGCACTACAGACAGAGACATAAGTAACATTTCACTGTTGTTCGCTATGAAAGCAAGTATATCCATGTGTGTTTCCACCGCATTTACATAGTGTGTGCGTATATTTAAAAGTTACTGAGCCACAAATATGCAAATATTTATAAACCCATAATGCTATAGACTCTATATCATGTCGGTAAGCACCAGAGAAAGAACAAAAGTGTGGGGGTCGCATTCGAGACCAGCCGTGGAATACCCATACAGAGTTGTTCCAAAATCGAGAACACACCCAATCCCAACTGGAGATTTCACGTCGCTTGTAGGAACAACACATAGAATGATTCCAAGACATTATCCAGTAGAACCTATGGAAGAAGACTGGATCAATAATGACTACGGATCAGCCGGAGTGAACTCGCTTGTTGTGGTCGGGGTTGCTTTTGCCGCAATAGGAGTCATTGCATATCTCATAACACGGAATAATCAGGCTGTCACCACAGCAACCGATGCAAACGTTCTATAATCTTCTTTTTTAGAAACATTTATATTCTTTAGAGTTCCACATGTAATTATGGAACAGATACGCGACGAGCAGTCAACAATATCAATTCTCAATAGTCTCTCGTGTAATTTACTGTCCAGTTTGCTCCTCAATAATTGTTGAGCACTGTAACGATATTTTTGCCCTGATAGCCTCAACGGTAAGGCACAATCTTGCTAAGGTTGCGATTCGGAAGGATCATGGCGAGTTCGAATCTCCCTCAGGGCGTATCCCCGTGCAAACGTGGGACAAACAAGAAGAAATGGGCATGTGGCTGAGCGGCTAAAGGCGACAGATTGCAGATCTGTTGGGAAACCATCGTAAGTTCGAATCTTACCATGCCCTTCCCGAAAGGGAATCAGAGAGAGGTCAGGTGGGCAGTGTGGTGCGCTAAGCAGTCTTGAAATGGAGTAATCCACAAGAAAACTGTCGCGTTGCAAGACGTTGCAGGTTCAATTCCTGTCCTGACCGTATGCGTCCGTGGTGAAACGGCGAACACACCTGATTTAAAGTCAGGCACAAGGAAACGGTGCAGGTTCGAGTCCTGTCGGACGCATTCCCCATCCGGTACACCAAACTATACACCGGGGTATAGTTTGGTGTACGCGAGTGGGAAAATAGATGGTGTATGGGGGAGAGGTCAATCCCGCTTGCCTTAGAAGCAAGTGTCGCAGGGCTACGTCGGTTCAAATCCGGCTACACCAATCCGGTGATTTCCAGAGTGGTCAAATGGGCTGGATTCAAGATCCAGTGTCGTAGGACTTCGCAGGTTCAAATCCCGCATCACCGATATGCTACTGAGACCGACGTGGTGAGGTGCATGGCTGTTACGAGTTAATCTCGCAGAAACCATGTTTAAGGCAGGTTCGACTCCTGCCGGTAGCGTTATCACTGATACATTTATATAGTTATCATTAGATAGTGATAATCATGTCATACATTAAAACAACAGGTGGAGATTTCGCATACCTTATAAAAGAGGAAATATACGGAGTAGAGGGAGCTGTTTTTACAAAGGAACCTCTATCTCTTGGAGATGAAGCTATAATGTATGCTGTGTCATTCAAAGCGATAGAGGATTACAACCATTGGCATTATGGTCACAGAATTCAGGGAATTGACAAAGCCAAGTTTATAAATCACTACCTGAAAAAAGTTGGGATAAAAGGGAAGTACGAATACTTCAGTTAACTACTTCTTCCTTTTTAGAACGGGATCGTTGCTCCACTTGTGATATTTTGTTGACTCTTTAAACATACTGTATGCAAGCCATACGCTTACACCAGCAGCAACCAATAATATCCCCGCATATGATTTTTCATCCATAGTAATCAGATATCCGGCATTAAGGATTCTACAGGAGATTTATCTGCAAGGAACTCGTTGATTTTCTCTTCGTTGAGTTTCTTCGCATTTAGAGCATCGATTATTGCATAAGACTCGTCTACATATTTCTGGAAGAACCCCCACGTCATTTTTTGTTTTCTTCCCCACGTTATGCATGTAAGATACTCAGGATCGTATCCAACGATATATACATAATGTCCACTATATGGATCCGGGTACATACTGGTATCCGCCCACGGTTTTCCAGATTCCCATTCCTTTTCCCAAGAGTCCGGCATCGACATCCCAATACCAATACCCACATTAAGATAAATTGCATTCTTAATTTCTTCTTTATCCTTAGGGTTAACCTGTGCAAAAGCTTTGATCTTATAATTCTTTTTGTTTACAGTCCACCCTCTTTTTCTCCACAGTTTGAGTGATTCGATGACATATAACCCGTTTTCTGTATTTCCGTTCTCTCTCCGCCATTCTTTCAGAACATCTTCATCGGTGATTTTAATAGTGTTCTTCTGTTCGAGACGCTCGAAACGTAATGTCTGGTGCGCACGTCCTGCAATAACACAATCTCCATGTTTGTCATTTGCGAACATTGGTGTTGGAATGCCTTTGTGTTTTGCATCGAAATTATACGAAGTTGGCACCACAATTTTCGTGAGAATATTTTTCATGAGCAAATTGCGCGCGTCTCGTTTAGCCGGGTTTTTTCCTAACATATATGCCATTTAAATCTCCTTGATAGTCTATTCGCATTCTTCGTATAAAAAGAGATCTGCGAGAGTTTATAAACAGAGACTACAAATAGGTAATATCAAAAGAGGTGTTAAAAATAATGACATGGAAACAAGAGAAACTATTAGCACAGATCGACACTGTAAGACGGTTTGGCAATACGGTAGTTGTAAGTGGTGGGCTCGCGTGGCACATGATGTCACCACCACACATCGAGGATAAACGTCACCATGACCATTCAGATGTCGATTTATTTATAATCCCAAGCAAAGCCAGAGAATTCTTCCACATCCTTTGCGGGACTGGGTTCAACCGGTATTACACCAAGTATAATACTCCGAACTTCTACAGGTATGGCAAGACCATTCAATGGGATAAGAAACGGGTGAAAGTGTTATTAGACCTGTTCATAGAGGAAATCCCGTTCATACGAATAGGAAACTTTCAGGTTGTAGACCCGAAACACCTGCTGCCACTCTACGAGACCACACATTCGAGTAAGAAGTGCACGGCTGTTGTAAATGCAACGGAACTCATTAGGAAGGGTTTAAACCCTATAAACAGACCAGAGCTTGTAGGATTAAAACCCAACAAGTGGGAACTTTTACAGTTTCAACGCGAATCAAAAATGTTTGTTCACGAATAGTGAACTTGTTCACGAATAGTGAACTTATTGTTCACTACTTGCGAAGAATGGGGTGGAATCTACCGTGTCCGGGCATGCACCACGCATGTGATCTTTCCAGTGTCAAGTCTGAGACCGATACGCCATCTCCCGTGACTTCAATCTCTTCGGTTGCAGTCAGGTATCCCTCTGGCACATCCTTGTGTGCATTCAGAGTGTACGATCCGATAGCTACAGGATCGAATTCAAAGCTTCCGTCTTCTGCCGTGAGGACACTTGCAGCTACAACTTCGTCCTTGACGAGAGTCATAGTTACTCCCTCTACAGGCTCGGCTCCGAGCAATACGTTTCCCTTTACGATACCAATTTGTGGCTCAGGCTTGATCAATACCAGAATCAAGTACAGTGCAAGGGACACGGCTAGTGCCTCGGCTAGTAACCCGATGAGTCTGCTCACCAGACGAACGGCGTACCGAAACAACGAAAACTTTGGCTTTCTATGATGATGATTTCTTTCCATAGTAACACCACCTTTCTTTCCAAAGGTAACATCAGTATATGTGCTGCTAAAGGTTATAATGGTTTTGTATGTCACAGTTTACTACTGTACTATGATGGTTAAACTTAAATAGGATTGCAAATACCAATATACTATATGGCATACTCGCTGCACCGGGATGAGTGCACACCAGCTTATAGATACTTCGACGATAAAAGATACAAATTCGTGGCATATGCAACCACGGAAAGATGCACTACGCGCGTTCGCGACTGGTTGAAGTGGGAGAAGGGATACACTCACACGCGCGTTGTTAGAAATGTCGGGATAAATTTGATATACGCACGTCGATAAAAAATTTTAGATTGATACATGCACGTCCTTCTTTGTTCCATCGAATCTAATCCGTGGTGTCCCTGTCCCATTCGGTCTTAATCCTTTACCGATTGCATATCCGGTATACTTCATGAACGTCCCTGAGTTCACATACATGCGCTTGATCTTGTTGATGCATTTATTGTGATAATCCGGAACATAGAACTCATCTTTACTTCCGGCATCGAGATGCCTATGGGAAGTGATAAGACAATCAGCTCCGTAGACAGCACCAAGCTCTCTGATAGAATTTATACTCGAACCCGCTTGTCGTCCACCAGCCCACCCGTGAGTAGTAACGATACTGTACCACACGGATGTGCCCTTATGGTGGGTCGAGGTTGCTGTTTTACGAGCACCAACACCCAAGAATAGTATGCACAGTGGTTCTTTATACAGGTGCTCTAACCCAAGCATCTGCGCGAATTGCTTGTCATAGTCGTGACCGGTCAGCTTCTTTGCTCGCGCGGGGTGATTAGACCCACCGACAATCGCAAGGATCTTGTCCTTTATATCATATTCCCGCACAAGATCTACGAGGCAATCATTCTGTTCCTGAGGAGTGAGTGGGTCTTGGCTCCAGAAGCTCTCAGCACCAGTCATTCCGGGCAGTCCACAATTTATGAGATCCCCGTTGAATAGACAGTATGCTTCATCCACCTCTGCGATAATTTTCAGATACCCACGAAACTTCTTCTCATCAAAAGCTTTCTTTTCTCCAAAGTGAAGATCGCAGAGTGGATAAATATATACTTTATCGTGCTGCTGTAATCTTCGTTTCAAAATTGGTATTTCATTTACATTGCATGTTTCTGTCAATTGCTTCACCAAGTTTTAGTCTCCGTATATACGTTATTTTGTCATTAACCGATATTATCTTGGTTATTTCCTCTCTTAACAGTCTTATTTGGTGAGAATGGTAATAAAGTTTTGCACTACCAACCCCGTTCACCCGATTTTCAAGCCATTCTGTCAACGAACTTATCTTTGAACCCTGTTCCCCACACGAACTCTTCGGTGTCGTCAGACCCATCATCATCTATGCGATAACGTTCAACCTCTTCCGGTTCGTAATTAGGCACCTGAAACTGCGATAACCAGTATTCTCCGGGATGTTCTACGTTAACCAGAGCTAGCCTACCGGTGTATCCAGCCCCACAGTCGCACATTATCAGGTTGTTGAACTTGACCGGCTCTGTGCATGGAGTGTATGCAACATATTCCTGTCCCTCATCGGTTATATGCACGGATTTCTTTTTGTGGAACTGAGTTGACGTGTGACCCACGAACACGTAATTGTAACCGCGCACACGACTATTTTGCGCATATTTCAGGAGTTTCCTGTCCCATGCGATGGATTTCGGTTCCTGTTTGGATAATGCAACATTCTGCCTGAACCCGCCATGTACAAACGCATTCTTCTTTTTATCGATGTAATAGGGAATCTTCGCATTCAGATAGTCCTTGTGTTCCTGCGGAACGTTGTGAGGGTTGAAGCCATATGACTTCTCAGTCCAGATACCACCTTGCGTCTCCCAGTGAGCAGTTTCCGGTGGTCGGAACTCCCCACCATCACGATCCCACATTGCCCACGGACGGAACCAGTAGTAATCGTGGTTGCCCTGCACGTCTATACGGTTCTCTACTTCGAGGATGCGGTCTATAACTTCTTTTGTTTTACTTCCACCGTCACATTCGTCTCCAAGCGTGATTAGCCAGTCCCGCGAATTATCAAAGCCAGCCGCATCGAGAACTTCATTAAGAGCACTCAAACGTCCGTGGATATCGGTGACAACAAAAATACGTTTCTTCAATTACACACACCCGATTGTTAATACTCTATAATCTGTTCAGCGAGATCTTCAAGTGAGTAAACCACTTCCACTTCATACCTTCTAAATTCTGTCTGTAATTCCACATCAACCTTTCTCTGATATTCCGGATGGACACCTACGAATATCGGCTTGTCTGTCATAGACCACGCACCAAGTTCATAGAGGGTTATTGGACACAACGTTTCTTTTGGGAACCAGAAAGATATCATATCAGCCGCGCGCAAGTGATCATGCTCCCATCGTATCTGGTTAAATGCCGCATTCGGGTCTCTTACATTGAAATCTTTTCTGCGCGGGTTCATAACAACAAAATCTGTAAGTTCGAGATTCTTAACCATCTCGCTTTGCCAATCCGGACAACCACTAATCCCTCCAGCCAAAAACAGACTCGGATAGAGGCTTTTCTGAACTTCTACCGGAAGAATGTCCGGAGATTCCAAGTAATACATGATCTCATATTGAATGAAAGGGTTTATAAACACTTGCATAGCACTGTTGATTAACGAGTGCAATTTACATATAAATTTATATAGATTGTAATCAAATATGAATTATGGTATGGACTAAAGAAGGGCAGAAGCTTGGAAACGAAAACTCGATTATAACTCACAAGTTGCAAATGATGGAACGTATAAAGAAGTATAATCTAAATCCAAAACTATGTAAACATTGCAAAACCCCACTCTCTTACGACAAACGCAAGAATGAATTTTGCTCACACAGGTGTTCTAAAAATTTTAATGACATATCTCGCGGATATAAAAGAAAATTCTGCAAACAATGTGGTGCCAGATGTGAAAGAAAAACATTCTGTTCTCCAAAGTGTAAATCTATATATTTAGTATCCGATACAATACGCAATGGGAAGAATCCGGGTATAAGTGCAACCAAGACTTATTTGATTCTCACGCGCGGTCACAAATGCGAACGGTGTCATGGAACAACTTGGCTTGGAGAGAAAATCCCGTTA
>Ga0172380_10009301_pt1 | contig 10507 bp, 8 predicted proteins | sample Leawe162metaG_FD_119747 | JGI IMG/M metagenome (GOLD analysis project Ga0172380, IMG submission 119747) | Leachate microbial communities from a municipal landfill in Southern Ontario, Canada - Leachate well 162 metaG | ecosystem: Engineered > Solid waste > Landfill > Unclassified | place...
ACCGGTTTCGAGCCTGCGCTTTTGCCGATTAACGCCCGCCAGGCGCACATGGAAATGGGCGACATCCCCATTTTGGATAAAGGCGGTTACGTCATGCTCGGCAGCGACGATTATTTGCTGCGCATGCTGACGGCTAAAAAAGACCAGAAAGCCATCAACGATTATGTCGCATGGACGATTAACTCGGCCAAGGCGATCGGCATTAAAGTCGTCAATCCCGGCGGTATCAATGCGTTCAAATTCAACCAGCGCAAGCTCGACCTGGACGAACAAAACGCCCATTACGGCGTCACACCGCGCGAGATCCTGCGCGTGCTGGCGACCGCCGTCAAGGAAATCGGCGTCAGTCATCCCTTGCATGTGCATGGCTGTAACCTGGGCGTACCCGGCAATATGCAGACCACGCTGGACACCATCGAAGGCATAGGCGGCCTGCCGATGCACTTGACGCATATCCAGTTCCACAGTTACGGCACCGAAGGCGATTTCAAGTTTTCGTCCGGGGCTGCGCAGATAGCCGAAGCGATCAATAAGAACAAGAATATCACGATCGACGTCGGGCAAATCCTGTTCGGGCAAACCGTCACGGCGTCCGGCGACAGTATGCGCCAACACGCCAACCACAAACACGCCAGCCCGAATAAATGGGTCACGATGGACATCGAATGCGATGCCGGTTGCGGCGTCGTGCCGTTCAAATATCGCGACCAGAATTTCGTCAACGCGCTGCAATGGGCGATAGGCCTGGAAACCTTCTTGCTGGTTGACGATCCGTGGCGCATTTTCCTGACCACCGACCACCCGAACGGCGCGCCATTCACGAGCTATCCGCACCTAATCCGCCTGCTGATGGATAAAAGCTTCCGCAACGACATGCTCGCGACGATACATCCCGAAGCGCAAAAAATGACCACGCTGGCGTCGATAGACCGCGAATACAGTTTGCAGGAAATCGCGATCATGACCCGCGCCGGCGCCGCCAAACTGATCGGCCTGAAAGACCGCGGCGGCTTGAGCGCCGGCAACTGGGGGGATATTACCGTCTACACCGACAACCCCAATCGCGAGCAGATGTTCGAAAAGCCCGATTATGTCTTTAAAGACGGCGAGCTGGTTGTCGTGGACGGCAAAGTCGTCGCGACGCGCTGGGGTACGACGCATACGGTCAAGCCCGACTTCGATCCGTCGGTGGAAAAAGATTTGCAAGCTTATTTCGACCGTTACCTGACGATGAAAGTGGGCAATTTTAAGATGAGCGATGATGAGATTACCGAGGATGGACGGGGGAGTATTACTGTGCATCCCTTAAAAGGAGAAAGAGCATGATTATTAACGGTGTAAGCATCGACGCAACTTTCGCGGAAGCGTTTCCGATGAAAGCTACGCGCGCCATTATCACGGCGCAAAACGAGAAATGGGCGCTGATCGCCGCGCAAGCGATGACCGGCTTCGCCACATCCGTCATCGCCTGCGGTTGCGAGGCGGGCATTGAACGCACTTTAAGCCCCGACGAAACCCCGGACGGCCGCCCCGGCGTGTCGGTGATGATTTTTGCGATGGGCGGTAAGGGCTTGGCGAAGCAACTGGAAACCCGCGCCGGGCAATGCGTATTGACCTCGCCGACTTCGGCGTTGTTTGCCGGTATCGAAAGCAATATCAAAATTCCGCTAGGCAAAAATTTACGTTACTTCGGCGACGGCTTCCAGATTGCCAAAGTTATAGCCGGTAAACGCTACTGGCGCGTACCGGTCATGGATGGCGAGTTTTTGACCGAAGCGACCACCGGACAAGTCGATGCGATCGGCGGCGGTAACTTCCTGGTACTGGCCGAGTCGCAGCCGCAAGCGCTTGCCGCGTGTGAAGCCGCTATCGACGCGATGAAACAAGTGCCTAACGTCATCATGCCCTTCCCCGGCGGCGTCGTGCGTTCCGGCTCTAAAGTCGGCTCCAAGTACAAGGCATTGAATGCTTCGACGAACGATGCCTTCTGCCCGACCTTAAAAGGCATGACCAAGACCGATTTATCGCCGGAAATCGAATCGGTGATGGAAATCGTCATCGACGGCTTGACGAAGGAAGATATCGACAAGGCGATGCGCGCCGGCATCCAGGCGGTTTGCGACTTGGGCGCGGATGAAGGCATCAAGCGCATCAGCGCCGGTAATTACGGCGGTAAACTGGGACCGTTCCACTTTCATTTACAGGAGATCATGGCATGAGCGCGTTGACTTTAACTTTAAAATACCGGCCCGACCAACGCGTCGATATGTCGCCGTTGGTTTGCCAGAACCTGCATGGCATGGAGCCTACCGAAATCGGCGCGATTGAACTGCAAAGCGGCAAATGCAAGTTGCGCGTCGATCAATTGTTCACTATTTCAGGTTCCGACACGCAAGCCATCGTCATCAGAAACAGCTTTGAGAAACTGGATTTTATCGGCAAGGAACTCGACGGCGGCAGCATCATCGTTGAAGGCGATGCTGGCGCATATCTTGCGATGGGGATGAAATCCGGCGACATTAAAGTTACCGGCAATGCCGGACTTTACGCTGGATGTGAACTGAAAAAAGGTTACCTGGAAGTGTCCGGCAATGTCGGAGATTTTTTAGGCGGTGCGTTGCCCGGCAACAAAATGGGTATGAAGGGCGGCTTGATTTTGGTCAAGGGTAACGCCGGCGAGCGCGTCGGCGACCATCTGCGGCGCGGCACGATCCTGATCGAAGGCGACGCCGGCGACTACTGCGGCTCGCGCATGATTGCCGGCACCATCGCCGTGATGGGGCAAACCGGACATTATCTGGGCTACGCGATGCGCCGCGGTACCTTGCTGCTGTGGAACCCGCCGCAATTGTCCGCGAGCTTTAACGATTGCGGTACGCATACCTTGGCGTTTTTGCCGATGTTGTTTAATGCGTTTAAAACCCTTAATTCACGGTTTGCGGATGCTTCGGCGGCGTTTAACCGGGTGCGGCGTTATGCGGGGGATATGGCTGAGATGGGGCGTGGGGAAGTTTTGGTTAAGAGGTAGTTCGTATGAAGTGCAACGAAATACAGGGTATCGGAGCTACAAAGTCTCGTATTCCGCAAGCTTCATAAGCGCTGTTGCTAAAGTCGATTATCCGATAATCACAGAAGGGCAATTAATCAATACAGTGTAGAAAACTGCCGAACTTAATGCGGTTGTCCATCGTACATTTCATAAAATAAGGAATACTGCTTTGTTCAATAAATTATCTGTAGACGAAGTTTTTGGTATAAATCGAGACCTTCCCTTAAATTACGTGGAAAGAGAAAGTGCCGATACTGTATTGGTTAACAATCTAGTGAGACGGCAACACCTTGTTATTTACGGTAGTTCAAAGCAAGGGAAAACATCACTTAGAAAGCATTGTTTAAATCCTGATGACTATATAGTTGTTCATTGCTCCAATAAGTGGAATTTAGATGATGTGAATGAAGCAATCTTAAAACAAGCAGGTTACGAATTAACAGTATCTTCCACATTAGCTACATCGGGAAAACAGAAAATATTTGCAAAAATAAAGGCAAGTTTTTTTGGGGCTGGAGCAGAAGGTGGAGCCGAAGCCGAAAGAACTCAAGAGGAAGGAGTAACAAAAGCACCATTGGAATTAGATCCGCTTGATGTTAATGACATTATTTTGGCATTAAATCAAATCGAATTTAAAAAATTCATTGTGTTAGAAGACTTTCATTATTTGCCAGTAGAAACGCAGAAAGATTTTTCTGTAGTTCTAAAAGCATTCCATGAAAACTCTACTTTAAGTTTTTTGATTATTGGTGTTTGGCTAGAGGAAAACAGACTAAGTGTATACAACGGGGATTTAACGGGAAGACTGCTTCCAATTAACGCTGATAAATGGAAAAAAGACGAGTTAGAAAAAGTTATTTCTATCGGTGAGACGTTGCTTAATATTTCTTTCCATGCAAACTTTAAGAATGAATTACTGGATTCATGCTATGAGAGCGTTTACATAGTTCAAGAAGCTTGCCACCAGTGCTGCCAAAAAGAGAGTGTCCATTTTACTCAAGAAGAGCATAGAGAAATAGGAGAAGCTGTCAGCTGTAGTTACATAATAGATAAAGTAGTTAACCAGCAGGGAGGCCGATTCAACTCATTTCTTACCCAATTTTCAGATGGTTTTCAAGATACTACTTTGGAAATGCATAAATGGTTACTTTATCCAATTTTGACTGCTGATGCACAATCTCTTGAAAGGGGCTTTAAACAATCAGAGATAAGAAATATTTTGCAGGGTACTCATCCAAGAGGAACAGAATTAAATTCTGGTAACGTTACCCAGTCCCTACAATCGGTAGCTTCGCTACAAATAAAGAAAGACATTAAGCCCACCATATTAGATTATGACCAAACTAATTTACGGCTTAATATAGTTGATAAAAGTTTTCTAATCTGGCTTTCAAGACAAGATAGAAACGATTTGCTAGAGCTAGTCGGACTCCCATTGCTGCAAGGCTCATAGCTCGTTGCGGCGAGTGCGCGAACCCTAGCGCATCGAAACGGCACAATTGGGGTTCATGCTTCAAACTAACCTACGATAACCCATTACATATCAAAATTAGTCGTTGACCTTAGCAGGACAAACCTATGCCAACTGCCATATCCGAAGTAAAAACCTTATTAGAACGCTTGCCGGAAAACAGTCATCTGGAAGATATTCAATACCATTTGTACGTTATGGAAAAAATCCAGCGCGGCTTACAACGGGCAGAAGATGAAGGCACGGTTTCGCAAGAGGATATTGAAAAAAAGTTTAGCGAATGGCTGCTGTAGTTAACTGGTCGCCCGAGGCTGAAGAAGACTTGGGTTCAATCGTTGACTATATCGCCAAAGATTCGTATTTTTACGCAAAAGCCGTTGTGAATAAAATCGTTGCGGTCGTCAGAGATATTCCTGAACATCCATACATAGGACGTATTGTTCCAGAGATAGGTAATAAACAGGTCAGGGAACGCTTTGTTTATAGTTATCGGCTTATTTATAAGATTGGTGAGGGCGAGATTCTGATTGTTGCCATTATTCACGGCAAGCGTTTGCTGGAGAATATTGACGGACGTTTTTGAATATCTCGAACTTGCCTTATTGTTAAACCGACAATTGCCAACCGCGTCGGGTTGGCGATAGCGTAACCCGACAAACCGAAGTCACGGGGATGTCGGGTTATGACTGCCGCCTTTTATGCCCTGCGGGCAAACCCGATTTACAATTTACGCCGTATACGTTGTCGACGCCGTCTTACCGCCATGTCCCGTCCAATCGGTATGAAAAAACTCACCCCTGGGTTTGTCCACGCGTTCATAAGTATGCGCACCGAAATAATCCCGTTGCGCCTGCAATAAATTAGCGGGCAGTCTTTCGGTACGGTAGCCGTCGAAATAGGCTAGGGCCGATGAAAATGCCGGGGTAGGGATGCCGAGTTCAATGCCTAAAACTACCGCTTTGCGCCAGCCGGCATCGGCTTTGCTCATCGCATCGACAAAGAAATCGGCCAGCAGCAGGTTTTCCAAGTCCGGGTTGGCATCGTAAGCCTGTTTGATGTCGTTTAAAAACTGGCTGCGGATGATGCAGCCGCCGCGCCACATCAGCGCAATTTCACCGTAGTTCAAAGATAAATCATATTCTTTCGACGCTTCGCGCATCAGGCGGAAGCCCTGCGCGTAGGATATGATCTTGGCGGCATACAAGGCGTCGCGGATCGCGGCTATCATGGCTTGTTTATCGCCGCTAAAGGCTGCAGTCGGTGCTTTAGGCAGGATTTGCGCGGCTTTTACGCGTTCTGGTTTTTGCGCCGACAAGCAGCGGGCAAAGACCGATTCACCGATCAAGGTTAACGGGATGCCTAAATCCAGCGCATTAATGCCCGTCCATTTTCCGGTGCCTTTTTGTCCTGCGGTGTCGAGGATTTTATCGACCAGGGGCTCGCCGTCTTCATCTTTGTAAGCCAGGATAGCCGCCGTGATTTCAATTAAATACGAACTTAATACGCCTTGGTTCCATTCGGCGAAGATGGCGTGCATGTCCTCTGCGTTCAAGCCCAAGCCTTCGGACAGCAATTGATAGGCTTCGCAGATCAGCTGCATATCGCCGTATTCAATGCCGTTATGCACCATTTTGACGTAATGTCCCGCGCCGTTATCGCCGACCCATTCACAGCAAGGCTGGCCGTCTACCTGTGCGCTGATGGCCTGGAAAATCGCTTTTACATTAGGCCAGGCCGCTTTATTGCCGCCGGGCATAATCGACGGCCCGTGCCGTGCGCCTTCCTCACCGCCGGAAACGCCGGTACCGATGTAGTTGATGTTTTTTTCGTGCAAGACTTGCGTGCGGCGGTTGGTGTCGGTAAACAGCGAGTTGCCGCCGTCAACGATAATATCGCCGGCGGACAGCAACGGCACCAATTTGTCGATGTATTGGTCGACCACGTCGCCGGCCTTGACCATCAGCATGACGATACGCGGCGATTCCAGGCTGTCCACCAGTTCTTCGAGTGAATGTGTGCCGATAATCTGCGTGTTTTTTGCGGGACCTGCCAAAAATTCGTCCACCGTGCTGGTGGTGCGATTGTAAACCGCGACTCTAAAACCGTGGTCGTCCATGTTAAGAACCAGGTTTTGTCCCATCACGGCAAGGCCGATTAAACCAATATTTGCTTTCATAGCGTTTCCTTCTTTAAGTGTGTTGTTGCCGGCATAGCCGCGTGTTTCCAGGTAGTGCTGAGGACTATTTCATGATCAGTTCGACCAGTTTTACAAATGCCGGGTTGAATAAGGTTAAGCCGAAGATAATCAGTCCTATCTGGATTTTTAACAACAGGCTGTTTTGTTTAAGTTCTGAGCGCAGTGTGCTGACATCCATGCGTACATCGTTAATTTCTGCCCGTAATTTGTTGATTTCTCCATGAATCTCCGTCCGCAATTCGTTCATCTCCGAGCGAATTTCCGCCCGTAATTCATTAATTTCCGCCCGCACAAATTCTTTAGTGGTCAATTCTGTGTGTAATTCGTTGTAGGGATCTGATCTAAGCGTTTCTTTTTTATCGCTAATGTGCTGTTCAGCCTGGGTTTCAATAGCCTGGATGGAATCTTCTATCGCCTTGGCAAACATTTGTGCTTTGGTCCGGTCATGATTAAACGCGTCTTCCAGCAAAAGAAATACTTCGTTAGGCAATGAATAAACCATCGGCTTGCTCCATGATAGGGTTGGGTGGATTATAGCCTGTTGTGTCCGTTATGAATATTCAAACACAGCTAAGCTCTTTGCTGCGTAGCATCCCATACCGGCTGCAATAGTTCCCGGCATAGCCGCTCGAAAGATTCACCCAATGCCAAGTCCACGTCGCCTGCGGTATAAAGCCGCCGCAGCTCAGGCTCATAAGGTTGTTCCAGCGTCCTGAGCAACTGTTCTTTGGCCGCATCCAGCGCCGATTTTGTCGCACGCTTGCCGTTTTCCAGTTTATAAGCCTGCCTGAGGTAGGCTAATGCCGCTTCAACGAACAAGGCGTCAGGCTGTATCTGGCCCAGCCGGTAAATATCGATGAAATGCTGTAAATCATCGGATCGGCAATCATCGGGCAAAAACAGCAGGTCCTCATCGGTACTGATGAGATAAGTCGATTGTTCATCGACCTGGTTAATAACGAGGTGATGCAGCCATGCGCCGACAAAATCCTTGCCTTTAAGATCGGCGTAACGATAGAACAAACAGCCGTTTTCATAACGATGGCCCAGTTTTCCAATCAGCCGGCAGTCGCCGATAGCGATGTCAAGCGGCAAATCGTCCAGGGATTTGCCGGGATTTTTAGCTTGTATGCGCTCGACGAATTCGTCAATATCCTGTTGCCGGCGATTAAATTCCAGTTCGCCCAATACACCGGACAGCCAGCGTCCCTGCGCCTTAAGTTTTTTTACCGAAAACCGGGTTCCATTCAGCGTGTTTTGTATCCATTCCTGGTAAATCGAATAGCCATCCCGTTTTGTGACGGCAAACGGTTCGCGCTCTTCGGCATCGGCTTCAATGCCGGTAAAGCGAAGGTCTAATTGCCGCTGCATGAAATATTTTTGCGGGTGCTGGTAAAACCGGAACAAATCGCCAAGCTCAATGACGGTTTCGGCATGGTCTTCTGCGAGGCTTCCTTGCCACCAACGGCCTTGTCCTTCACCACGATTTGAGAAGGCTTTGGCGGTTTCACAATCGGCGTCGGAAAAACTGAACAGCCCCGATGCGTTATCGAAATAACGCGGGCTGAATGCCTGCAAGGGCTGGAAATGGGTCAGGCCGGATAATTGGTAATTTTCCTGCAATACGTCCAGCAGCTCGCCGATCACGACAGAGGGCGGGATTTTTTCATTGTTGGCCTGGGACTGGCCGATGTACGTGATAATCAATTGCTGCCTGGCCGATAGCAGGATTTCGAGAAACTGGTAGCGGTCATCGGCTCGGCGCGAGCGGTCGCCTTTACGGAAATGACTGCTTAATAAATCAAAGGTCGGCTGGCGGTCGACTTTGGGGAATTCGCCGTCATTCATGCCCATAAGCGCAATGACTTTAAAGGGAATCGAACGCATCGGCAGCATCGAGCAAAACGTCAGTTGCCCGCGCAAAAAGCCGTTGGCTGATTTTTGTTCGGCGACGGCGCCTTCAAGCCAGCTGATAATCACTTGTAAATCAATGGAGTCATCGTGAACCTCGGATAATTCGGCAGAGAGTTCCGCCAATAATTCGTTGACTTGCTGGCGCTCTACGGCATTTGCGGCCTGCAATAGCTGGTCGGCATAATAATAGAGTTGTGCGCCCCAGGCTTTCAGCGTTTTCGGTTGTTTGAAATCCGCATCGGCTTTAAATAACAGCGCCATAAAATCGCACAAGCCGCCTAATGCCGATGCCGAAGCGCCTTCAATATCGCGATAAGGCAATACGCCATCGACAAATTCATCGTCATTGCCGATGGCATAGCCCATTAACAATCGGTCCAGCGCCGCCTGCCAGGTGTTTTCGCTCAATTCCGGCAAGCCTAATTCCTGTTTGTGCTGTGCCGACTTTCCCCAGCGTACATGCGTGTCCTGCACCCAGTATTTAACCAGGTCCAAGTCGGTTTCGGACAGGCCGAAGCCTGGATAGACGACGGCCTGCTCCAGCAAGTCCAGTACCGTTTGCCAGCCGAAACGGCTTTGGCTTAACGATAAAAAACGGATGAACGTATCCAGCGCATCGTTGCAAAGGCGCAGGCTGCGGTCGGCGACGGCATGTTGGATGTCGGCGAACACGGCGGTAATAAACGGCTCATAGGCCTGTATGTCGGGCGCCATCACGACGATGTCGCGCAGCTCCAGTGTGGTATTTTGCTCCAGCGCCAGCAGCAGCTGGTTTTTTAACACCTCGACTTCGCGTAAGCGGGAATGGCAGGCGTGCAGGCTGATGGAATCGTCCTTTTCCAGCCGCTGTTCCGTCAACTGGTTGTTTAAAATATCGTTTTGTAAGTGTTGCAGGATATTTTGCGCGTCAACGGCTTCAAAGCTGTCCAGCTCCAAGGTGAATGCGATATCGTGCTCCAGGATCATTTCCTGGAATTCGCGGCCCTGCTGGCCCAAGGTAGCCAGCAGCGGATGGCCGACAGCTTCCGTCGCGCCGGTTTCATCAATGGCGCGTTGCCGACGGGTTTGCAGGTCGGCCCAAAACACCTGGGCAGGGTTCATTAAATACAGGTGCAATTGGCAATGCCTGGACAAACCTTGTAGAAAACGTAAAAACAACGGCGGCATCGTATGCAATCCAAACACCGAAATGCGCTCCGGCATAACATGGCTCAGCGATCCTTCCGGCGTGTTATTCAATTTAGCGATGACATCCAGCCATAACGAGCCTCGATGCTGAGTGCCGGTTTGTGCCGTCAGCTGTAGCCAGAGCGCCTGTTGCCAGCGTTCGGTATCGGTTTGGTAAAGCAAGCGGCCTTGTTGCCACAGCGTCAGCATATCGGGGCGCATCATTTGGTACTGGTCAAAACGTTGCGACAATTGCTGGGCGAGCTGGTAGCGTTTCAAGCTGTGATTGGCTCCCGAGAGGTAATGCCGTAACGGGGCAAACACTTCGCCATCCAGTCGGCGCAGCAAGCCTTCAATTCGCCACAGCATTAAATGTCGGTCGAATGCCGCATCACTTAAACGGCTGTCTATTTTTTGCGCCAGGGAGCTGAAGAATTTGCCGGGAAATAAATAATCATAATTGCCCCAGACCTTAAATTCCTGGGCCAGCTGTTGCGACAGCCAGCGCTCCATGCCCTGGCTTTGGATCAGGAAGACTTCTTTTTCAAAAGGCGAACTGAGCGCTGAGTTATTGATGATGGCGCACAGATGCGCGAGCAGGTATTCGGTTTTATTGGAGCTGTGCAGGATGAACATGGCGTCTCTTCGAAGATTTGGGCTAAGACTGTAAACAGATCGGAATGATACCTGCTTTTGCATGTATAATAGC
>Ga0172380_10009302_pt1 | contig 10506 bp, 3 predicted proteins | sample Leawe162metaG_FD_119747 | JGI IMG/M metagenome (GOLD analysis project Ga0172380, IMG submission 119747) | Leachate microbial communities from a municipal landfill in Southern Ontario, Canada - Leachate well 162 metaG | ecosystem: Engineered > Solid waste > Landfill > Unclassified | place...
GACGTCGCCGTCATCGATCTTCGCCTTAGAGGCGGCAGCGGACTCTCGGTGATCGAGTACATCAAGGCCAAGCATTCGGCAACGACAGTGATAGTGCTAACCAATTACGCTCAACTCGAATACCGCGCACGATGCCTGGCACTCGGTGCGCATTACTTCTTGGACAAAGCCAAGGACAACGCTGCATTCATCAACCTGCTAGCGGAGCTGAGCGAGACCAAGGCTGCCGCAAATCGGTCATCTTCAATATGAGGTTGGCTTGCCCTACTCCCCCCGCAGCGCAGGCGGCCGCAATCGTGCGGGCCATGGTCAATTTGCAAGGATGTATCGTTACGGTGCTAGAGGGCCTCTAGGATGGACATGCTGTACAGGGCTCGGGGGGTGATATGTGTAGCGTAGTTGCCTGGCTATCTGGGGTGCTTGTCGCGGCTCTCGGATTTCTCGCCTTGGCCGGCTGGATATTGCAAGTTCCAATGCTTGCGAGCCTGGGGCAAAGCTGGATTCCCATGGCGCCGAGTACCGCGCTCGCGTTCATGCTGTTCGGGAGCGTGGTGTATTGGAACGCGCGAGCACCGACGGGTCGCTCGGGCTACCTGGCGGGCATTTTCATAGGCTCGGGCGGCGCTCTTATCGGACTGCTGCTGTTTGTTCTCTCTAATTTGAATGTTGAGTTAGAAGCCGAACGCCTCGGCTTTGCACTCGCCGGAACGGTCCGGGGTGCGCCAATTGGCCATATGTCGCCCGTGGTCGCGCTATGCCTGTTGCTTGCCGGACTCTCGCTGGTAGCAACACTTAGCTCTCTCGCCGAAAAGCCGGGGCGTGCGATGCTTGCATTCTGGCTCGCCGCAAGCATTGTCTTCGTCGGCGTCGTCCTTTTGCTCGCCTATCTCTTCGGCACACCTTTGTTCTATGGAAGCGGATTCATACCTCCCGCCTTGACTACGAGTATCGCCTTGGCGGCGCTGGGTACGGCGCTCATGGCGCTTGCGGCGCCGCAAGCGTGGGCTGCGGATCAGCAGATCGATGCTGCTACTCTCCGCGCTTCACGCTCATTCATCCTGGTATTCGTGCTGATGGCCGTGGGCCTGATCACAGCTGGTGGTGTCCATTTCCGCAACTTTGCGGCACAGCATCGCGCCGATGTCGAGAATCAACTGTTCACAATCGCACAGTCTAAAGCTTATGACCTCGTCAATTGGCGATTTGAGCGTTTGGGCGATGCGACGCTAGTACACCGCAGCGCAATGTTCGCTGGCTTGGTGCGGCGCGCATTCGCGGATCCCCGCGATGCCCAGGCGTGGAGCGATCTTCGTGATTGGCTGCGACAAATCCGCGAATCGTATAGCTACCAGAACGTCTTTCTGATCGACGTCAAGGGTGTTACGCGCATCTCCATTCCTGATCAATCAACAGACGCACAAGGTACTGCGAGCGTGCACCGTGCGCTCGAGTCGGCCACGATCACTTTGGAGGATTTCCACCGCAATCAGCCGGGGGGGCCGCCTATGCTTTCACTGTTGGCTCCAATATTGAATGGGCGGGATGGTGGACGGCCTATCGGCGTCGTGATGCTTGAAATTGACCCGAGCAAGCAACTTTATCCCTCGATTAACCGTTGGCCTGCTCTGAACCCCAGCGGCGAGGTTCTGTTGGTCAGGCGAGATGGCAACGACGTGCTCTATCTCAACGAACTCAGGTTCCAAAGTGGCACCGCCTTGTCGCTGCGCTTCCCTCTGACCCAAACCGACTTGCTCGCGGTCAAGGCGGTACTTGGACAGCAAGGAATCGTCGAGGGAATAGACTACCGCGGCGCCCCGGCCATGGCAGCCGTACGCCCGGTCCCGGGCACGCCATGGTTCGTCGTTGCTCGGATCGACAGTGCGGATTATATGAAATCTGTTGAAGAATCGCTGTGGCTGACGGCGACGCTCGTCGGAGCGCTATTACTCGCGGCCGGAGGTGCGCTGGGCCTCATCTGGCGGCATCAGCGCGTACGCTACTACAAGGAGCGATCCGTGGCAGCAGAGGCGCTCGCCGCCGGAACAATGCGCTATCGGGCGGTAAGCGAAACCGCCACTGACGCAATAATTACTGCAAACGGTGCGGGAGTAATCGTTGAATGGAATGCAGCGGCCGAGCGCCTTTTCGGCTACTCGGGGAGCGACGTGACTGGACAGGCGGTGACGGTCGTGATTCCGCAGCGCTACCGTGAAGCGCATCTTGCCGGCATGGCCAGAGCTAGCGCTGGAGGGTACGGAGATCTGATGGGCAGGAGCGTTGAACTATCTGGGTTAGCCAAGTCAGGCGCCGAGTTCCCGCTGGAAATATCGTTGTCGAAGTGGAGGACGTCCGAGGGAATATTCTTCACCGCCATCATCCGGAACATCAGCGAAAGAAAGCGCGCGGCGAAAACACTCGCCCATCAGAAAGACCTCTACAACATGCTGTCGCAGACCAACCAAGCAATCGTACGAATATCTCATCGTGAGGAACTGTTTCCGACGGTGTGTCGCATCGCGGTCCAGTTTGGACATTTCCTCTTTGCCTGGATAGCGCTGATCGACATCGACCACCGGAACCTGAGCCAGGCCGCCGAATACGGCGACGACTGCGTCTATCTGGATCGAGCCAATATTTTCTCCGAGATGATCGACCCATCGGAAAGCGGTCCAATCTGGAAAGCGCTGCGAAGTGGCGTACACGTAATTGATAGCGACTTTGCCAACGCCTCGCCCTCCGCGCCATGGCGCATGGAGGCGCAACGTGCCGGCGTCCAGGCCATTGGGGCGTTTCCGATTCGAGAGCGCGGAAGGATCGTAGGTGCCATAGTTCTCTATGCGGGAGAATCCGGACTGTTCACGGACGATCTCCTGCCGACGCTCGATGAAATGTCAACCGACGTATCCTTTGCGCTCGATAACTTCGAGCGAGAGGCCGAGCTAGAGCGCGCGAACCAGGCATTGCTGCAGAGCGAACTACGCTACCGGACGTTATTCGACACAAATCCACATCCGATGTGGGTCTTCGATCAGGAGACGCTGCGCTTCCTCGCGGTGAATAATGCAGCGGTGAGGCATTACGGCTATTCCCGGACCGAATTTGAGGATATGACAATTGAGGCTATTCGTCCTGCCGAAGATATACCGCGGCTGCTCAAACACATTAGGAACAATGACAAACGCGAGGTTAACAGCGGTGCTATTTGGCAGCACCGCAAAAAGGACGGCACGCTCATCGATGTCGAAATCGTGTCGGAGATGCTGGACTTTGGCGGACGGCGCGCAAAAATGGTGCTCGCCAACGATGTCACCGAGCGCCGGCGGGCGGAGGAGGCATTGAGGCAGAGCGAGGACCGCTACCGCGACCTCGTCGAGCACAGCGAGGACCTGATATGCACCTACGACCTGCAAGGACACCTGCTCTCGGTCAATCCGCACGCGGCCAAGACTCTGGGCTATGCGCCGGAAGAATTGCTGCATGCTGATGTGCGCCAGATTCTTCCAGCTGCCCGACGCCATGAGTTCGACCAGCATCTCGCCTCCATCCGCAGAGATGGTGCCGCGAACGGCATTATGTCGGTGCGAACCCGCAGCGGCGAAATACGCATCTGGGAGTACAACAATACCTTGCGTGAGGAAGGGCTGGCCGAGCCTATTGTGCGAGGTATGGCCCACGACATCACGGCCCGCCACAGGGCCGAGAAACTAAGCAGAATTCGCGCCAAGCAGCAGGAGTTGATGGCCAGCTTTAGCCAATTGGCGTTAGCCAGCCGGGATGTCGACGAACTCATGCGGCAGGCCGTAATCGTTGTTGGGCAGGGACTCAATGTCGAATTCTGCAAGGTGCTGCAACTCATTCCGGATGGACACATGTTGGTTCTCAAGGCGGGTTTGGGCTGGACGAACGCCCGGGTGGATGAGCATGTGGTCGCCGTGGATGCCGGCAGCGAGTATCGGTTTGTGCTTGACTCAGGGGAGCCGATCGTCTTCGCCGACTTGTCCCGCGAGACGCGCTTTACGCCAGCGGAAATCCTAACCGCGCACGACGTCCGCAGCGGCGTCGAAGTACCGGTGACTGGGCTGGATGGGCCGTTCGGTATTCTGGGCGCCTACGCGCGCAAGCCGGATCATTTCGCGGCCGCGAGCGTGGATTTCCTACGCAGTATTGCCAACACGCTGGAGACCGCGGTAGAGCGCAAGAACAGCGAGGAGCGCCTAGCCTACGTGGCGCAATTCGATACACTGACCGGCCTACCCAATCGCAACCTCTGCCACGACCGCCTGATCCAGGATCTGGCGCAGGCGGCGCGCAACAACTGGTTTGTCGCCGTCATGTTTATCAACCTCGACCGCTTCCAAGTGGTCAACGATACATACGGGCACGGCATTGGCGATCTGCTGCTGCAACTGGTCGCGCAGCGGCTGCAAGAGTGCGTGCGCAGCGGCGACACGCTCGCCCGTCTGGGCGCGGACGAATTTGTCTTCCTGCTGACCAACCTGAACAAGGGCAACGATGCGGTTACGGTGGCACGCAAGGTGATCGATAGCTTCGCATCCCCCTTCGATCTACGGGGTCGCGAAACCTACATCAGCGCCAGTCTTGGAATTGCCTTGTATCCCGGCGATGGGGGGGATCCCGATACTTTGCTCAAGAATGCCGACAGCGCCATGTATCGGGCCAAGGAACTAGGCAGCAATTGCTACCAGTTCTATCTGCCGAGCATAAACGAACGCACGGCAGAGCGCCTGCAGCAAGAGACCCTATTGCGAGGCGCCTTGGAGCGCAACGAATTCCTGCTGCACTATCAGCCCAAGGTCAGTTGCGTCAGCGGCAAGATCGTCGGTTTCGAGGCCCTGTTACGCTGGCAACACCCGCAACGCGGTTTGGTTTGTCCGAGCGAGTTCGTGCCGCTGCTGGAGGAGACCGGCCTGATCGTCCCGATCGGTGAGTGGGTTCTGCATACCGCCTGCAACCAGGCCAAGCGCTGGCAGGACGCCGGGCGGGGCAACCCCAGCGTTTCCGTCAATGTTTCAGGTCGCCAGATGCGGGTCGCCGATCTCTGTGAAGTCGTGCGCGGGGCGCTCGACGCGAGCGGCCTCGCGCCAAACCGCCTCGACATCGAATTGACGGAGAGCCAATTGATGGGTGACGCCGAGAGTGTTATCGACATTCTGACGCGACTCAAGGCGCTGGGTGTGCGCATATCGGTCGATGATTTTGGCACCGGATACTCCAGCCTCGCCTATCTGAAGCGTTTCCCGATCGATACGCTCAAGGTCGATCGCGCCTTCGTCAAGGACATCATCGCCGATACCCACGACGTCTCGATCACCCGCGCCATCATCAACTTGTCCCACAGCCTCAACCTCAGCGTAGTGGCCGAAGGAGTCGAAACGGAGGGGCAGTTGGGTCTTCTTATCGCCAACCATTGCGACGAAATTCAAGGCTACTATTTCAGTGAGCCCTTGCCGGTCGACGCAGCCACCGCTCTATTGCAGGAGGGGCGCTCTCTGGAAAGCAGAATGCTTGCCAGCCGGGAGCACAGGCGTACGCTGCTCCTGGTCGACGACGAGGAAAACATCCTCTCTGCCTTGAAGCGGCTGCTGCGCCGCGATGGCTACAAACTTCTTACAGCGACCAGCGCCGCTCAAGGACTGGAGTTGCTCGCCACCAATCCCGTCGATGTGATCATATCTGACCAGCGCATGCCGGGCATGACGGGGGTCGAGTTCCTGCGTCGCGTCAAGACGCTGCACCCGGAAACGGTGCGCATGGTGCTGTCCGGCTATACGGACCTGCAGTCCGTAACGGATGCGATCAATGAAGGCGCCATCTACAAGTTCCTCACCAAGCCCTGGGACGACGGTATCCTCCGCGCCAATATCGAAGAAGCATTCCGCAACCGGGAATTGGCCGACGAGAATCGCCAACTGCAACAAGAGGTGAAGCTGGCCAACAGTCAGTTGGCCAGCATCAACGAAGAATTGAAGAGGCTGCTCGCGAGTAAGGATATCGAGGCGTCACGACACGAGGCCTCGCTCGATATCGCCCAGGAGGCGCTGCAGCAACTGCCCTGGCCAATCATCGGCATCGACGACGAAAACACAATTGTTTTTGTCAATGCCGCAGCCGAATCCCTCTGCGGCCAAGCACTGCTTGGCACCGCCATCGAAGCATCCCTGCCGCGATCGCTGGCCGCTGCGCTCGGATCTTCCGTGACAGGCGGGGGCGAGATCGGCATCGACGGTGTGCGTTACCAATGGGGTCGCCGCAATATGGGGACTAGCTCGCGCTCCCGCGGCACGCTCCTGGTACTGTCACCAATACAGGTAGCGCCATGACGCCCGAAGAAACCGGCACAGATCTGGAGCGCCGCCAGGCTGAGCTGCGCAGTAGCACGCTACAGCAGTTCAGACGGGCCGGCAGCGATCCAGTCACGCAGGCACTGCTGCGCGCCGTGCTCGAATACCGGCTGGAAGAGGCCGGCTCTTCCGGTACCAAAGCTGGGACGCTGGTCTCCGCTACAGCGCCGGGCCCCAGTTCCTCGGAAGAGTCCGGCAATGGAGCCAGCGACGCTTCCCTAGCCGCTTTGACATTGCAAAGCGTACTCGCGGACATGGGTCAGCTACCGGCCCTGCCCGAGGTAGTCATAGATCTGATCGCTTACCTGGAGCGCCCCGATGTGGAGGCGAATCAAGTAGCTCACAAAATGGCCCGGGATCCGGCGCTATGCGCGAAGATATTACGCATCGCCAATTCGTCCTATTACGGACTGCAAGGCCAGGTCGAAACGATACGCGACGCCTTTGCGGTACTGGGCCTGCGCGCAGTGCGAACTCTGGTCGCGGGGGCGGCTGTGGCGAACCATTTGCAAGCCTTGGCAGGCCGTCAGCAGCGCGCCTTTTGGGTGCACAGCGCCGGTACAGCGCTCTGCTCCCGCGCGCTGGCACGCCAGGTTGGCGCCAATCCGGAGGTAGCTTTCACCGCCGGCCTGCTCCACGACCTCGGGCGCCTGATTCTCGTCGCACGTTTTGCGAACGAATACCACGGGGTCGTTGCCTACAGGATTGCGCACGACGGCTACATGATCGACGCCGAGCGACGCGTCCTCGGTTTCGATCATGCCCAGGTCGGCGCAGCACTGGCCCAAATCTGGAAATTTTCGGCCGAGACAGTTGCTGCGATTACCGGCCATCACGCTCCCGAGGGTCAGCCAGCACAGGCGTTGGCTGGGCTGATCCATGTCGCCGACGTCATGGCACACGCGCTTGGGTTCAACGGCAACGAGGAAGATCTGATGCCGCGTTTGTCAAGCTTTGCCTGGAATCGGCTGAATTTGGGCTGGGATGATTTTAGGCGTCTGCTCGCAGAGGTAGACGCCCAGCGCAATGACGCGGAATGGGTACTGAACTGATATTCGGGGTGAGCGCAATGCACGAACATGGATTGGAGGCGCCGAGCCAGGACGCGGACCCGCAGACCATCGCGAGTGTTAATAATGATTATCAGCCAGACTTGGAAAATTACAAGCTGGCCCTGGACCAGCACGCTATTGTCAGTATTACCGATGCCGACGGGCGCATCATTGAGGTCAACAAGCTATTTTGTGAGACAAGCGGCTACTCCCGCGCAGAGTTGCTCGGACAGAACCATCGCCTGCTCAATTCCGGCCTGCATCCGGCCAGCTTTTTCGAACACCTCTGGCACACCATTGGTGCCGGCCAGGTGTGGCACGGCGATGTACGCAACCGGCGTAAGGATGGATCGTATTGCTGGTTGGCGAGCACCATCGTGCCACTACTGACGGATAGCGGGAAGCCCTACCAGTACCTCTCCATCCGCACCGACATCACGGCGCAGCTGACGGCGCAGGAAGAACAGCAGCGCAGCACCGCATTTTCAACTATGCTGATCGAGACGCTCACAGCGGGAGTGCTGCTGCATCGTGGCAGCAAGATACTCCATGCCAACCCGGCGGTCGAAAGGATCACGGGCTTTAGGCGCGACGAGTTGATGGCCATGGATATCTGGGACATCGTCCATCCCGACTCGCACCCGATGCTGCGAGCGCGCATCGCGGCCCGCTTGCGCGACGATGCCGTTTTGGACAACTGCGAGTGCCGCCTCAACACGAAGAGCGGCAGCGAAGCCTGGGTTGAGTCCACGGAAGTAGTCACTGAATTCAGGGGCGACCGGGCAGTGCTAGCCACCTTCGTCGATATCACAAAGCGCAAGAGTGCCGAGGCAGCGCGGCGACAGTCCCAGCAAGTCCTAAACCAGATCATCCGCGGCACGCCGCTGCCGACACTGGTCATCGATGCCGATCATGTGGTGACCCACTGGAACCAGGCGTGCGAGGCAATCACCGGCTTCTCCGCAGCCGAGTTGATCGGTACCCGCGACCATTGGCGAGCCTTTCACCACGGTCGACGGCCGTTGCTGGCCGATCTTGTCGTTGACGGAGCTACCGAGCTCGAGGCTGCGGCATATTACGACGGCAAGCTGCGGCGTACGCCGCATCGCGACGATGCCTACGAGGCTGAAGCTCTATTTACAGGTCCGAGAGGTCACGAACAACGCTGGCTGTATATCACTGCGGCGCCGCTGAAGAACGAGCAAAGCCAGGTAATTGGCGCGATCGAAACGCTGCAGGACTTCACTGCGCACAAACTGACCGAGACCGCGCTGAAGAATTCCCACGCCGAGTTGGAGCAATTGGTCGAGCAACGCACCGCCGAGCTCGCCCAAGCCAACTCCCGCCTCGAGGAAGACGTGCAGCGGCGGGAACGCGCCGAGGTCGAACTGCTGCGTCATAACACCGAGTTGAATGCGCTAAATGTCCGTCTCGGCGAAGCGCAGGCGCAACTGTTACAGAGTGAAAAAATGGCGTCTATCGGACAACTCGCCGCCGGTGTCGCACACGAGATCAACAATCCAATCGGCTACGTGCATTCCAATATCGGTGCACTCGATACGTATCTCGGCGACCTGTTCCGCATTCTCGATGCCTATGCCAGCATCGAGCATACCTTGGCAAACGATTCGCCGGCGCATGATGCGCTCATGCGCCTCACCTCTGAATTCGATCTGGCCTTCCTGCGTGAGGACATTCCCAAGCTCATGGCTGAATCCAAGGAAGGCATCGTTCGCGTGCGCAAGATCGTTCAGGATCTCAAGGATTTTTCCCACGTCGATCGCACCCAGGAGTGGAAGTGGGCTGACCTGCACAGCGGCCTAGACTCGACCCTGAATGTGGTCAATAATGAGATCAAGTATAAGGCGGACGTAACCAAAGAGTATGGCGCCCTGCCCGAGATCGAATGTCTCCCTTCCGAGCTCAACCAGGTGTTCCTGAATCTGCTGGTCAACGCCGCCCACGCCATCGACGAGGGCAAGCGCGGCGTTATTGTGCTGCGTTCAGGCCATGACGGTAGGTGGGTGTGGATAGAGGTGGCCGACAACGGCAGCGGTGTCGCGCAGGAAAACTTGACACGCATTTTCGATCCCTTTTTCACCACAAAGCCGGTGGGCAAGGGAACTGGCCTTGGTCTGTCGCTGGCTTACTCCATCGTTCAAAAACACGGCGGGCGCATCGAGGTAGAGAGCGAATTGGGTCATGGCAGCACTTTTCGCGTAGTTCTGCCCGTGCGCCAGACCAGCGAGCCGGACCTTTCGTAATGGCTAGCGGCGAGGCATCGACTGCAGTGCTCACGAACAAATTGGTCGCAACGCTGCTTTGCGTGGATGACGAGGCGAACATTCTTGCCGCCCTGAACCGCGTGTTTCGTCCCGAAGGCTACCGAGTGTTGACCGCAACCAGCGGTGTCGATGGCTTGAAACTGCTTGAAAGCGAGCCCGTCGATCTGGTCATTTCCGACATGCGCATGCCCGAGATGGATGGTGTCCAATTCCTCGCCGAGGCGCGCCGGCGCTGGCCGGATACCATGCGTCTGCTGCTCACGGGACATGCCGATATCAGCTCGACGATAGAGGCAATCAACCAAGGCGAGATATACCGCTACCTATCCAAGCCATGGGACGATAACGAGGTCCGACTGATCGTGCGCCACGCGCTAGAACGCAAGCTACTCGAGCAAGAAAAGGCGCGCCTCGAAGCCCTGACCATGCGCCAGAACGAGGAGCTACAGGCGCTCAACGCCAGCCTCGAGGCCAAGGTAACCGAGCGCACGGCCGAACTGAAATGCGCGCTCGATTCTCTCGCCGCCGCGAATGAGAGGCTCAAGGTCAGTTTTATCACTTCAATCAAGGTTTTCTCTAATCTGACCGAACTCGCCGAAGGACCGCGCGCAGGACATTCGCGCCGCGTCGCTGACCTGGGGCGGCGCCTGGCGTTGCAACTGGGGCTGGACCGCGGTGCCGCGCAGGACGTGATGGTGGCGGGCTTGCTCCACGATATCGGCAAGATCGGTTTCCCCGACGCGCTGTTAGCGAAGGCCATACCCCAGTTGACCTCTGAAGAACTGCGCCTGTACAAGAGGCACACGC
>Ga0172380_10009303_pt1 | contig 10504 bp, 5 predicted proteins | sample Leawe162metaG_FD_119747 | JGI IMG/M metagenome (GOLD analysis project Ga0172380, IMG submission 119747) | Leachate microbial communities from a municipal landfill in Southern Ontario, Canada - Leachate well 162 metaG | ecosystem: Engineered > Solid waste > Landfill > Unclassified | place...
AGAAGCGACCGGGGGGATAACCCTGGCGAATGCGAGGGTATATGGCGAGACGGGGGTGGATTATGTTTCGGTGGGAGCGTTGACGCACTCGGTGATGGTGATGGATTTGTCGTTGTTGATAGAGTAGTTGAGATTTGAGAGTTGAGAGTTGGCAGGCAGGGCAGTACCGGATTGACGTTGGGGTGGATTTCCAATCCGCCCACAAGTGGAAGTATGAAGACGGTGGCGGATTGGAAATCCACCCCACTGCCAATCCAACCCACTGCTAAGCCTCCCTACTGCCAATCCACCCCACTGCCAATCCACCACAGTGCCAATAGAACTCTATGATCATTTGAAACGGATTTCTACTCCTTGAAGACTTCTGCTTGAAAGGTCAGCAGGTCGGCTCCATCGCGCCAAGCTTCGGCGGGGAGGTCGGCTTTGCGGCACAGGTGCGCAAGCAGCTCTTCCCGGTTCCAGCCTTGTTCTTCCGCTACCTTCGGTAGAAACACACCTTTATCATTCCCCTTCCGGATCATCACTCCATCACGCCCCGGCTTGATCTCCTCGATGGTTGCAACCGACTTTGGTTTCGTCAAAACTGATATCTCAATCGTGAGATCAGGCAGCTCCCTGGCAGTGACCGGCGTGAATCGCCAATCGTGCTCCGCCGCTGCCAGAGCGACCTTGCCGACGGTTAGCGCCAATGGGTCATCCGAAGTGATGTGGCCGACGCAACCTCGAAGTTGCTTTCCGTTGTACAATGATACAAAAGCCCCTTGTTGCGCCATTCCAGCCTGCCCGAACCCTCGAGGCAAGGGTACGACCTCTCCATTCAAGAACATCTCAAGGGTCCGACGAGCAAACTTAAGCAGTGCAGTGCCCAGCGGCAGGTTCGGTTTCGAGGGCGAGACAGGTTCGACATCTTTTCGATAAAATGCCATCGCGCTGTAGCCGACGACTCGGTCGTCCTCGCCGAAAATGGTATCTCCCGAATTTGCGTAACTGATTTCAACACCGGCAGTAGCTCCGACTGTGGTAACTGCACCAAGCAGCGCGTGGATGGGACTGGAACCGCAAGCACGGGTCAGTAGTTGATCGCCGTCTTCGGCGGGGCGGATCTGAGCTATTTTCTGAAGCGTTGCGGAGTCGAGTGAGAGGATTGCCTGTAGGACTTCTTCGTCAATCTCGCGCGCGGTGGCTTTGGTAGGGTAGTGCGACAGATCGGAACTGGCGATGTAGAGGACGTTCTTCCCCTCGAGGAATTGTGCCAATCGTTCGCCGAATGCGTGGCAGCGCTCGAACGAGGCGCTCCCGATGACAATCGGCAGGATCGGGACTTTTGGCATGACTACTTGCAGGAAGGGGAGCTGGACTTCGATGGAATGTTCCACGTCGTGGGGATGGTCGTCTTTGACACACTCCCGTATCGCCTCGAGTACACTGGTGACCAAGTCACGCGGTATGACGACGTCTCCCAGCGGGGTAGCGAAGGCGTCGGCGGAAGGCAGTGCTGCCAAGTCGAGCTTTTTGGTAGTGTGGTTGGTGCCGAAGATGACCACAAGGTCATATAGATGACCCGCGGCTTGATTGAACGCATCGGCGGCTATCGGGCCACTGAAGAGGTAGCCTGCATGGGGAACGATCAGCCCGACGGGAGCTTCGGGGTGAGGCGGGAGAGCCTCCTCAAGAAGAGAACGCATTGCAAATGCAAGTTTAGTAGGTGAGTCGGGGTAGAACCGGCCCGCGACGGCTGGGGGACGAGCGTTCATGAGTAATCCACGCACAATTGAACGACGGTTACTCTTAATATATAGAAGGATGGATTAAAATGCGTTGGATTCTGTCGAAAAGTGGCAGGACGAGTAGTCGAAAGATCAAGCGGCGATCTCTTCCGGCGGTTTTAGACCTCTGAATGAGCGGTACAGGAGGATGTCGTAGATAATCTTTAGACCAGCTCCGGCGACAAGCGGGGTAGCCATCGAAACGCCTTCCATGAAGAGCCCGGCGAAGGAAGGAGCAATCGCCCACCCACCCATCCTGACGAGGCTGGTCGCGCCGGAGGCGAAAGTGCGCTCCTCGGGTTTGACGACGGCCATTACATAGGACTGACGAGTGGGGACGTCCATCTCGACAAGCCCTTCGCGTAACAGGAAAAATATCGCGGCAATGGTGAAGTTCGGGGCGAAGCCAACCGAGGCGAGGAAAAGGCTGGAAGGAATGTGGGTGAAGACCATCGTGTTGACGAGCCCGATCCGGCGGGAGAGCCAGGCGGCTCCGAGGTGGGAAAAGGCGTTCAACACCCGCGCTGCGAAGAAGAGCATGCCGACTTGTTGAACACTGATGCCAAAGCGCTCGAAGAAGAAGAAAGAGATCAGTGCGGTGGTGAGGAAGCCACCTCCCAAGCTGTCGAGCAGGAATAAGCCGGATAACTTGCCGACGACCTTTTTTGTCTCGGGTGAGACTGGAGCGGGTTTAGTCTTTGGTGCGGCAGTGATACCGAGCGAGAGTTGCGAGTAGAGGAGCGCCGTGACCGACATCAGGAGCGCACAGAAGATGAGCAGGTATTTGTATTGAAGGGTGGGAACACTGGTTATAGCAAGCCCGATCAGAATCGGAAAGCCGACTATAAGACCACCGATGGCGTGTCCCGAATCTTGCAGGACGTTGTACCAGGCGAAGACTTTGGTGCGATTTTGGTCAGAGGTGGTTTGCGGAAGGATGGCTTGTTCGAGTACCAGTGATGCGCCCCGGTCGCGCCCCATTCCGTTCAACATTCCGAGGAAGGATACAAGAACCAGTGCCCAATCACTGTGGACGAACACTGCGGCAAGTGCTCCAGCGGAACTGAGGAGCGCGAGTATGATGAGGGTTAGACGGCGGGGAAGTCGGTCGCCGAAGATCGTAAGCAGGAGCGCTGCGACAGCTCCGCCCGCCAGTCCGGCTCCGATGATATAACCGATTCTTGATGCAGAGAGGCCAAGCTCTGAAAGGTAAATGCCGAGCATAACGCCAAGGGTTCCGGTCGCGAGTGAGCGGAGGAAGCCGGTAGAGAAGAGTATCCCGCGGTCGAGTCTGTCCGTCATTTCAGGGGGGGGTTACTCCGATTCCATTTCAAGGTCGGCGATGCGGTCTTGAATGACTCGCAGCAATCGTGGGATTTCGGTGCTGAGGATGTCGAGCAGGACGCCATACTCTTCAGCGTCTTTACCGGTCGGATCAGGCATGTCGGGGTTATCGAGTGGAGGGGTTCGTCCGAAGTCTCGCAGCACGAAAATGCGGTCGGCGGCGGTTGGTTCGAGCTTCACCATCGCGTCACGGTGTGCGCGTTCCAGCGCGAAGATCCAGTGGTAGCGTTTAAGTAACTTGGCGTCAACTCGTTGGGACTTATGATCCGACAGAGAGATACCGAGGCGATCCCGGATGGCAAAACTCATCACAGGGTAAGCGGACATTCCGGTTCCGGCACGCACTCCAGCGGAGGCCACGTCCCATTTTTCGCCGGTCTTCGCGGCGAGTGTTTTAAAGATTGCTGCGGAGGCTGGGCTTCGGGTCACGTTGGCAGTACAGACGAAGAGCACCGAACGCAGGGGGGTAGTTTTTTTTCCGAAGATCAAGATAGGATCGAAGGCAAGGGTAATCCTAAGTACAGAACAAGCTGTCAACTACAGAGAGTTGACAGCTTGATGTGACGAAAGTGTTGTTGCGACCAATCTACCGCTCCCGCTGCGAGGTTCGTCTTTCGACAGTCCTTGACCCGCCAACCATGGAATCGGATGCTTCCGGGGCGATGGTCGGGCCAAAGTCAGGCACGAGCTTGGAGACTGCCTTGTAGAGTTCAGTACGTTTTAGCTTGTAGCAGCTCTGGAGCAGTTCGTCAAGATTGTGGAGGAAACCGGCAGCGTCAATATCGGGTGTTTCGGCAATCCAGATTTTCTCGATAGGGGTCGGCTGCCCGTCACCGTCATGGCAAAGTTCTTCGTAGAGCTTCTCGCCAGGCCGCAAGTTGGTATATTCGATCTTGATGTCCCGGTCGGGAACGAAGCCATGAAGTTGGATCATATCCCGTGCGAGCGTGTCAATCTTAATCGGTTCGCCCATATCGAGGAAGTAGGTTGCGTAGTCGCTGTCGAGAGTTGCCGCTTGCAGAACAAGCTGGACGGCTTCTGACGTGAGCATGAAGTAGCGTGTGATGTTGGGATCAGTGACGGTAACTGGGCCGCCGTCGTGGATTTGCTGCTCAAACTTGGGGATCACCGAGCCAGAGCTTCCCATCACATTGCCGAAGCGAACCGCACAATAGACAGAGCCTGCAGAATGCTGCTGGGCTTCGACCGCCAATTCGCAGAGCCTCTTGGTTGCTCCCATCATGTTGGTCGGTCGGACGGCTTTGTCGGTTGAGATCATGACGAATCGTTCGACATCGTTTTCCGCTGAGACCGCTGCCAGCACACGGGTACCAATGACGTTATTGACCAGCGCTGAGAGCGGGTTTTCCTCCATCAGCGGGACGTGCTTATAGGCTGCGGCGTGGAAGACAAGCTTGGGAGAATGCTCGGCGAAGACTCGTTCGACCAGCCAGCGCTGGGTGATACTGCCAACTACCGGAATGATGCGCAGGTTGGGAAATTCGGAGACAAGGGCGCTATGAATCTGGTAGAGACTGGCTTCACTGATATCGAAAATGATCAAGCGGGTCGGATTACACTGCGCGACCTGCTTGCAGATTTCGCTGCCGATCGAACCGCCTGCTCCACTGATCATCACGGATTTACCTTTGATCAGGCGGACGACGCGCTGCTGGTCGAGTTCGATTGGGTCTCGTCGCAAGAGGTCGCGAACATCGAACTCACGAATCTGTTGAACGGTCACTTTACCGTCAACGAATTCTCCGATAGCCGGTAATGTACGCAATTCGACACCGGCATCGAGCTGATTTCGTAGGTCGGAGAGGATTTGGCGAAGTTGGATTCCAGAGAGGCTTGGCATCGCGACGAGCACCATCGAAACACCTTTATCAGCGACAACGCGGCCAATCTGATCTCGTCCACCATATATTGGCAGGCCGAGCAGTGATTTTCTGGCTTTTGTCGGGTCGTCATCTACGAACCCGACGAGGCTCAGGCTATGTGAAGGGTTCTGGGAAAGTTCGCGAGCGATCATATTGCCGGCATCCCCGGCACCGTAGATCAGGATTGGTTTAGCTCCTTCATTGTTTCGCGTGGAGGCCAGCAGCTTAATATATCTGAGCATAATTCTGCCGCCGCCGACAATTGCTGCCAGGAGCATAGCCTGAATAACGAACACCGACCAGGCGAAGAGACCGGGTTCCAGTACCGTTATGATAGCTGACGAGAAGACGACCGTCAGGAGTGTAGATCCGCAGATATAGGCAACTGCGTCAACACTGGCATAGCGCCAGAGAGTTCGATAGATTCCTGTTGCCCAAAAGACGGCCAATCCTGAGATCACGAAGATCGGGAGATACTGAAGGGAGAGAGGAAGTGCCTTGACCCAGTCCGCGACGGATAATCGCAAGAGCAAGGCACCTTCATAGGCAATGATCAACGCGAAGATATCGTATGTCACTTGCCACGGGATGAGGCTCGCGTGGCGAAGTAACTTCACGACGTCAAGCCCTTGTGTCAGGTGACTGGCTGAAGGATCGGGAACCGGGTGAGTTTCGGTTTTCATTGATGCAGACTCTTTTTGCGACGGAATTGGCAGTTGGTGAGAGAGGCGAGTGTCAGTTGCGCCTTTAATTCCGCAGATTTACCATGCAACTTATAAAAATCGCACATTTTATATTTGCTGTCAAGTGACAGGGCAGTAGTAATTGGATCAAGTCAAGAATAGACTGAGTTTTTCAGGGAATCAATGCAGGTTGGATCGCGTATTTTTGGAGTGCCTACAAATTGTAATTTCGTGGTTGTCAACAGTATGAGCTACGTCACTTTTGTCAGACTATCTAAGTTAGTCTGGTGATCTATCGCACTTGACTATGGGCTCTAATGAGGATAGATTGTTAGTGTTAACCTGAAATGAGGCTGAAAGCAAATTGAGAATTCTCAATATACTGTTCGTAGCGCTCCCGCTCGTGGCGGCGGCAATGCCGCCTCGCCCTGACCGGGTGAGTGGGTGGTCTGCCGAGTCGCAAAACCAGTACAAGGCGTTGGTTGAGGCTGCCATCGAACGCGGATTCGATGCGCCCAGTCGCAATGTGTTGGCTGCTCTGGCGGATGGGATGCGCGACGAAGCGAACGAAGTGACGCTCCGTGTGCCGGTGATCCTCGTGGATTTCGCGGATAACGCTGCCAATCAGGACGAGAATCCAGCGGATCACTTTCAGGCGATGCTCTTCAGTGAGGGCGAGTATGAGACCGGCAGCATGCACGACTTCTATCTCGAAAACTCCTACGGTGTGGTTTCAATCGTCGGCGAAGTGGTCGGCTGGTATCGCGCACCGCAGAACTACAGTTACTACACCAATCGCCAGTATGGACTGGGAAATTACCCTCGCAATGCACAACGCCTGAGTGAAGACGCCATTCGAGCGGCGGATCGGGATGTTGACTATAGTCAGTATGATAACGATGGCGACGGGGTGGTGGACGCACTCTTTATAGTCCACGCCGGTGGCGGGGCTGAAGAGAATCCTAATAACCGTGACCTGATCTGGTCACACGCATGGAATGTGCAGAATCTGGGGGAGCTGGATGGAGTCAGGTTCTTTGGCTATACTACGGTGCCTGAGGACGGGAAGGTCGGAGTCTATTCTCACGAACTCGGTCATGCATTGTTCGGGCTGCCTGACTTGTATGATACTCGGAATGTCGGGCTGGGGCTCGGCATGTGGTCGGTGATGGCGTATGGAGCGTGGGGTGATGAAGGCCGTCGTCCAGTGCATTTCGACGCCTGGTGCAAGCTCCAACTGGGTTGGATAGATGCTCAATATCTTCAGCATAACCAGCACTTTGCATTGCCAGCGATGATAGACTCGGCTCGCGCGGTGAAGCTCTGGAGCCCTGATGACCTGAGTGAGCAGTATTTCCTCGCTGAGTATCGAGTTCGATGGGGATTCGATGGGGAGCTTCCCGCTGAAGGGCTGCTGATTTATCATGTTGACGAGGCGATGGGCAACAACGACCATCCCTGGTATCCGGGGAATCAAGGGAACCTGCACGATCTGGTGGCACTTGAGCAGGCGGATGGAGAGTGGGATCTGGAGTGCAAGGCTAATGCCGGTGACGCGGGGGACGTCTATCCCGGATCCAGTAATAATCGAGTTTTCAACAGTGAAACCACTCCCGGCAGCCTCTCCTATACCGGTGACACGAGCCGCGTTTCGATCAGCGAACTGAATCTGACTGAAGATGGAGCAGAAGCATATTGGGAGGTGGGAGTAGATAGTGTCGCACCGATTGAGCAGACACTGATCCTGCGCAGAGGGTGGAATCTGGTCTCGCTCAAGGCAACTCCTGATCATTTGAATCTGGTGCGGCTGGTATCGCCGCTTTATGATGCGGGCGTACTACTTTTTGTCAAGGATGGTTATGGCCGGTTCTATGCGCCCGAACAGAGGTATTCTAACATCCCCTTCTGGGATCTCCAGCACGGCTACTTGATTAAGGTCTCGGAGGATACTTCATTAACTGTGACAGGGACTGAGATCGCATTCGATACGCCGATCCCACTGCACAACGGCTGGCAGGCTGTAGCCTACTTCCCGGGCTACGAACTTTCACCGTCGAATGCCTTCCGGGAGATTGCCGGTAACATTGACATGGTGAAGGACGGTGGAGGCCGATTTTATATCCCGCGCATTGGATTCAATAATATGAGTGACTTACGGGCAGGGAGCGGGTATTTTATCAAGTATCGCGGGGATGGGGAGCTGGTCTATCCGGTCAGGTAGAGTGTGCGACGTGCGATGTGCGGGGGATAACGAGCCAAAGATCGCCTCATCGGCCAGAGTGGCCTTGAGATAAATTCCGAAAACACTTTACTGGAGCAACCATGGCGGTTTTTGTCTGCAAGCAGTGCGGCGCAGAGAAGGAAGGGCGCTGCAAACCTCAGAAATGTGATAAATGTGGCGGAAGTGGAACGTTCGAGAAAAAGGCCTGATTTGATATCTACCTCTACGACCCGCAGGCTGCGTCATTTTTGGCGCAGCCTCGTTCTATGCTGCGGCATGGCTGTTTGCCTGCAGGTGGCGACGATTGCCAAGGCTGGTGAACCCGCAGTAGTCTTCCAGCTCGATCCGGCCTGGATCGGGGCAGATCAGGCTCCGCTGCCGGAATGGACCGCCAAGCTCGCTCCATCGCGAGATGGCGAAGCAGTTTCATGCCAGCCAACTCCCTTTCACCTGCCCACGGCTGCCTTGCAAGATCCCAGACTGCGAGGGCTCTATTATTTCGAGGCTTCGGAGCAGAATGAGCCTTCCTCGCTCTGCGAGAGGGTGAATGCTGCTCCGGGTGTGATCTGGTCGGAGGTGCTGCCACCTCGCAATACTGATGCGGTCAGTAGTTTCAAGGTAGATGAGGCAAACTCGCTTCCCGACGACCCGTTCTATCCGATGCAATGGTATCTTCACCGGATTCAGGCTCCGGCGGCATGGGACGTGACTCGCGGCGATACCAGTGTGGTTATCGCTGTGGTTGATGTCGGGGTGGACATTCTGCATAATGATCTCTTCGCACAACGCTGGATCAACTGGGCCGAGAAGAACGGCGAGGCGGGGATTGACGACGACCAGAACGGTTTCATAGACGATGTGAATGGGTGGGACTTCGTCGGCGATGACCCTGATCCAAGACCGGAGAACGGCGATGAGCATGGCACTCATGTCGCCGGGATTGCCAGCGCTGCCACGGATAATGGTTTCGGGATTGCAGGGGCAGGCTGGAACAGCCGCATCATGGCAGTTCGCAGCGGGAATGGGGAGAGCATTTCTCATGGCTTCGAGGGTTTGATCTATGCGGTGGTCAGTGGCGCTGATGTCGCCAATCTCTCATGGGGGAGTTCGCTGTCATCGCATCTGGAAGAGATTGCTGTTGAGTATGCGAATGACCACGGCTGCCTTGTGGTGGCGGCAGCAGGTAATACTCCCAGCCCCGGCACCTTCTTCGATCATTACCCCGCCGGTTATGCTCGGACTTTCTCGGTTGCGGGTTTGAGCGATGATGATGTGCTCGGTTACTTCAGCAACGCCGCAACGTGGGTTGATCTGTCCGCTCCGGGCGATAAAATCCTCTCGCTATTTCCCGGCAACGCTTTTGGGGTTGAAGATGGAACTTCGATGGCAACGCCGCTGGTAGCAGGAGCTGCTGCGCTGGTGAAGGCGATGCATCCTGATTGGACTCCAGAACGGATTGCGATGCAGTTGCAGGTCTCCGCCGATCCGGTGGACGAAATCAACCCGTCTCGGAGGGGCTTACTCGGGAGCGGTCGGCTCAACCTCTACCGAGCAGTTGCCGATCAGCGAGCGAGGTTTGAAATCGCCGAAGTCGTCGTGGACGACGCGACGCGCGGAAACGACAACGGGATGATTGATCCGAGCGAACGGATCAACCTTCATCTAACCATCACCAACCTGCTCTCGCTGCCCGCTGCGGTGGACATCACGCTCAAATCAGACGACCCTTCCGTCACGGTAGATCCGGCGACGATTCCGCTTGAGACAATTCAGCCGAATGGGACGGGCGGGAATAGCGTTACTCCCTTCAGGATTCGCGTTTCGAGCGAAGCCGGGCGGGGGCGGAAATTGAAACTGATATTAGAAGTGCGGCGCGACAATCAGCTGCTTCAGGAACTACCATTCACGCTTGAAGTCCGCCCGACTCACGCCGAGTTGACTTCACCGCAGATATCGGCTACGGTGTCGGACTTTGGCACACTGGGCTATTACGATTATCCGGCCGGGGTGGGAGTTGGAGTCGGTTATCGCTTCCCGGCAGACGGGCTTTCGACGCTCTATCACGGCTCGTTGATGATCGGAAGTCCGGGGATTGGCGTTTCGGATTGCGCTTATGGAACAACTGATAAACGGCGCTACGACTTCAGACCGATACGTGACGGTATTGCAGTGAAGCGTGAAGGCGATGCGTTGGTCGCACGGGCGAGCTTCGACGACATTCGCGCCGATACCTCACTCGGTTTGACGATATTGGAGACGGCTTATCTTTTCCCGGAAGATTCCGTTGCCTGCATGATTCTCGATTTTCAGATTACCGATGCCCCACAAGATTATGATAGTCTCTATTTTGGTCTCTTCCTCGATTGGGACGTTCTGCCGCCTTCTGAAGACAGGGTGGTATGGGACGGTGACCAGAGAGTAGGTTGGATTGAGAGCGCCAGTCAGTATCGCGGGTTGTTCAGCGGTTCGATTATCAGTGAAGCGACCACGTTTCAATACGCGATCCGCAATAGCGATCTCTCGCGGGGTTTCGCTGACACCACCAAGTTAATGATGATGCAGAGTGGATTTAGTGTTGCGAACGGCGAGGAAGCGGCAGATTGGGCG
>Ga0172380_10009304_pt1 | contig 10502 bp, 5 predicted proteins | sample Leawe162metaG_FD_119747 | JGI IMG/M metagenome (GOLD analysis project Ga0172380, IMG submission 119747) | Leachate microbial communities from a municipal landfill in Southern Ontario, Canada - Leachate well 162 metaG | ecosystem: Engineered > Solid waste > Landfill > Unclassified | place...
GCGCCTGCGGCTGGCGGAGTTCCAATGTCCGGAAAACGGGCGATGACCAACGTTGTCTTCAGCAATGACTTCGACAAAGCGATGGCTGCGTTCATCATCGCCAACGGCGCCGCTTCGGCGGGTTATGACGTGACGCTGTTTTTCACTTTCTGGGGAATCAACATCCTGCGGAAGTCCGATCCGGTCACGGCGAAGAAAAATCTGATCGAAAAAATGTTCGGCATTATGATGCCGAAAGGTCCGGATCGTCTGACGCTCTCCAAGATGAATATGGGCGGCATGGGACTGGCGATGATCAAAGGCATCATGAAGCATAAAAACGTCATGCCGCTACCGGCGCTCATTGCTCAGGCGAAACAGAGCGGGGTGCGCCTTATTGTCTGCACCATGAGCATGGATCTGATGGGCATCAAAAAAGAAGAACTCATCGACGGAGTTGAAGAAGGCGGCGTGGCGATGTATGTTGACCGCATGAGCCGGTCATCAGCCAATTTATTCATTTAGATTTCCGGAGGGCGGCATAAGGAGGAGCGTGAATATGTCATCCAGATTGTTTTTTCCGGTAATCGCGGTTTTTACTCTCTTCACCGTTTCATTTGCCGGAGAAGAAGCGCCGGGTGCAAATGCATTGTCGTTTGAGACGTTTGCGCAGAAAGTTCTCGCGTACTATCCGAAGCTGAAAGCTGCACACAGCGGGGTGGATATTGCTCTGGCAAAAAAGATGCAGGCCCAGGCGGGGTTCTGGCCTTCTTTGGATCTGTCTGCCGGGTACACCATCAGTGACGATCCGGTTAATGTGTTCGGTATGCTCCTTCGGCAGGAGCGGTTCACAACTTCGGATTTTGCCCTTAACCGGCTGAACACGCCGGACGCTCATCAGGATATTTCTGCGGGAGTGCATATAGAACTGCCGCTCTTTGACGCCATGCAGACGATTGGCCGGACACGTTCGGCGCGAGAGATGGTGAAAGCGTCGCAGGCGGATGAGGCGTTTACGAAGATGGAAGCGCTGCTTATGGCGCAGGATGCCTATCTGAATGCGGTGACATTTGAAAAGCTCTCTGCTGTCATCAATGAGGTGCAGAAGAGTTCCGATGAAGATTTGCAGACGGCGAAAGAGCTGAAGGATCGGGGCGTTATTTTCGGCGCCGACTATTATTCGGCGAAGGTGATGTTCGGGGACTTCACCCGCATGAAAAACGAGCTCGCCCGGCAGAAAAAGGCCATGACCGTTCTGCTTAATATTCTAATGGGCGAGTCACTGGATAAAGCCTGGATACTCACCGGCACCGTCAGAGAAACCGGAACTCTTTTGCAGGATCAGCAAAAGCTGATGGAGGACGCGTTCCTCAGCCGCCCGGATATTCTCGCGCTCAATGCCCGTCTTCTGGCTTTGGACTCGGAATCGTCCCGTGCGAAAGCGTCCGCGCTGCCGCGAGTGAGCGCGTTCGGTGATGCGACCAATGACCGGAACGGAATCGGCGGCGCAGGCGGCAATAACTATACCGTCGGCATTAAGGCTGAAATGCCGCTTTTCGATCCTTCGCGCAAAGGCCGCATCCTGGAAGCCGAAGCCAAAAAAGATCAGCTGGAATATGATGTCCAGCTGCTTAAGGACAGCATCCGGCGCGACATCACGGAAGAGTTCACCCGCAACATTACGCTCCGGGACAACATGGCCGTCCTGAAAGGCATGACCGACGATGCAAAAGAAGCGGTATCGCTTTTAGTGCCGCTCTACAGCGAAGGGCGCAAGTCCATCGTCGATCTGTTCGAGGTTCGGCGCGCTTACCTGCAATCATCACAGGCCTATGACAAGGCGTTGGTTGGAATACGGCTCTCAGAAGCGAAGATGCTTTTTCTGACCGGGCGGTTAAACGAGGATGAAATCCGGAAGCTGGAAGAGGGAGGCGGACGTTGAGTTCACTTCAGGAAGGGCTGATTGCGCGCATTGTCAGGATTTTTGTTAAATCAAAAGTCACTCCGCTTATCATCGGCTTTTCTATTTTTCTCGGTGTTCTTGCCGTCTTCAATCTGCCGAGGGAAGAGGAGCCGCAGATTTCCGTTCCGATGTTTGACATCTTTGTTTCCTATCCCGGCACCACCGCCGAGGAGGTTGAACACCGCATTGTAAATGTCGGAGAGCGTAAACTATGGGAAATCTCCGGAGTGGAATATGTCTATTCCACGATTCAGGCGGAAGGTGCTGTTATCACCGTGCGCTTCCGGGTGGGCGAGGACGCCGAGAAAAGTCTGATTAAACTTTATACCAAAGTTTATTCGAGCCTCGATCTGCTCGCCAAGGGCGGCTCCACCCCGCTGATCAAAGTCCGGTCCATTGACGATGTTCCCGTCATGACGCTGACGTTCCACAGCGCGAAGAACGATCCGGTGCGGTTGCGGAAAGTGGTGTCGGATGTTCAGAACAGTATCAGCGCAGTTCCCGATGTGTCCGAAACCGGTATCACCGGCGGGCGCAAGCGGCAGTTCCAGGTGTTTTTCGACGAGACAAAGCTGAACGAGCGCTTTCTGAATCCGCTTGAGCTGACCCGCCTGATTCAGCAGGCCAACACAAAAACATCGGCAGGCCATCTGGAAAGCCGCCCGGAGATCGTCAATGTCGAGGCGGACGGCTTTTTCCGTTCCGCGGAGGATCTGGGAAATCTGGTGGTCAGCGTAAGTCAGGGCAAAGAAGTTTACCTGAAGGACGTGGCCGAAGTCGTTGACGGTCCGGATGAAGAAGAAACTGCGGTTGATATCCGCTTCGGCTCCGCAGACAAGGCCGGCGTCAAAGGGCCGTTCGATGCCGTAACGCTCTCCGTCTCAAAACGAAAAGGAGCCAATGCCGCGCGGCTCTGCGAAAAGATACAGGGGAGAGTTGACGGACTGAAAGGGGCTCTTATTCCCGGTGATGTCACCTGCACGGTTACCCGCAATTACGGCGAAACGGCGGACGAAAAGTCGAATGAGCTCCTCTTCCACATGTCGATTGCTGTTGTTGCCGTGACGATCCTGATGGCGCTGGCATTGGGCTGGCGCGAGTCAGGCGTCGTGGCGGTCGCCATTCCGATGACCCTGTCCCTGACGCTGGCCGGTTTTTATTTTCTCGGCTACACGCTGAACCGGATCACGCTTTTCGCGCTGATTTTCTCCATTGGTATCCTGGTGGATGACCCGATTGTGGGCGTTGAAAATATCGTCAGGCATCTTCGCATGACAAAGAATAAGGGGCGCGATTTTCTGGAAGTGACAATTGAAGCCTTCAAAGAAGTTCAGAGCCCGCTGATTCTTGCCACGCTTACGGTGATCGCGGCCATTCTGCCCATGGCGTTTGTGCGGGGGTTGATGGGGCCGTATATGCGTCCGATTCCGATCGGGGCCAGTATGGCCATGGTGTTCTCCATGATTGTGGCGTTTGTCGCCACGCCCTGGGCGGCGCATAAAATACTCGGCGGCGCGAAACGGCGGGGGCGGCTCAAGGAGCACGGCGAGCAGGACACGCTTCTGACGAGAATATACCGCTCGTATATGAAGCCGCTGATTTACAGCGCACGGGTACGCTGGGGTTTCATTGTCGTGCTTTTGGTGATGTTGTCCGGCGCGGTGCTGCTTGTTCCGCTTAAGCTGGTCAAAGTCAAAATGCTGCCGTTCGATAACAAGAACGAGTTTCAGGTCGTCCTGGACATGCCGGAGGGCACATCCTTTGATCAGACCCGGTCGGCTATCAACGAACTGGCGGCTTATATCAGCACGGTACCGGAAGTGAAAAACATCACGGCATACGCCGGAACCAGCGCGCCCTATAATTTCAACGGACTGGTTCGGCATTATTTCCTGCGCGCACAGCCTTGGCAGGCAGATCTTCAGGTCAACCTGACCGGCAAGAGCGAACGCAAACGGCAGAGCCATGAGATTGCGGGTTCCGTCCGCCCCAAGGTTCATGAAATCGTCGCGAAATACGGCGGACACGTTCAGGTCGCGGAGGTGCCGCCGGGGCCGCCGGTGCTTTCAACGCTTGTTCTGGAGGTGTACGGCCCGACGCCGGAAGGCCGGCGCAGGCTGGCCGGCGACATTGAGAATCTCTTCAGCAGCAATCCCGGTGTTACAGATGTTGACAGTTATACGGGCCGGCAGGAGAAGCTGGACAGTTTAAAAATCGATAAGCAGAAATGCTCTTTGAACGGCGTTCCGGTGGATTCCGTGGCCGCGATTATCTTCGGTGCAATTAAAGGCAGCCGGGCCGATCTTGCGCATCTCTCCGGCGAGAATGAACCGCTGGAAATTATTATGCGGCTGCCTGCGGAGAAAAGGGAGACGCTGGACAGCCTGCTGAATGTGACCGTCCTGTCCAGATACGGACGCCGGATACCGGTCCGGGATCTTGTTACGGTTGAAAACACACTCAAAGATTACACGATCTACCACAAAAACCTTGAACGGGTGTCCTATGTGATCGGCGATGTGCAGGGGAAATTCGACAGTCCGGTGTATGCCATGATGGATTTGAACAGCGGCCTTGATAAGCTGACTCTTCCGGAGCCGACGCCTGAATCGCAGAAGAAACCGGACGTGCTGTTTACAAGTCAGCCGGAAACCAATGACCGCTGGTCGGTCAAATGGGACGGAGAATGGCAGATCACCTACGAAGTTTTCCGCGACATGGGAATCGCCTTTGCGATTGTTCTCGTCCTCATTTTCACGCTGGTGGTCGGCTGGTTCCAGTCGTTTAAAACACCCTTCATCATCATGCTGCCCATCCCGCTGACGCTGATCGGCATTCTGCCGGCGCACTGGATGACCGGTACGTTTTTCACAGCGACTTCGATGATCGGCATGATTGCCGGCGCAGGAGTTGTAGTCCGTAATTCGATCATCCTCGTGGATTTTATCGAGCTGCGTGTCAGGGAAGGCATGCTGCTTGAAGAGGCCGTTATTGACGCCGGAGCCAAGCGGTTCCGCCCGATGCTTCTGACGGCAACGGCAGTTGTTGTCGGTGCCTCGGTCATCCTGTTTGATCCGATCTTTCAGGGGCTGGCGCTATCGCTGATCGCCGGAGAGATCGCTTCAACGCTTCTGTCGCGGACGGCCATCCCCATGCTTTACTATATGGCCGTGAGACCCAAACACGGCGTTTTGCGGAGGTAACAACAGACCGACGGATCGGTTTATTTAAAAGGAGAAAAATCATGGCGCGTAAAATAAACAAAGACGAGTGTGTAAACTGCGGAGCCTGCGAGCCGGTCTGTCCGGTGAGTTGTATTTCGGAAGTGGACGGGAAACGCTTCATCAAGGCCGCTGACTGCATTGACTGCGGCGCGTGCGAACCGGTCTGCCCGGTCAGCTGCATTTCCGAAGAATAATATTTTCCGGGGATTGGAAGTGATGATCCAATCTCCGGAATTTTTCGGTGTAGACGCGGCGTTCCGTCTTGGTTACGGTTCCGCCATGAAAAATAAAACCGTCTATTGCTGTCTTTCGATTGCGGCTCTTCTGCTCGCATCAGGTCAGAATCTTTCTGCCGCGGAAAATTCTCCGGTCATAGTTCGTCTGTGGCCGGATCGTCCGGCGGCCGGTGAGAACGAACTGCCGCCGGGCAAACGGAAAGACATCCATTGCATCGGCGGCATTACCGATCCGAAAATCATGGTTTATCCGGCAAGCAGAACGGATGCCCCGGCGGTGATGGTCTGTCCCGGCGGCGCCTACAGTGTTCTGGCGATTGATCTGGAAGGAACCGAGGTTGCCGAATGGCTCAACTCGATCGGCTTTACGGCGGTGGTTTTGAAATACAGCGTTCCGAACAACCGGGACGGCGCCTTGCAGGATGCCCAGCGTGCAATGGGGCTGATCCGCCTGCACAGCAAAGAATGGAATGTTGATCCGGCCCGGCTCGGCGTTCTGGGATTTTCAGCAGGCGGGCATTTGTCGGCGCGTCTGAGCACCACCTGTGAAACGCGGAGCTATCCGCCGGTTGATGAAGCCGACCGTTTAAGCTGCCGTCCGGATTTCACGCTGCTGATTTATCCGGCCTATCTCGGCGATGAAACGTACAGGCTGTCTGAAGAGATTGCTGTGACCACCAACACGCCGCCGGCTTTCGTTGTCCAGACTCAGGACGACCGCACGTTTATCAACGGCAGCATCGCCTATTATCTGGCGCTCAAAAAACAGAATATTCCGTCCGAACTTCACTTCTTTCCGTCCGGCGGCCACGGCTACGGTCTGCGCCCGTCAGAGAAGCCGGTTTCCCGCTGGCCGGAGCTCGCCGCGCAATGGTTGCGGAATTCAACTTCGAATAAACGATAACAACAAGACGGGCCGGTTTACTGCGAACCGTCCGTCCGCCTGTCATCAAGCTGTTCCTGCGTTTTCCACAGCACGTCTTTGAGCGTTGCCAGCTGGATCGGTTTGGTGAGGTAGTCGTCCATTCCTGCAGCGAGTCCCAGACTGTGCTCTTCGCCGGCCGCATGGGCGGTCATGCCGATAATGACGGGGCGCTTTCCGCCGGCAAACCGTTTGCGGATTTCCCGGGTGGCGGCCAGCCCATCCATGCGCGGCATCTGAATATCCATCAGAATGATGTCATAGGTGTTGGTGCCGATCATTTCCAGTGCCTCGATTCCGTCGCAGGCGAGGTCGGCGTTGTAGCCGAGTTTGGAAAGCATGCGCAATGCCACCTTCTGGTTGAGCTGGTTATCTTCGACCACCAGCAGGTTCAGGGGACTGGCGGCGGTCTGTGCGGCGGAGACGGCAACGACTTCGGTATAATTGCCGCCTTCGCCGTGCAGAATATTGGCGATGTTCTGGTAAAGCATGGCCGGTTTGGCCGGTTTGACGAGGTACGACGAGATGTCGAGCGCCGCGTCCGGTTTTTCCATCCCGATAGAGGTCAGTACAATAACAGGCAGTTCGCGGGCCGGACGGTATTTCCGGATTTCTCCGATCAGCACGACCCCGTTCATGGCCGGCATCTGCATATCCGTGATCATCAGAATGTAATTCCGTCCTTCCCGGATGGATTGCAAGGCGGCGGCAGGATCACTGAATGCCACCGGCACAAGGCCCCAGCGGGTCAGCTGTGCCGACAGGATTTTAAGATTGGTCCGGTTGTCATCCACGATGAGCACATCGCGGAGCGCAACAGCAAAGGGCTTCTGATCCGCCCGCACCGTTTTTACCCGCCGGGCGGCGGCGACCTGAATCGTGAAGTGGAAAACGGATCCTTTGCCCGGCGCACTTTCGGCGCGCATATTTCCGCCCATCAGTTCGCTCAGCCGGCGGCTGATCGTCAGGCCGAGACCGGTGCCGCCGTATTGCCGGGTGGTGGAGGCATCAGCCTGTGTAAAAGCTTCGAATATCTGATGGAGCTTGTCCGGTTCAATGCCGATGCCGGTATCCCGGACGGAAAAGACAAGCCGATATCCTTCGCCGGACGGCTTGCCGGCGACCGAAACGCCGACTTCGCCTGCGTGTGTAAACTTGAGGGCGTTGCTCAGCAGATTGAGAAGAATCTGGCGCAGGCGTCCGGCATCTCCCCGCACAACGGGCGGCACGTCGCTGCCGATTTCACAGGTCAGCTCGATGTCTTTTTCCGAGGCTTTGGAAACCATCAGATCAAGCGAATCTTCCACACACCGGATCAGATCGAAGTCCTGTTCTTCAATCTCCATCCGGCCCGCTTCAATCTTGGAGAAATCGAGGATGTCGTTAATCAGCGAAAGCAGGGCTTCGCCGCTGACGCGGACAATGTTGGTGAACTCTCTTTGTTCCGGGTCGAGGTTGGATTCCATCAGCAGATCGGTCATGCCGATGACGGCATTCATCGGCGTGCGGATCTCATGACTCATGTTGGCCAGAAAAGTGCTTTTCGCCGCGTTGGCGGCTTTGGCCTGAGCCGCCATTTTCTGGGCATAGGCAGAGGCTTTTTCCAGCTGAGCATTGGTTTCTTTGAGTTGTATTTCGGCCTGCTTGCGGTCGGTAACCGTCCAGACAGCCTCCATTAACAGAGAGACCTGAAGGATGTCTGTTTCGCCATAATTTTTTTCTTTGTTTGCCAGACCCACTACGCCGATAATGCTGCCGCTCTTGAAGATCGGAACGGTTAAAAATTTCAAGAGGCGGACATGCCCTTCCGGGCAGCCCTTTTTCAGCGGGTGATCGGTTTGAAAGTCATTAATAATAATCGGACGGCGCTGCCGGACGGCCTCGCCCCAGATTCCGGTTCTGTCCAGTTCATAGCAGCTTTGCGGGTTGGCCACGGTGCATTCCGGCATGACTTCCTTAGACCATGTGTTGAGGACAAATTCCTTGCGGTCTTCGTGATAATGGTAGATGTAGCCGATCCTGCTTCCGGTCAGTTGAATGGCCTGCTCCAGCGCGTAATCGAGAAACTCCTGAACCGTGCCGGCCGGGTGTTGCAGAATATTGACCAGCCTTTGCAGCCGTGCATCGTTCCGTGCGAGTTCCTCTTCCGCCTGTTTGCGTTCGGTGATGTCGCGCAAGGCGGCAAACAGTACCGGATGTCCTTCCAGCGCCATGGAGGAGAGGGCCACTTCAACCCAGAAATCCGATCCGTCCTGCCGGCGATGCACCCACTCGAATGTATTATTTCCGGCATGCAATGCTTTCCGGATTTTTTCAGCCGCCGCATCGGACGATCTCCTGCCGTCCGGCTGGAATTCGGGAGAAATGAGATCCGGAGTTTTCCCGATAATCTGTTCCCGACTGACGCGGAACATAGTTCCGACGGCCTTGTTGCACGCGGTAATGACACCTGCGGTGAGAATCAGGTATGCGTCCGGTGAATCCTCGAACACGACGCGGTGTTTTTCTTCGCTCTCGCGCAGCATCTCCCGCCGGCGGTAATCCTCTGATACATCGCGGAAAACGAGCACCGCCCCGATGACGCTGCCGTCCGCGGCGTGGATGGGCGCGCAACTGTCGGCAATCTGGCGTTCTGTTCCGTCGCGGGCAATGAGCGCGGTATGATTGGCCAGGCCGATGATGCGGTTTTCTCTCAGGGCGCGGCCGACCGGTATCTCAGCCGCCTGCCGGGTTCCGGCGTGGATAATGCGGAAAACTTCGGCAACAGGCCGTCCCCGCGCCTCGTTAAATCGCCATCCGGTAAGCATCTCCGCCGCGGCGTTGAGGTCATCGACGTTGCTCTCGGCATCGCAGGAGATCACCCCGTCGCCAATGGAGTGCAGCGTGGCTGTCAGGCGGGCTTCACTTTCCTGCAGCTCCTCCTGCTGGAGCCGGATGCCGGTATCGGTGCGGCGGAGCAGAACATAGATGAAGCTCATCAGCAGTGCCAGCATCACTCCGCCGGCGGTACCGCCCAGAATCAGCATACGCGCCAAGGCCGCCTTTTTGAGCGAGATGTCCTGCATGATCAGCAGATCTCCGACGACTTTGCCGGAAGCATCTTTTACTGGTATTGCGGATACCCGCCAGTCCTTCCCGTCGAAGACGATCTCGCATTCTGTTTCACTGTGGGCCGGGTTGCCCGAAAAATGGTCGGTCCAAGAGGCGAACGCTTCGGGCAGACGGTTCTGCGAAGCGTAGATTACGGCACTTCGGGGCAGGCGATCCCAGTCGGCATCTCTCCCAAGCAGACGCATGCCGGTTTCCCAGGTCTTCCGGTTCAGATGTTCTTTGCCGATAATCACCGCCAGCTGGCAGTCGGGACGGGCATGCAAGGCCTTCAGCACGTCTTCGATTTCCTCCCCCAGCTCTACATAGCCGGCAAGCTTTGTTTTTTCAAAAACCGGCTGAACCACCCGCAGCGTGAAGGTACCCAGTGACCCCAGCTCAAGGCCGGAAACGGTCTTGCCGGTCCGTTCGGCCTCAATGGCCGTATAACGATTAATGAGGTCGCCGCGTTTCTCCGGATTATGAACCCGCAGGAGACAGACGCGGTTGGTGTCGAAAAAGTAAAAGTGTGTAAGGTGGTTTTCACGGTGCAGCGTATCGAAAACAGGTTGCCATTCGGCCAGCAGACGTCCGGCATCGCCCTCGCGCAGAGCCTGCTGCATTCTGATATCGGAGGCGATTGACTTCGCCGCTACGGACAGGCCGGCGGTTTCCCGGTCCAGCGCCGCGAGCAAGTCCCCGGAAATTTCAGAAATATTGGCGGCAATTTCTTCGGTCAGCTGCTGCCGGTACTGTTGATACAAAAGCATCTCTGTGCCGGCTATCAGCAGGACGACCATGATTGACAGCGGCGGAAGCAGACGCCGGCGGACCGGCTTCGGCGCGGAGTCAATGCGGCGGGTTGCAGCAAAGACGGCGGTCGCGCCGATGAAAAGTACAAACATCAGCCCGACGGGCAGGGCGGCTCTGGCGGCCACGTCCCATTTCCAGGTGCGGGCGTCGATATCCATGCCCAGTACGGCGGCCGCGGCGCCGGTTTGCGGATTGGTCAGCGGGATCAGTGCCGAGACCCATGTGCCCCAGCGGTCGGCAGCCGGACCTTCGACGGACTCCGCCCTGGTGTCGAACAC
>Ga0172380_10009305_pt1 | contig 10501 bp, 7 predicted proteins | sample Leawe162metaG_FD_119747 | JGI IMG/M metagenome (GOLD analysis project Ga0172380, IMG submission 119747) | Leachate microbial communities from a municipal landfill in Southern Ontario, Canada - Leachate well 162 metaG | ecosystem: Engineered > Solid waste > Landfill > Unclassified | place...
ATCTGATTATGTAGCTTGGGCATTTTTAATTTCATAGTACCAAATTTTATTTGAGTAGTTAATTTAATTTTTCCTTATCTTCAAAACAATTTTTTTGAAGAAATAAATATGATAAAGGGCAATTCAAAAAATGAATTGGTAAAAGGACTTGGTCTAATTGCCGCCATTATGCTTGTAGCAGGATCGATGATTGGTTCGGGAATTTTTCGTAAACCATCTTCGATAGCCGAACAATTGATGTCTCCCGAACTTATGATTCTTATATGGGTCGGTGCCGGATTAATTACATTAATTGGTGCGGCTATAAATGCAGAAATATCGAGCATTTTGCCAAGCACAGGCGGGCAATTTATTTATTTCAAAGAGATGTATGGTAAGTTCATCGCTTATCTATACGGTTGGTCGGTGCTTGCCGTTATTCAGACCGGCAGTCAAGCCGCCATTGCTTACGCATTCGCTGAATATGTTGGTTACTTTATAAAATTCCCGGAGCTTCCTAAATTTTTTACTGATATGCATTTCTACTTGCCCGCCATCGGCGAGATTTACCCATTAATTAATTTTGGAACTAAGATTATTGCAATATTAGTTATACTATTTTTAACTGGCGTGAATTATGTCGGGGTAGTTTTTGGTGGCGGAGTGCAGACTTTTGTTACGTTTGTAAAAATTGCTACCATATTAATATTATCATTTCTCCTATTCTTTTTCGGTCAAGGCTCGTTGATGAATGTATATCATAATTTTGCCCTTGAGCCGCAGGTAAGTAGTAATCTAATATCGATGATAGGATTAGCACTTGCCGGAGCCTTCTGGGCTTATGATGGATGGAATAATTTAACGTTTGTTTCGGGTGAAGTAAAAAATGCTCATAAGAATGTTTCGCTCGGTTTATTATTCGGAACACTTATTGTGATTGGTGTTTATGTAATTATTAATCTTGCTTATCTATATGTAATGCCGATAGAAGAGATAGCTAAATCGCCATTAGTAGCCGCATCAGCGGCAGAAAAAATATTCGGAAGTTCAGGCGGATCGATTGTATCAATTGCAGTAATAATCTCTACCTTCGGCGCATTAAATGGAAGCATTTTAGCAACTGCACGTGTTCAATATGCAATGGCAGAAAACAGATTATTCTTTAAGGGCTTAGGAAAGATTCATCCAAAATATAATACACCTCATGTATCACTCGTGGTACAAGGGATTTGGTCTTCGATATTAGTTTTGTCAGGATCGTTTGACACAATCACTGATTATGTGATTTTTGCTTCATGGCTTTTTTATATGCTTGGTGCTTATGGTGTGTTTGTTCTTAGAAAAAAGATGGGTAATTCAAAACGCTACTATAAAGTATGGGGATATCCATATACCCCCATGATATTCGTAATCTTTTCTTTTTTGTTTTTGCTTAATTCCGTTTATGCAGATACAGAAAATGCAATGATGGGATTAATGCTTATCACTATCGGACTACCATTCTATTTTTATTGGAATCGTAAAGAGAAATAGCAAATAAATATCACTTAAACAAATCTATAAAGTCTCCTCATGGTGAGGAACGAACATTTATTAAGTTACGTTTTAATTTCTATTAATTTTCCGGAACACCAAACTTTTCATTATAGAGAGCAATCCCTTCTTCAATTACTTTATATGCTTCTTCTTTTCCGAGGAATCGATCTACTATTACATTCTTATGCTCAAGTTTTTTATAATCCTCAAAAAATCTTTGAAGCTGGATGGTTGTATGCGGAGGGAGCATATTCATATCATCTATATAATTCACAGAGATATCATTATTAGCTACTGCTATAATTTTATCGTCTTTTTCATTCTCATCAATCATCTCCATTAAGCCTATAATTTTAGCTTCGATCATACAAAGAGGATCCACATCAATAGAGCACATTACAAGCACATCGAGGGGATCGTTATCATCGCCGAGTGTGCGTGGAATAAATCCATAGTTAGCGGGATAATGAACGGCAGAAAAAAGAACACGATCTAATTTTATTAATCCGCTCTCTTTATCCAATTCATATTTTGCTTTAGAACCTTTCGGTATTTCGATTATGGTATTAACTATCTGAGGTGCGGAATTGCCTACTTTTACTGAATGCCAAGGGTTTGACACGCTTATCTCTTTCATATATTGTTATTATTTGTTATTATCAATATTCAAAAAATAATCAAAAAAAGATTAACAATCTTATTTTTGTGATAAAGGATATATAAAATTCCTTTTTTAATTATTATCATTAATTTCACAAACAAAACTAAAGGTTATCTTGAAAAAATTTCTTCTTTTAGTCCTTGCGATAATATTTATAATTAGCTGTAAAGAACAACTCCCCAAAAATAAATCAACTAAACAATCAAACGAAGTTTGGTTTAAACAGTCTGTATTAGATTTGGGAGCTAAGATAAAAATGTATGGTAATAATTTTGGCATTGCAGTATCTCGAGGAAAGGGAGAAAGTGTTAAGGGAGTTTTATATAGATTCGATGGAAAAAGCTGGGAGCCAATATTTAATTATCCATATTCAGATTCACCGCAATTAGGAATAATGCCCGATAGTTCAATTTGGGTAATAAATCACCTCACCCATTTTGGTCAGTATCAGCCAATACTTACTTCAATTAAAAATGGTAAAGAAGATAGAATTGAATTACCGAGAATGATGTGGGATAATATTGATTATGCAATGTTAATGAGTCTTTCGATTTCTAAAAGCGGCAAAGCATGGGCGGTAGGACAACAAGGAAATATAGCCTATTATAATGGGAAAAAATGGGTTACACAATTCAGCCCTGTTCTAAGAAAAGATGGTGAAAGTTACATGCAAGGGGATCTCTATGATATTGAAATGGTCTCTGATTATGAAGGATGGGCAATCGGTAAAAGCGGTGTTATCCTTAAATATGAAAATGGAAATTGGAAAAAATATAAATCACCTGTCGAAACAGAATTAAGTAAAATCTCGATGGTGGATAAAGATTTCGGCTGGATTGTAGGTGATAAAGGTACGATACTTAATTATGTTGGTGGTCAGTGGAAAAAGATAGAAAATGATTTTCGTGTCGGTCTAATTTCAATTAAGGCAATTAGTAGAGATAAAGCTTGGATTGTTGGTGATCGCTCTACTTTAATTGAATTAAAGGATGGTAAATGGATCGAAAACGAATCAATAAAGGTTTTTGACGATTTATTTGCCGATGTAGATGTGATTAAAGATAATGAGGGTTCGTATAGAATTTGGGTAATCGGGTATAATGGTATTTATACCAACTCCCAGAGCATGAATTTTTCTTTTACTGATGTAACTTCTCAGGCATCTTTGAGAAGGGATGGAAGAGCCGGGATATTTTTTAGCAATAGCATTTATAAACCATCTGATTTGTTTGTTCTCTCAGAAGATGCTCCGAATATTGTATATAAAAATCAGGGTGATGGTATCTTTTCTGAAATTTCGCGAGATATGAATAATAAAAATCAGATCAAGATAAGCCATTCGGCTTTGCTCGCCGATTTCGATAATGATGGTAATAAAGATTTAATCGAACTACTTGATGATGTTAATTATACATACTCGTTCGGTGATGATGATTTAGATTTTACACCAGCCGAAGAGAAACTTATTGATTTAGATTATATACAAAATAATCTTCCATTAGTTGGAATGAAAACTGCGGATTTTAATAATGACGGATATCTCGATCTCTACTTTTTTAATTTTAATTATACCGATATGCTTTTCCAAAACAATGGAGCGGGTAAATTTAAAAATGTTTTTGCAGAATCAGGATTAGAAAAATTAATTGATCATCGCTCTTATGGTGCCAATGTTGCGGATTTTAATAATGATGGTCTCGTGGATATATTGCTTACATATAAAGCCGGCGAAAAGGACCAGCATCTATTTTTATTTTTAAATAAAGGCAACTTCAAATTCGAGGAAAAGAAGGATTCTAATTTTTTTGCTAAAGAAGGAATTGCCGGTAACTTTTATTCGTCAATTGCTGAAGATATTAATAATGATGGGTTCGTGGATATAATGGCATTCAATAACGAGGATCATCTTAAAGTGCTTATCAATAAAGGAGATGCCACTTTTGAAGATAAAGCGGGAATCGGTCTTGACATGCCCCTTATGCATAAAGATCCATCTAATGGAATCTTGAATGCTGAAGATATTAATAATGACGGTTGGTTGGACTTGTTCATTGGTGAACGATTATTTATTAATTCACCTAAATTCTATTTTGAAGAAGTCGGTAAAGATGTCGGGATATCATTTGTTGGTAATCCATCATTTAATGATTTTGATAATGATGGTGATTTAGATCTCTTTATAGGAAGCTCGCGTGAATCGCTCGGCAAAGGGGATAGAGCAATTCTTTATAGAAATAATTTAACAAATAAAAATTATGTAAAGTTTGGTATTGTAACCGATAAAAGCAATAGAGATGGTATTGGTACATCGGTTGTTTTATCTGCTTATGATAAAAATGACAGCCTCGTATATAGTTCTCGTAAAAGTATTGGATTAGGGGAAAGTCCCATTTCACAGCAGAATAGCCCCGTTATTCATTTTGGAATCAATCCTCAATATAAATATAAAGCGGTTGTCGAATTTCCATCGGGGACAAAAGAAAATATTGATGTAAATGAAATTGGTAGATTATATAAAGTAACTGAATCAAGTTTCCTTTCTCATAATTTTATAAGAACTTATAAATCCTTTAATAGAACTATTCTGAAATTAAATTTTCTTCATGAGATAATTAAGTTATCTGTCTTATTATTAATTACTGCCTGTATTTATTATTACGCCAGAAAAAAATCAATGTATAAAATAATTACTAAGTGGTACCTTGTATTAATACTTGTGGTGGGTTATTTATTGTTGATTCATTTTACTATCGATTATAAGTTCATTTTTTCTCTTGTATTTAATCCCCTTTTCTTAGGTGGAGTATTACTCGCTTTTATACACTATGGTTCGGAATATATTGACAAAAAAGAGAGCAATTATATTTCGCACTATAAGATTATTGATATTATCGGAATGGGCGGAATGGGGAAAGTATTTAAAGCAGTCGATTCACAAAACGCCCACATCGTAGCGATAAAAGTTCTCAATTCACAATTAGTTAATGATGAAGAAAACAAAAGAAGATTAAATTCTGAGGGGAGACTACTTTCTTCGCTTGATCATCCAAATATCGTAAAGGTATTTGAATATGGAGAAACTCAAAAACATAGTTTTATAGCAATGGAATATCTAAGTGGTGGAACTTTAGATGATTATATAAAAAACAATTACCCAATTAATTCCGCAACAATTTGTTCTATATTGAAACAAATTAGTGAAGGAATGGAATTAATCCACGCAAATAATGTTTTGCATCGTGATCTAAAATCGCAAAATATTATGTTTGATGATAATAATAATATCAGAATTATGGATTTTGGATTATCAAAATCACCATTGGTTTCGACTATGACTTCTCTTGGGACGGTTATAGGTACCCTTGGATATGTAGCACCGGAGCAAATAACAAATGTTCAGGTGGATCAAAGAACTGATATCTTTTCATTTGGTGTGGTTGCATATCAGATGTGTGCAAATAAACTTCCTTTTAATGGGGAGAATGAGATTGCCCTAATTCATTCAATATTTAACACAGTTCCGCCAGAGCCGTTAGAAGTAAATAAGGATATTTCTCCTGAACTAAATTCATTAGTAAAAAAATGTTTAGAAAAAAATCCGGATGATAGATTTTCATCATTCGAAGAAATATTAACTTTATTAAATCAAATTTCTTAATAGCAGAGAATATGGATACTAAAATAAAAAACCAACAATTGAATAAATCACTCGGCGAATTTATTTCACAACTATCGCAAGGGTTTGTAGAGCTTTCGGGAAAAGTAAAAGAAACCCCAGAACTCGGAAAGGATATAGATCGTCTTTTCAGAAAAATAATGGATTTTAATAGAGGAATTAGCACAAGCATAAAAGAGCTTATTGATCAATGCGAAAAAGTTGAATTAGAATTTGGAAAACTTCGAGATGAGAAAAATCGTTTAGAGCGGCTCTATGCTTCGGGCATTCAATTCCAATCTGAAACTGATATGCGAAGATTAATGGAATCGGCTATCGAAACAGTTGTAAAAGAATTAGATGCCGATGAAGGTTTTATTGTATTAATGAATGATATGAAGCAGATAGAAAAGATCGTAGCAAAAAATCTCGATCCCGAAAATGATCCCACTGCGAAAGAATTAAGTACATCGATTATTACGGAAACAATCGAAAAATCTGAACCATTAAAGATAGATGATATTAATACTCATCCTGATCTTGTAAATAAATTGAGCGTGATTTCTCTAAAACTTTCTTCGGCTTTGAGTGTGCCGCTAATTTCGAACAATAAGATTCTCGGAGTAGTTTATATAGATAGAAGAAATAGAAATATTCCTTTCAAAGAGTCGGATTTGGCGTTTCTTATTTCATTCGCTCGTCAGATTGTAAGGGGAATGGAAGTCTCTCTTGAAATAAATTATTTAGAAAAGAAACTTCAAGAAAAAAGTTGCATCGATTTTATGGAGCTCAGAAGTCAATTTAAGTATGATAATATTATCGGATCAAGCCGAAAACTATATGAAATCTTGAAACTTTCTGCGAAAGTAGCTGAAAGCGATGCTTCGGTTTTATTACTCGGAGAAAATGGAACGGGAAAAGATTTATTAGCTCAAGCAATTCACGAAAATTCACCTCGTAGGGATAAACCATTTGTAGCCGTTAATTGCGGAGCAATTCCATCCGACTTATTGGAATCGGAATTATTCGGTTATGAAACAGGTGCATTCACAGGTGCGATTAAAAGCAAGCCGGGTCGTTTAGAAACGGCAGATGGTGGAACAATATTTCTCGATGAAATTGGCGAGATGTCAATTAATCTTCAGGCAAAACTTTTGCGTGTAATTCAAACCCGCGAGATTGAACGACTCGGAGGAATTACATCTAAAAAAATAAATGTCCGTTTTATTGCCGCTACTAATAAAGATTTATCAGCAATGATTGCCGATAAATTATTTAGAGAGGATTTGTACTATCGTCTCAAGGTAATTGAGATAAAACTCCCCTCACTTCGCGAAAGAAAAGATGATATAGAGGAGCTGGCAAAATTTTTCTTATCAAAGCATTCAGAAATAGGAAGCGGATACACTATTAGTGATGAAGCTCTTGATGTACTTGAGCAATATCCTTTTCCGGGAAATATTAGAGAATTAGAAAATATTATTCAGCGAAGTGTAATACTTTCAAAATCGAATGAAATTACAATAGAAGATCTGCCGCCGGAGATTGTCGATTTAAAGGAAGATACCGTAACCACTTCTTTGGAGAAAACTTTATCGGAAGCTGAGGAAGAATTTAGAAAACTTTATATCGGCAAGATATTAAAGAAGGTTAAATCGAAATCTGATGCCGCAAAAATACTCGGCATAAATCGAAGCCACTTGCATAAGTTATTATCGCAATTGGATATTGATGGGTAAAGAGTTATTTACAATATAGTTATTTCGCTGATTCTCTTAGTAGTGGAATAAAAGAATATAATTTAATTCTACGGTAATTCTGAAATTATGAATCAAGTAGAAGGTTTTATTCTTAATTGGGCTAAAGGTTCATACCGCCAAGTTAAACGAGTGGCGTGAAATAATGAATTAACTACTTTAAGTTACTTGAATAGGTATTCTTTCGTATAGATTAATATCCCTAACAATTTATCAATATTGGTACATGAAGAAAGTTTATGCAGCTTCTTCCCTGTATAAACTCACGCTATCTTGAAATCAAGTTCTATATAGACTATCACCGCAACGCTATTAAAACGCACACTTAAATAGTTTTGTTGCAAAAATGCGACACCCCAAAAACGGATACGTTGTCCTGCTGCAACAAATAACCCACAATATCCCCTTAACGACCTCTAATTGAGATGGCATATCCTTTGATTAATATAAACTATAAATAAAAGAAGATTGATGAACGGAAATATACTCATTATCGATTCTGGCAAAGAGCGGCTAAAAAAATTAAGAGAACTCCTTTCAAAAGAGGGATTCAGTTTGATTACAGTAACCGACAAATTAGCTGCCGAAAGTATCTGCGAAAAAATGGATATCGAGTATATAATCGCTAATCCTCAAAGCTTTGGATTGAAATGCCGTGAAAATAAAGATTTTCTTTAAGGTGATGCCTAAACAAATAATTATAAAGAAATTAATATTAATAATAGGAGGCAATATGAAATATTTCAGATTTATATCAGTTTTATTCTTAGCGGCGACAATTACTTTTACAGGATGCAAAAGTGAAGACAGCCCAACCGAACCCTCAACTCCGGGCGGTTCTTCAAATGCAAGCGGTCAACCACTTCCAAAAATGGAAGGAAGCGCAGGAGTTCTTGCTACAATTCAATACGAAATGGCGGCTCCGATACCCGGCTTCCCGGCAATTATGATGCAGATGGCTTTTGCTTCATTAGCCGATGGAGCCGATGCAGGTGCGGTTTCAGTTAATAGTAATGCAATTGCCACATTGAAATCAGGTGGAAAAACATATTATATGGCACCAAATCCAAGCAATCCAACTGCTTCTTTGAGCAATGTGAATTTTAATGGTTCATCACATTCTTGGGTAGTTGCAGGCGGAAACGGTGTTTCTGCAATTAATGGATCGGTAAATAGCCCAACAAATTTCACACTTAGTGCACCAGTAAAAGATGCTAATGTAAGCAAAAACGGATTTCAAGCAACATGGACAGGCGGCTCAAACAGTAAAATTTTTGTAGTTATCGCACAAGTTAGTAATGGCAAAACCTTTTCTAAAGAAGGGCTTTCGGATAATGGAAGCTATTCATTTACTTCTTCCGATTTATCCGGCATATCAGGGCAGGCAATGCTTCAAGTTGTGAAATATAACTATAACAAAGTTTCTTCCGGCGGTAAAGACTATTACCTTATCGCAGAAATCGTAAAATCAGTAAATGTAACAGTAAACTAAAATTTCAAAACAGAACGGGCGATTCCGGTGCTGGCTGGCTTCGGAAAAGCTCTTTCTATTTTATAAAAAAGAGGGCAAAATGAAAAAATATATACTTTTATTATTAGTACTAAGTTTTTCGAGCAGTTATGCTCAGATTTCTTTAACCGAGTCAGATGTGGCTCTGGGATTAGGCCAGGGCTATAATTTTGTAACGCGTGTTAATACATCATTAACTTCTATAAATATTGGGAGTACGGGTGAACAAGTCTATGATTTTAGTGGACTAACTTCAGATATGACTTATGTATCAGATGGAAAATCCGTAAGCAGTTCTCCTTATTTATCTGATTTTCCCGGTACTCAATATTCGCTTTATTATGAAACAGTAAGTCAAGGCATACCGGCTCAGTCTTGGGTGCATACTTCAATAGTTGGTGGCAAATATCAACTTAATGGAATTGGTACAACCACTACTGTGCAAGGAATAAATACTACAATTAAAGTAAAATATAATCCTGCAAGAGTTCTTTATAATTTGCCAATAACTTATAATTCTTCGGCAACTATAAGCATTAACGGGGTTACAGAAAGTATAACTTCTTTCTTTGGGCAAAATATAGTTAATTCAATTCCATTAAGTTCTAGCGAAAAATATACAGTTGATGGATATGGTAAATTAAAAACACCTGATGGAAAAACGTTAGACTGTCTTAGAGTGAGAAGTGAAGAAACACAAACGGTAAATGGAACAACTACTACATCAATTTCTTATGGATTTATAACAAAAACAGGTGAGCAAGTTACAGTTTCCTTAAAAGAAGGAGTTACAGCAAATTCAGGAATTGTAGCCGTAAATAATGTTAGTTATTCTGAAGGAAGAGGAAGTGCTACCGGAATAGAAGAAGATTTAGCTTCGATGCCAAGCGATTTTAAATTGTATCAAAATTATCCAAATCCATTTAATCCAACAACGAATATTACCTATGCACTTCCAAAATCTGGAAATGTTCAATTAAAGGTATATGATATACTTGGAAATGAAGTTGCAGATTTAGTAAACGGAACGAAAGATGCCGGATTCCATACAGTTAATTTTAATGCTACAAATCTCGCAAGTGGAATTTATATCTATAGTTTAAAATCAGAAGGAATAAATATCAATCAAAAAATGCTTTTGATGAAATAGAGAAAAATATCACTGATGAAGTAGTAGTTTCAATAATATAAAAATGCTGTGGATAATGGTTTAACAAATAAAGTAGATATTAATTCTGAAAGGTATCTAATTAATCCAATTTGTAACAAATGAAGCAGACTTAAAAAAAGAATAAAAAAGGAACAAGAATATGAAAATAATTTATAGACATATATCGATATTATTTTTAGCGATTATCTTCTTAGCCGGATGCAGTAAGAGCGATGACCCCGCTTCGCCAGAT
>Ga0172380_10009306_pt1 | contig 10501 bp, 5 predicted proteins | sample Leawe162metaG_FD_119747 | JGI IMG/M metagenome (GOLD analysis project Ga0172380, IMG submission 119747) | Leachate microbial communities from a municipal landfill in Southern Ontario, Canada - Leachate well 162 metaG | ecosystem: Engineered > Solid waste > Landfill > Unclassified | place...
AACTTCCGGACGATTGTTTAGAGCTGATTTAACAGCATCGTCAATGTTTAATTCTAACGGAGAATATTCCAATTGGGCTAAAATATCAACGTCCTCGTTAATGTTAAGTCCAATCAATAGTTTGAAATCGTTTTTGGCTTCTTCGTAAATCTGCTTTACGTTCAACAATTCATTCTTACTCGCAGCATAGTCAACTTCAAGCTGCAAAGCTTCTACTTCAGCAATTAAGCCGGCCTTAAACTTATTCATTGCTGTTGTATATGAGTCTTCCGTTTGCTTTACTTTCTCTTCAGTAATCTCAACACTTTTCTTTGCTTTATACAAATTGTAGAATGAAGCAGTAACGTTGTAAATTATTTCCCGCTCTGCTCTTGAATAATTTCGCTTTGTCTTTTCCAGATTAATCTCTGCTCGTTCTAAATTTCCGAGCTGCGAATTAAAGGTGAACAAAGGCTGATTTAATCTTATGCTGAGATTAGAAAAATAATCTCGGGTGGTTCCGGACATGTCGGCAAACTGATCGCGCCCAAAAATAGAGCTAACGATGGAAACGGTTCCGTTTGTAAACAAAATCGGTTGATTTATGGAAAGTCTACCTTCAACAGTTGTATTGCCAACAGTGAAAAATTGCTCTGTTCCGGTTAGCGGATTAAATTGACTTGAAAGGCTTCTGCTATACCTTGGAATGTCAAACTCAAAATCTACCGAAGAGCGCAATCCCATTTTAATTGATTCTAAATTCTTTTGAGAGCTAATTAAGGTTTGCTCGGCTGACTTAATACTGTAGCTTTCATTTAACGCGGTGGATATTGCCTCATCAAGCGTTAATGTTTTTTGTGCCTCTATACGAAAAGAAAGCGTGAGTAATAAAACCATTACAAAGAAAACTTTTTTCATCGTTACACCATCAGAATTGATTAATAAAGAACTATAGTTTTGTTTGTCATCAAATTGGCTGCAACTAATTTATTCGTAACGCAAAGATTCGATTGGATCTTTTTCGGCTGCCTTTTTTGCCGGATAAATTCCAAAAACTAGCCCTACCCCAACAGAAACAAAAAACGCGAGTATTACGGAATATGGAGTTATTATAGTTCTCCATTCCGCGTATCCGGTAATTGCAGATGTTAAAATGAAGCCGGTAATTATTCCCAAGACTCCACCTAAAATGCTAATTGTCATTGCTTCATACATGAACTGATATAAAATGTGTTTCTTTGTTGCGCCTATTGCACGGCGTATTCCAATCTCCCTTGTTCTTTCTAAAATGTTGGCCAGCATTATATTCATGATTCCAATTCCACCTACCAACAGAGAGATTCCCGCAATTGCACCCATCACCACATTGAAAATCTTCTGTGTCTTTTGTTTCTGCTCAAGTAGCTGTTCGGGAACAACAACTTCAAAATCGGGAACTCCGTAATGTCTTCTTTCAAGTATTCGATTTGTCAAAGCTCCGGCTGCTGAAACCGAAACATCCTTCTTGATCTTAACAGTAATTTGATTAATAGAAGTGCGGTCATAGTTCTGGGCTACATTTCCGCCCCCGAAAAAAACAGTCATGTTTCCTAAACTAAACACGCCGGAACTGGGCGGAACATATTTTTTCATTTTATAAATCATGGTTGTAATTGGAATGTACATGTCTTCGTTGAAATCACGCAATCCTAAATTTTCTATGCCGGATGAAGAAATATTTTTGGATGCCATTACTCCAATAACTTTGAACCAGAGGTCGTTCACTTTGATTTCTTTTCCAACTGGATTTTCGAATTTGAAAAGTTTTTCTTTTATACCGTAACCAATCACGCAGACATTGGAATAATTTTCAACATGACTTTGCTTAAAATATTCTCCGGACGAAACTTGGGAGTTATATATGGAAGGATAATCCGGAGAAACACCAATTACTTTTACTTCTATGATGTTGGATTTGTATAGAATCTGATTTATGGATTCTCTTTGTGGAGATACAACTTCTACATATGGATTTAGATCCTTGATTGCGAGTGCGTCTTTTAGATTCAAACCGGGGGAGAACATCGCTTTCGATTTATTGCCTTTGAGTGAAACAGTTTTTGTGTTTACAATAATATTGTTGGTTCCCATTAGTTCAATTTGCTCAAGTGTTTCTTGCCGGGCGCCTTCGCCAATTGACAGCATTGCAATTACCGCCCCAACGCCGAAAATAATTCCGAGCATTGTAAGAGCCGTCCGCATTTTATTTGCTTTAAGTTCTTTTATGCCAATTAAAAAATTCTCCATCTCTTTCATGGCTATTTTCCTTTGCCGGGCATAGCCATGTTCTTCTCTTCAGAAGCCTGTGTAGAATTTTTGGATTCAATAGTCGGGTCTAGTAATGCAACCTCATCGCCGGAAGCTACTCCTTTCCTAACGACGATATAATCTTCTCCTTTTTCACCCAAATCGACTTCACGCAAATCATATCCAGAACCGTTTTTCACATATACTATTTTTTTTCCATCCTTTTCAAAAACAGCTTCTTGAGGAATAAAAAGTACGTTAGGAATTTCGTTAATAATGATTTTGTTGCTTGTAGTCATGCCCGGTTTTAATATTTCGGAATGTGCTTTAATAGAAACTAACACTTCAAAAACTTTTATGTTTGATTCCTGGTCTTTGTTTCTTCCTATTGATGCAACATCTGAAACTGCACCAACAAAACTTGAGTCTTGGAAAGCATCCAGTTTTACAATTACTTTTTTCCCATTCGAAATTTTACTTACATCTACTTCGTTGATATTTGTTTTGCTTTCCATTGAAGAAAGATCCGGCAGAGTGGCAATCTCGGCACCGCCCCAAGGAGAATCGCCTATTGCAAACTTTCTTCCTTGATTTGACCAGTTGCTTCCGTAAACTACAAGTCCTTCGGAAGGAGCTTTAAGAGTGAGTTGATCCAAATCTTTTTGGGCTTTATCCAGATCGTTTTGCCGCTGTTTAATCTGCACAACCATCATATCCATTTCAGATTTATGGATTATTTTTTTCGATTGAAATTCTTGCTTAGTCTGTTCAAAACTTAAGCGGTTCTTTTCATGTTCAAGTTTGCTCTGCTGTTGAATGGCCTGTGCCTCAAATTTTACCTGATCAAGTTTCAGCTTGGAAAGTTCGAAGCTTAGTTCTGCACTTTTAAGTTGAGATTCCATTTGCGCCATGGCCGCCATTTGGTTGGCAACCAATTTCTCTCTGTCGGAATTTGCGATTTCCAGCGCTGCTTCAGCACCTTTAAAAGTTGCGATAGCTTCCGACGGATCGAACGAACAGACAATATCGCCCGGCTTCACATAAGTTCCTTCCGGAATCAAGTAAACGATCTTTATGTTTCCCCTAATTCTAGGTGCAAGAATAGAAAGAGAATTCTTGGCTCTTAGTTCGCCGCTTTCTGTTATGGTCACAAGAAAATTATTTCTTTGAATCTTGTAAGTGGGAATATCAGTCCGGGCTTTTGACAAGGATGTAGAAAAGACAATTACTAAAACTATTATCAGTAGTAGAATTCCACCAAGAACATATTTGTTTTTTAGAGGTTTGGGGAGTTTTAGCTTTTCTAGTTTTTTGTCAAGGCTGGATGAATACTGAATTAATTTTTGTGTGAGATTAGTTCTAAATGATACAGCACTGGGTGCCCCGTTTTTCATGTACTATTCCAATAATATTTATAGAATGTAATTCCGATGAGTAATGATATTTCGGTTTTAATTTATATTATTTATTAACAATAAGAAATGGATAAAATTTTGGTTGTATGGTTTATTGGCATTTTTGAAGATGAAATAGATGTACTTTATAAAAATTCATTTTTGAGTTAATGGTTCTTTGAGGATTGCGGTGGATTCGAATAGAATAAAAAAAACCCAAGTGTGGGGGGAGCACTTGGGTCGTGAGCGTTAATAACATTGCTGTTACTAAACTCAATCGAAAAGTAAAATATTTTTAAATATCTGTCAACATATTTTTTAAGTACCCCACAAATTTTTTTAGAGAAACCAAAATCAATAGAATTTTATTAATTTGTTTTAAAAGAATGCTTATTTGTAGGAAAGAGCGATATAAGCTTTGCCTAAATCTGAAAGTTCTCCATCATTTGGAGTAAATAAGTAGGAAAAGTGATTGTCTGGAAAGGTGCCTCTTCCATAAAACCAAGCATAACGGAAAACATCATCCCGGTTTTCGCAGATACTAACCATCTGCTTCATTTGTTCTATTTGTTTAGCGTAGGAATTTATCTGAGAATTCCAGTTAGCCATTTCGGTAACCCAGATTTTCTTGTTGTACTTTTTTAGTCTATCCAACTGCTCATTCAAACCGTAATCATACCAGTGAAATGCTAAATAATCAATTCTCGGTTCTCTTCCATTATTAGCGGATTTATAGGAAAGGTAAAATGCATCAAGCCAAACAACCGGGTCAGAAAGGTTTGTCATTGTTCCCCAAGTCATCGCCGGTCCAACTAGATAAACCACTTTACCGGAAGCTTCTAGTTCGCTTACTACTTGCTCGTAGCGTAGCCAATCGCTTGCAGCTTGTGCCGGAGTTCTATTTGCTTGATCTGTTAAATTCGGTTCATTCATAACAAGCAGATATTTTACTTCCGGATGCTTAGTGAAGTAGTTCTTAATTATAGCCATATCGGTGGAACTAGTATTCCCTCCCCAGAGCATTGGGACGAAATCCATTTGATAGTCTTTATTAAAACTTATCGGGGTTTTTGCGTTGCTGCTTGTTCCCCAGTTGTACCACCAGCTAACACCGGAAGAGAGTGCTTCAAAATCCTTGACTGATGAAAGATCAAATGCGATTCCGCGCTTAGAACTTTTATTAATAGTTTGGGTTCCATTAGTATCTGTTGGCGTCGATTCTTCTTTGCAACTAAAGACAATAAAAACCATAATGAATAGGAAAAGCATCTTTTTAACCGACATTGGTTTTCTCCGCATGAGTGTTTTTTTTTGCTCAACTAAAATACTTTTTTTTGATTTCTCCATTACGGATAATATTGTTGAGATTAAAAAACTTTAGACTTAGTTTCGGATTAACTTTCTGTAAAACGAATTATTGTTTTTCAATTTCTCATATAAATAGAGGAATCAATGAAAGATTATTTTGATTTCAAATCTCTAAACACCAATTTAAAAACAGAAGTACTTGCCGGAATTACAACTTTTCTAGCAACAATGTATATCATTGTTGTTAATCCGGCTATGATTTCTCAAACCGGAATGCCATTCAGCGGAGTTTTGACTGCAACGGTATTAGTCAGTGCGTTCAGTAGTATAGCAATGGGTATTTATGCAAAAAACCCAATTGTTATTGCTCCGGGAATGGGAATCAACGCATTCTTTACATACTCTGTTGTGCTGGGTATGAGTGTTAAATGGGAGATTGCGTTAGGAACGGTTTTCTGGTCGGGAATTATTTTTTTACTTCTATCAATCTTTAATATTCGAGTGATGATATTGAATGCGATTCCAAGACAACTCCGCTACGCAATTTCTGCGGGACTCGGTTTGTTTATAACATTTATCGGTTTTGCGAACGCAAAGTTTATAGTAGCGAACCCAGCTACATTAGTTAGCATAGCAAAGTTTAATCCCATCATCGTAACATTTCTTATAGGACTAATTGTTACTTCTGTATTTGTGATCAAGAGAATAAAGGGTGCTTTGATTTTGGGAATTGTTTTCACGACCTTGCTGGCAATTCCAATTGGAAGATTCTATGGCGATGCTTCTACTATTAATTTTGGGATTCCAACACTTGTAACTTGGCAAGGATTATTTTCGCTTCCCGACTTTAGCTTGATATTCAAGCTCGACATTGTGAACTCGCTAAAATTCTCTTTATTCCCGGTAATCCTCGCATTTCTATTTACGGATATGTTCGATTCACTTTCTACTTTTATTGGAGTTGCCGAAGCTGCCGATTTGGTAGATGAAAATGGAGAACCAAGAAGAGTGAAGGAATCTCTAATAGCGGATGCATTCTCTACAACAATTTCCGGTTTACTTGGCACAAGTTCCGGTACGGCGTATGTTGAGTCTGCTACCGGAGTTGAAGAAGGTGGCAGAACTGGATTAACAGCTGTTGTAGCGGGATTGCTTTTTCTTCCATTTATGTTTATTTCCCCTTTGCTTTCAGTAGTGCCTTCTATTGCAACCGCACCGGCGTTAATTCTTGTTGGCGTATTTATGATGAAGCCGGTTATAAAAATAAACTGGTACCGGCTCGATGACGCAGTTCCCGCTTTCTTCGGAATGGTTTTAATTCCGCTTACTTACTCAATTACTCAAGGAATAATCTGGGGATTTATTTCGTGGACAATAATAAAGTTAGTGCTCGGTAAGAAAGAGGAGGTTAGCTGGATGTTAATTGTAATAGATGCTTTGGCTGTAGCCGCTTTGTTAATTTAAGTTAAATCCCGCCGACCGGCGGGATTTTTATTTCAATCTCAAAAAACACTTTCTTATTTTCCCCGCCAATAATTAAACAACGATGGACCCTTTATGAAGAAGTTTCAAATTGTATTTCTACTTTTATTAATCTCAATTTCATTTATATCTGGACAAAGCCAGCTCGCAATTCAAAATCCTGGATTTGAAGACTCCGATACAGCTTGGAGAATTTCCGGCAATGGAAAGATTTCTTTTGATGCTTCGTCAGTTAAAAGTGGCAACAAAAGCATTGTAATTGAACATGAGCGAGAGAACAAAACTATTCTTACTTCCTCCGAAGTAATTCTTAAAGTTGGACATATATATAAATTAAGCGTCTGGGCAAAAACAGAATCGGTTTTCTCAAACAATTACGATCAATATCCAACTCCGGTTGCAGCCTGCGCTACAATGGAATCGTTTCCTTTTACAAATAACTCACCGGCAATTGGTGCCACCACTGATTGGAAAAAGTTAGAAGTAATGTTTGTTGCAATTAAAACCAAAGACAAGGTTTGCTTAAACTTTGGCTACAATGGAAACGCAAAGGGCAAAGTTTGGTATGATGATGTTCAACTAGAAGAAGTAACCGATATTTCTCAATACATCCCTCTGGAAACGGTACGCTGGAGCGGTCCGGCTTTTCGTTATGAAGATAAAGGCTGGATTTTTGTTCATATAGAAGGAAAGCCATATCAGCGAGGCTATCAATATGGTTACTTAGTTGCCGATGAAATAAAAACATTCATAGAAAAATTAGCGGTTAGTTCAAATGCAAGCGATCCGGCTGCTGCTTGGAGACAAAGCAGATTTGGTACCGATGCGATGTTTCTTCGCAAATATGATGAAGAATATTTAACAGAGATGAAAGGAATTGCAGACGGAGCGGCAAAAGCCGGCGCAAAAGTATTTGACCGCGCAGTAGATTTTCTAGATATTGTTGCAATTAATTCTTCAATTGATCTTGATTATGTACATGGTGCGCTTGGGGTTACTCCAAATCCATTAACCGGAAAATCTTTCCTTGCAAATGAAGATGAACTCAATATCCCGGAAAAACTACACAAGTGTTCATCTTTTCTTGCAAATAATTCCGCAACTAAAGATGGAAAAATTGTTTTCGGTCAGTTGTTTATGTGGGGCGGGTACACCGGCTACCATTGGAATGTAATTGTTGATGTTGTTCCATCTGAGGGAAACAGATTAGTTTATCAAACTTATCCCGGAGGAATTCATTCCGGCGCAGATTTTTATATTAATTCTGCCGGCATAATGATTGGCGAAACTACCGTACAGCAAACGCCTTATAACGAAAACGGAACGCCGCAATCAAATAGAATACGCAAAGCAGCGCAGTATGCAAATTCGTTTGATGATGTTGTTAAAATAATGACGACAAAAAATAATGGCATGTACACCAACGATTGGCTTCTTGCCGACGTAAAGAAAAATGAAATTGGAATTCTTGTTCTTGGAACCAATAAATGGAAATTATGGCGAAGCAGTAAAAACGATTGGTATAATGATGCTAAAGATTTTTATTGGAGTGTAAATAACAATAAAGATTTGGAAGTTAGAAAAGAATACATTGCAAATGCCGATGATGCACCGGCGGATATTGTTTTCCGTCCGGTTAACCGGGATATAGCATTCTGGAATTTTTACCAAGAAACTAAAGGTGAAATTGATCATCAAGCGGCAGTTAAATTGTGGAATTCATCGCCAATCAACAGACCGCATGCTTGCGACGGAAAAGTAACAACATCCGAAATGGCCGAGCAAATGGTATTCTTGCTTCATAACGGCAAGGTTACTCTACGCGAACAAATGGTTGGTGAAAATGGAAGAATGCCTGACTTGCCAAACTCGGTCCCAAGATTAACACTTGGTTACGCAACGGCTTCGCCAATATATATTGCCGAGAAATTAAAAGAGCTGAAAGAAAAAACTCCAGTAGCCAATAAGATTTCAATTCCTACGTCAAATTTCACTGAAGTAAAAGAAGTTTATTCTTTCGACAAAGAAGCTTTGTGGAAAGGAACGGTTTATCCGGCGACTGAAAAAGAAAATTGGTTTGTAAGCGGAACCGCCGCATACTATAATATGATGAAACAAACTCCGGCTGATGCAGACCGCGCGTTCAACTTTACCAAAGATGAACTTACGGAATTGAATTATAGACTTCTCTACACTATTTCAAAAGAGGGAACTGTTGCACCGCTTAATTCTAAAATAGAATATGATAGATATAGCAATTATCAGATTCCGAGAATCAGAGCAACTTACTTGTTTCATCAGCTTAGACTAATGTTAGGCAACAAGACGTTTGCTGTAGTTATGAACAAGATTCACAGTCAGTTTAGAGAGAAAAATATCAAAACCGATGAAGTAATTGAATTGATTGAAAAACTGAGTGGGACAGACGTTAAGGATTTTGCAATGCAGTGGCTTAACCGTGATGATGTTCCGAGCGTTTCTATGACAACGTCTTCTGAAGAAATTTCCGGCGGATATAAACTTCAACTCAACGTAAAGCAAAGCGGGCCTCCTTATCATTTTTTCACAACAGTTGCTGTTGATCTTCCAAAAGAAAGAATTGTAAAAGTTGTTGAAATTGATGAGGCAGATCAAACAATTGATTTAGCTTTAACAGATAAACCGATCAAGGTAATTTTTAATTATGGCAACGATATACCAGTTCAACGAAGTAGTTTTTATACCTACGCAAATTTGTTCGATGATTTTGCAAACGTTTTAATTGTGTATGGAACAAATCAGCAGCTCGAAGCCAATCACACAACTGCACTCCGCTATCAAAAAGTTATTGCGGATAGATTTACGGAAGTTTTCTCTCCGATAAAGAAAGATGTTGAAGTAACCGAGAAAGAATTAGCGGAAAATGATCTGGTAATTCTTGGCTCGCCAACCGAAAACAGTCTTGCAAAGATTGTCTGTGAAAAACTTGGTGTTGCAACTGGAAAATATTTCTTTAAATGGATGGGAAGCACTTACAACTATAATGATGATGGACTATATGTTACTTTTCCAAATCCGTTTAACGAAAAGAAAACAGTTTACCTTTTCTTAGCAAACAGTGCGCAAGAACTTTTTCAGATGACAAAACGTCATCAACCGGCGCCGGCGTGGGCATTGTTCAAGGGCGATAAAATAGTTAAAAGAGGATATCACTCGGTTTCAGAATTAGAAAAAATATTAAACTGATTTAATCAGTATTCCGTATATAATGCCCGCCAAATTAGGCGGGCATTGTTGTATCGGGAGGTCTTTAATTAATTGTAAAAGTTTCTAGAGTAATCATTTTTGCCGAATCATCTGTGTCGTTCACGGTAGAAACTGTTCCGCTATATGTTTTTACGTTTGCAGCGCGGATTACACGAACAGAATAAGTTGTCGCAGAGCCAGAATACAAATTCACTTTGATTGTATAGGTTCCTTTGGTCATTTGTTTGAGACTGTAAATGTTTTCTATGGCGTTGCCAACCTCTTCCATCCAATCTCTGTCCAATTCGAGTGTACCGTCTGCGGCTTTGGCGGCATCCCAAAATACGTGCATATTATTAGGTCCGTAGAGATGAAGATCCACATCAGATTTTTTCGATGAATTGTTAACCCAAGTCAAAGTTGATTGAAATTCTCCGGTGCCGTAAGTATTTGTAGGAGTAGGCCAATCTGTCGGCGAGCCTTCTTTCCATTCGCCGCCGCCCGGCATTGACAAAGATGTCCAACCGGTTCCGGATGAGAGTGCGCTGGTATAAGAAACCGGATTTGAAATTGTTCCTGTTGCTGGAATTGTATAAGTGTAGAGTTTAGGCAATTCGCTAAGCGTTCCCGGTTTGGTTCTGGACACCCAAATTTCGTAAGTAGCTTGAGGAAGAATTATATGTGTTGGCTGCTTCGGTCCTCCGGTTGGATTAGAGCCGGTACTTCCGGATTGACCAACAAGGTTTCCGTACCAAGCTGCTTGGTATGGATACTTATAGTTGCTTACGGATTTTACGGTTAACGTGTAATAATAATCCGAAGCGCCG
>Ga0172380_10009307_pt1 | contig 10501 bp, 4 predicted proteins | sample Leawe162metaG_FD_119747 | JGI IMG/M metagenome (GOLD analysis project Ga0172380, IMG submission 119747) | Leachate microbial communities from a municipal landfill in Southern Ontario, Canada - Leachate well 162 metaG | ecosystem: Engineered > Solid waste > Landfill > Unclassified | place...
CGCCAAGCAATTCCGTCAGGGCGTGCACGCCGCCGCTGGAGACGCCGATCACCACCAGCCGGTGGTCGCGCTCAAGCATAGCGCTTCCTGTAGATGCGCAGCGGCGGCAGCAGTTCCTGGTAACTCCCCCCGAGCGCTCTGCGCTCCAGGCTCTCCTTCATGCCGAGGCAAAGAAAACCGCCGGGCACCAGGCTCGCATCGAACAGTTTCAGGCAGCGCTCCTTCAGGGGCGGCTTGAAATAGATCATGACATTGCGGCACAAGACCAGGTTCATCTCGCCGAACTCGCCGTCCGCCGTCAGGTTGTGCGGCGCGAAGACGATGGATTTCTTCAGGTCGGCGGCGAGCATGGCGCGGCCGTAGCGCGCCGTGTAGTAGTCGGCGAAGGCGGCGGTGCCGCCGCTGTTCTGGTAGTTGCGGGTGAACTTCTTCATCTCGGAGAGCGGCACCACCCCCTCCGCCGCCGTACTGAGCACCGCTTCGTCGATGTCGGTGGCGTACATGCGGTAGCGACCCGCCATGCCCTCCTTGTTCAACAGGATGGCCATCGAGTAGGCTTCCTCGCCGGTGGCGCAGCCGGCATGCCAGATCTTGACGAAAGGATAGGTCTTGAGAAAGGGAATCACCTGCTCGCGCAGGCCCTTGAAGAAGGGCGGGTCGCGAAACATCTCGGTGACGTTGACCGTCAGGCCGGAGAGCAGGGAAACGAACAATTGCGGGTCGCGCAGCAGGGAGGACTGCGCCTGCGACAGGGTTTCGAACGGCGCCTCGGCCAGCCAGTGCGCAAGGCGGCGCCTGATCGAGGCGTCGGCGTAATCGCGGAAGTCGTAGCCATAGACCTGCGCTATGCCCTCCAGCAGGAGCCGCGCCTCAACGTCTTCCACCCTGTCGGCGACGTCGTCCATGGCTCAATCCGTTCCCTGGAACACCCAGACGCGGATCAGGGAGAGCAGGCGGCTGACATCGATCGGCTTGGCGATGTAATCGCTGGCGCCGGCGGCAAGGCATTTCTCGTGGTCCCCGCGCAAGGCCTTGGCAGTCATGGCGATGATGGGCAGGCTTGCCCAGCGCGGATTCTTGCGGATTTCGCGCATGGCGGCGTAACCGTCCATCTCCGGCATCATGATGTCCATCAGCACCAGGCTGATGTCGGGATGTTCCTCCAGGCGCATGAGCGCTTCCCTGCCGTTCTCCGCCTCGACCACGGTCATGTCCTTCTCGGACAGGGCGGAAGACAGGGAAAAGATGTTGCGCATGTCGTCGTCGACCAGGAGCACCTTGCGCCCTTCGAGCATGGCCTCCTTGTCGAGCGCGGTGCGGATCATGCGCTGCTTGTTGGGATGCAGGTTGCTCTCCACCAGGTGCAGGAACAGCGTCACCTCGTTCAACAGCCGCTCCGGGCTCCTCGCCCCCTTGATGATGATGCTTTCGGCGAAGTGGCGCAGGCGGCGCTCGTCCTCGTGGGAAAGCTCGCGGCCGGAATGGATGATCACCGGCACGCGGCGCGCCGCCTCCATCGCCTGGATGCGCTCGAGCAGCTCGAAGCCGGACATGTCGGCCAGGCCCAGGTCGAGCACCATGCAGTCGAAGGCTTCGCTCTCCAGGAGTGCCAGCGCCTCGCCTCCACTCGCCGCGACGGCGATGTCCACGTCGCTCTCCTCGAGCAGGGCAACCATGCTCTTGGCCTCGTCGCCGTTGTCCTCGACGATGAGCAGCCGCTTCACCGACTTGGCGATGGCCGCCTCGACCGCCTGGAACACCTCGCCCAGTTGCTCCATGGTGGCCGGCTTGGTGACGAAGCCGATGGCGCCCATGGCCAGGGCCCGCTGCCGCTCTTCCAGGCAGGTGATGAAGTGCACCGGGATGTGGCGGGTCTGCGGGTTGTCCTTGAGGTTGCGCATCACGCCCCAGCCGTCGATGTGCGGCAACATCACGTCGAGGAGGATGGCGCTGGGCAGGTAGCGCCCGGCCAAGGCGATGCCGCTCTCGCCGTCGGCGGCCGTGAGCGCCGCGAAGCCGCGTTCCTGCACCATGTCGCCGAGTATCTTGGCGAAGGAGAGGTCATCCTCGATGATCAGGATGGTTTTGTCGCCGCGTTGCGGGTCCGCTCTGCCATTCGTCGATGCCGGTGGGGCGCTTGTTTCGATAGCAACGTTGCCGGCCGCCGCTGCCGGGGCCTCTCGCGGCTGCGGCGGCGCGGCTGGCGGCGTGGTTGACAGCGGCGGCGTCAGCGGCAGGTAGAGGGTGAATTGACTGCCATGGCCCTCCTCGCTGGTCACCACGATGTCGCCGCCCATCTTGCGCGCCAGTTCCAGCGAAATCGACAGGCCGAGGCCGGTGCCGCCGTACTTGCGGCTGATCGAACCGTCGGCCTGATGGAAAGCCTGGAAGATCAACTGCAGCTTGTCGGCGGCAATGCCGATGCCGCTGTCGGCCACCGCGAAGGCCAGCGCCGGCATGGCCAGCGGATTGTCGGCGGCGGCGACGGCCATCGTCAGGCCAACTTCGCCCCCGCTGGTAAACTTGAAGGCGTTGGCCAGCAGGTTCTTGAGGATCTGATGCAGGCGCTGCAGGTCGGCGCTGAACATGGCCGGGGCCGAGCGGTCGATCACGACGCGGTAGCCTATCCCGTTTTTGTCGGCCAGGGGCTGAAACAGGGACTGCAGGGAATCCCCGATGTCGCGCAAGGGCACCTCGGTGACGTTCAACTGCAGATGGCCGGACTCGACCCGGGCCATGTCGAGAATGTCGTTGATCAGGTCGAGCAGGTCGCGGCCGGCGCCATGGATGGTGGCGGCGAAATCGACCTGCTTGGCGGTGAGATTGCCTTCCTTGTTCTGTTCGAGCAGGCTGGAAAGTATCATCAGGCTGTTCAACGGCGTACGCAGCTCGTGCGACATATTGGCGAGAAATTCCGACTTGTAGGTGGACGTCCGCTGCAGTTCCTCCACCGTGTGCCGCAACTCGTCGCCGGCCGCTTCCGCCTGCTGACTCTTGATGCGGATCTTTTCCCGCTGCTGTTCGAGAAGCTGCGCCCGTTCCTCAAGCTCCTCGTTGCTCTGCTGCAATTCCTCCTGCTGGACGCGCAGCTCCTCGGACTGCTGCTGCGTCTCCTCGAGCAGGTCGGCCATGCGTTCGTGGGCGGCGTTGGCGTCCAGGCCGATGGCGATGTTCTCGCGCGCGGCGTCGACGAAGGTGGTTTCCAGTTCGCTCAACTCGCGCAGCAGGCCGATCTCCATGGCCCCTCCGAGGCGATTGCCGCGCAGCATCGGTATGCCCAGCAGCAGCTTCGGCGGCGAGGTGCCGAGCGCCGAAACGATGGACAGGTGTCCGGGCGGCACCGCGGAAAGACTGAGCAGTTTCTGCTGCCGCACCGCCTGCCCGATCAGGCCTTCGCCCAGACCGATCAGGTCGCCGGGCCTGGCGCCGCCGGCGAGTCCGTAACTTGCCGCCAGCTTCAGCTTCACCAGGTTGTCGTCGAACAGGTAGATGGCGCCGACTCCGCCGTGCAAGGCTTCGACCACGTAGGCCAGGGCGCGCTCCGCCATGGCGGCGCTGGCTTGCTGTTCGCGCAGGATGGCGTTGAGATCGCTGCGGCAGTTCTTCAGCCAGTCGCGGTCGTGATCGCTGTCGCGCGCATTGCGCAGGGAGAGAAGCATTTTCTGCAGCGCCATGTCGAGGCTGCGCTGCACCTCGGAGAGCTGCACCGCCGTGCGGATGAGGATGCCCGTCTCGTCCTTGGGCAAGCTGTCTACATCCACCTCCAGTGCATCGGCGACGATCACCTCCTGATTCAGGTCGCCGTTGCCGACGGCTTCGGCGACGCGCAACTTTTCGCTGCTGCCGCGGATCAGCTTTTTCACGGTGAGCATCGCCTGGTGCAGGGACTGGCTGATGCTGCGCATCACCAGCAGGGCGACGGCGAGGCCGGTGACGAGCATCAGGCCGAGCGCCCAGAGGATATGCCGCTGCGCATCGCGGCCCTGCGCCGCCGCCTCATCCTTGAAGCGGGCGGCGCGCCTGGCGGAGAAGTCCGAGACCTGGGCAATCTCGGTCAGCAACTGCTCCACCAGCAAAGCATCGCGCCCGGCATCCTGCGCTTGCGCCTCCCGGCTATGCCCGGCGAGCGCCAGGGCGATGGTCTTGTCGCGCGCCGAACGCCAGGCGTCGAGCGTCCTGTCGATGTCGGCGACCTCGTTCTTGTCGCCTAAGAAACGTTCATGCACCAGCGCCAGATTGGCCTCGATGGCCACCGTCTGCTGCTGCAGCTGGCGCTGCAGCATGGCGAAATCCTCAGCCGCGGCGGCGCCGACCAGGGTCGCCATGATCTTCTGTCCGGCGAGGACGTCGGCGCGAACTTCCAGGATGCTCCGGTTGACGGTGAATGAATGGCGGAAAACATCGGCCGCCGTCTCCGACAACTGGGAGAGGCTGTTGGCGGCCAGTGCGCCGAGGATCAGGGCGGCCGTCAGGATCAGGGCAAAGCCGAGGATGATTCGCGTGCCGATCTTTGTTTGCTTAAGCATTCCGCTCCCGGACAAACGCTGTCTCCCGCAACTTGCCGGTCGGGGGCAAGGTCAGCAGCATTCTGGCTGCATGTCGCGCATTATAACTTTCGGGAGGCGGCATAACCGGACTTTTGCCAGGGTCTTCTTTTCAGTCCGTTCCGGAAAGCACTATAGCCACGGCAGGGGATCTTTGCGCCGCGCCGCAAGGATGCGCCGCAAGGGTTCCGGGTCCTTGATGGCGACGACGGCGCCGTCGCGCGGCCGGTGATAGTCGAACAGCCGGGACAGCCAGAAGCGCAGGGCCGCGGCGCAGAGTTCGTCGCGCCAGGCTGCGCGCTCCGCATCGGCAAGCGGGCGTTCGCGGTCGTAGGCGTGCAGCAAGGCGGCGCTGCGCGCAGCGTCGAGAGCGACGCCGTCGGTGGCCAAGCACCAGTCATTGACCGCCACGGCGACATCGAAGAGCAGCGTGTTCTCGGCGGCGAAATAGAAGTCGATGACACCGGCAAGCTTGCCATCGTCGTCGAACAGCGCATTGTCGCGGAACAGGTCGCCGTGGGTCACGCCGCGCGGCAGGGCGTCGCTGCGCCTTGCCTGCTGCGCCAACGCGACGGCGAGCAACTGCCGCGCCCCGGCGTCGAGATGGCCTGCGACTGCCTGCGCCGTCTCGGCGTGCCAGTCCTGGCTGCGCGGATTGGCGAGGTGGATGTCGATCGCCGCGGCGATGCGGTGCATGCGGCCGAGGAATGCGCCGATGGCGGCGCAATGCGCTATGGTCGGCTGATCCACCGGCCGGCCCGGCAGACGCGTGACCAGCGCCGCGGGACGACTCTTCAGTTCCCCCAGCAGCGTGCCCGCACGCGAAACCATCGGGGCCGGGCAAGGCAGGCCACGTCCGGCCAGGACGGCCATCAGTTCGAGATATGTCGCGGCGCTTTGCGGCGGCAGGCGCTCGAACAATGTCAGGACAAAACGGCCGCGCGCCGTGGCGAGGAAGTAATTGGTGTTCTCGGCCCCGGCACTGATGCCGCGCAATTCGACCAGTTCGCCGAGGTCGTAGCGTTCCAGCCAGGCGGCAGCTTCTGCGGGGGTGACCGGCGTGAATACCGACATGGCTACATTTCCGCTCTCGATAGCTTCAGGTTCTTGCCCGGACAAACAGTTCGAACTGGTCTGCCGGCAGCGGCTTGCTGAAGAAATAGCCTTGCGCCTCATCGCAACCCTGGTCGCGCAGGAAGTCCAGTTGCCCCGCCGTCTCCACGCCTTCGGCGATGGTCATCAGGCCCAGACTTTGCGCCATGTGGATGATGGCGCCGACGATGGCCTTGTCTTCCGGATCGGTGCTGATGTCGCGAACGAAGGACTGGTCGATCTTGAGTTTGTACACATTGAACTTCTTCAGGAGGGAAAGCGACGAGTAGCCGGTGCCGAAATCGTCGATCGACATGCGCACGCCGCGCTCGTGCAGCCTGTTCATCACGGCGATGGCGCTTTGCGGGTCGTGCATGGCGACGCCCTCGGTCAGTTCCAGCTCCATATACTCCGGCGGCAAGCCCTCTTCGTCGAGGATGCGCGCGACCAGATTGGGCAGGTCGGGGTGACGGAACTGCACCGCGGACAGATTCACCGCCATGACCAGCGGCGCCAGACCCTTCTCCATCCAGGCCTTCGCCTGTCGCACCGCGCCCCTCAGCACCCATTCCCCGATCGGCAGTATCAGTCCGCTGGCTTCCGCGGCGGGGATGAATTCCGCCGGCGGGATCGCGCCCAGTTCCGGATGCGCCCAGCGCAGCAGTGCTTCCGCCCCGACGATGCGCCCGTCCTGCATGGCGACCTGCGGCTGGTAGTGCACCTGCAACTGGCCGCGCTCCATGGCTTGGCGCAGCGCATTGACCAGTTGCAGGTGGCGCGCCGAACGCGCCTGCATTTCCGCGGTGAAGAAACGGAAGCAATTTCGTCCTTCCTGCTTGGCGCGATACATGGCGGCATCGGCATTCTTGGACAGGGTTTCCAGATCCCCCCCGTCGCCGGGATACAGGGCGATGCCGATCGAGCCGGTGACGTTCAGGTCGTGGTGCTCTATCCGGTAGGGACGGGCGATGACATCGAGCACCTTCTGCGCCACATTCGCCGCACCTCGCGCAGCGATGCCCTGCAGCAGGAAGATGAATTCGTCTCCGCCCAGGCGGGACACCGTGTCCTGCTCGCGGAGAACCCCGCGCAACCGTCTCGCCAGTTCGACCAGCAAGACGTCGCCGATACTGTGGCCGAGCGTGTCGTTGATATCCTTGAAGTCGTCGAGATCGAGGAACATCAAGGCCACCGCTTCGTGGCTGCGCTGCGACAGGCTGATGGCATAGTTGACGCGGTCTTCCAGTTGCCTGCGGTTGGGCAATCCGGTCAATACGTCGAAGCTCCCCAGGTATCGCACCCGGTCCTCGGCCTCTACGCGCTGCGCCTCGCTAGCAAAGCTGCGCAGGGCGTAATCGATGTCCTCGGCCAGTTCCATCAGCAGCTTGCGGGCATCCTCGTCGAAGGCGCCGACCACGTCGGCATACAGGGTGAAAATCCCGATGACAGCACCCTCGCGATGCAGCGGCAGCGAGGCCGATGACGCCCAGCCGAAGCGTGCGCCGCGCTCCCGCCAAGGCGCGGTGATGGGATCATGCTGAAAATCCTGACACCAGACGGGCCGGTTCTCGCGGTAAGCCGAGCCGCTCGGTCCACGACCATGGGGGTCGTCGGCATCCACCGAAATCGCCAGCCCGTCCAGATATTCCACGCCGCTGCCGAAGGACGCCATCGCCTTTATCCGCTTGCCATCTTCGTCGAGCACGCCTATCCAGGCCAAGTGCATGCCGCCGTAAGTCACGACCACGCGGCAGACTTGCGCGAACAGCTCCTCGGCGCTGGCGCAGCGCACGACGGCCTGGTTGCACTGGCTCAGCGCGGCGTATATCTGGGTCAGTCGCAGGCTCCGCGCTTCGGCGTCCTTGCGCTCGCCGTCGATCCGGGCCAGATTGATCTGCGTTTCCGAGAGCCAGCCGAGCACGCTGTCTTTCTTGCCTTTGACGAGCGAGATGGGCGATGAAAAATCGCCGCTGCCGATGCGCGCGATGCTCGCGTGCAGTTCATTCACCGGGCCGCCCAGGATAGCCTGCAGGCTCCTGCGCAGGCTCCAGAGCAGGAATGCCAGCAGCAAACCGAACAGCACGAACACCAGCCTCAGCAGCGTCGCATCGGCTTCGGCGTCTTGAACGGCATCCCGCGTCCGCAGGTCCACCATGCGGCGAAAATCGCCGATCGGCTGCATGATGCGGGCCTTGGCCTGGTGGTAAGCTGCGTCATTCAACATATGGATGGCGGCGCTGCGCTTGGCCTCGGTGGGTTTGGCGACAAGCAATGCCATCGCGGCGAGTTCGGTGCGTGTCAGTGCATCGGAATTGGCCTTGGCCTCCGCCAGCTTGGCGAATTCATCTTTCCTGAAGCCCTCCCGTCGCATCAACTCCAGCAAGGCAACTGCCGCTGCCGCCGGGCGCGGCCGCCGGTCGTCCGCCTGCACGAGATCCCAGTAGACGTTCTGGTACTCGACGGGACGCGGCATCCTGCCCTCGCGGATGTCGAGGATTTCCTGAAATTGTTTTTTGTAGATGGGGTCGCCGGTCACCGCATAGCTGCGCGCCGTGCGAGTGAGGTCATCCGAGGACTGGCGCAATTCATCCGCCAGCAAAAATGCTTGCAGCCGCTTCTCGTTGGCGCGATCGATCATTTTTTCCGCGCGCACATAGACGACGAAGGACGCGGCCAAGATGGCGAATATGCCCAGCGTCAGCCAAAGGTGGCGCGAGAACAGGGGAAAGTTGCTCTTGGAAGTGGTCATCGTGTCTATCCACTACATCATTGATACACCACGCTGACGTTATCGGCCGAGAGCCAGTCGTTGAGCGCCGCCAGCAGCCCATCGTCGAGGCGCACGCGCCAACTGTCGGGCAGGCCAAGTTCAACCTCGGCTTCGCCGTTGCGGTATCTTACCCGCACCGGGCAGGCGCCGACACTGCTGCGATAGGGAGCCAGCAAGGTGCGCAGCTTCTCGGCATCGGAGCCGCCGTTCATGGCCAGAAACAGGCCTTTGGCGAATTTTCCGCGCACCTCGCCGAGCGTCAAAAGCTTGTCGGCGACCACACGCAGGCCACCGGAAAAATCGTCGCGCTGGATCTTGCCCTCGACCAGCAGCAGTTCGTCCTCCTTGATCTTGGTGCGCTCGGCTTCGAACAATTCGTTGAACACGGAGATCTCGACCTGCGCCGTGGCGTCGTCGAGCATGACGATGGCCATCTTGCCGCGCCGCGTCATCTGCGTCCGCACGGACACCACGACGCCGGCGAGCAGCGTGACCTCGCGGCTCGCCTCCAGCTGCACCAGGGATCTTTTCACGAAGGGCGACAGCTCGGCGCGATAGGCCTTGAACGGATGACCGGAGAAAAAGAAGCCGAGCGCCTGCTTCTCGTTCAGGAGGCGCTCGCGCTCGTCCCAGCGCGCCACCTCGACATATTGCGGAGCATGGGCCACGACGCCATCGAACAGGCCGCTCTGCATGGCATGTTTCTCCGCCTGCTCGGCCGCCACCAGCATGACGCCGACCGAGGCCAGGAGGCGCGCGCGGTGATCATCCAGGGCATCGAAAGCGCCGGCGCGGACCAGCGATTCGATGACGCGGCGATTGGCGACGCGCTTGTCGATGCGGCGGCAGAAATCGAAGAGATCGAGAAATGGTCCGTCGGCCGCCCGGGCGCGCAGGATCGCGCCCAGCGCCGCTTCCCCGGTGCCCTTCAGGGCGCCCAGTCCGTAGCGGATGGTGTGGCTATCCAGCGGCTCGAAACGGATGCCGCCGGCGTTGATGTCGGGCGGCAGGAAAGAAATGCCGTTGGCCAGGGCATCCTGGTAGAACAGATGCACCTTGTCGGTGTCGGCAAGTTCCGAACTCATCGTCGCGGCCATGAAGGCTGCGGCATGGTATTGCTTGAGCCAGGCGGTCTGGAAGGCGATCAGGGCATAAGCGGCGGAATGCGACTTGTTGAAACCGTACTCGGCGAACTTTTCCATCAGGTCGAAGAGATGGCTGGCGAGCGCCGCATCGACGCCGCGAGCCTCTGCGCCCTCGGTGAAAATCGCGCGTTGCTGCGCCATCTCCTCGGCCTTTTTCTTGCCCATGGCGCGGCGCAGCAGGTCGGCCGCACCCAGGGTGAAGCCGGCGAGAATCTGCGCCACCAGCATCACCTGCTCCTGGTACACGATGACGCCGTAGGTCGGTTTCAGCACCGGTTCGAGATCGGGGTGGAAATACTCCGCCTTGGCGCGGCCGTTCTTGCGGTTGATGAAGTCATCCACCATCCCCGACTGCAGCGGCCCGGGGCGGTTCAGCGCCATCAGGGCGATGATGTCCTCGAAGCTGTCGCCTTTCAGGCGGCGTTCCAGGTCCTTGGCCGAGCGCGATTCCGACTGGAACACCGCGGTGGTATTGCCAGCCGCGAACAGTGCGAAGGTGGCTTTGTCGTCGAGCGGAATGTCTTCCAGGCGGAAACCGGCGAGCTCGGGGTTCAGCCGGCGCACGGAATTCACCGCCTCGTCGAGAATGGTCAGGGTGCGCAGGCCGAGGAAGTCGAACTTGACCAGGCCGACTTTCTCGACATCGTCCTTGTCGAACTGGCTCACCACCGACTGGTTTTCGCCGCCCACTTCGCCCTGCGCCGAATACAGCGGGCAGAAATCGGTGAGCTTTCCCGGCGCGATCAGGACGCCGCCGGCATGCATGCCGACGTTGCGCGTCAGGCCCTCGAGGCGCTGGGCCAGATCCCACAGCTGGCGCAACTCCTCCTCGTCGCCGACGCGCTCGTTGATCACCGGCTCCTGCTCGCGCGCCTTCGCCAGGGTGATGCCCAGTTCGTTGGGAATCAGTTTCGCGAACTGGTCGACGAAGTTGAATGGCAGGTCGAGCA
>Ga0172380_10009308_pt1 | contig 10501 bp, 9 predicted proteins | sample Leawe162metaG_FD_119747 | JGI IMG/M metagenome (GOLD analysis project Ga0172380, IMG submission 119747) | Leachate microbial communities from a municipal landfill in Southern Ontario, Canada - Leachate well 162 metaG | ecosystem: Engineered > Solid waste > Landfill > Unclassified | place...
CATGGCAGACATGGAGCGTAGCCCCGCCACCTCCGCGGGAACTGAACAGGTCGCGCAGCCCGGTGACGATGCCGAGCTGAAGAACGCGGGGCCGACCGCCGCAGAATCGCCAACGCCAGGCGATGAGGGAGCGGGTGGGACCACCACCGCACCCCCTGTACCATCCACCACCGATGCGTCGTCCGAGCTGGACAAGCGCGTGGCACTCCTGACCGAGGAGCCCGCGGCGCCTGAGCCCGAGACGGCACCCAAGAAGCAGCCGGTAGTTCCGCCGGCCACGGACGCAGCCAAGGACGAGGAGAAGGGCAAGCCCAACGCCGCGGAGGCCGAGGAGCTACCCGAACTGCCCGAGGATGAGCGCAAGCGCAATCCCAAGGCGGCCAAAGCCTTCGCCGAACTGCGGACCATGGCTTCGGAGCTGCGCACCCAGGTGCGCACCCAGGCCGAGCAGGCAGCCGCCGACGCCCCCGTGGCGGAATTCGGCCGATCCCTGCTCGAATCCATCGGGCCGGCGTTCCAGGACCTGCAAGGCCTGGAGGACGCGGAGATCCGTGAGGCGATCCAGGAGCGCGCTGCGATCAAACGCGGCGAGCGCCCCAAGCCGACCGGCCTCCCGCCCGAGCTGATGGGCAAGCTGGAAACGGCCCTGGCCGCTGCCGAGGAGAGTTTGGACTTCACCGAAGTCCGGAAGCTGCTCGGCGAAGCCAAGGGAACCGCCCCCGCTGCCACCCCCAAGCCGGCGACACCGCCGGCGGCAGGTGACCGCGGCCAGCCGGCCCAGCCACAGGCGTCGTCTGCGCCCAACCGCGAGGCCATCCAGGTCTTGCGGACGCGCAACGCCCTGATCGCCGATGGGATCGAGCCCCAGGGCCTCGACACCTACGTGCGCGGCAGGCTGCTTCCCAAGGTGCTGTCCGATCTCAAGGCGGCATTCCCGCGCCAGGATCCCGGAACCGTGTTTAACGACATGGATCCGGCTGATCGGCATCAGCTCCTGCTCGATGTGCATCGTCTGGTCATGGTGCAGAAGAAACCGCCGGCACAGCCGACCAAGCCGCCCGCTACCCGTCCGCGCACGCCGCTGACGAACGGAACGGCAGGCCGGACCCCTGCGGCAGGTGGCGCTCCTGTCTCCACCAACCTCGCGGAACGCGTCAGCTACCTCACCGAGGGCTGAGCGCCGCGCATGACCTGAAGGTCACCCCATGCCTGTCACCTCCAACGAATTCATCACCACCGGCGAGCTGGACTTCCTCAACGAGGCGATCCCGGCCGGCACCGAAGTCCGCAACAAGGGAGACGCCACGCTCCTCGAACAGTGGGACACGCCGATGCTGAACATGGCCATGCGCAAGGCGGAATCGCCCAGCTCGGGCGAGTTCGTCGGCGGCGGCATCAGCTACCTCGTCACCCCGCCGCGCAGCCAGCGCATGGAGTTCTACGACGGTCTGCAGAAGCTGAAATTTCAGTTCGATGCCAACGTGGCACGCTGCAAGTTCTACTCCGGCAAGGCGCACATGGGCGACATGATGCCCATCGACTTCCTCGAGCGCCTGGGCTTGAAGCTCAAACTCTCAGACGAGATCCGCCCGGGTGCCCTGCGTGGCCTCGGTGCCGAGAAGACCGGCGTGCTGGTCAACCACCTGAAGATGAACTGGGACAAGCTGGTCCTGGCGTGGAAGACTGATCTGGCCTGCCGCGCCTGGTCGCCGAACTCGGATGCACCGAAGGCCTGGGCCGGTTTTTTCGGCATCTTCTCGCAGACCAGCGCCAGCTCGGGCACCCACGGCGGCCAGCCCAAGAGCAACCCGCTGTTCCGTCACCAGCTGATCACCGGCATCACCGGCGACACCGCCGAGGACAGCTTCATGCGCCTCGAACTGGCGTTGTCGGACGCCTGTGTCGGCGAGGGCGGCAGCAACCGCATCTGCTTCTGCGGCGACGAGGTGTTCTTCACCCTGTCCACCCTGTTCCTGGGCAACCGCACGTCCAAGGGCATCCTGGACCGGACCTGGGCCACCGAGCAGGCGCAGGTGCGCAAGGGCGCGCTGAAGATCGGCATCCCGACCGACAGCTTCATGACCGCCAACGGCACACTGGTGACGCGTGAGCCCATCTTCAAGCTGCTCGATCGCATCGAAAACCCGGCGGTGCCGTACGCCAAGACCTTCGCCATGATCGACTGGAACCACCTTGAATTCCTGAGCGGCCGCAACATGGAGTACCTCGATCGCGGCATGCCGATCGACCAGATGGTGCGCTTCGGCTCGCTGCTGGGCTCCTACGTCATGGGCTCGGACAAGCCGAGCACCATCGGCGTCGGCGTGATGTCCTGATGACCACCAGGCCGGCGCGGGAGTCCCCCGCGCCGGCCTTTTTCGTGCAAGGAACCTATGTCCACAGCCGTCCTGACCTATCCCGAGCTGGAACACCTGGAGGGCGGCAGCGCCATCAAGGGCAGCACCCAGCACATCGGCCAGCAGAACCGCAACACCGGCAAGCCGGTGCGCTTCCAGATCTTCGTCAATTGCACGGTGCAGAACGGCGGCGAATCGACCCCCCGCGACCACGCCGTGGCGTTGCATGAGATCCCGCTGCTCCGCAAGCGCTATGGTCTGTCCGGTTCAATCCAGCCGCGCCCGCATTGGGTGTCCGGCGTCGCCCGCGCCCAGGGGCTGTCCGAGTCCGCCTTCCGCGAGGAGGAGCAACGGCTCAAGCAGGCCTACGGCGACACCTTCACCGAGATCTACGGCGGTGCGAACGGCATCCCGCCGTGCATGGGCGCCAAGGTCGCCGAACTGACCAAGGCGTGGAACGAGATGCAGGAGCGCTGCAAGGCGCTGGACCGCCGCATCACCGCCGAGGACATCAACAAGGTCATCGCGACCATCGAGCCCAAGGAGGAGTTCGTGGAGCCGCTGGAAGCGCTGAGCGTCGGCGACGAGGAACCGGCTGGGAAGAAGATCGGCGCGACGATCGACGGCGCGCTGCTGCAGCTGCTGGCCGAGAACGACGTGCCCGAGGACAAGGCCACCGCCTTCGCCCAGGAGGTCGCCGCGGCAGGCGGCCCGGCGCTGACGGACGAGGCCTGGGCCCGCATCCCCGGCGTCGGCGCGCACAAGCAGCGCCGGGACAAGCTGCTGCGGGTCTACGAGACCCACGTCGGCGGCTGAGATGGAGATCAGTGCCACCCGTGACCAGATCCTCGCCCGGCTCCTGGCCAAGGTCGGATGGGCCACGGGCGGTGCGGTCGCCAACCACTACCACGAGCTGATCCGCGAGGCCTCGATCCACGTCGCCGAGGAATGCCCGTGGGCCAGTGCCAAGCGGGAAGCCCGCCTCACCATCCAGGCCGATCAGCGCTATGTGACCTATCCGGAGGGGTGCGGGGCGACCGGGTTGCTCGAGCTGGGCCTGTGGATCCCGGAAGGGGGCCACTACCGGCGCCTGACCCGCCACCAGATCAGCGTGGTACGGCACTCGGATCCGACCAACGAGACGGGCGGGGCCACCGACGAGGCGACCCGGGGCGAGCCGACGTGGTTCGAACCCGGCCAGCAGATCGAGCTGTATCCGCATCCGGATCGCGCCTACGAGCTCAAGGTGATCTATCAGCTGTCGGTCGAGCTGACGCAGGGCGGCCAGGTGGCGGCGGTGGATGCGGAACTGATCCTGCTATGGGCAGCGTCGCGGGCCTACCGGCAGATCGGCGACATCCTGAACGCCGAGGACTGCAAGAACACCTACGACAAGCGCCTCCATCGCCTCAAGGCACGCATGCAGACGGCGTTCGCGATCCCGCTGGCCGAGGAGGCCGGGGACGATGACGAGCAGGATGCGCCCCGGGGCTATTACGCCTCGCCGGTGACCTGATGGCCAGCCGGGGCGCACCGATCGCCGCGGAGCACTTCGCCGGCATCAACCGCCGTGGGGGCGACTTCGGTTTGGAGCCGTGGCAGATCACCGCCGCCACCGACCTGATCCCGATCGATGACGGCGCCGGCCTGAGTTTACGCCCGCCCTACAACGCGGGCGGCACCATCACCGGGACCACGATCACCGACGCCGGGCACCTGATCGGGCCCTTCGCGGTGGGGTCCAAGCTGGTCGCCATCTACGATGCGGCGTTCAGCGCGCCGAGCCTGCCGGCCGGCGTCACCGAGGTGTGGGCCATGCGGGCGCCCGGCTATGTGCCGCAGGCGGATCCGGCGCTGGGCTGGACCTACGTCGGGCATGTGCTGCTGGACGCCACGCTGGTGGTGCTGCTGCGCTGGACCGATGGCAGCCTGCACCTGCATGTGTGGGACGGCAAGGCCGGCTACGCTTCGGAGGTCAACGGCACCGGCTGTCCGTGGCTGGAACTGACCGCCGCGGAACGCATCTACACGCCGCGCCTGGGCGTGGCCGGCGGCCGGGTATGGATCAGCTCGCCGAAGGGCGATCTGTGGTTCTGCGCCATCGGACGGCCGCGCATCTGGTGGATCAAGAGTGCCGATGACCTGGCGGTGTCCGGGTACGAGTGGTGCCGCACCATCGCGGCCGGGGCGACCACGGCCGTGCTGTTCGTGCCCTATCCCAAGGCCGAGATCCAGAACCCGGACCGCTGGTGCGGCATGGTGGTCGAACAGCTGAAGATGGTGGCCGGCGCTGCAACGTGGGTGGAAACGAGCTACGTCCTGACGCTGGACAGCAACGATCCGCTGGGCACCGCCGAGCCGAGCGCCATCCCGGCCTGGACCAAGGTGACGGTGCCGAACACCGAGTGGGTGAGCGGTGCCGAGCTGACCTTCCGCATCCGCCTGGTGCCGCCCACCGCCGAGCTCGGCGGCCGCCGCCGCGTCAACCGGCCCTTGGATTTAGCCAGCTTCAAGACGCCGCGCACCGAGAGCTGGCAGACCGCCGGGCAGACGCGCCTGGAGGTCCGCGATCCCAGCGCCTACCCCTACCACGGCAACGGCGCGGCCGCGCCGGTGCTGAGCCCGGCACCAAGTGGATCCGCCGCCTACGAGTTCACCGAGGTGCAGATCGGCGGCCGGGCGGTGACGTGCATCAAGGCCATCACCCTGACCGTGGCCTATGCCAGCGGCACGGTGGTGACCTGGAGCTACGGCATGGGCGATGGGTTCGCGGTGCTGGTGCCGACCTTCCAGGCCAGCGTGGCGGGCAAGACCATCGACATCCCCGGCACGTATGGAGCCAACGGCGCCTATGTGAGCGGGGATGCGACCGGCGTCTACGTGAACGCCAAGACCAAGGCGCTGTTGTTCCTGACGAACTTCGCCAAGCCGGATGATATCTTCGTCGGCAAGGTGGTGTACGTCTCCACCCATCCGGCCGTCACGCCCGTGCCGACCATCACCGATCCCGGCGCGACGGCGGACGCAGCCTGGGACGAGGCGCGCTTCCAGGAATCGCTGCTGAACGCGGGCGACGCGCGGGCCGGCGTCCTGCCGACCGCGCAGCATGCCGGTGGGCAGTCGGGCGTCACCTTGATGGCCTCCGCGCGCAACCGGCTGCTGGTCTGCTACGCCGATACCATCCAGCTGTGGGAGGTGTCGGGGGCGCCGGCGACGATGGCGCGGCTGGATCGGGCGAGCTGGGGCACCGGCACGGCGCATCCGGCGATCCGCGGCGTCTCCACCGGGGACTTCGCGGTGATCCCGTCATCCCGCGGGCTGGCCGCGGTGTCGCTGTCCGGGCAGCTCAACGACCGCATGAGCGCATCGGACATGGCCGGGGCCATCTTCGGGTCGGATCCCGGGCTGATCGGCACGCCGGTGGTTCACGACGTCGCCGCGTGGCCGCAGCTCGCCGCGGTGGTGGCGGCGCTGACCGTGCCGGGCGACACGACGCCCAGCCTGTGGGCCTTCCTGCGCGATGGCGAGGGCAAAGCGCTGGGCTGGTGGCGCTGGGATCTGCCGAGCGGGACGGTGATCCGGCCGGGCACGCTCGAGGCGGCCGGCGAGCGCCTGCACTGGCATGGCAGCGGCACGCTGCGCTGGGCCCAGGCCCGCGATCCGGAACGCTTCGGCGTCGGCTACCAGGGACGGCTGTCCTTCGCCTACCAGCACGGTGGGCGGCCCGGCGTGTGGAAGCGATGGGTGGGGATGGATCTGGTCTGCCATGGCCTGGTCGGGGTGGCCATGCGGATGCTGACCACCAAGGAGAGCGTGCCGCTCGGCTCTGTCACTGGCAACAGCTACCAGCGCAATCCCGTGCCGTTGATGGCCACGGAGCCCGGCTTGGCTTTCGACCTGACCTTGGAGGCGGTCGATGGCGCGGCGCGCATCGACCGCCTGGAAGCGCGGGCCATGCCCCTGGGTCGCTGAGTGCTGACAATCCGGTGAGCTGAAGCCGGGTACACCGACAGGCATGACCAGCGTCGCGGAGCAGCCACCCGTCCCGCACGACTTCGGCAATGATCCCGTCGCGCGTGGGTTCCTGGATGGGGCGGCGCTGCAGGCGGTCCTGACCTCGCACGTTGCCAAGTTCAATCAGATCATTGCCGTCCTCGACTACGCGCTGCGCGATGACAACGAGCTGCGCAACGGCAGCGTGCGCGCGGTCACCCTGCACAGCGAGCTGGTGGCGCTGATCGCCTCCGCCGCCGGGTGGCAGCCGAAGAAGGCCGCCGCCTGGACCACGACCGGGAATCTGACGCTGGCCGGACTGTCGGTGCAGGCCGGCGGCGAGTGGACGGCGACGCTGGCGGCCGGCACGCGCATCCTGGTGCAGGATCAGCTGGTGCAGGCCGAGAACGGACTGTGGATCGCCGACGCCGGACCCTGGGTCCGCGCCACCGATGCCGACACGGCCGAGGAACTGGGCTTGGCCTTCGTGGCGGTGGAGGCCGGCGCGACGCGCGGGGCGACCACCTGGGTGGTGACGTCTGCCGCCGATGAGATCGTGCTGGACACCTCGTCCATTGTGTGGGCCGCGGTGGGCGGCACCGGCACGGGTGGCGGCGGTGGCGGCGGCAGCGAACTGCCGGTGCCCAACGATGATGATCTGCTGGGATGGGTGGACGGCGAGCTGGTCAACGTGCCGCGCTCGCAGGTGGCCGCGGGCGATCTGCTGGCCGACTGGGTGAGCGATCCCTTCACCGGGGACGGATCGGTGCCGTCCTTCGTCCTGCGTCGTCCGCCGGGCTCGATCGACAACATGGATGTGACGATCGACGGGGTGACCATGCGCCCGGTCGAACACTACCTGTTGTCCGGGCAGACGGTCACCTTCCTGACCCCGCCGACCCTCGGAGCCAAGATCCTGGTGCGCTACGGTGCCATGGTCGCCCAGGGCAGCACGTCGTACAGCCAGGAGACCCGCGACGCGACCGCCGGGCAGACTGAGATCATCCTGACGTCGAGCTATGTACCCGGGGCCAATACGCTGTCGCTGTACGTGAACGGCCTGCGCCTGCTGCCCGGCATCGATTTCACCGAGACCGATGCGAACACGGTGACGATGCTGGAACCGCTGGAGCTCGGCGACGTCATCCACCTCGTCTATGGGCAGCAGTACAACGCCGACGTGATCGGCACGGCGCAGCTCGCAACGGCCGCAGTGACCACGCCGAAGATCGCCGACGCGGCGGTGACGCTGCCCAAGCTGTCCGCGGACCTGCAGTTGCAGCTGGGGTCGGCGGTCACCCCCACCGGCGTCATAGCCATGCGGGCCAGCAAAACCGTACCGGCCAGCTGGTTGGGCATGGATGGCCGGACCATCGGCAGCGCCTTCTCGGGCGCTACGTCGCGGGCCAACGCCGATACGCAGGCGCTGTTCGAACTGTTGTGGACCGACCACGCCAACGCGGACCTGCCGATCCAGGATTCCCTCGGCGCTGCCACCACGCGCGGCGCCAGCGCGGCCGCCGACTTCGCCGCCAACAAGCGGCTGCCGATCCCCGACATGCGCGGCGAGTTCGCCCGCGGCTGGGATGATGGGCGCGGAGTGGACGCCGGCCGGGTGTTCGGCGCGCTGCAACTGGACGCGCTGAAGAGCCACAACCATACGGTTGTCGCCGTGCTGGAATCGGGCGGATGGACGAACATCGGCGACAGCGGCAGCGCTGGTGCCTACAACCAGAACTTGAACACATCATCGACGGGAGGCGCTGAGACCCGCCCGCGCAACCGCGCCTACACCTGGATCATCAAGCTGTGAGCGTCGTCTCCGACAACCTGACAACACTGCGGGCCTATCCATTGAATATGCCCGGCAGCACGGCCATGGACAACGTGTCCAAGCTGCGGCTGCTGGATCCGGCGACGATGCTGACGGACGCGCGGCGCATCATCATCAACGCCTCGGCGATCGGGGGCAATGTCGCTCAGCGCCTCGCCTCCAGGTCGCTGGCAGGCGCCACCATCGGACTCTCCTGAAAGACACTCATGCATCCCACGCTGACCTGGACCATTCACGCATCGCAACCGATTACCGCAGTCGGAGCAAACGCCACCATCGATGAGGTGTTGGCGTCCATCAAGGACGCCGTGGACACGGCCGCCGCAGGTTCCGGCCGGTTCGAGGTCGCCGATTACAACGCCACCAATGGCACGCTGGTACTGCGTCGCAAGGGGTCGCCCAGCGGCGAGCTGGGGACGATGCGGATCATCCTTTTCGGCAAGGCTATGCCGCACGCGAGCGCCCTGCGCGGCGGAGCCGGCGCGGCAGCAGCGACGAATCTGTATATGGCGATGGTCATCGATCCGACCAGCCCGACTGCACCTGATGCCTCATACACGGCCGGTAGCCCCTACCCGGGCAAGAAATATACACGGGCAAACGGCTGCGGCGGCGGCGGAACGATCATCAATACCGGCAAGGTCGTCTTGTTCGACGCTGATGAGGCGTTCGGTTTCGCCATCCACGGCAACAATGTAGCTCACTTCGGCTATGCTGGGAAATTGGTGCACCGCATCACGGACGATACGCTATTGTGGGCCTCGTTCGGTTCTGGTAACTACACCTACGACAACACCACTGGTGCTGAAGGCGTCGCTAGCGCCGCCCCGGTGCCAACGCAACAAGGCTCGTATTCGCTGGGCGGCACCTATTGGGATGGCGCGAGCGCGAGGTGCTGCACCCGCATGAACACCGGCGTGCAGTTGACCGGGATGGATCCCTACGGCGCCGCGGGCGCCGTTGTTCTGGTGCCGGTTCTACTGGGCGACTGTGCGCAGGCAGCCAGCCAGACGCCAGCATTCTTGGGCTTCCTCCGGCAGATGCGGCTCGGGCCCAAGGCGGTCATCGGTTCGTACCTCCGGGACTCGCTGGGCGTGCTGCAGGCCCGGCACATTTCCGCGAGCGAGGGCACGCCGGGGTTCGGCGTCTGGCTGGACAACGTGCAATGAGCGATCCGCAGCCCACCGCCGTCGATCCCAACGCCACCACTACGACCCTGAAGCGCAAGCCCATGGCCATCCCGACCCTGACCCCCGAGACTAAGATTGTCGTGCAGCTCGGCGGCGCGATCGCCGTCCTGGGATTCGTCGCCTGGCTGTCGATCACCGCCTACAAGATCCAGACCAATAGCGAGACCGCGCTGGCCAACCAGGCCAAGATGACCGAGGATGTGCGCGCCGAGTTCAAGGCCCTGAGCGAGGACATCAAACCACTCAAGGAGAAGGTGGACAAGCTGTGGTGGGAGTACGAACGGACGGCGAATGCGCCGGGATTCCGGCACGGGGCCGCTGGGCCATGAGGACGTTGGCCGTCATCATCTTGTGCGTTCTCGCCCTGCTGTGTTTCCTGCTGGGCGGCTGCGCGTCGAACCGCACGGCCAGCGGGACGGAGGAACGGTCCGAGCAGCGGCAGGAGCGCACGGTGACCACCACCGAGACGGTGCGCCAGGCGTTCAGCCCGACCGGCGAACTGGTCGAGCTGCGCGAGAAGACGCGGGTGGTGAGCGACAGCACGGCGAGCGGCAGCAGCCGTGCCGACACCACGGCCGACGAGCAGCTGGAAGTCGAACCGCCCAAGGCGCTGGGTGTGATCGGTACGGCGCTCAAGGAGGGCGCCAAGAAGGTCGCCGACCAGGCCGTGCCTGGTGGCGGCGCGGTGGTGGAGTCGGCCTGGCAAGCGGTGTCCTGGGCGCTGGGGCTCGGTGCCGCGGGCGCCGGGACCAAGGTCGTCCTGGACGGCCGGCGCCGGCGGCGCGAGGAGGACGAGGCCGAAGCCGCCGAGGAACGACGCAGACTGATCGCCAAGGCGATGAACGACTACGCCCGCGACATCGAGGGAGCCACGACCGACGACCAGGTGCGCGACATCAAGACCAAGCACCGGGAGCGCCAGCGCGCCCTCGGCATCCACGACGATATCGAAAGGCTGCTCCATGGCTGAACCCATCCCCGCTCCGTCCCTGGATACCTGCATCCAGGAGCTCCATGCCGCCATCAAGCCCCTGCGTGGGCTCCTGAGCATCGCTGAGATCCTGGAACGGGCTCGCGATGCCGAGCGGTTCCTGGCCGGCAGCCAGCAGCAGCTCGCCGACCTGGCC
>Ga0172380_10009309_pt1 | contig 10500 bp, 17 predicted proteins | sample Leawe162metaG_FD_119747 | JGI IMG/M metagenome (GOLD analysis project Ga0172380, IMG submission 119747) | Leachate microbial communities from a municipal landfill in Southern Ontario, Canada - Leachate well 162 metaG | ecosystem: Engineered > Solid waste > Landfill > Unclassified | place...
AAAGCAGTTTGCAGTCTGGGTTGAGAAACAGTGAAAGACCCGGAAATATGTCGAAACAGACCGAAATTCAATGACTTACAAATATTTTACCGGTTTTCGGTGGTTTGACAATCATATCTTGCAAAAACATAGGATTTCAATTGGTTTGATAAAGGCCGTGCATGACTTTTGCATACATCATGCACGGCCTTTGGATTACATATTGTGGATGAGAAGTTCGCCACGCGGTTTACCTCGCGTTTCCAGCGACATGTTGGTGTTGCCGGAGCTGTACGTTGTGGAAATGGCAATCATTTTGAATCCTTTGAAACGCCGGCGAACGTCTGGCTTATCATTCAACGACAGAATGAATTTACCTTTTACCGCATCGAGCGTCAAGCGCAACCGGGTAAAATCATCCTCGGCGAATTTGTGGGCATAGTCCTGTAAGACATCCCAATATGGTGGATCAACGTAATGGAACGTATCAGGGCGATCATATTTCTGGATGCACTTACATGCGTCCAGGTTTTCAATCGTAACTTGGGACAGGCGCCAGTGGACTTGGATAATTGACTCCTCCAGGGTGAGCAGGTTGAGATTTGTCGGCCGGCTGGGGCCAGCGGCGAATATCCGGCCGGCTGATTTACCGGCGAATGTCAGCCGCTGGAGGTAGTAGTACCGGACAGCCCGCTGGAGGTCAGTCAGCGTGGACGGGTCTTTACGGTTTTCAAGATCGAACATTTTTCTGGAGATGACAGCGTATTTAAAGTACTCCAGAAACGGCTGAATATGATTCTGGATCACACGCCAAAAATTCACCAGTTCGTTATCAAGGTCATTAATGACTTCGTGCTTACTGGGTTCCTTCTTAAATAACACCCAGGCGGCGCCGCAAAACGGTTCGACGTAGCAGGTGTGTTTTGGGATCAACGGAATGATGCGCTTGGATAACCGATACTTTCCACCAAAATACGAGATTGGAGAATTGGACATATTGACCTACCTTTGTTACTATGGGCTGTTTGGTGTGCCGGTCGGCACGTAGCCCGTGGCTGGGTAATTGATGTTAATGCATCGGTTGGTGGAGGTGTATAAGACCTTCATCTGCGTGTCGGCAATTTTTATTCGATAGGCACCTCCTTGTTCACATTATCAGGTTTATTAGATTTCATATCGTCCAGCATATCGGCGAGCTTCCAAAGACAGAGGAATATCGCCCACCCAACAGCCAGCGGTCCGCGCGCGCCGCATAAAATTAGGAACGCTAGAAAAAATCTCATTACCGATGTTCTCCTGTGGTTAAAAATTGCATTACGAGTTGGCCGGTGTCGCGTTCGATTGTGACGGCCGGGCGGGAAATTGTGCGGGTGACTTCGCGGCGGCGGTGATCCCAGGCGGCCCCACGCCGAAGCTCGGAGATTGCATGCCGGCGCATGGCGTGTTTGGCATGGAGATACTCGGCGGTAGTGGCGTTGGCGACGTGCTTGACTCCAAGGCGCGGGTGAGATATGGCGCATTTTGTGAGCAAGCCGGCCTGACTACCGAGCTGGCGCAGGACGCGCTCCCGGATGCCGAAGCGCTCGCACAGTTCGCGGACCGATACCCAGTCCCGGCGTGCGAGAAGGAATTGCTCAATTTCAGTTGGATCAAAATGGGACATTTGAAGTGGCGGACGTAGGGGTGGCGGCGGCAAATGTCAAACACCGTGCGGCTACTACAGGCGGATCGGCCGGAGGATGCCGGCGGTTATGTCGGACAAGGGCGTTGTATATTTTCCAGAGGTGGGCGGCGGGCATGTCATCAAGTTGCTGGTACAGTCCCATATTGCGGATAATGCCGGTGATGTAGGCTTCGGTGATCTGGCCGCGGAATTTTTCCATGATGATCAGGTGGCGGAGACGGATTTCATCGCCCTGGGCGGCCCGGGCAACCCAATAGTCATCGCCGGCGAGCAGGCCGAAATGGGCCATCAGGGCATCAAAATCCTTCGTGGGTGATGCCTGTTTGGTCGTGTAGATTCCGCATGCGTCGAGTAGTTGCTGGCGATACCAGGTCTCGTAAACTCCATCAGCCGCCGGGCTGCAGCCGGTTTGGGCGCAGTGAGCGCGCCACGCGCGCTGAACCAGTGGGCGATATTTTGATTGTTGGGGGCGGGTTAGCATTGCGGGATATCCTTGCATTTGGTGAGTACCTGGGCGAGGAAAGCATCACCAAAATTATCCTTTATTTTGGTGCGCATTCGGAGTTCGACATCAATTGGATTGCCGAATGGGCAGTTTGCATTTCCGCGCCAGGCGCGGATAGCCTGAATCCTGCCGGCATATTCGGTGATCTGTTTTTGTTCGATGAGCTGCCGTCGGCGCTGTTCTGCGAATTTTACCACTGCCGGCTTTTGCACCGGTCCGGGGTAGTATTTATTGCGGATTTTCCAGGTACGGACGGCGGCGCGCCAGTCACGCAGGGGCGTCGTGCCGCTATATATCCAGCCTTTGGCTTGGTAGGAATTACAGAAATAATCGCCGTCAATTTTAAATCCAATTGACGCGGCGTATTCCGTGACTTCCTGCGGCGTGGGCGGAATGAATTTCTTAGTCATATTATTCCTGCATTGCGTTCCATTCATCTACCGCTTCCTGTTATTTTACCCGTCCACTCCCCGGGCATCCGGAGGCATATTTTTTAGGTTGAGGAGGTCGGAGACAATTGCCCATGTGGCGGCGCGGTCGGCGGGGAGCGACATTTGCGCCCAGGTTTCGACGGCGTCAGTTATGCGGTGGTAGATGCAGTGAGTGCAGGCCGCGGGCGGGTCGTGGCGTGTTGGCGCACCGGCGAATGGCCTCTGCTCGATAAGGGCTGGGTTCATAGGATTCCTCCTGGGTTAGGGTTCCTCTGATTTCTCCAATTTCCGCAGGCGGCGTTCGATGAATTTACGAACGGTTTTCTGGGTGTCGGGCCAGGCCAGACATGCGCGCAGGCGCTCGGGCGACATACATTTGGCGGCGTCGATCCGGCTGATGGTATCTACCCAGGCGGAGCGGTAGCCGTAGTAGGTTTCTCCTGTTTCCCATGGATCGGACACGTCACACCTCCTTGGTCTCGAATGACACACGGGGTTGGGATTTCGTCTCGCAGAGGCGGATGAGCTTGCGTCCCTCGGCCGCGCCGAGGAGGGCGACGGACTCGTCGCGGAATTTTTCGACGGGCACATATTTGGGCGCTTGTCGGAAAAGGCGAACAAACATGTTGCCGGCGGCTTCACGGATTTTTTCGATGGACCGGCCTTCGCCGGCGATGCTTGCTTTCAGCGCAGGGCCGGGGAATGTGACGCGGGCAATGTTGCCGGCGACGTCCTGGGCGGTCCAGCTTTTGCCGCCGCCGTCGGTCGCGACGTGATCGTCCGGACGGCTGACGGCCTCGGCCACGAGCCGGGCTTTGAGGTCGGCCAACGCGGTATTTAGTTCAGCAATTTTCTGGTCGAGGGCGATCGCCGTGGTGATCAGGATTTGGAGTTGGGTCGTAGTCATGGTTGGATTCCTTCATTATGCGGCGGGTTGATTGCATATTCCGCGCCCGGCGGGCGCAGTGGCAAAAGTGGCAGACGGCTCAGCACAGCTTCGCCCTCCATAGTTGCGCATGGCTTTGGTGGCTATGGCGAGGGATGTCACGCTATCACACTGAAGGGCGTGGAGCGTGCGCGTCAAGTGCAGCATGAAATACTCGAATTGTCTGTCATATTGCGGATCGGCGGATGCCAGCTCTCCATATAGCGCGTCATATGACCGTCGCAGCTCAGCCTCGACGCCGGCGATGTGTTGGATATTGACGGCGATGAGTTCGGCATGGATTCTGATTTTGGCATCGTTCATAATTTGTACTCCCGGATGAGTTTAGTGTGGGCGGCCTGAAACGCGCCCGTGGGGTTGCCGGCGAATGACTTTGTTCCCAGCAGGTCGTTGGTCAGGAGTATCTGCTTTTTGAGGGCGCGCAGGTAGCCGCGTTCGGCCACCACGCATTCGGCCATGGGGAGCAGGTCGTCGGCGTGTTGCGGCGCCATGTCCTTCAGGATTGCCCGAGCGATCTTGCGGCCCTCGGCGATGGCCACTTCCGTCCGGATACCGATCCGGGAGAATTTCTGATCGTTCTTTTTGATTTTCTCCAGAATCTCCGGATTGCCAACCAGCGCCAGCGGGCAGGCCGTCTCGTCGTAAAAGTCGAACAGCCAGTTCAGCGCCGTGACCGACAGCCGGTGGGCGTTGTCAATGATGATCAGCCGGTTCGATTGCCGCAGCCGCCGGACGAGGAATTCCGCGCGGGTCATCTTGCGATCCCAGCGCCGGCTTTCAACCGCGCTGAATATTGCGCGCTCAATACCCGGAGCACCCCGCGACCATTGCGCCGCGCATATATATATGGCGCTCGGGTTTTGGTCGGTGTAAAGCAGGCTGCCAATCGTCTTGCCGACGCCGGCCGGGCCGTGGATCAAGCCAATGTCGTTCGTCTTCCGGATCATGTCAAAGTGGATGCGGATTGACTCGCTCACGTTGGTTGGAAACGGTTTTACTGCGGTGCTGATCCGGCGCGCCGCCGCCTTCAAAACGTCTTCCGCCGCATTCTCCAGTTTGATTACATCGCCTTCCGGCTTCCCGCTCAGGTATTTGGACACCTGTGTGGAGTTGGTGCCCAGCTCGGACGCCAGTTCCGAGACCGAGAGCGTCATGCGCTCTTTGTATTCATCCAGCGCCACCCGGATGGCCTCGTCATACGTTTTCGCTCTGATTATCTCGTTCATGTTTCGCCTCTCCCTCGGAGCTGGACAATGGTGTCCCGGCTCCATATTATTTTATTGTTCACTCAACTCCGCCAACGCGGCGTCCGCACGCGCCATAATATCTTCCTGCTCTTTCGCCTCCTTCCTTTGTTTTTCGGTCATCGGTTTGCCGTTCAAAACATCCTGGTTCCACCGGAGCATGGCCTCGTGGGCGGCGGCCTCATCCGCATGCCGTTCGCGGATCGGATCAGCCAGCAACTTCATATCATGCGCCTGTTTGCCCATAAGCTGCTCGATGGCGTGCTGGTCATAGCGCGGCGCCAGGTCATAGCGCGGCGCGCAGCCAATGATCGCGCCGGAGTCCTTGTCGGAAATGAACGCCGTTTCCGGCCGGTATGGTGTGATATGCACGAGGTATTCTCGCTCCCTGCAAAGGGCGTGCTGGAACTTATCCGGCGTCTCCACCGTTGCATAATAGATATGCCGGCCCGGCCCCAGGTAGCGGTCTTCAAATACGATTGTGCCATTGGGCTGCACCTTCACAATCCGGCCGTCTTCGCGATTTAATAAATCAGGCACCAGATATTTAGGCAGCCGGATCAGGTTTGCCTGCCCGCGCCGCCACACCTCGCGCGGCGAGAGCTTGCGCACGCGCATAAACTCCGGCCGCGCCCGCAGAAACGCCTCAATCGCCGCCCGCTGTTCCGCGGGCATATCCAACAGCGCATCCATCGGAAACCAATTCCCATCCACCGCCAGCCGGTATTCTGACGTTACCAATCCGGCCTTTTCCCATCCTTCAAGCTCGTGCCAGTCGCGGTCATTAGCTCGCTCGTACAATTCAGACACGATGGACACATACACGTCGAAATGCAGCAACGGAGAGAGCAACAGGCGCGCGCGTTCGTATGGAAGTTTCATGGCGGCCTTGATCAGCGCCTTGTTGTAAGCGCTCGCCCCTACCTGTCGTTCCGGGTAGTGGTTGCGGTCTTTCCCAACCTGACCGGGCAACGCGGCGGCCACCGTCTGCGCCAGCGCATGTGCCGCTTCCACCAAGGGCTTGATCCGAAAATTACCCGCTTTCGGGCCGGGAAACATCCCGTCATGCACCTGATCGCTCAGGATGGCCGACCGGCAGAATTGTATCTGGTGCGCATGGTGCCTGATCCGCTCCTCCATCGCCGCCTTGACCGCCGCCGTGCCGTGCTCCACAATAAACGTGCATCCGTCCTTGTGGAACCCAACATCGCAAAGTATGTGCACAGTCAAAAATCGCATCTCTTTTTCATTCAGCGTTATTTTCTTGCCAGTGTCGTCGTCCATCACCGTCGGTCTGATACCATAAGCCACCCGCATCGCCGAATACACGTCGTAGCACACGAATTCCCGCGGGCGCAATCCCTGCGGCTGCCCGTAAAAATTAACCTCCGCGTTATGCACCATATCGTCGAATTGGTAATACTGCCCCGGCGCCAACCCAACCCGTGTGGTCAACACCGGCAGCAGGAACTGCCGCGCCGCCTTCAACCCGACCCGCGTCGCCTTCGCCTCAAATTTGCTCAGCTTGTGATGGTGCTGCAGGTTGCTGTAAGTCATCCCGTGTGGTGGATTGGATAATGCGTAGGGGCATCCATCCGGAATGCGCTCGCCCGCATGTTCACGCATCCATACCGCCTGCCAGTTCCCGATGCCTGGCAATTCCGCTCCCGCGCACAACTGCCTGATCATCTCTCGCCACGCCTCCCGCGAGCCCCGCTGATTGTTCTCGCAGAATTTCTTGTATGCAAATTCCACCGGATTCTTTTGCAGCCGGCGCGGCAGCATGGCTTTGTTCACCAGTGACTGCATGTTCCGCCCGGACTTGACCCACCGGTAATACTTGCGGATCAACGATGCCTCATCAAATCCGCGCCGACCGGCCATCCGCGCCGCTTCTTCCGCGAACGCCCGGGCGCGCACCGGCGCTTGGTCAATCCTTTCCAATATGCTCGCCGTCAATTTGACCGCTTCCCTCACCCGGCTTGGCACCTGCGGAAACCACTCCGTATCTTCCAGCCTCATCAGTGTGGAGGATTGCGACATGGCATCATCCTTTCTTGATCGTCTCATCAATCACGCGCTTGGTATCCAATAGCGACATACTGACGTTTTTCAGTTCCTCAAGATCAAGGCTCAAAAATCGTTTTGTATTCGTGGTCTCCAGATGGATTTCTCCCAGGATGTTGGTCCACCAAGTGTTCGCGTCAAAATGTTCCAGCGTCATCCCCTCCGGCAATCCCGCGGACTCACGTTCCCGCAGGTATTTTTTCCACGCCTCCTTCACATCCGCCGGCAGCTTGTCGAACTTCGTCTCGATATATTCCGGCTTCCCCGGATACTCCTTACGTAGCCAGGCATGCAGCATGTTCGCCCCGCCCGTCGGCTTCGGCGGCGTCGCCAACCCAAAATCAAAATAAAGCTGGCGCAACGTCTGGCCTTCCGTCGCCTGGCGAATGTCCGTGAGTAATAGTTCAGTCTCTTCTGGCAGGAGCTGGGACGGTGGCCGCTCCAGCAGTTTCAAGAGCGAGTCAACAGGTAAATCCTTGGTAATGCTTGAGTTATCGCTGTTTTCCAAATTCCGCACGCGTGCGGAATTTGGAAGTTTCTCATGCAGCCCCTGGTAAACTCCCTGATATCGTTCGGCGGTATCAACGCTGAATTCGCAGTTTTTCTCCACCCATTTTATCCACCCGCCATGCTTGATCTTTTTCCGCTGCTCGATCAATTCCCGGCCGGCCATGGCCGCGTAAACAATCGCCATCGCTGCGCTGCTCCGCGCCGCCCGATGGTACCTGTTATGCGCCAAATCCGCCGCCTCCCCGCACAGCGCCTTGTTTCCGCCCGCCGCCGGCACCGCCGACTTCCTGATCGCTATTGCTTTCGTCATACTATTCTCCTCCCACAGTCATACGTTTTTTCACAAACTCCACCACGCTCGCCTGCACCACCCTATGCGCCGGCCGGATTGTGCCCTTGCACGCAATATCCACCGCCGCTAAACTGCCATCCTCGATCAAATGCCGCACATGCTCATTCGAGCAACCCAGCAACCGCGACACCTCATCCATCCGCATGGACGGCTTTCCCGGCACGTCCAACGCCACCGGCCGCCCGGTGAACATCGGCAATTCCGGCTGCTGATATCTCAATCGCACCATTTGAGCCACCGCCATGGCCAATCCCTTTTAGTTATTTTTTCCCACCGCGTTGCGCCGCTCATATCGCCGCCGCGGGCTCAGCCCAAGCCGCGCGATCTCCCGTAACACCCGCCGGTTCTGATACTCACCCGTCAGAATCCGGTGCAGACTCATAGGCGCCTTCAGCCCCACCGCCGCCGCCGCGTCCCGGATCGTCCAACCCAACGCCCGCAACCGCGCTTTCGCCAAGGCCGGTGACAGCACACCCGTAATTTCGGGATTGACACCCGCCACTTGAAGCCCAACACCGCGCCGGGCACCGTCCAATTCTCCAGAAAGCCGGCGTTGACCCCCGGCGCGGTGCAAAATTTCAGCATTGACACCCACCACTTTTCCGCTACTCTTCAGATGATTTGTATTCATGCCGGCGCCCTTCAGTTTTTATCGCATTCCAAAAACTTGCGCGTAAAAAGTAAAATCAATGACGCAAAAACTGATAACACACACGCTGTCATTGATATTAGGAATAGCCGTTTCCCAATGGATTCTGGCAGGACGCCCATTAGTAAAAGCGATAGCAGCCACACTAACACCAGAATTGTTGTTGCTGTCGTTAATCCTTCTGTCCAGCGCTCTAATCTGCTCAATAATCTGGAATTTCCGCCTGTCCTTATCGCATTCAAAGCCTTTAGGTGAGCAATATCCCTTTGACGATAAATCCGGTTACAATGTGGACAAAAAAGGCCGACCTCTTTGTCCGGTGTGTCTCCGGCAGGGTCAGGTAACTCGTCTATCAATGCGTGATCACTCCGTTGGCTACTGCAACGCCTGCCAATCCGCCTGCAAAGGCTCCCTAAAATAAATCCGCCCATCTCGCCCTCCCCCTTAATTTCAGCATTGACACCCACCGCTTTTCCGATACTCTGATGCTTGTTTGTATTCATACCGGAGAATATATCACTAAACAGATATGAGTCAACAAAAAAATATCAAAATTTGGAGTTGATGTTTTTCAGCGGATTGTTGGCTGTCGAATTACTGTTTCCGCTGTCGCCGGTTCTGGTTTTCGTTGGTGGCGGTTTTGCGTTATTGGTGATCATTGAAACGTTCTCAACGTCCCGAGACGGCCATGGCAATATAATGAGGTGATGCAATGAAAAAAACGATCACAGTATTTTTGTTGGTGTTGGCCGGCGTCGCGTTCGCCCAATCACCAACGGCTGGATTGAACATGAGCGTGAATAAACAGATGGTCAAAGGAGGGGATTCCTCAAAAAGCATCGGGAAAACCGAGCCCAAGCTGGACGTGGAGGTGATGAACACGCTGGCCGTCAATAATAAGTTTGATCTGGATGTGATTTTTATCGGGACTTTCAATCCAGGTAAAAACGCCCAGCGTTTTATCCGCAAGATGCTGAAATTCCAAGTGGCGCTGGCGCCCATGGGAAAACAGACGATTTCTGCTGATTCAATCCTGTGGTTTGACAGCCACAAGGAGCCCAACGCCGTTTTCCCGCGGGGCTCCAGCGGTTTCAGCGCCCACGAAGGCTGGAATTTCTTGGCAATATGAGCGCAGGGGGAAAAAACGCTCAATCAGAGAATTAGGGAAATATAAAAAACAGAATGAGTCAAACGATCCTTATAGAAGTTCCAGCGGATTAAAGGAAAATGGCGATACACCAGAAGAGTAAAAAAGGGGAGATATGAGCGTGGTAGCATTTGCTATTAGTATATTGTTTTTGATCGCTGCTTGGTCAGCCGCTCAAAAAACGGCTTTGGATACGACACGTGATCACCTCTTTGATTTGCGTGACGAAGTGCGGTCGTATTTTCTGGCTCTTCCGAATGGATTGAATCATCCTTTATATCGTGAATTGCGCGACCACTTAAATCGGTATATTCGTTTTACCGAGCGAATGCATTTTTTAAGAATTCTGCTGTTTATCACTCGTTTGCCAAGTCACTTGGTTGAAGAAATAAACCGACAATTGGAAACAAAGTATAGCGTAAACGATCCTGCACTTAGGGATTATACATTAACGATTAGATCTCGTTCTGCCGTTGTTATGCAAAAATACATGTTGATGACGTCAACAACGGTAATGATTATGTCGGCCGTTTTGCTCCCTTATATTCTGGCGAAGGCAATGCAAGGTGGCATACGATTGGCTTTAGTCGCAGGCAAACACAAGCTTAAAAATATCATGGATTCGAAGAAGTCCTTGAATCCAAAAACACTTGAGATTGTTGCTTATTATGAATCACCCATAAAAGCCGTTGCCTGATTATAAATTTTTGCGCTTGCCTTTCTCAGCCGCCCGGGACCCCCATCCCGGGCGGCTTTTTTATTCCCTCCGTTTCACCCCCGCCCAAAATCCGCCCCCATTATTTTCCGCCAACGATGCCAACAATGCCAACGAACTTTCCGGTGATTGTGTGACAATCACCCGCGTAAAGGCAAGTTGGTGAAATGTAAGGCTGGAAAATGAGCAATCATAAACGACCCTGGCGGAACCTGACCCGCGAATTGCGGCGGGCAAAACGGCGCTCCAGTTTTGTCTTCGCGATCCGGAT
>Ga0172380_10009310_pt1 | contig 10499 bp, 3 predicted proteins | sample Leawe162metaG_FD_119747 | JGI IMG/M metagenome (GOLD analysis project Ga0172380, IMG submission 119747) | Leachate microbial communities from a municipal landfill in Southern Ontario, Canada - Leachate well 162 metaG | ecosystem: Engineered > Solid waste > Landfill > Unclassified | place...
ACGAAAATAGACCGTGACGGTAACATCCTGTGGCAGGGTGCCGATGAGCGGCACGTGCCTGTCTGCGTAAACGGAAAAATACAGGAAGATGTGCGGATCACCGATGATTTGAATGGTGGTTGCATAATCGCTTGGCGCGACTTCCGTTCGGGCGATCAAGGCGATCTTTATGCGATGCACATCCGTGCTAACGGAACTCCCAATCCAAACTGGCAAGCCAATGGTAAAGCCATCGTAGTGGCTCCCGGTGGACAGCAGTCCCACACCGCTGACCGGGACGATGCCGGAGGGATGATAATCGCTTGGGCTGACAGTAGAAATGACGGCAATACAGATATCCGCGCCCAACGGATCAACCCGGCAGGCGAACTGCTCTGGGGTGGCGGCGAAGGCGTTATGGTGTGCGGACACCTCGCAGACCAATCAGGTCCCAAGCTCGCCCCGGACGGCTCCGGAGGTGCATTCATCAGCTGGATGGATGAAAGAAATTTTGAAAACTCTCATCGGGATATCTATGCACAGCACCTATCCGCAAACGGAATCCCGCTTTGGACAGCAGACGGCGAGGCTGTCTGCAACGCAGGATCAGAGCAATTAGCCAACCGCATAATTCTTTCAAGCCCCGGTGAAGCCATTGTCTGCTGGGAAGACAAACGCAATGCCCCTCCCGGAATAGACATTTCCGATATTTACGCAATGAGAATCAGCGGAGTCAACGGGATGCACAAAGAGTGGAATATGCAGGATGGTGTACCGGTCTGTATTAACCCGGCAAATCAAGGAAGTGTGAGATTCTCACCAGATGGTAGTGGTGGAGCTTTCTTTGTCTGGGAAGATGAACGTGATGGTGGTAGCCCGGAAAATGACATTTGGATCCAGCGATTAAATGTCAATGGTAATCCCTCCTGGGCAGTTGATGGTATCCCACTTGTTAAGCACGCCGGAATGCAAAACGCACCGAGTATCCGTCGCTTGGCAGATGGTTCGGCTCTCGCTGTATGGGGCGACATGCGCGATGGATCTTTGAGCCTTTATGGTCAGAAGATAAATAGCCAAACCGGTGCCTCTATGTGGAAGGTAAACGGAGAAGAGCTTGTCACCGGCTTCGATGGAAGTGCATTCAACCATCAGCTGATCTGCGATGGAGCGGGTTCTGCGGTTATTCTGTATGTTGATGGTAGAAACGGCGGTCGCGGGAGTATACCATATATCCAGAAAGTCTATGCAGGAGTTGGCGTAACACCAGACCTATTGTTGCCCAAAGACGGCATTCCACTCATATCTACCGAATTGGTTGGTGGGGGGAGTCTCCCGAAAGGGGCTTTAGACAAAAACGGCAATCTCTATGTCGCATGGGAAGACCATCGCGCTAACCAGAATAGTCATATCTACGCCCAGAAGGTTACACCAGACGGCGAACTGGCTTGGGGAGCTGAGGGTAAGGTTATTGCCGAACTATGCTATCAGTTAAGCGAACAGAAAGAACCTGAAATCGCCGTTGATCTGGATGGTTTCATTTACATAGCCTTCACTGCGTCCACCGCGAACCTATACCGTAACCTCTTCATCCAAAAACTCGCTCCCGATGGTAGCCTGTTGTGGGGTGAGTACAGCAAGGAAATCACCCAGCACCAGATGGATGACTATATTGACGGAATGCTCCCCGCCAATGACGGAAATGGGATAATCCTGCTTTTCAGAAGCCTTAACCCTGAGACTTCCGATGACATCTACATAACGAAAGTTAATGCAAACGGAGAAATTGACCCAGCCTTCTCCCCGAATGATCAAGGATTCGCGACTGTTTGCCTGTTTGACGGAATACAGTATAACCCAGTGATGGTTCGACATCCACAAGGCTATGTAATTGTATGGGAAGACGGACGCGAGGAAGAGCAGGAGCAAAACGACATTTACGGGCAGTTTATTAACGAGCGCGGTGAAGCGGTCTGGCTCAGGAACGGTTGGCAGATTTGCGGCGAAGAGCATCAGCAGAAGAACCCGGATGTTGCGGTTGATAACGATGGCAGTATTTGGGTCGTATGGGAGGATCACCGGTATACTCTGGAAGCAACAAACTCCGATATCTATATGCAAAAGATGAAACCGGTTATCGTCAATCGCCAAGATGAGTTCTTCCGCCGTGATGGCATCGTAGTGTCCAATGCGGGATTAGTCAACCAAACTGCGGACATACTCCACGATGGTCAGAACGGTATGTGGATTGCATGGGGCGACTATCGCAACGGATTATGGAGTGACATTTATTGCACTCACTTGAAGAGCGACGGCACACCTGTGGATCCTGATATGTACCAAAGTCAGGGATTGCCGGGTACACCGGTAACCAATGCCTTTCATCACCAGTACACTCCCAGATTGGGCTTAATACAGAAAGACGGATCACAAGGTGCTTTCGCCATATGGGAAGACAAACGATCAACTGGTAAAGAGGAGCTCTCGTCCCTCTATCTCCAGCGGTTGTGGGATAACAAAACCGATGTTGGTGAAGACCATGAGAGTGCAACATTAGACGGATATGAGTTGCATCCTGTCTATCCTAATCCCTTTAACGGTTTAGCACGCATAACCTATACGTTACCAAAATCTGAAGTGGTCACCTTGACACTTTACGATAACGGCGGTCGGGTGGTTGTGCAACTTCCCACAGAGTATCGTCAAGCAGGGTCACACAGCATCGCTCTGTCAGCAGATAAGTTACCATCCGGGTACTATGTACTGCGTATGAATACCGGGTCGGTTAAGCTCGAAAGAGGTTTGAACCTGATCAAATAACCAAACCAATCTTATCGGTGGAGGCGGGCTATCTCTCTAAGCCCGTCTCCACCGTTATTTTCCCATCCCAATTACTGTTTCCCTTTTGTACAACCTATGTTTTTCCCCCTAAACTTCATCTTTTTTTCAAAAACAGTGGATAGACAGATAGGAAAATCGTATATTATTAATAGTATCATCACAGATGTACTATTCCATTGGGAAGTTGATTGGTTTCTTTGTTAAGCACCACAGACAACTTCAGCGGGAACTTAACAGTTTTTAAGCAGTTAGTTCCATATACGATAGCACCGTGTACTTTCACAACAGGGTGCAGGCATAACAGACCAGGAGGTTACACGAGAATGACAAACAAGTTAAAAGCTTTTGGAGCTATCATCTTGGGATTACTCTTTTCTATCCCAGCAATAGCTCAGATGGACCCACGTTTATATACTCCAATTGACGGTGTTCCCATCCGGCAAGGTAGCCATATTGAATGGTTCCGCGGTGGTGAGATGAGGTTTGACCAGAATGAAGAGGAAGCCGCGTTCGTTTGGTCAGACACCAGAAATGGGTATCGTGGCGTATACATTCAAGTTATCCGTAAAGATGGCGCATTCGCCTTCGGTGAAGGTGGCTTGAAAGTGGTTGACGCTTACGGACGGCAGGAAGACCCACAGTGCTGGCCCTCGGCTGATGGTGGCTGGTTCGTATCATGGGAAGATTTCGCCGTTGACTCCTTAGGCGATATCTACTGCACCAAGATCAGCAAAGACGGTGAAATTCTTTGGAAAGGTCCTACACCTGATGCAGTTGACAATCATTTGGTACCGGTTTGCGTCTATCCCAAAATTCAAGAAGATGTGCGCATTTCCGATGATCTTAATGGTGGCTGTATCATCGCATGGCGCGATATGCGAAGTGGTGACCAAGGCGACCTCTATGCAATGCACATTCGCGGTGACGGAACAGTCAATCCCGCTTGGCCCGCTAATGGTAAAGCAATCATCATCGCACCCGGAGGTCAAACCGGACATACTGCTGACCGTGACGATGCAGGTGGTATGATCATTGCTTGGAAAGATGGACGGCAGGATCGTAATGCTGACATCTGGGCACAAAGAATCACCCCCGCCGGCGAACTGCTATGGGGTGCTGGCGAAGGTATCAAGGTTTGCGGTAACGGTGCTAATCAATCTTCACCAAAGCTCTGCCCCGATGGTTTCGGTGGCACATTCATTAGCTGGTCGGATGAGCGCAACCTTGAGAATACCCATCGCGACATCTACATGCAGAGAATCAACGCCCAAGGGAATCCTCTCTGGACTGCCGATGGTGTTTCAGTTTGCGATGCCGAAACAGAGCAACTAAACAACCGTATTATCCTCTCCGCCCCAGGCGAAGCGATTATCTGTTGGGATGACAAGAGAAACGCCCCTGCAGGCTTGAACATCGTTGATATCTATGCCGCGCGTGTTAGCGGTCAAGGTGCGATGGTAAAAGAGTGGGATATGCCACAAGGTATTCCCGTTTGTATCAATCCTGCCAACCAAGAAAACTCCCGCTTGATCGGTGATGGTGCCGGCGGTGCATTCTTCGTTTGGGAAGATGAACGCGACGGCGGTTTCCCGGAATTAGACCTCTGGACACAGCGTATCAACGCTAACGGCAATCCGTCTTGGGCAGTTGATGGTATACCTTTTGTCAAATTGCCGGGTCTTCAACTCTCCCCTATCGCACGGAGATTGGCTGATGGCTCCGCGGTAGTAGTTTGGGGCGATTTCCGTTCCGGTTCTTTGGATCTCTATTCTCAGAAGTTAGACCCGAATACCGGTGCTGGAATGTATGAACTGAATGGTCGCAAGATTGTTGGCGGCTTGGACGGCAATGCAGTTGAGCCTATCCTACTATCTAACGGCTTAGGCAAAGCCGCTATTGTCTATCTTGACGGTCGCCAAGGTGGTAAAGGTTTCGTCCCTTACGTACAAAAGATTGTTAATGGGAACGATAACCCCGATTTAGAGCTGATGATTCAGGGTCAAGCATCAATGATCCTTGAGACTTCAGGTGGTGCCGCAGTACCTGATGCCGTACTTGACACTGATGGTGATGTTTTCATTATTTGGGAAGATCATCGTCCGGATCAAACCTACGCCATCTATGCCCAACGTATGGATACTCAAGGCAACATCCTCTGGGGAAATACCGGTAAAGTAGTTGCTGAGTATGTCTCTGAGTTTTCCGAGCAAAGAACACCGAGGGCGGTAGCCGATGGTCAAGGTGGTATCATCGTCGCATGGAAAGCCTCTACAGCCGCGTTATACAACAATCTCTTCATGCAACGCTTAGATGGTGACGGAAACTTGCTGTGGGGACCTAAGGGGCTCCAAGTTACAAACCATGATGCCGACGATGAAATCGAAGGACTTATCACTGATCCTCATAATGGTGGTGCTGTGGTAATGTGGCATTCCCAGAACTGGGAAACGGATAACGACCTTTACTTAACGAGAGTCGCAGTTGATGGTACCCTTGACGCCAACTTTGACAAGAACGGCGACGGTGCCATTGCCATTTGTGAATACGATGGCGCGCAGGATAAGGCACGCTTAGTAGCCCATCCATTGGGTTATGCAATGGTCTGGGTTGACGGACGAGAAACCGAACAAGAGCAGACTGATATCTACGGGCAAGTCGTTGACAAAGAAGGTAATATTCTTTGGAAAGCCGACGGCTGGCAAATCTGCGGCGAAGAACACCGCCAGATCAACCCGGGCTTAACAGTTGACTTGGTTGGCAACCTTTGGGTAGTATGGGAAGACTTACGCTACACAGATCGCCCGAACAAGTCTGATCTCTTCATGCAAAAGTTGAAACCAGTAGTCACAGCACGAACTGATGAATTCTTCGAGCGTGATGGCAGGTCATTCTGCAATGCAACTAACCCCCAGATTGCCCCTGAAGTCCTTCATGACGGGCAAAACGGTGTTTGGGTAGTGTGGGAAGATTACCGTAACGGCTTATGGTCAGATATATACGGAGTACATCTTCTAAGCGATGGCGCACTGGCTACAAACTATTACCTGGAAACTATCGCTGATGTAACCTACTGGGGTGGCCCTGTAACCAGAGCCTTCCATAAGCAACAGAAACCCAAATTAGCTTTAGTGAACGACAATGGCTTCGAGGGTGTCTTTGTATCATGGGAAGACAAGCGCTCCACTGGTAAGGAAGAGCTTTCTGCGGTCTATCTCCAACGGTTATGGGATGGCAGGGTAGATGTCGGTGAGAAGCCGCAAGCTTTGGTGCCTGCAGGTTGGGAACTTAACAGTGCCTATCCTAATCCGTTCAACTCAAGCTCTATCATGAGCTTCTCCATCCCTCGCGATGCTGATGTTAGCATTGCTCTGTTTGATGTCACTGGCCGTAAGGTTGCTGATCTTACATCGGAATACTGGCTTGCCGGGACACACCGTGTCGTAGTTGACGGTTCATCCTTAGCCGCCGGTACATATCTGGTTAAGATGACCTCTGGCGCGGTGCAATTGCACAAAGCTATCCAGCTCCTGAAGTAAAAATTCAATGGGGACTGCCGTCAGCCCAAACTGGTGGCAGTCCCCCTTGTACACTCTATGTATTCCCCATCCCATAGTAAAGTGGTGATCCAAGAACAGAGAGTCCCCGTTCAAGGTTTTCTGTCAATTCTTTCAATCCTGCTATTTCTTCTAAGCCCCTTTACCCTACTCCAAGCCCAACTCCTTGATCCGGCATACCATAACAATCAAGAAATTGCGGACGAATTGTATCAGCTTGCCGAGCAATATCCGGACTACATCAAAGTAGATTCTATCGGTCACAGTGCCGAATTCAGTCTCCCGATTTTAATGGCGAAAGTTGGTAAAAACGTTCAACTGAACAGCCCTCAGCCCGCCCTTCTTTATGTTGGTCAATTTCACGCCGAAGAGGTAATAGGCGTTGAAATCACACTCCGCATCATCAACCAATTGTGTGCTCTAAAGGATTCTCTCCCTTTCCGGGACAGGTTGGAAGGACTACAGCTATACTTCATCCCTACCCTTAACCCGGAAGGCTTGGAGATAGTCCATTCGGGTAAAGATGTTACTTTTCGAAAAAACTGCCGTGACAATATAGGCGATGGTCTATTCCGTTCGCAAAACCGTGCCGGTTATGACACTTCCGGAGTTGACCTAAATCGCAACTGGGACTTACATTGGGATACAGGCGATCCACTCTTCTTCATTGGCGACCAGTTTTTTATTTATAACTACTACCGAGGCGCGACTGCCTTCTCTGAACCGGAAACACAAACACTGCGTGACTTGGCATTAAAACATCGTTTTTTATTCTCACTATGCTACCATAGTTCACGATCCGGAGCAAATGCAGAAACCATCATAGGCCCTTGGTCATGGGATGGTAGACGACCTCCGGAAACCAGTATGATCACGTCGCTCGGATTCAGATTAGTCAGCTTAACACCAAAACAAAGGGCTGAAGGCAACTACACGTACACAACAACTACCAAACAGACGGGCCAAAGCCCGGAGTGGTTCTATTGGGCGACGGGGTGTGTGCAGTATATGGTTGAGGTTGGTGAACAGATACAGCCGGACTCCTTAGGACTTGAAAAGGTCATTGTCGATAACCTGCCCGCCGCATACTCACTGATGGATATTGCTTTAGGCAATGAAGCATTAGACGGTTACAGCAGAGTTGGGGTGACTGTGACAGACCAAAACGGTGTGCCACTTCAAGCACGGGTAACAATCTGGCCCTTTAATTATCCCATCCTTGAGCCGAGAAACACTTCATCCGAAAACGGTCGTTTTGATTGCTTCATTCCAGCGGGTGTGGTTGATATCCGTGTTAACGCTTTTGGATATGAAGATTCCCTCATCCTGGCTGAGCAGGCTATCAGCGGCGGTAGGACAGACCTGAATGTAGCCCTCAAAGCCAAAACAGTTGTCTCCTGCACCTTGAAGACCACTTCTCTGGAAGATGATGCCCCTGTTCCATCCTTTATCACCCTCAGCCATTTACTGAAGAAAGTAGTGTACAGTAATGCTGTTGGTGATGGTATGCATATTTTGTCCATACCCGTTGGAAACTATGATCTATCCGTACAACCTGTCGGGCATCTACCAATCCAACAAGACATTCAAGTAAGTCGCGATACAACGATAGTACTCACAACCCTGCCTACCCGGATTGTTTATGAAAACGACTTCTCCGCACCGTTTTTTTGGACTAAGGGAGGTGACAGCGAAGATTGGGGGATTGTTGAAGCTGATGAACGTACCGTGCTCACGGAAAGCATGCAGGGTCAATACCCTTTTGATGCTAAAATCTGGCTACGGTTTCCCACAACAGTCAACCTAACCGCTGGTAAGGAAAATGTACTGGAATTGGTACATCGTCCTTACTTTGAGCCGGGTGCGGACTATGGAATACTTTCGGCGGGGACGAGCCACGGAGATATTGAGATTGCGCGCTTTTCCAAGTTCCCAACCGGGTGGGAGACTACATTAATTCCCTTGCCGGTGTTGCCGGAGGAAACCCTGTGGCTCACGTTTTCAGTGGTATCAGACTGGAGCACTCAAGAGGATGGCTGGCTTATTGATCACATAAGAATCTATCAGGCAGATTCCGCTCCCGATGCTATATCCGAGGCGGTTCTCCAACCAGTTACCGAACTGCTTTTGGACACGTATCCGAATCCCTTCAATGGTAGGCTTAACATCAGCATCAGCCTTCCTACCGCAACCCTCGCCACTGTCGAATTGGTTGATGCAAATGGACGTACGGTTGAGACAGTACAAACAGGCTTTCTCAATGCGGGGCAACACACCCTGACAGCAAATTTTCAAGGGCTTGCATCCGGTACCTACTTTGTTAGGCTTACCGTCAGTGGTAGGTCGCTCCAGAAGAAGGTACTGCTTATACAATAATCACTAATCCCGCACACAGAGAGCGTGAGTTTACGGTTCACAACCGGTGTGAACAGAATTCGCATTGAAAAGCAGATTTCTGTTTATATACGCGCTTTCCGCTGGAAACTGCTTGCGGCATCATATTTGCGTTTGTATATTAGAAGTAAGCTGGTAGCACTCAACAACCATAAACCAACAGGGATAGGTCCCATGCCAAAAACAATCATTTTACTCCTCGCAATGCTTCTCCTCTGTGGATTAGCATCGCCGGTACAGAGCTTCGACGTTAGCAGAGATGCTGAAACGATTATCACCTATGAAGATCAGGACAGCCTCAACTACATCTGGTGGATGCCTAATGATTATGGCGACCACAGCTTTAACGTCCGGTTCACACCTAACCATGCACCGGTTAAACTCAAGGGCTTGGAAATCATACTTTTTAATATGGAGGAGTGGGGTGCTGGAGGTGAGCCGGGTATGAAGGTCACCATTAATCGTAGTAATAACGGTTTTCCGGGTGCGCAGATTGCTACCTTTAACATCCCGTATACCGACCTCTACTTCTCATGGTCTGATTCACTGGTATGGAATAAAATCTACTTTAACCAGTATGGGGTACAACCGATTGACTTCGCACAGGTGGAAGACTTCCATATAGTAGTCAACGTCATCCAGAATTTCCCGATAGACACGTTGGCAATATTCAGTGATGATGGAACTTTCAATGCCACTAATCGTAGCGGTTTTTACAACGGTTCAACACAAAAGTTCGAAACATTACTGGACGCAGACGGCATTGAAACCGGCCACAACTTTGCCATCCACGCTATCGTTGAGTTTTCAAACACTCCAGATATTGAAGTCCAGCCGATGATTCTTAGCTATGGAGATGTGGATCTCACCAAAACTTTGGATAGGGTACTTGTCATAAGTGACTCGGGTTCCCTCCAGCTTACTGTATCCAAAATTGTCTCGACAAATGGGCAGTTCACCACAAATTTTGACAATCAACCTGTTATCATCCAGCCCGGTGCAAACAAGGAAGTTACCGTCACCTTTGCCCCTACCGATCTTAGCCGGATAACCGGGGATCTGCTGATCCTTTCCGATGACCCCTCATCCGATACTCTTTTTGTACCGTTAGATGGAACCGGTGTTGATCCCTCTAATCAGCGTAACGGCCGGCAGGGAATACCGACTACTTTTAGTTGGAACAGTTATCCGAATCCGTTCAACTCCACACTACAGGTAACCTACTCAGTTCCAGTTGCCACAAAATTGACAATGACGATCTATGATATCAACGGTAGACCTCTACAGACAATAGTCAACGAGGTCAAGAGTGCCGGTTTGCACGTTGCCGAATGGACAGCTACAGGGGTTCCGGCGGGTATCTACCTCATCAAAATTGAAGGCGACGGAATCAGTGCCGTAGGAAAAGCTCTTCTCATCAAGTGACTTTTTCTGCTATTGCCGTTTCACAACCGCCCGACAGTAAGTAATTTGCATCGGGCGGTTGGATTTTAGATACACCTCAACAAATTTATTCACTACTACCTTACTTCATGTAAGGTTTTCTGAAAAACGATAACAAAGAGCACATTATGAAAGACAAACGCAACGAGATACTCGCCCGTCAACTGGTAGAGTATTCAGTAAAACTACAAAAGGGCGAGGTTCTTTATCTCGAAGTGAAAGGAAAGGAAGCCCTTGAACTTGGTAAAGAGATCATTCGCATCGCTACTGAGAAAGGGGCAGTAACTTTCT
>Ga0172380_10009311_pt1 | contig 10499 bp, 9 predicted proteins | sample Leawe162metaG_FD_119747 | JGI IMG/M metagenome (GOLD analysis project Ga0172380, IMG submission 119747) | Leachate microbial communities from a municipal landfill in Southern Ontario, Canada - Leachate well 162 metaG | ecosystem: Engineered > Solid waste > Landfill > Unclassified | place...
GAGCGACCTGTCTTCAATCGTCTACTTTCTGATATCCGAAATGGTACCTTCACGGGAATAGTGACATGGGCTCCCGATCGTCTGAGCAGGAACGCTGGTGACCTTGGGACACTCGTGGATCTGATGGACCAAGAATTCCTGAAAGAGATCCGAACAACAGGACAGAAGTTCACAAATTCTCCGAACGAGAAGTTTCTCCTCATGATTCTTTGCTCGCAGGCAAAACTCGAAAACGACAACCGCGGCATCAACGTGAAGCGTGGGCTGAAGAACAAGTGCGAACTGGGTATTCGTCCGGGGGTCGCTCCGCTCGGCTATCTGAACGAGCGGAGTCCGGATCGAAACAAGGGAAAGATCGTTATCGATCCTCTCCGTGCGCCCATCATCAAGCAACTCTTCCGGTTTGTCGCGGAGCAGGGCGCGAGCGGAAGGACTCTCCTCAAATGGCTGAACGGGGAAGCAAACTTTAAGACGAGAGGCGACAAGAGAATTACGCTTTCCGGTGTCTACCGGATTCTGAACAACCCCTTCTACCATGGAATGTTCGAGTATCCGAAAGGGGTTGGAAGCTGGTACAAGGGAACGCATGAACCGATCATCACGAAAGAACTTTTCGAGGAGGTACGAGCACTGCTGGCCGTTGCACCAAGGATGCGATGGGGATCGAAGGAATTTGCGTTTACGAAAATGCTCCGGTGCGGCAACTGCGGCAACGGCATTACCGCTGAGGAGAAATTCAAGCATCTGCGCGATGGAACGGTGCGGAAGTATGTCTACTACCATTGCTCCCGCTTTGACCAAACCTGCAAGCAGCCATATCTACGAGAGGACGATCTCCTCGCTCAGATCCTTCAGATTATCGACGATATCGACCTCGACAAATCAGGGATGAGGAAAAAGCTTGAAGAGGAAGTCTCCCGTATGAACAAATTCGCACAGGGAGTGCTTGGACAAACAGCCGAAAGGAAAATCAAAATTCCGAAGATCGACGTGCGTAACTACGCGAAGTACATCCTGAGAGAGGGATCAAACGAGGAAAAACGCGAGCTGCTCGAATGCCTAAAGAGCCAGCTTGTACTAGCGGATGGAGAGATTCGTCTTGAGAATCAGGATGGTGTTAAGCTGGCAATATGAATTATCAAACAATTCTTTTGGATGCAATGCACAAGGTAGTCTCGGAGCAGGGATATATGACATCTAATGTTCAGAACAGAGATATTAACGAAAGGTCACTGACTCATCGATTGGCGTTTCATTTGGAATCATCTGGGTTTTTCACTGGATACAGTGTTGATTGTGAATACAATCGTCGAGGCATCGATACGAAGACGGATAACTCTGGGAACTCCATTTTCCCGGATATTATTGTTCATGTGAGAGGTCAATCTGATTCGAATCTCATTATTATCGAGGCAAAAAAATATAACGACCCACCTTCTGAAAAGCAGGATGCAAAAGAGAAATTGTCTTCTGAAAAGCGACGCGATGGATACCACCATGCTTTTCTCGTTATCTTCCCTGAGCGACAAAACGATATTTCTGAAAATAGTATCCTCGAGATCGAATAGCGCCATTGCTCGGATGGTAGATACTTACTGTTTCCCAAATCTAGTATTGCGAGCATGATTTTGGTGATATGGCTCTCAACCGGACTTTCCCTGTCGCAATCGTAATAGCTTTCCTGCTTGTTGGCTGTGGTTCCGTGGTTTACCAAGCCAGAAGCATTGGCGAGTCCTCCGAAGCTGGCGCTGTGTCAGGACAAGAACAATCAATAACTATCGGCAGAGCTGGTAGTTGATTTTGCGACAAATCTGCTAAGCTTTGGCTTATGGAGAAAGCCAAGCAAGAAAAGGGTATTGGTGTAGGTTTTATACTTTTACTGATTTTTCTTGCAATCCCAACAATTGCATTTGTCGCTTCATTTGGAATTGAATGGAAACTTGATTCAATGTTAAAGCAAGCAGTCCGAGAAGACTATTCTAATGAAGAAATAGATATATCCAAAATAACTGTATCCAGTATTTGTAGTGACTACGAACTGCGCTCCGAGCTCAATGAAGTATGTGAATTAAATGGCAATGTGGCTCTTATGAAATTTGGTGCAATTTTATCTGCACTTATTGGCATCGCTTTAATCATTGGAATTAAAATTTCTGGTCAACTTGCAAGAGGCAATAGAAAAATGCTTCTTTTGTTATTTAAACCCCTTTTGCATGTGACTATGCTGACTCTGAGCGGCTTGATGATTGCACATGCTGCATTAGGAATGGCGGCAATCTTTTTTGGGGAGTCAATATTAATTGGGACAGTCCACATTGGAATTATGTTAGCCCTTGGAATAGGTGCTCTTTTTGGAATACTTGCAATGATCCATGCGCAATTCAGCACCTTTAAAATAGCATCAACAACAGTTATCGGGAAGAGAATTGATCCAAGGGATCACCCAAGACTCTGGACTTTTGTGCGCGACTTAGCCAACCAAATGGAAGCTGAAATTCCTAATGCAATTGTTGCAGGTTTAGAACCTAATTTCTACGTAACTGAAGCAAATGTTGTATGTATTGATGGCAAGCTTAAAGGTCGCACAATGTATATATCTGTGCCACTATGTAGAATTCTAAGCATCGACGAAACCAAGGCGGTCCTTGCTCACGAGCTCGCTCACTATAAAGGATTCGATACGAAGTTTAGCAAAAAGTTTTATCCTATCTATCGTGGTCTAGCACAAGGAATTACTAACATTTCTTCGGGCTTCTCCCAAAAGGAAGAAGGTAGTGCGAGTGCAATTATACTTCTACCCGCATTACTCTCCCTAACTTATTTTCTCGCCGCATTTTCTGAAGCTGAAAACACAATTAGTAGAGAAAGAGAAATTGCTGCAGACAAGGAAGCCGCACTTGTTGAATCTCCGAATAGCATTGCATCTGCTCTAGTTAAAATTCATGCCTTTTCCGACGCTTGGTTTCTGATAAAAAAGAGCATCAGGGATGCTCTTTCTTCGGGAAAGCAGCTTATTAATGCTAGCACGCTATTTATGAAAATTATTCAAGATATGAAAAACAACAAAGCACTTGAACATGTTTCAGAAGAAGGGCCTATTCATCCTACAGATTCTCACCCGCCCCTTAGCCTTCGACTTGATAAACTCAATTTAACTTATGAGCAAGTTATTGAAGATGCATCTAACACTTCACCTAAGGATCCGTCCGTCGACTTATTTGAAAGTGCTGAAGAGCTTGAAGAAGAATTGACCGAGATTGAACACTTAATAATGCTTAAAAGAGGTGAAGCACAATTAGGAAATTCGCAGGCAAATACTGGTGGATCAGCATCTTGAACTTCGCGGGGACAAGCCCAGCGGTTTCCGCTTCGCTGGCTAAAGTGTGTCCAAGATATGGGGTACCTGCCAGTATGGAGCGAAGAGTCAAGGCAATAGAAATGGGTCGCCACAGAACCGCCACTCCACCTATGCTTGTGGGTCTGTTTGGCCCAAAAGATCGTGGCGGAGGGACAGGGATTCGAACCCTGGAACCCCTTTATGGGGGTTACGCGATTTCGAGTCGCGCGCCTTCGACCACTCGGCCATCCCTCCGCGTAAATGTATTGTAGCGAAATAAATCGTCAAAGAGCCATGGATAAGTGCACACTCCCTGAAAACGAAAAACTGACAAACCGACAATCGTGAATGTTCCGACTCCCATGAAAATATTCACACGCGTTAAGACAATTTCTCTTGTCCCAGACCCCCGATAGTATTGGTTTGACATATCAAAAATTAACACAATAACTTACATCGAGGTCTCATCCGGATGAACCTATTGGGAGCGGCGATTCAAAGTACGATCGACCCTCCGGAGTCTTGATTTTCCAGCGGGTGCGGGTAGCATGGACAGGTTTGATTAATATGTTTTCGCTACCTTTTTGGCCCGCGCGCACAGAGACGAACGACTGAGATTTTCCCCCCTCTCTATGGAGCCTCCACTGGCACCATACCCTGTCTCTCTTACCAGCGTTTCCACCATCGCAAGCAGCGAATCTGCTCCGCCGCCGGAGACCCAAGTCCGGACCCCCGCAAAGGCGAATGGCCTTTCGGTTCAGGATGTGCGGCAACGTATGCGGCTCCTCACACTCCGTGAGCAACCACTCATCAATGCGTACTTCACAAAATTCCAGCCAAGCGTGTGCGAACTCACGTTCGCGAATCTGCTCAACTGGAATTCAACCTATCCGCACTATCTGGGAAAAGCTTCCCCGCACTGTTTCTGCGAAGTGGACGGACACCTGCTGATCGGCTTCTACGACAAGCTCGATCGCCTCAAGTTGTATCAGCCGGTCGGACCCGAACCGGAGAAATTGATCGTTGAACTCAACAGGGAATCTGCGGCACTGAAGTGGACCTGCGTCGAAGAATCCATCGCAAAGAAGGTCGGTCCGGAATCGGAAGTGACGAGTGATCGTGACAATGACGATTACATCTACGATCTGCGGGAGATCCGGGCTCTCAGCGGCAAGAAATTCCACAGGAAGCGCACCTATATCAAGCACTGTCAGGAATGTCATCCAACAGTCGTGCCTCTCACGGGAACGATGACGGAATCCTGTCTGGAGGTGAACAGAAAATGGCTCATGGACAAAGAGCATCCGCACGATACCGATGCCACCGCTCTGGAAATCGCACTCACGAACTTCGATGAACTCACGCTCGCGGGAATCGGCGTCCTGATCAACGGGGCACTGGAGGCCTTCGCCATCGGCGAACCGCTGAACGGGACCACATACGTCTCGCATTTCCTGAAAGCGAACTACGACTTTCCGGGACTCTTCCAGTACACCGCGTACGCCTTCGCCCAATCCATCCCCTCGTCCTTCACGCACCTGAATAAGGAGCAGGACCTCGGTCTGGAAGGACTGCGCATCGCGAAGGAAGGATGGTGCCCGTGCTCAATGGTCCGCAAGTTCACGATCCGGAACGCCAACTGGGTGACGACCACGCCGCACAACACCGCGAAGCAGGGGCCCACGGGTGAATGAACGGTCGCGAATCACAGATTTGATTCAAATTTTGTATTATTTGACAGATATTAATAATACAGTATTATGTTGCTGAGATTGGTAAGCCTCACAAAAACTTCCACCATCGTTCCAACCCTCTCTATGGGAACCATCCCGATTCCACAGGAAATAATGGAACAGGCTGAATGCCTTGTTGCCGGAGTTCTCACAAGCGTGCAACTCAAGTGCGCCGGTCTCCGCGAGAATGTTGTGACAACCGTCGCCACTCTCCTTGAGCGCAAACCTGCATCGCTCCGTTCAAGAACTCCGGAAAATACCGCGAAGAGAGTCGTGTACCTCGCCAATTATTCCTTCGACAAGGCGCAGCGCGAACATTATGAGGGGGAAGACGATGTTGCAAGCGCGCGGAGTCACTTTCACTCGCAGGTGTTCACGAGGAGTTTTCCTTGAATCCGCTACACTGGTGCCATGAACTTCCCCGTCGAACTCCCTCCCAAGTACCTCGCCCTCGCAGCGGAACTGAAAGTGCTGCCGGAGGATATTGATGAGTTCTTTGTACGCGGCGGCGGAGCGGGAGGCCAGAAAATCAACAAGACGGCCAGCTGTGTGGAGCTCACCCACCGCCCGACGGAAACCGTGGTCCGTGTGCAGCGCTTCCGCGAACAGCACCTGAACCGCATCGAGGCCTACAAGCTCCTGCTCCTGAAGATCGAGGAGAAGATCAAAGGGGCGGCATCGCAACTGCAACAGGAAATCTTTAAAGTCCGCAAGCAGAAGCAGCGTCGTTCCCGCAGATCAAAGGAGAAAATGCTGGACCGGAAGCACCACCGGAGCAGCATCAAGGAGCAGAGGCAAAACGCGCTCCATGATGTCCTCAAAGACATCGGACACTGACGGCAATGCGCGTTGACTCGACCGAGAGAAGTGAAATACTGGTCGTCGATTCCCTTTTTCTCATGAATAAACTCTCCCCCATCTGTCTGGCTGCCCTGAGCCTGATTCTTCTTTCCGGATGCGCACAGAAAACGACTCTTGAACCCACGCCCCCGATCGTCGGAGGCGACCGTGACGCGCACGGGTGCATCGGATCTGCGGGATACTCGTGGTGCGAGGCCAAGCAGAAGTGCTTACGCGTCTGGGAGGAGAAGTGCGAATCTGCATCTGCAGCGTCTTCCGCCTCCTCTGCAGCAGAGACTTCGTCCGACCGGCTCATCGGAGGAGACAAAGACGAGCATGGATGTCTCGGCCCGGCCGGCTATACCTGGTGTGCAGCAAAGCAGAAATGTCTGCGGGTATGGGAGGAAGAATGTTTCGCCTCAGTCAAAGAGGCGATCGTATGGGAACTCGCGCAGAAATATGAACAGAGGATTCGTAAGGAGTTTACGGTCACGATCACACAGGAAACGAAGACCCACGCCCGCGGAAAAATATCCTTCGGCGGACCGGGCACGCCGGGCGGCATGGTGCTCGCCTCCAAAATGACCGGCATCTGGCGCGTCGTGTATGAAGGCAACGGCAGCGTGGATTGCGCGGTGCTGAAAGCGGAGGAATTCCCCGCAGACATGCTGAAAGGCTTCTGCGACTGAAAACGACAAGGATGATGTCTTACGCCTTCTTCCCCGCCTGCAGTCTCTTGGCCAGCGTCCGGAGGTAACTCGCGGCGACTTTGATCGTGCGATAGGTGCCTGTTGCAGAATCGAAGACGCGCTTCTTCTGGATGTTGGCGCCGTAGGAGCGGCGTGTGTGACGCAGGGAGTGGCTCCGGGTATTCCCGAAGGCCGTCTTCTTGCCGGTTTTGGAGCAGGTGCGCGACATGAGCGGAGGAAGGGTACGGAAAGAAGCACAGAGAATCAACCTTTTTATGCTCATTTCCGCTACAATTTCACAGATGAATTCGACCTTCCTCAATCCGCCGTTCCTCATCGCCATTCTCCTTTCGCTCTCCGTTCATGAGTGGGCACACGGATGGGTGGCTTCAAAACTGGGTGATCCCACAGCCGCATATGCAGGCCGTCTGACCCTGAATCCGCTTGCGCATCTGGACCTGATGGGCGCTCTCATGTTCCTCGTCGTCGGATTCGGTTGGGCCAAACCTGTCCCCATCAATCCCTATTTCTTCAAGAATCCCAAGCGCGATACCGCGATCGTCTCCTTTGCGGGACCCGTCAGTAACTTCCTTCTCGGGACTTTTTCCTTCTTCGGTCTCGTCCTGCTCCTCAAACATCAGGCGGCGGCTTCGCCCTTCGAACTCCTCACCACAGGAACAGGAGCTGGCGTCTGGGAGCGCGTACTCTCGCAGATCCTCGGGAGCGCTGTCTTCATCAACTTCGGCCTCATGGCCTTCAACCTGCTGCCCATCGCACCGCTGGACGGATCGAAGGTGCTCCACCTTTTCATTCCCGCGCGCTACGAGGACACGTACGAGGAATTCATGCGGCGCGGCCCCATGATTCTGCTGATCCTGATTCTCGTCGAAGCGTTCCTCAATATTCCCCTGCTCTCCGCATGGGTCTTTGGGGTCGTGGGATTCGTGATGCGGGAACTGAATCTGATTGCGGGATTGTTCTTCTAGAAATGCGCGAAGGTGAGAATCCTCTGCATGCGCGCATCCCACGACACATGCTCAATGAGCGCTTTTCGCCGCTCTGTGTTCGCCTTCGGATGTGCGAGCGCCTCCGCGATGGCATCGGCCAGGGACTCGACATCGCCGGACACGCAGAGATGAACGAGCTCCGAATCGACGACCCCCTTCAGGGGCGGAATATCCGCGCATACGGTTGGTTTGCCTGCGGCAAGGTACTCAAAGACTTTGAGCGGAGAAGTATCGCGCTGGAAGTAGCGATGCTGCGATGCGGGGGCGGGATACACGCAAACATCGCACGCGGCGAGCACGGAGGGAATCCGCGGACTGTGGATCGGACCCTCGAAACGGATATCTTCGTTCCCGAGACCGAGGGAAACTGCTTTTGCATGGTAGAAGACGATGCGCTCCCGCGGTCCGCCGATCAGCCAACCGAAGACTTTCGTCCCACGGCGCTTGAGCAGTGCGAACGCCTGCAGGAGCTCCGAAACACCTTTCTCGATCGTACCGCGCGTAACGAGGGACCCAACATAGCCGATGACAGGCCGATCCGAAGGAACGCGCCATAGTCGCTTCGCTTCTTCCGTGACTGGCATGCTCTCGAACCGTCGGGGATCCACTCCGTCCCCTTCCACAATGATCTGAGCCGGTTCCACTCCCCATCCTATGAGGGCATCGCACATCGGTTGCGTGAGACACACAACCATCCGACAGTGATTGCAGCATGCGACGAAGGAGCGGCTCCTCCGCGGAAGCGTGTGCAATTCCACGATCACCGGAATGCCGGTGAAGAGCAAAGACTTTATGAGCCGCGGGGAACGCGTGTAAAGAAGATCCGATTGATGAGCGGAAAGCCATGTGCGCAGCGCCTTCCCGTACGATCGCATGGTGAAGGCAAAAGCAAGAAACCCCGGAATCCACCGGCACCGCAACGCATCAAAAACCGGAAGACGAACCACTTCAAAGCCTTCCTGTAAACCATAGAACTCGCGGGGATCTTTCTTGATCGGACTGACCACATCCGGCGCGACGAGTGTCACCGTGTGATTCAGACGTGTCATCGCGGCACACACCTGCGCCATTTGGTGCCCATGAGCCTTTTCGGTGGGAAACCGCGCCTGTGAAACGTATGTGATGCGCACGAGAGACAGCGTATCCCTCGAATGAGCGAAGCGGAACACAGGAGAGAGCCTTTTCTCCCCCTCACTCGGCGCCGAGCGCCACCCTCTCCCATCCGATAAGGGAGGATGGAGTGAGTGTGGATCACAGCAACTTCTCCGTCGCGTACGTCAGAAATGCCTTCACTGAAAGATACCGCACAAAGGTCTCCCGTGCCTTTTTCTGCATGTCCGCAAATTTCTCGTCCGTAAGCCCTTTCCAGAAATCAGCCGCCACCCGATCGATCCCAAGGAAATCCTTCATCGACACGCGAACGATGAAGGAGGAATAGTCGATGATATCTTCAAGCGGCAGAACACAATCCGTATCAAGAAGAAGCGGCACGCACCCCATGCTCAGCGCTTCGTAAAAACGCAGCGAGTAATTCCCGTCGCCCCGGATCGCAAGGACCAGATCGGAGGAGCGGATATTGTCGATGTATTCGCGCCTGCCCTGAACAGGATCGATGCGGATGGTGTCACGGTGACCGGAGTAGCTTCCGCGAATGAGAAAATTCGTCCGGATAAGACTGCTCTTGCGAAGGAGAGCAATCGCTTTGATGCGCAGAGACAAGCCCTTCTTGCGCGGCTGATACCGCTGCGATCCCGTGAATGCCGTCATCGTATCCATGGCGAGCGACTGCACGATCGTTCCGAGGCGATTCCGAAAATTCTTATATCCCGCCCACCCGCAAAATCCCACAACGGGCAGTTCTCCTTTGCGACGGATTTCAACCGGTGCATTTTTCAGAAGATCCTCCGTGTACGCCGGCATCATGATTTCATTTTTTCTGAGCTCCGATTTGTACTGCGACGTGCGGAAGACAATGGAATGAGGAAGCGGAACCTCTTCCGTGCCGTCTCCGTGGGCGAAGACAATCACGCGCTTGTCATGACAAACGGAAAGTTCCGCAAAGCGTCGAATGTACTCATGATTCTCCCGCACTGCGGAATAATTGTGCGGAATGAGGAGGTCGTCGGCTGCCACTGGATCATCCACGATCTCCACAAGCGGCTCCGTGAGATCGTTGAATGCCTCATTGAGGAACAGAATGGCATCACGCACCTCCCGCCCGAGATTGGGATACAGGAGCGGAATCAGGGGAATGCCGGGAAGCCGTTCGATAAAAACTTTCCGCATACGGACAGTATAGCCTTGTGCAATGCCCGAAACTTCCACATGCTAGGCTTTGTATGACCCTCATAAAGACACTCGCCCGGCGTATCAGGGCGCTCATCAAACCGGAAACATCCCGACACCGCGGACAAATCCTTCCCGGAAAGAACCTCCGGTTCGGCGGTGTGCACTTCCTGGATGACGAAGCGTTTCTCTCCGCGGGAGAGGCGGATGCCAAGCGGCTTCAGGAATGGTGCGGTCTCACGAAAGATTCAACCGTTCTCGACGTGGGTTGCGGAACGGGGCGTCTGGCGATCGGCATCGTGAGCCGTCTCGGAGAAATCCGCTCCTATCAGGGAATCGACGTGAGCGAGACAGCCGTCGATTGGTGCGTGCGCTCCATCACCCCGCGTCATCCCGCCTTCCGGTTCCTCCATATCAATATCCGGAATGAGCGTTACAACCCGACAGGGGAATCGGTGAATAAGATCTTCCGCCTGCCGCTCGCCGATGCGTCCTTCGATATCATCCATCTTTACTCCGTCTTCTCTCACATGCGTTCCCATGACATTCGCGCATACCTGAAGGAATTCGCGCGAGTCCTCAGACCTCAAGGGACGATTTTCCTTAC
>Ga0172380_10009312_pt1 | contig 10499 bp, 7 predicted proteins | sample Leawe162metaG_FD_119747 | JGI IMG/M metagenome (GOLD analysis project Ga0172380, IMG submission 119747) | Leachate microbial communities from a municipal landfill in Southern Ontario, Canada - Leachate well 162 metaG | ecosystem: Engineered > Solid waste > Landfill > Unclassified | place...
CTGACGGGATCTTCGATTTCCAGTCCGCAAGAATCGGAACTCTCATGCACTCGGATCGAGGACACGACTGAGTTGAATCAGTAGGGTGAAGTCGATACCAAGGTCGCCATTGAGGGGTTCGTATGAACGATGAGAGTCCAGTGCTCATCGCCCCGAGTGCGTGGTGGGTCGGCACGCGTTTGGAGAATGACAGATTCCAGTGCCACGCCTACTTCATCGACAATGGGCGCGATGGAGTGCTCATCGATCCCGGTTCGATGCTGACCATCGAGTCGACTCTTGCCAAGGTCGCGCAGATAGCAGATCTCGACTCGATCAAGTACCTGGTCTGCCACCATCCGGATCCCGACATCGCTGCCAGCCTCCCGTATCTCAGCGATCGCCTGACTCGCCCGGATGTCCAGGTCGTCACCGAATGGCGAGCCAAGGCACTGCTCCGCCACTATCGACATCGGTTCGACTACTACCTGGTCGAGGAGCATGGGTGGCGAATTCCCTTGTCACCCGGGCGCAATCTGGAATTCCAGCTCACTCCGTACTTGCATTTTCCGGGTGCAATGGTGTCGTACGACTCCGCATCAGCCACGCTGTTCTCGTCCGATCTCTTCGGCGGATTCGTTCCGGACTCTCAAGTGCTGGTGTCGCACGATCTCGACTACATCATCCAATCGGCGAAGCCGTTTCACCAGCACTACATGCCGAGCACCGAGCTCCTGGCAGCAGGATTGACGCGCATTCAGCATCGCTGGCCGCATATCTCGCAGATTGCCCCGCAGCACGGCCACATCATCCCCAGTGAGATCGTCGACGGCGCGTTCAAGGCCCTGCAGGGAATTGAGTGCGGGGTGTTCACGATGGCGCATGCCGATCTGGATCTGCAACGGCTCCTTCGCATTGCCGAAGCCAAGACTCGCATCACGGAAGCCCTGCTGACCGCTGCGGCACCAACTGGGCTGGTGAATGCGATGAACACGATTCTTGCTGCGACTCACGAAGCGAGTGAGTGCGCGCTGTTCATCGACGTCCCTGGCGAGGGGTGGACCATGTGGGGCCTGGGCCTGTCTGGACCGACCTCGCGTGAGCCGAATTCGGATTGGCCGTGCGTCGAACTCCCCGGTGCGCCAGCTGCTCTCCTGTGCATCAGCACGCCAGACAACGTCCATCCCGATGAGGACCTCATGGGCATGCTGGCGGCCATGGCATCGACCATCCGGCCTGCCGTTGATGACTATCTCGAGCATTTCCGCGAGACCCGACGCAGTGCGGAACTGAGTTTGGCTGCCCATACCGACCCGCTCACCAATCTCAGCAATCGGCGGGCACTTGATGAGCAGACGCCGCAAGGTGCCTACTCGGTGATGTCGCTTGATCTCGACTATTTCAAGCTGGTCAATGACACCTACGGTCATGAGGCCGGTGATGTCGTGCTCAAGCGGGTTGCCGATGTGCTGCGATCAAGTGTTCGTGATGGCGATTCGCTCTATCGAATCGGCGGCGAGGAGTTTCTCGTATGTGCTCCGGGCGCCCAGGAGGCACAGGCACTGGCCATCGCTGAGCGCATTCGCGGCTCGGTCAAGGCGCTGGACCTCACCGGCCTGGCACCCGGCGGTCGCATGACCATCAGCATCGGCATCACCAGCACTGATGGAAGCGACTGGGCGTCATTCGCCGATGTGCTCAAGTCGGCCGATGCAGCACTGTATGCATCGAAGGCAGCGGGACGAGACTCGATCACGGTCTTCCAGCAGCCGTAGCCGATTTCGTTCAGTGAGAGAGTGCGCCGAGTTTCTGGGTTCCGAGGAACTTCACGAAGTCCTCAGCGGGCAGAGGCCTGCTGAAGTAGTACCCCTGGGCCATGTCGCACCCCTCTGCGAGCAGGACCTCGAGCTGCTCAGCAGTCTCGACGCCTTCAGCCAGGACAGCACAGTTCATCGATCGTGCCATTTGGATGATGGCCCGGACGATCGACCGGTCGTCGGCGTCACTCGCCAGATCACGCACGAATGACTGATCGATCTTGATCTTGTCGATTCGGTAGCGCTTGAGATACGCCATCGAGGAGTACCCCGTGCCGAAGTCGTCGAGTGACACGTGGAATCCATGGTCATGCAGGCCCTGGATGATGTCGACTGCGCCCTCGGGATCGAACAGGGTGGCACTCTCGGTCATCTCCCATTCAATATCACTGATGGGGTAGCCGGAGGTGGTGGCGATCTCCGTCATCTTCGCAGCCAGATCAGGCTGGCGGAACTGAGCAGCCGACAGGTTGATCGACATGGTGCCGATGTTGATGCCGCGTCCCCGCCAGCTCTGGGCATCCTCCAGCGCCTTGCGTGCGACCCAGTCGCCCATGGGCAGGATGAGCCCGCTTTCCTCGGCCAGAGGGATGAATGAGCCTGGTGGGATCAGGCCAAGCTCTGGGTGCTCCCAGCGGATGAGGGCTTCAGCCCCGCAGACGGACCCATCCGCGAGAGAGATCTGCGGTTGATAGTGGAGTCGAAACTCATCATTGCGCGCAGCGCCGCGAAGGTCGTTGAGTGTCTGCAATCGGATAGTCGTCTTCTTCTGCATCTCATCGGTGAAGAAGCGGAAGGTGTTGCGGCCGTCGGACTTTGCGCGGTACAGCGCTGCCTCGGCGAACCTGCGGAGAACCTCGTATGAGTCGCCATCACTGGGGAACATGGCGATTCCTGCTGAGACCGTGATGTTGAAGTCGCGTCCTAGGACGGCAAATGGGCGTCGCGCGAGTGCAACGAGCGTCTCAACCATGACTGCAGTGGCACTTGGAGTGTCATTGATGAGCAGGGCAACGAACTCGTCGCCGCCGGGTCGGGCGAGGACATCACGCGGTGGGATGCTCTCGCGAAATCTCTGCGCCACCTGCTTCAGCAGCACATCGCCCTGTTCATGGCCGATAGCGTCATTGATGGTGTGGAAGTCATCGATGTCGAAGATGACGAACGCGACCTCCTGATGGGTCGCGCGTGCGATGTTGAACTCGCGCAGACTCGACTCTGCGAGCAAGAGTTGATTCGGCAGCCCGGTCAACGAGTCGTAGTGAGCAAGATGATCGAGTTTCTCCTCGGCCGCCTTCTGCTCGGAGATGTCGCGAGAGATCGCGATGAGTCCCAGGTGCTCTCCTGTTGGACCCTGAAATGGAGTCTTGAGGGTGTCGAACAGCTTCGCGGAACCATCGGCAGCCGGGATCCACTCCTCGGTTCGGAGCGGCTGTTCGCTCGCCAGGACTTGCTGCTCGAAGATCGCATGCCGATTCGCACCCTTTTCGGCAGTGATCTGGGCCGTTGTCCTGCCAAGCAGGTCTGACTCCGCAATATTCGCGTACTTCTCGAATGCTGTGTTGGCCACCAGGTATTTGCCGGCAGGGTCCTTGACGAAGATCAGATCGGGAATGGAGTTGATCAGCGAACGCAGCAGTGATCGTTCATGGGCTGCATCGTTATAGGGCTTCTGCACACCAGAGACGAAGATCGCCCGATAGATCATGGCGTAGGCGATCACCTTGTAGACATGGGCGATCACGCTCAGCAGGTCCGTTACATTGGCATAGAACGTGAAATACAGCTCGGTCAGGGCCAGGGTCCAGGCGGCAGCAGCAAGCCAACCGTTCTCGGGGTCGCCCTCGCGTCTCGAGCGCCGCAAGAACAGCAGTGCGGCAATCGCGAGGACTCCTGCGATGCCGTATTCACAGACCTTCTTGAGAGTCGTCAGGCCCGGGCCTTCGACGTAGAAGCGTGGCAGCCAGTCGGGCTGTGCGAGCCCGATCCAGCAGACGGCCACCACCACCATGAAGACCACCAGCAGGCCGTAGATCCAGGCGATCATGGGCACATGCCTGCGCTGCACGAGTGCGATCACCAGGAGCCCCAGCGCAGCGATCAGCCGCCCAGTGAGCCAGAAGGTGATCGACTTCTGCGCACCGCTCGGGGTGATGAGCTCGGGCATGCCGACGTAGGAGAGGACATGGCCGATGTCGATGACCGCCACTGCCAGGGAGGTGAGACCCAGCACGAGCAGAGCGAGGTTGTCCTCCTGCCGGCGCAGATTCCACGCCAGGGCAGCCACCATGAAGGAGATGGCTATGGACGCGAACTCCAGGACCGTATGAATGGCGTCGTACTCACCGAGGTTCGAGGTGAAGGTGTAGTTGGGAAGGAACGGCCCGATGAGCATGATGCCCGTGAGCACGATCATCCAGGTCATCTGCGTGCGAAGGGTGAAGGTGGGCTTGCGCATCACCAGTTCCTGGGCGGTCATGCCGCCGTCAAGGAACTGGGCCGTCGCATCCTGCAAGTTAACCCCACGAGAGGTGCCCGTGGCGTGCTAATCGGGTCAAACCTGCGGTTGTCCGGCGAGGGCGTCGCGACGAGTCCCCAGCACCTTGCGATATCGAGCAAGCTCGGCCGTGCGATTGATGCCTACGACGCCTACGACCCCCTGGTCATCGAGATATTCGACGATGCAGGAGCCGTCGTCATCGCGCTCCACGAAATTCGTCGCCTCGCCCAGCATGGGAATGCCGAAGGACTGGATCTGGAAGTCGAACTGATCCGACCAGAAGGCCGGGATGCTCGCAAAGGCAGGGAAGTCCGGCTCGATGCCCGTCAGTTGGCCCGCGAGCACTCTGCCGGCGTACGAGCCCATGTCGGCAGCGGCAGTCCAATGCTCGATGCGGCGAGTGGCTGGCCCGAAGTGCGCATTGGGATGACGGGCGATATCGCCGCAGGCGACTGCAGGCGCCTGCGCTCCGACGACGCGAAGGTAGGCGTCAGTGAGGACACCATTGGACAGGTCGAGGCCGTTGTCCTCGAGCCAGGCGACATTCGTCGTCGATCCGACCGCCTCGACGACGATGTCGGTGGCAAGGAAGGTGTCGTCGTCGAGGACGACTTCCTGGACTTGGGCCCTGCCTCGATACTCCAGCACGGTTCGTCGCGCCAGCAGGCTCACCTCGCGCTCCTGAAGGCGCCGGGCGATGATCTGGCCGACTTCATCGCCGACTGCCGAGGCGAGCGGGACATCCTCGGGCGCCACCATGGTCACAGTGCATCCCAGCTGTCGGGCAGTCGAGGCCACTTCGCAGCCGACGAATCCCGATCCGATGACGGTCAGACGGATGCCTGGCTTGAGATGAGGCTGCAGGGCCTGGGCATCGGCCAGGGTTCGCAGGGAGTGGCGGCCAGCCTTGGGACCAGCGATACCGAGATGGCGCGAGCTCAGGCCCGAAGCGATCACGATGCCATCGAATGCCAGTGGCGTGGTTGTGCCGTCAGTGCTGCGAACGACGAGTGACTTCGCCGTCAGGTCCACCGACTGCACTGACGATCCGATCATCCAGGTGAGGTCGTCGACGCTGCGCCTGTACGGGAATCCGTAGTCGCCCTGGGTCGGATGCCGCAGCGCATCCTTCGAGACAGCAGGACGGTAGACCGGCTGCTCTGCACCGATGATCGTCACGGGGCCCGAATATCCCTGACCGCGCAGGGCCTCTGCCGCCCGCACTCCCGCGATACCCGCGCCCACCACCACGACACCACTCATTTGGGGCACGGTACTCGTGGCCGGTCCCCATCTCGTAGATTGCCTGACGTGGACGACAACGAGCACTACATCCTCACCCTGCGCTGCGCTGATGGCCCTGGCATCGTGCACGCGATCACCGGAGCATTGCTCGAAGCGCGCGGGAACATCCTTGAGCAGGCCCAGTTCACCGACGAGGAGTCCGGGATCTTCAGCCTGAGGACGAAGTTCGAATCACCCCTGGCGATCGACCAGGTGAGGGAGACGATCACCGGCCAGGTCTCCCGCTTCGAGCCGGAGATGACCCTGCGACACGAGAGCGATCGCCGTCGGGTGCTGATCATGGTGTCCAGGCATGATCACTGCCTCATCGATCTTCTCTACCGGCACGAGATCGGCGAGCTCCCGATCGATATCCCGGTCATCGTGTCCAATCATCCAGATTGCGAGCACATCGCAAGGCGTCATGGGATTGCCTTCGTGCACCTGCCGGTGACTCCGGACACCAAGGCCGCTCAGGAGGCCGAGCTCTTTCGGCTGACCGAGTTGCACGACGTCGACGGCGTGGTCCTGGCCCGCTACATGCAGGTGCTGTCAGATGAGCTGTGCACTCGACTCTCCGGGCGCATCATCAACATCCACCATTCGTTCCTCCCGGGATTCAAGGGTGCTCGTCCGTATCACCAGGCGCATGAACGCGGGGTGAAGCTCATCGGTGCCACCGCGCACTTCGTCACCGCTGCGCTGGATGAGGGACCGATCATCGAGCAGGAGGTCGAGCGCGTGACCCACGCCCATTCGGCCACGGATCTTGCCGAGATCGGACGCGATGTCGAGCGGCTCGTGCTGGCCCGTGCGGTACGGCTGTTCGCCGAGGACCGCATCATGCTGACGGGTCGTCGCACTGTCGTGTTCCAGTAGCGGGAGCGGCTACAGCGCCAGGGCATCCTGGTAGACCTGCACGGTCTGCTCGGCGATGGCATCCCAGCCGAAGTGCGCAACGGCGCGCTCGCGTCCGGCCTTGCCCATCGTCGTCGCGCGTGCGGGGTCCTTGATGAGGCTGTTCACGGCGTTGGCGAACTCCTGCTCGAAGCGCCGCGGATCTGCAGCGTCGTAGTGCACGAGCAGGCCCGTGACTCCATCAGTGACGACTTCAGGGATGCCGCCGACGTCGCTGGCCACCACAGGTGTCTCGCAGGCCATCGCCTCGAGATTGACGATGCCCAATGGTTCGTAGATGGACGGGCACAGGAATGCGCGCGCATGTGAGAAGAGCTGGATGAGCTTGGCGCGGTCAACCTGCTTCTCGATCCAGATCACGCTGTCCTTGCCGCGAGCCGCACGCAGCTCTCGAACGGCATTGGCGGTCTCGACCTCGATCTCGGGAGTGTCGGCCGCTGAAGCGCACATCACCAGAGGGATATCGCCCGCGAAGCCCTTGGCCGCATGCAGGAGGTGGACGAGTCCCTTCTGGCGGGTGATCCGCCCGACGAACAGCAGATAGGGCCTGTCGGGCGCAATCCCGAACTCCTCCAGGGTGTCTGTGTCGCCGTCGGGCTTGTAGATGGTGGTGTCGATGCCGTTGTGCACGACGTGCACCCGTGCCGGATCGACGAAGGGATAGGCATGCAGGACGTCATTGCGCATGCCGTTGCTGACGGCGATGACGGCCTTGGCCTCGGCGTAGGAGGATCGTTCGACCCATGACGAGAGCCGGTAGCCGCCGCCGAGCTGCTCCTCCTTCCACGGCCGAAGGGGCTCGAGGGAATGGGCGGTGATCACATGCGGGATGCCGTAGAGCAGTGACGCGATATGCCCGGCCAGGTTCGTGTACCAGGTGTGCGAGTGCACCAGGTCGACGTCTGCAACCGCCATGGCCATTTCGAGGTCGACGCCGAGAGTCTGCAGCGCAGGATTGGCGCCGTGCAGGGAGGTTGGCACGGGATGCGCAGTGGCATCAGTGCGATGACCACCGAAGCAATGCACGTACACCGGCGTGAGCCTGCGCAGTTCATGCACCAGTTGGTCCACGTGGACGCCTGCGCCGCCGTAGATCTCCGGCGGCCATTCCCGAGTGAGGATTCCGATGCGCACGCGACGAGCATAGGCATTTCGCTGGGACCCTTGGACAGCGGCAGTTGGGCACTAGAGTTGCGACGTGAGTACGGACCCGCATGTGCTGTGCATGGTCCTCGCCGGCGGCGAGGGCAAACGGCTCATGCCGCTCACCGGAGACCGTGCGAAGCCGGCTGTTCCCTTCGGTGGCTCCTACCGTCTCATCGACTTCGTGCTCTCCAATCTCATCAATGCCGGCCTTCGACGGGTGTGCGTGCTCACGCAGTACAAGTCGCACTCGCTCGACCGGCATGTCACCCAGACCTGGCGCATGCCCACCCTGCTCGGTGACTACGTCACGCCCGTTCCGGCCCAGCAGCGCCTCGGTCCGCGGTGGTACACCGGAAGCGCTGATGCGATCTTCCAGAGCCTGAACCTGGTCTATGACGAGGGCCCTGAGTACGTCGTCGTGTTCGGTGCTGACCACGTCTATCGCATGGACCCGATGCAGATGATCGAGGCCCACATTGCCTCCGGAGCAGGCGTGACGGTGGCAGGCATTCGTATGGCCAGGGCCGAGGCGCATGAGTTCGGCGTCATCCAGACCCACGCCGATGGCGAGACCATCAGTCGTTTCCTGGAGAAGCCTGAGAGTCCTCCGACCATTCCTGGCGATGACAACTCGTGCTACGTCTCGATGGGCAACTACGTCTTCTCAACCGATGTGCTGCTGGAGGCGCTGCGTGAGGACGCCGCCGACCCGGCGTCTCTGCACGACATGGGTGCCAACATCATTCCGATGCTCACCAATCGCGGGATGGCACGGGTCTATGACTTCGCCAGCAATGTCGTGCCGGGGGCAACGGATCGCGACAGCGGCTATTGGCGCGATGTCGGAACCCTCGACAGCTACCACGATGCGCATATGGATCTCGTCTCGGTGCATCCCATCTTCAATCTCTACAACCGTCGCTGGCCGATCCTGTCCCATCTCCCGTCACTGCCACCGGCGAAGTTCGTCGAGGGCGGCAATGCGCATGAGTCGATGGTCGGTGCCGGCACGATCATCTCCGGTGCGCATGTGCGCACTTCGGTGCTGGCATCGAATGTCGCCGTCGGGTCAGGTGCCTATGTCGAGGGGAGCGTGATCATGCCTGGTGTGCGCATCGGCCGAAATGCCGTTGTCCGACGGGCGATCCTCGACAAGAACGTGGTGATTCCCGATGGTGCGCAGATCGGGGTCGACCTCGACCGGGACCGTGGGCTCTACACCGTGAGTGACGGCGGTGTCGTCGTGCTCGGCAAGGGCACGGAGGCTGTCAGGTGAGACTGCCGTTCGCCGCGGCGCTCACTGGCCTGGCGCTGATGCTCAGCCCGGTCGCAGTCTCGGCAGTCCCACAGCAGGCACCTGCTGTGATCGGCGGATCCCCGACCACGATCGATCTTGCGCCGTGGCAGGTTCTCCTCGTGATGCGCGGCAGTATGCAGTGCTCAGGTGCCTTGGTCACTCCTTCGATGATCGTGACCGCTGCCCACTGTCTGTCGGGATATGCGCCCGGTGAGATTCGGGCTTGGGCGGGAATCAGCAAGGTGAGTGAACGCACTGCCGCCCAGGAGATTCCGGTGGCGTCGATCGCCATGCACCCGTCATTCGACCGCCGAACCTTCGCCAATGACGTTGGCGTCGTCACCCTGGCCAGGAATGCTGATCTCACCGGCAGACTGCGAACCATCGCGCTTCCATTCGCTGTCGATGCGTCAGTCTGGCCTTCGAGTGGGACCCCGGCACTGATCACGGGCTGGGGTGTCACCTCAACCACGTCCGCGGCGACATCCGATCAATTGATGCGGGCTGATATTGCCGTGCTCGCTGGGCCGGGCCAGCCATGTGGGGAGTACGGCCCCGATCTCGATCCTGTCCAGGACATCTGTGCCGGGACTCCCGAGGGCTCCATCGACGCCTGCCAGGGTGACAGCGGCGGCCCGCTGGTGGTCAATGCGAGCGTGCCTGTCCTGGCCGGCGTCGTCAGCAGCGGCAATGAGTGCGCAAAGGTGGGGTACCCAGGTCTCTACAGCCGCGTCACGTCCTTCCTGCCCTGGATTCAACAGCAGGGCTCCGTCCCCGCGACCGTCCCGGAGTCGGCAACGGCGCTCGAGGCACAGAACGCCAATGGCAGTGTCGTGGTGACCTGGTCGGTGCCTACGGCGCCGGGTGCGAGCTCGACCGTGTGGAAGGTCATCGCATCTCCCAGTGGGCAGTCCTGCACCACGGTGAGCAGCAGCTGTGAATTCACCGAGTTGCCAGCAGGGCAGGCTGCGACATTCACCGTGCAGGGAAGCAATGCCTTCGGTGATGGCACTGCCACCACATTGGTGTCGCCGGTAGTGCCTGCCTCAGGTTCGAGCGCGAAGGGGAGGGCAGTCGCCTTCCGGACTCTTGCAGCCTGGGCCGGCTGGCCGGCTCACGCAGGCATCAAGGTGTCGACCAGGACCCCACGCATCTGTCGCGCAGTGGCACCGAGTGTGCGCATGCGCACTGCGGGTACCTGTCTTGTCGTGTTGAAGCGCGGTCAGACGCAGCGCACGGTGGCAGTGCTCGTCGACTGAATGATGTCCAGGAATGCTTGCGGTCAATCGCTGAGTTGATGGCGTTCGATGCTGATGAGCCGCGGAGTGCCATCGGGCGCGAAGGCTCGGTGCAGCACCACGAATGATCCCGGTTGCATCTTGGGATCCCATGACGGTCGGGTTGCGTCCTCGCCGAGCACCTCGGCGAGGGTCTCAAGGATCGTCGGCAGCACCGGACGATGCGAGCAGATCACCATCGGCTGTCGCTGGGACACGAGATCGCGTACCCGTTGGGCTGTCTTCTTGGGATTCGTGCCGTGGTTCTCCTCGCTCAGGCA
>Ga0172380_10009313_pt1 | contig 10499 bp, 8 predicted proteins | sample Leawe162metaG_FD_119747 | JGI IMG/M metagenome (GOLD analysis project Ga0172380, IMG submission 119747) | Leachate microbial communities from a municipal landfill in Southern Ontario, Canada - Leachate well 162 metaG | ecosystem: Engineered > Solid waste > Landfill > Unclassified | place...
CGCTTGGTCCGACGACGTCAATGCCCGGCAGAAGGGTGTGGATTGGCACATGAAGATCGCGGATGCCCGGACGAAGCTGACCAGCGTTTATCCTAAAATCAAGGAATGACGGAGCACTAGGGATGGTGTCTTTCGATCAGAATTGGACTGGCTGCGATTATCTGAATCCGGCTTCGCCGAACCCTGAATCATTTTTCGCCGTAACGCTCCCGGAGGCCTCATAATGCCGCTTCGCGCGTTCATTCAACTCATGCTCGCCATGCCGCTGACGTATCTGCACTTGTCCCTGTCTTGTGGAACACACTACCTGAACTGGCGTCCGCTGACATTCTTTTTCGAGCATCGTTGGTCTGTTATCCCACCGATCCATCTGCCGTCGGGTCTGATACTGTGGCTGGCGTTCCTCTTTGATTCCCCCGCTCCGACCATCCAACCCTTTCAGGGCATCGCCACGCTCTTCGCCATGATCGTCGCCCTTCTCGGCTCCATCTACGCCGGCTTCATCGCCGGATGGTTCATCACCGCCTTCCCCTGGCGCGATCGCCCCTGGTCCTGGCAAATCCACCGTCACCCCCGCAATCTCCTGCTCCTCCTCGTCGCATGGCTCTGGCTCCCCATCCCCTGCGTCCTCAACTTCTGGGTCTATCTGTACAATTAGGTCAAAAAGGTGGGTCAAAAAGGGGGTCAAAAAGGGGGTCAAAAAGGTGTCAGGGTCAAAAAGGTGTCAGGAACCTTAATTTGACGGGATAGGGCGGCTCAAGTATCATGAAGGCATGGGACGAGCCAAACGAATCGATGCGGGCGGATATGTCTATCACGTCATCAACCGGGCCAACGGGCGGATGACGATGTTTGAAGATGATGCGGATTACGCGGCTTTCGAGCGGATCGTGTGGCAGGCGCAGCAGCGGACGGGGATGCGGATATTGAATTGGTGTCTGATGCCCAATCACTGGCATCTGGTGGTTTGGCCGAAGGATGACGGGCAGTTGTCGCGGTTCGTGGGCTGGCTGACGTTGACGCACACGCAACGCTGGCACGCGCATCGGCATACCACGGGCGAGGGGCATCTGTATCAGGGGCGGTACAAATCGTTCATCGTGCAGACGGACAGTTATCTGTGGGCGGTTTGCCGATATGTGGAACGCAATGCGTTGCGGGCAAAAATGGTCAAGCGAGCGGAGGATTGGCGATGGGGCAGTTTGTGGCGATGGGTGAATCGACGGAAAGCGAGGGAGGAAGTGCCGGAGTTAAGCGATGGGCCGTTGGAGCGACCGCGGAATTGGGTGGAACGGGTGAATCGGGCGGAAAGCGAGGCGGAGTTGGAGGCGTTGCGTGCGAGCGTGAATCGAGGCCGACCGTATGGGGCGGAAGACTGGGTGAAACGGACGGTGACTAAACTGGACCTTCAAACCACATTGAGACCGCGCGGCAGGCCGAAAATCGCAAAAACTAAAACCAACATTAAAGGTTCCTGACACCTTTTTCGACCCAAATACAGACACACTTTGTATCGACCGCCCGTCGCTTCGGCGATACCGCGGGCTATCGCCATCACCGGCGTTTCCGAGCCGTCAAAGTCGTCTTTCACCTTGAGCCAGACCGAGCAGTTGATGCGTTGCTCTTTGCGAACCCGACCGTCTCGCACGTAAGGCACCATCGCCATGATCCGCGCCCGGCTCCAATCCGCCAGGTCCGTCGCTGAAATCAGAAAGAATCCCTGATCGACGCCCGGCCCCATCGCGTTCAGCAATCCCACCCACGGATACACCGACTGACTCATCATCGGTTCACCGTCCGCCGTTTGACAAAACCGCTCGATTTCCGCCGCCGATGCCGTGTTGTCGCTCCCGGTCGGCATCACGGACAATCGGTGCGATTGATCGCGATAAACCACCGTGACGGTCATGTCCTGCCCCGGCTGCAACGCGCCGACGACCGCGGCCAGTTGCTTCAACACCTCATACAAATCACGCCGAATGTCGGCATCAAGTGCGATCACCGCCGCGAAATGTTTGTCCCGCGTCAGCGTGAACGGGTTGTCCGCATCCGCCGAAACATCGGGCATCGGAGAAAACAACCACGGATGCGAAACACGCGGTTCCCCGGTATTGGACGCAATGAGATCGACGAAGTTCGTGATGTTCAGGCGGGCGAATTCTTGCGAGGTCATCAGGCCGACTTCGCCGGTGGAATAAGCGGCGGCGTGGGTCATCGGAGCGCGGCCCCACCAGCGGCGCGGCACGTTGTCGAAGGCATGGTCGCACACCAGGATGATCCGTTTCGCGGCGGCGGGGTTGATGCGAACATCGCCACGTGCGGCCAGTAAGCGGGCGGCACGCAAGTCTTCCGTGCCGGGCAGATGCGACAAGTCATGCAGGGTTTCCGCATCGGCGCGGTCGAGGCGGAACGCTTCGCCGGGATGGTCGGCGGACCAAGTTTGTAAAAAGAGGATGTAGGCGCGGCAGGCGGCGAGCGCGGCGGAATTACCGCCGCAGTTGGTTCGATTCAACGATGGCAAGACGAGCGCCGCAGCCACCAGAACAATGGCTGTCGAGACGACAATAGATACTACGTTTCGGCGTTTCACGGCTGTTGCCTCCGGTCATGGCGCGGGCGTGCGGGTGATTCGTGTGATTATTGTAAAGCGCACATCGGGCCGGGCAAGAGTGCATCGCGATGAAAAATCCCGACCAGGGCCGGGGGCGCGATGGTCGGGATTGTGTATGTTTCAACTTTCGCGGGGGCTGACGCCCGCCGCTAAACCGGCGGGGGTATGTTCACACGGTGGCGACGACGGGGTGGGGTTTGTGGGGGCGGGCGACGACGCCGGTTTTGTCCCAGAGGATCAGGCCGGGTTCAAAGGGGGTGGCGAGGTCGGGGTGGCCGGGGATGACTCGGACGGCGAAGCCGCGCTGGCCGGAGTTGGGGACGGAGATTTTTCCGGTGAAGCTGTGTTTGCCGTCGCCGAGATCCTGGCCGTGGGTCATGTCGATGGCGTGACCGGCGCTGATGCGGTTGTCGCCGTCGAGGGTTCCGAAGTAAACCTGGACGCGGACCTGATCGGGCTGGATGCCCGCGAGTTGGACGGTGGCGGTGATGTCGAGGGGCTGGCCGACACCGAGCGCCGTGGTGGTATCGGCGTCGATGGCTTCGATGCGCATCTGGTTCCAGTGCTGGCGGATGTCGTTTTTGTATTTGTTGAGTTTCACCGCGCCGGCGAGTTTGTCCCTGGTCAGTTGCATATGGCGTTTGTGTGCGGGCAGGTAGTACTTTTCGGCATATTCCTGCACCATGCGGTTGGTGTTGAAGACGGGGGCGAGGGATCGGAGGCAGTTTTTCATCCAGCGGACCCATTCGCGGGGCAGGCCGTCGTCGCGGTCGTAGAACATGGGGACGACCTGCTTTTCGAGCAGATCGTAGAGTGCCTGGCTTTCGACCTGATCCTGGTAGTCGTAGTTGGCATAGACTTCGCCGGAGCCGATGGCCCAGCCCAGGTCGCGCGTGTAGGCCTCGTCCCACCAGCCGTCGAGGATGGAGAGATTGAGGACACCGTTGAGCGCGGCTTTCATGCCGGAGGTGCCGGACGCTTCCATGCCGCGGCGGGGTGTGTTGAGCCAGACATCGACGCCCTGGACGAGATAGCGTGCGACGTGGATGTCGTAATTTTCGACGAAGACGATGCGGCGGACGGTGCCGTTTTCACGTGCGAAGTGGACGATTTGGCGGATGAGTTCCTTGCCCTGGGTATCGGCGGGGTGTGCCTTGCCGGCGATGACGAGTTGGACGGGGCGGTCCTTGTTGCCGAGTATTTTCATCAGACGGGCGGGATCGCGGAAGAGCATGTTGGCGCGTTTGTAGGTGGCGAAGCGTCGGGCGAAGCCGATGGTGAGGGTGTTGTGATCGAGGACATCGCGAGCGGCTTCGATTTCGGTGGAGCTGGCGCCGCGTTTTTCGAGTTGGGCTTTGGTTCGGCGGCGGACCCAGGTGACGAGCAGTTGGCGCCGGTCCTGTCGGACGCGCCACAGTTCCTCGTCGGGGATTTTGTCCACGTCTTCCCAAACGCTCTGATCTTCGCTGTTGGTTTGCCAGCGATAGGAGAGGTAGCGGTCGAAGACGCGGGTGATGTCGGGGGACATCCAGGAGCGTGCGTGGGTGCCGTTGGTGACGTGGCCGATGGGGACTTCCTTGGGGGGCAGTTCGGGCCAGATGTTGCACCACATATCGCGGCTGACGATGCCGTGGAGTTTGGACACGCCGTTGGCCGCGTCACTGGTGCGCAGGGCGAGGACGGCCATGCTGAACGATTCATTGCGGTTGAAGACGTTTTCGCGTCCGAGGGCGAGGAGACCTTCGAGATCGAGGCGCAGGCCCGGGAGGAAGTCTTTGAAGTAGCGTTGGATCATGTCGCCTGGGAAGCGGTCGATGCCGGCGGGGACGGGGGTGTGGGTGGTGAAGACGTTGCCGGATGCGCCGGCCCAGCGGGCTTCATCGAAGGAGACGTTGAACTGTTCGATGAGGACGCGGATGCGTTCGAGGGCGAGGAAGGCGGCGTGTCCTTCGTTCATATGATAGACGCTGGGGGTGATGTTCATGGCGCGGAGGGCGCGGGTTCCGCCGATGCCCAGGACGATTTCCTGGCGGATGCGCATTTCCATATCCCCGCCGTAGAGCTGGCTGGTGATGGAACGGTCGCCGGGGTCGTTGTTGGGCTGGTTGGTGTCGAGGAGAAAGAGGCGGATGCGACCGATCGTGACCTGCCAGACGGCGATGTTGAGTTTGCGTCCGGGCAGATCGACGGTGACGGTGAGTTGCGAACCATCGGCGGCGGTGACGGGCTTGATGGGGAGATTGGCGAAGTCGAGTTCGGGGTAGAACTCCTGCTGCCAGCCGTCGGCGTTGAGGTATTGCTGGAAGTAACCGTTGCGGTAGAGCAGGCCGACACCGACCAGGGGCAGGCCCAGTTCGCTGGCGGATTTGAGGTGATCGCCGGCGAGGATGCCCAGGCCGCCGGAATAGACCTGGAGGCATTCGGTCAGGCCGAACTCAGCGGAGAAATAGGCGATGCAGCAATCGCTGTCCGCCGGGCACTTGCGTTGATACCAGGTGTTGGCGGACAGGTGAAGCTGGAGGCGTTCGTAAACGCGTTGAAGGTGCGCGATGAAGGCGTCGTCGCGCGCCAGTTCATCAAGGCGTTGCTGTTCGACGGAGCCGAGCATTTTGATGGGGTTGTGATGCGAAGCGGACCAGAGATCGCGGTCCACGCGGACGAACAGGTCGATGGCTTCGGGGTTCCAGCTCCACCAGATGTTGTGCGCGATTTCCAAAAGCGGCTTGAGTGCGTCGGGCAGAGAGGGAACGACTTTGAACGCATGAATGCGTGCCTGCTGGGAACTAAGCATGTTCGGTCATCCTGGATCAAAAAGAGCGGGTCTCTCGCGGCGGGAATGCCGCACGTCTGCATGTTCATCGACCACCAAGGCGGGGAACCTTTGGCATGGCGCAATAATTCTACGCAAATACCATACCAACCGCCGCCGCCGGCAGGGGCAGCGAGTAGCGGGTTATCCAAAACTCACGTGATCCCATAAAAAACCGGCGACAGGGATGTCGCCGGTGGGAGGGCCATTTACATCCATGCCGGTTATTCTTCCGACTTCTTGGTCTTCTTCTTCGTGGCGGCTTCCGGGGCCGCTTCCGGGGGGACATCGACTTCGGTGATCTTCGCTTTTTCGATCAGCTTGTCGATGGTCTTCTGTTCACGAATCTGAATGAACAGGTTGTCCAGCCGGCCGGAACGCGCCATTTCCTGACGCATTTTTTCGGGGCGCTGGCCCTGTTGAGCCGCCATCTGCGCGATGCGGCCGTTGATCTCGCCCTCGCCGACTTCCACTTCGTACTTCTCAGCCACCTTGTCAAAAATAAAGAACTGCTTCAGTTCCTTGCGGGCTTCTTCCTCGCTGCTGGCGCGCAATTCCGCCAGGTTCTGTTCGATGTCCTGCTGGCTGGCGCCGCGATACATCAGGTCCATCGCGCGGCGCTGCATCACGCGCCCCGCCTGCCGGCTGGACAGGCCCTGCGGCAACTCGAAACTCACTTTGCCCAGCAGGATATCCGCCACCTGTTGACGCATCTGCGACCGCTGTTCGACTTCCGCGCGCTGTTGCAAACCGCTCTTGATCTGTTCACGCAGTTTGTCTTCGCTTTCCATGCCGAAGCTCTTGAGCAGTTCATCCATCGGCACCGGCTGAAGGCGCTCGATCTTGTTGATCTGAATGTCGATGGTCAGCGCCGCGTCGCGCAGCTTTTCGTTTTCATGCTGCTGGGGGCCGGTCGCTTCGAGGGTGACGGTTTCACCGATCTTCTTGCCTTCGAGTTTGTGGCCGAGGTCTTCGATCAGAATGCCCGCCACCACGCCCTTGAACTTGCGGCTCTCACCGGCGACGAACACCGTCGCGACCGGCTGATCGTCCACGACTTCGCCTTCCTGGTTTTTCACCTTCACCGCGGCGGTCAGGTAATCGCCCAGTTCCGCGGCATCCTCCACCGCCTTGAACGTGCCGTACATCTCCTGATACCGCGACACCTCCGCATCGACCTGCGCATCGGTGACGCTGCTCTTCACCTTGTTGATCTCCAGCCCTTCCAGTTCGGGCAACTCAAACTCGGGCGCGACCTCGACCTCGACCTCGAAAGTCAGCGGGCCGGCGGTCGGCAGTTCGATCTTGTCAGCGTCCTTGATGTCCGGCTCGCCGAGTACGCGCAGTTTCTTTTCCTCGATCACTTCCTGATAAGCGCCGCCCAGGAGCTGCGCCTTGGCTTCGCTGCGCACGTCCTTGCCGAAGCGTTTTTCGATCAGGCGCATCGGCGCGCGACCGCGACGGAAACCGGGCAGCACCGCTTCGGCCTGAAGGTCTTTCATGTTGGAGCCGAGCTTTTCCGCGATGCGTTCGGGGGCGATCTGGATGGTGATCTTCTTCCTCGCCGGCCCGGAATCGGCGATGGTCACATTGGATGCGAGTTTCGGGGTTTCGGGGGCGGGGGAATCGCTGATTGCTGATTGCCGATTGCTGTTGGCTGTTGGCTCATCGCTTCCGGTGTTTTCGAGTTTGGTTTCGTCGGTCATGGTGCGATCCTTCCGGGGTTTGGGGTTTGGGGGGCAAATGATAAGGCCACGTGCGAATGGCGTCGGGGAAGGCATTGCGCGTGGCCTTGGTGAAACTTTGTTGGGGTCGCCGACCGACGCCTGATGCCGCTTGCAGCGACACCGATACCTCAGCGACCATTATGTGCGAACGCTTGGATATTACCACAGCCACGCCGCCAAGCCAAGCCGGTCCGTTTTTTGCACCTGCAATCATCGGAAAAATCAAAGACATAATCCCGAAATCGGTGTTTTTTCTTGGTTTCGGCGGCGGCGGACGATAAAATAACCAGCACAAGTCAGATGTCGATTGCGATCAGACAATCCCAGCCACCGCTTGTTTATTCCGCGACGCCCGTTGTAAAGCATCGAGGAATATAAGGTATTTCCAATCTTGTGAGTACGACAGGCGACAACCTGTTTCGGCATCCGATCATGACAAAAACCCTCCCCTCCAAGCCGCGAAAGGAAGCGTGAACCGAGGATTCCGGCGTCCCCAACGCCAATCCTTCCATATCACCCCACCCCACAGAAAGGCAGCATATGATCTCCGAAGTCCTGCAAGACTTGGTGGACCATCACTTGACGACTGTACGCGAACTGGCCGAGATCACCGGACGCGGCGAATCAACGGTGTACCGTTGGCTTAGCCGCGAATCGCAGCCCAACTTTGAAGACATGCGAACCCTCGCGCGAAAGTTGAGCAACGACAACGCCCGACGCCGATTGATTGATTTGTTCACCAGCGGCCTGCCCGTCGTCGTCGAGTGGATGAACAACGCCGACCCGCCCCACCCGGCCAACTCCGAAGAATCGGTCGAAGTGGCGATGGATCAATCGCTCGCCGCGCTCGACAACCTCAGTGCGGTCCTCGTCCAGCAACGCAAGATGATCCAGCAGGGTGTCACCCGGGAAACCGCCGGCACCACCCTCCCGCTCATCAACGACACCATCCGTCACCTGACCGCCAGCCGAAACATCCTCATGGAGCAATTGCCCTCGGCCCTCAAAGCCCGGCCTCACAATATGACCCGGACGTAACACCGACCGACCGCCGTTTCTCAGGAAGATCGCAGTCCCGGCCCTTCCTGAGACACGCCGAACGAGGAAGTAGTGAGTAGCGAGTAGCGAGTAGTGAAGATTCGTTACTCACTACTCGTTACTCGCTACTCACTACTTTTACTAACATACCGCCATGATCCAATTCATCCTCCGAGGCCTGTTCCTCCTGATGGCCGCCGTCGTCGCGGCGCTCTATGCCGTCACCACTTTCGGCAAGCCGGGCGACGAACTGAAAATCCTCGCCACCATGGCCGTCCCCCTGTTCGTCGCCGGAACGCTGATCCTCATCGACGTGTTGACACCCCGTAAAAAACTCTCCGCCGTCAGCGGCGTATTCCTCGGCCTCATCGTCGGGATGCTCGCCGCCTACGCCATGAGTTTCCTCGTCACCTACGTCGGCATCCTCTTCCCCGCCGTCCCCTCCGAACTGCTCCAGGGCATCCAGGTCTTCCTCGGCGTCATCTGCGTCTTCGGGGCCGTCTCCCTCATCCTCCAGACCAAAGACGACTTCCGCTTCATCATCCCCTACGTCGAATTCACCAAGCAAATCCGCGGCCCACGCCCCATGATCCTCGACACCAGCGCCGTCATCGACGGACGAATCCTCGACATCGCCCAAACCCAAATCCTCACCGGCCTGCTCATCGTCCCCCGTTTCGTCCTCAACGAACTTCAGACCATCTCCGACTCCGCCGACAAACTCAAACGCGCCCGCGGTCGCCGGGGCCTGGACATCCTCACCAAACTTCAGAACCATCCCCTCATCGACGTCTCCATCGAAGACGCACAGGTCGATGGCGCCACCGTCGATCAAATGCTCATCACCCTTTCCGATGATCTGCACGCCCGCCTGCTCACCACCGATTTCAACCTCGCCAAGATCGCCGAGGTGCGAGGCGTGGATGTCATCAACATCAACAAACTCGCCGAGGCGCTCCGCCCCGTCCTCCTGCCCGGCGAGGAATTGAACGTCCAACTCATCAAGCCCGGCGAATCCCCCACCCAGGGCGTCGGCTATCTCGAAGACGGCACCATGATCGTCGTCGAACACGGACGACCGCACCTCGGCTCGGTCGTCCCCATCACCGTCACCAGCGTCTTGCAAACCTCCGCCGGGCGAATGATCTTCGGACGACTCAAAAACTGAACGCCCCCGAAGCCCCGGTATGGCCCGTCTTCGGGCCTTACCGGGGATCATCGCCGGGTTATTCAAAAGTTCCAATCCCACGTCTCGATATGAGTCGAGCTTGCCTCAACGCCTTGCCCGTCGCCTTGCCGGTTTCACAAACGCATTAACGCCCCTTGCTCCCCCGACGCGACGGTCGTACCCTGTCATCAAGCACACACCGGAGTCATGCCATGAAACGCTGGATTCTCCTCATCGCCGCCTGCTGCATAGCCGCTTGCGGCTTAGCGATCCCCCTCTTCGCCGAAGACGCCGCCACTCCCCCCGATTCAACTTCCGGGGGCAAGCCGGGGCAGAGCGAGTCTTCCATTCCGGGGGCGAGCGCCGCCCCGGGTTCCGCAACAACTCCCGCCCCCGCCGATCCTTCCGGAGGCACCGCTGATACTTCCGGGGGCGGGGGCCAGCCCACTGCCGAGCAGGTACTCAACGAACTGTTGCGCAAGCGTGCCGAGAATCCGCTGATCGAACCGGCCCGCCCCGCCGAGGACACCGATGCGCGTCAGTCCAACGCCAACGCCGCCTCGCTCGGCACCGCCCCCAATCTCGCGCCGGGCAAACTCAAACGCGAGGGTTCCTTCATTCTCGCCCGGCGCGGTCGCATGGTCCGCGCCCCCGGCGGCGCCACGCCCTGGATGTTCACCTTTGACGCCGACGCCGACGGCCTCCAGGATCCCCCCATGTTTCTCATGCCCTGCCAACTCCTCGAAGACATGGAGCAGGTCGTCGAAGACCACGCCGACCGCACCAGCTTCCTCATCTCCGGCCAGGTCTTCGTCTATCACGGGGCCAACTATCTCATGCCCACCCTTATGAAAATCGCCCCCGACCGCGGCAACCTCCAACCCTGATCCCCCGCCCCCGGAACCACCCCCGAAAATTGGAACCCGGAACCCGCCCCCGAAAGTTTCATCGCACGCCCTGACTGGCTGGTTCCTCCGGCATTGCTTCCTTTTGCCTCCGGTGATTGCTATTCATTCAGCAAATCATCGCGAAAATGTTGTAGGAACTCAGATAGAAATGTCCCCATCGGACTCAGGTAGAAGTGTCCCCATATGGAGACACTTCGAATGAATCTCAAGGAACGGGACCGGCTGGGGATGCTCAGCC
>Ga0172380_10009314_pt1 | contig 10498 bp, 11 predicted proteins | sample Leawe162metaG_FD_119747 | JGI IMG/M metagenome (GOLD analysis project Ga0172380, IMG submission 119747) | Leachate microbial communities from a municipal landfill in Southern Ontario, Canada - Leachate well 162 metaG | ecosystem: Engineered > Solid waste > Landfill > Unclassified | place...
GCAGCCTTGAGTTTATGGAAGATTGAGGCAAGTTTGTTGTTTCTATCCGATTCTGAACGCTGGTTGCTTGAACTGATTGAAGCTAATGCTGGCAAACAGGTCTTCCCTGAGCCATTTTTTAGCCAAAAGCTAGCGGAGCGATGGGCAACTATCTGTCGCCTTTCAACCGGTGCAGGTCTAAAAGCATTTCAATATTACAAGAATTCAATTCTTTGCGATTCTGGAAGTTTATCCAAATATGAAATGTTTGTATTTGCCTTCAAATCTTTTCTCAAGCTAAACGCGGTTGGTCGAGGTTCCAGAACAAAACCTGGAGAAAGTGATCGTTAATGCCAAAACCGGGCATGCCTTCAATAATTATAGTTGCTTCTTCAGCTCCTCCATTGGGTGGTGGTGGAATATCCACCGCCCATTACAATCTGTTTACTATCCTCAAAAGACGTGGGCTACCGGTGTCACTTGCAACATTTTGTGACAGGCCTGTAGCTGCTAAAGAGGAAGGAATACACAGATTTGGTGGTTCGCCTTTTTTGATCAATCTTTTACACCTGATTTTATGGCTGTATCTCAAGCTGAAAGGCTCCCGGAAACTTGCCTATCAAGTCGCAGATATTATTGCTGCTTTTCCTGGCGCCTTCAGGTTGAATCGCTTTTTGAGAACAGTCAAACCTGATATTATTTTGCTTCCCGATCACGGGGCGCCGGGCTTATTTATAGCTGTCGGTGAAAACTGCAGATTATTTCTGATGGCTCATCATAATCCGGCACGTTTTGTTGGCAATCCGCTTTTGGGAGATTTTTGTCTTCTTGACGCTGAACTGGCCGTGAGTCTGGAGAAACGCGTGTTGCGCAAATTTTCAGGAGTGATCTGCCCTTCTGAATATATGCGGAATAGTATGGAAACAACATTCGGGATTGATTCTTCAACTACTGTTATTCCTAATGTTGTTGATATTGAAGAAATCCTTTCTACTCCAAAAGCGAATCTCGATGAATATTCAGGGCTTTCCTCGGAATCCACGGTAATTTACATTCCTTCAGCTGGTAGCAGGCTCAAGGGCTCACGGTTTGTTTTTGAAATTATCAGACGTTTAAGCAGTACATCTAAAAAAGCTTTAGGATTCTATCTCTCTGGCGAAATAAATGAAGAGCTGGCAGAAGAGTTGCAGCATGTTTCGTCGAATGCCCGTCTGATAATGCCGGGGCGGTTATCCTACCATGATCATCTGGCTCTGGTTAAGATTTGCTCGTTCGGGATTTCTCCTACATTGATAGAAAGTTTTGGTATGGCAATTCTGGAAGCGGGTTGTTGCGGTCTTCCAATGGTGACTTTTAATGTCGGAGGAACAGGGGAGATTATTTCTGATGGAAATAACGGATACCTGGTGCCATATCTGGATGTTGAACAATTAATAGCCAAGGCCGAAATGCTTCTTGATAAACAGTCTTGTTCATTGATGGCTCTTAAAACAAAAGCTTATTTGGATCAAAGATTTAATCAGGATGAAATAGTCGATAAGCTTTTGCGTTTTATCGGAGTAGAATAATCATAGAGAAATAGTTCACAGTGTAGAGGTATTTAACTGAAATGCTTGCAACTCCGATTGTTTTTATTGTGTTCAATAGACCGGATACAACTCGTCGTGTATTTGAAACGATTCGAACTGTCAGGCCAAAGAAACTTTTTCTTCTGGCTGATGGACCTCGTGCAGGTATTGTCGAAGATGAAGAAAGGTGCCGAGCCGTCCTTGAAATTATTGATAATATTGATTGGCCATGTGAAGTGGTGAAGGATTATTCAAAAATCAATCTTGGGTGTCGTCAACGTGTGATTAGCGGTTTAAATATGGTTTTTTCTTGTGTACCTGAAGCGATTATTCTTGAAGATGACTGCTTGCCGCACCCCAGTTTTTTTGGTTATTGTGAAGAGCTGATTGAAAAATATCGTGATGTTGAACAGATTAAGATGATTTCTGGCAATAACTACCTGTTTGATAGTATCTCTATACCGGCAAGCTATTATTTTTCAAGTTTTACACATATCTGGGGATGGGCTACATGGGCAAGAACCTGGAACGAATATGATTCCGGTATGTCTGACTGGCCGAAGTTGCTGGCTGCTAATTGGCTTTCGGAAGTTTTTCCAGACCCCAGCCTGCGTAATTACTGGGAAAGAATTTTTGAATTCACTTACAGTGAGTTTATAAGTACCTGGGCTTTTCAACTTAACTATTCCTGTCTTGTCAACAAAGGTCTGGCAGTTGTTCCTTGCGTCAATCTGGTAACCAACATCGGTTTTGGAAATGATGCCACGATTACAAAGGCTCCTCATATCCTTGCTGAAGTGCCAAATAATGAAATTACTTTTCCACTCATTCATCCTGAAGTTGAGGAAAGAAATTATCAGGCCGATCTGAATGTAGCAAAAAATATATATTTCAGCCCGATTCTTCCGGTTGGTATTGCAGTTTATATTGAAAAATTCAAGAGGAAGTTAAATAAATGGGGACTACTTCTTTACCAGCAGTTGTAATTATTCACCATAGTGCCGAACTGGAATGGTTTGAAATAGTTTCCCTGTTGCAAGTTACAAAGATTCTGGGAAAGCACCAGATTATTGCAGTGCTGCCACGAGGAATGAATCCAAGTTTTATCGAATTTCTTCCAGGACATACGAAGCGCTGTGAGCTCGATCCAAAATGGTTTGTTAACAGGGAAGCGTACAATAGTCTTCTCTTGAACGCTGATTTTTATGCCAAATTTTCAGAGTTTAAGCGAATTCTTATCTATCAGCTTGATGCATTTGTATTTGCTGATCGGCTAACAGAATTTTCATCTCTTGAATATGATTACATAGGAGCTCCATGGCTTTCCGGGGAACTCATCCAACGTTATAATTTCCCCTTCTCTGTACAGATTGGCAAGATGCTTTGCAATTCAAATCCTCAGAAAACCTGTTATGTCGGCAACGGTGGGTTTTCGCTGCGCAATCCTGTTGCGTGTCAGCAATTGCTCTCAAAATCTAATTATTTCGAGCGTAAACTATCATTGCTGAATGAGGATGGTTTTTTTGCTTTTCATGGTGAAGGTGCCAATAATAATTTCAAAATTGCTCCGTTGGGGGTTGCGGTAGACTTTGCGTGGGAAAATGATATTGGTAGATGTTCCGAACTAAATAATAGACATTTGCCGTTTGGTTGTCATGCTTGGCAGAAAAGTGAAAAACGATTTGTCGAGAAATTTTTGGCTTCGTTTCTTGAGGAATATGTGTCGGTTTGCCCCGAGATCAGAGCTTTTATCGACAATCAATGAAATTTTGCAATGCGATGCTAGTTGTAGAAACGAAGGGACCAATAGTTGCTGGACACATTGTACCGGTTGGCAAAGTGCTTCGTACCGACATATTTTTTCATGGATTAGCATTATGCAAAAGCTGATAAATAATGAAACCGCGCCTGATTAAACTACTGGATAGCATCGTTGGCAGGTTCTTTTGCTATTTGATTCCACGGCCTTTGCCTGTAGGCAACAACAAAATCAGCAAAATTCTGCTGATCCGCCCGGGAGGCATTGGCGATGCGGTGTTGCTTGCTTCCGTTATTCATAGCATCAAAACATCAACTCCGGATATTCATGTAACGATTCTGGCTGAGTGTCGCAATTCAGGAACATTTTCAATGATTCCGGGAGCCCACGATGTTTTGCGCTATGATCGACCCGGTGAGTTTATGCAGGCTTTGCTTCGCAGGTATGACGCGGTAATAGACACAGAACAGTGGTATCGATTGTCTGCAGTAGTCGCACGTTTAGTTAGAGCGCCGATCAAGATAGGATTTGATACCAACGAACGACAGAGGATGTTTACTCACAGCATAAGTTATGACCTTGGCGCTTATGAAACCTATAATTTTTTCGCTCTTCTGAAACCGCTAATTGCAAATTATCGACGGGATACTGAAGTCATTACCTTGACGTTGCCTCCTGAATCTGTATCCATAGCAGGCCAACTCCTGCAATCGCTGTCTTCAGATACATTTATCGTTTTTTTTTCCGGCGCTTCTGTTTATGAAAAACGCTGGGGTGCTGAGCGTTTCAGTTTGGTGTCAAAGAGACTCTCTGAATGTGGTTACAAAATTGTTGTGGTTGGTGGTCGTGAGGATCGGGAAGATGGGGATAAGATTGCTGGGGCAGATGGGCTGAATCTTGCCGGTATTACAACTCTGGCCGAGACTGCTGCGGTGATAGCTCGTTCCAGCCTGGTGATTAGCGGAGACTCCGGGGTGTTGCATCTGGCTGTGGGGTTGAATATTCCTACAGTGTCACTTTTTGGTCCAGGCAATGTTTCCAAGTGGGCTCCAAGGGGCGAGAAGCACGTAATATTGAATCACAATCTTTCCTGCTCTCCCTGTACCAGATTTGGCTCTCTGCCGCCATGCCCCAATGGTATTGTCTGTATGTCCGAAATAACACCGGATGAAGTGACAGAGGCTTCCATTCTTCAGTTGAGCAAGAATACAAACCACCTTCTTGACAATCAGGCATAAATCTTTGCTGATTCGAACTTGATACTACGATAGATACTTATCAGAAAAGCTTCTTCTTCCAAGTGTCAGGCGTCTTGTCGGTTATGATCTCTAAGTCAATATGGTATTTGAATTGCTTTACCCCCTTTTCTCGTATCCACTCAACCATTTCTCTTATTCCCTGATCCAATGTATAATTAGTTACGTAATTTAATAACCTTCTTGCCTTATCTGCTGAACAGTTTGCCAGATGGACTTCCTGTGGTCGACAAGTTGCATAGATTGGCTTTAAATCAAAGCCAATAATATCAGCAATTTTCACAGCAAGATCTTTGATGCTGACAAATTCTTCATCTGGTCCTATATTGATTACCTCTCCAACAACGTTTTCAGCGCATACTAATTTTTCGAGCACTTGAATATCGTCCTGTACAAAACTAAAGCACCGTTTCTGTCCGCCATCACCATAAATTATTGGCTGACGTCCTTGTAACATCAGGTTTATCATAATCGAAGCTACATTACGATATGGATCGTCATACTTCTGGCGTGGCCCAATAATGTTGTGGGGAACAGCAATAACATACTCCATTCCATGTATTTCACAAAGGTTTCTAAGGAAAAGTTCCGATGAATACTTGGCTATTCCGTATGGATCTTGAGGAGTTGGAACCATGTCTTCGGTAAAAGGGATACTATTAGTTCCATAGCGAGCCATAGAGGAACAAAGTATAAACCTCTTTACTTTGTTTACGATGGCAGCTGTAATTACTGAAACTGTTGCGTCTACTATGTTCTTTGTAACAACAAAAGGGCTGAAAACTGAAAGGCCTTCATAGGCGGTAGCAGCACAATGATAGACCACGTCAACATCTTTTAATATTTTAACCATTGAGTTGTGATATGTGCAGTCATACTGGTAAAATTCAACTTTTTGCGGGACATTATCCAAATAACCTCCCAATAAATTATCGCAACCAACGACCTCATGTCCCTGTGAAATGAAGGTGTCGGCTAAATGACTTCCGAGAAACCCCGCTACTCCGCTTATAAATATTCTCATATACTCTTCCCGATTAACTTATCAATTTTCGAGTGAAGTTCCAAATGTCCCGTCATCCGTGTTTTTCCCATATCTGTCCATAATCCAGCGAGAAATACTCCGTTTGCTTCCTGGAGACATCGGAAGGGCGTCTTCATGGAACCACTCTGCCTCGACAACTTCTGTGCCATCAGGTTTGACTTCTCCCCCGGCATACTCTGCAATAAAGCCGACCATCTGCTGGCTGGGGAAGGGCCAGGACTGGCTTCCGACATACCGGATATTTGTCACCTCTATGCCGGCCTCCTCACGAACCTCCCGTTGAACGCACTCTTCAAGTGATTCGCCAAAATCTACAAAACCGGCCACCAGACTGAAACGCCCAGGATTCCAAGCGGCGTTACGAATCAGGAGGAGTTCAGGCCCGCGTCTTACAAGTACAATAATGCAAGGGTGAATATGAGGGAAATGTTCATCACCACAAGAGTGGCAGCGTTTGCCCCAGCTGTCAGGGATTCTGGCTAACTCACCACCGCAGTGTGAGCAGAAATGACTGCGCCGTTCCCAATGGAGAATCTGGGCGGCACGCCCGGCTATGCTTGCAAGGGTGTTATCCAGACGTGTGTCAGTCCCCTGGAAGGAAAGGGCTTCATAATCGGTGGGTAGTGTGGTGTCCATGGCAATCCTGACTGCACGCAAAGGTTTGTCCTGCCAAAGGCCAATTCTGATCGGTTCTGTTTTCGCCCCCAGACCATTAGGCAGTAAGCCATCCGGAAGTTGCGCCTCCGGAGAAGTAATCGGCACTAAAAGTGAGTTGCCCTGCAAAATAATCCAGAATCCTGGAGTATGGTCAGGTTCCTCTTCCGGCATAAGGGGGGTAAACAAGTTGGCGAGCAGGGTAGAATTGAACGGCAAAGAATTTGACATTTGACTCATTTTTCATTCTCTTACGCATAAAAGACAGCGTATCATCAATATTCAATTATAACGCTTTAGTGGCTGTTACAATTCTGTCACTATCCATCACAATCGCCGCAGGTATAAACAGATCAATCTCATTTCGTGCAGTACCGGTAAGAAGAGTGGTAAATTTCTGAAACAGTAGAAGCTCACGGCTGAATAACTCTTCAAATTCAAATTGCAGATCAGCAAGATCACGCGGATCCTCTTCAGTAAAGTTCAAGGTACACCACTCGTCAAAAAACTCCTCGCCGGAAACATCAATCAGTGGAATGCCATTCAAGCGACAGGTCATAGGTCGATGCTCATAAACCAGGCAATTCCCGTTCTCTGAGAGCAACACACATGGTGTTTCATCCTCTTCCGGCATAAGGAGATCCCAATCTGCTTCAGGAATACCGTTCAACAGCCACGGTTCAGCAAACGCAGGATTAAGAAGAGAAAGTTGATTAAGGCGCATGTATGCTGTCGTTACTATTTTCAACTTTACCGCATCTGCCAGTTTGTCAAAGCCACGTTTTAGGTAGAATGCATCAAGCAAAGTGATATCAAACAGGCCACGGCAGCAACCGGAACAGCCATCGCGGCATGCAATCAAATCCGGGTGGTTCTCAATGCAACGCAAAAACCAGGTATCCACCTCGCCTAACAGTTCACCATACTGTTCCAGCAGCCTGTTCATGGTATTACATATAGACCATGACGGTAATTGAAATTGCGCCGTCGACAGTCTTGAAAGGTATGGTCACCCCTTTGCACTGTACATTGATGCTTGACGCTTCTGCAGAAGCATCCGGAGGTTCCGAAATTGTCCGCAAGCGACCTGAAACAACCAGTGGCAGACCAAGTGCAACACTTCCGTACTGCTCGTGATATTTGGTTTTAAAAACCCCGGCAATATTGTTGGCCAACTCCCCCATAGCGTCACGGATACATTCTTCATCAGCCTCATCAACCATCAGCAGTTCTTTAGCAACGTGCTGAGCACTGGCCTTGTCAGTTGCAATGATTATGTATCCGACCCGGTCACCTGCAATTCCGACTATACCGGTCACATCCGAGTCAACCGGATCAACCTTTTTTTCAACTTTTCCAGCCAACAGGTCGATATTCATATAACTTTTGAATACATCCTGGGTGGCCGACATAATAGTAAACATGATCTCTTCAAATGAAATAGCTGACAAAACAGTATCCTCCATAATTGTTGATTTGTTTCAATTGTGAGGGAGCAATTTGGAGCCTATGACATTATATTCTCCAAAAAGCCCCTCCTGTTTTTTAGGAACTTATTTCTTTTTTTCCGCTTTTTTAATTTGTTTATCAGCTTTCTTTTCCTTCGGTGTTTTGGCAGGAGCCTTTTTTTCCGCTTTCTTGCTGTCTTCGCCTTTGCTCATGATAATCTCCTTGTCTCAACAGGATATGATGCGAACTCAACCGATTATCGATATAGCACATTTTATAGACAGGGGGAGAAGAAATTTAAATATGGGAATACCAAAAAAATGTAAAATCAACTGGGAGGATGGCTCTGTTACAAGAAACGGTATCTGATTTGATGGTTAGTATTTCAGAAACGATATCAACAGGAACGGTTTGAGTGAAAGATATAACCGAAAGAAATGAACTTGACTCCTTTACGTGTAAACAGTATTGTCTGGAGGCAATTATAATCAAAACATTTCAGGAGGAATTATGCCAGATACAACTCAATCGCTGGAGACCCTTACACTCCACGCCGGGCAGACTCCCGACCCGACCACGCTGTCTCGAGCTGTACCGCTCTATCAAACTGCATCTTATGTCTTCAAAAGTTCCGAGCATGCCGCCAATCTTTTTGGTCTTAAGGAATTCGGCAACATCTATACCAGACTTATGAACCCGACAACCGATGTCCTTGAGAAGCGCCTTGCCGCACTGGACGGGGGAGTTGCAGCACTGGCTGTAGCCTCTGGTCAGGCGGCGATTACCTATGCGGTGTTAAATATCGCCAAAGCTGGTGACAACATCGTATCTACCAACTATCTCTACGGTGGCACCTATAATCTGTTCCACTATACCCTTCCCAGGTTTGGTATCACCGTCAAGTTTGTTGATACCTCAGATCCTGAAAATATCCGGAAGGCAATTGATGATAAGACTCGTCTTGTGTACAGCGAGTCGGTCGGTAATCCCAAGAACAACGTTGATGATTTTGAGGCGATTGCTGCGGTAGCACATGCTGCCGGACTCCCTTACATCGTGGATAACACGGTAACTACTCCGTATCTTTTCAGACCGCTGGAGCATGGTGCCGATATTGTTGTCTATTCATTGACCAAGTTTATCGGCGGTCATGGCACAAGCATCGGTGGCGCTGTTGTTGATGGCGGCAAGTTCCCCTGGAATAGCGGCAAATTCCCGGAATTTACCGAGCCTGATCCATCATATCACGGGCTTAAGTACTGGGATGCCTTGGGAGCTATTTCATATATCATCAAGATGAGGGTGACGATACTTCGTGATATGGGAGCCTGCATATCGCCCTTTAACTCGCACCAGATTATTCTGGGGCTCGAAACCCTGCATGTCCGAATGGCGCGTCATGTTGAAAATGCGCGTGCAGTTGCCAAATTCCTTGAAGTCCATCCGTTGGTTGCCTGGGTAAATTATCCCGGGCTTGCGAATCACAAGGATCATGCCATGGCACTCAAGTATCTTCCCAAAGGGGAGGGGGCTATCATCGGTTTTGGCATCAAAGGGGGCATGGAAGCTGGAAAGAAATTTATAGATAACGTCAAACTGCTTTCACATCTGGCAAATATTGGCGATGCCAAGTCTCTGGTAATCCATCCCGCTTCAACGACACATCAGCAGTTGACTGCGGAAGAACAGGTAGCAACAGGTGTTACCGCCGATTTTATACGTCTTTCAGTCGGAATAGAAGGAATTGAAGATATTATTGCCGATGTTAAACAGGCGCTTGAAGCTTCTCAACGCTGAGTCCGGTCTTTTTTTATGAAAATAAAGGGCAGCCCTTGTGGTTGCCCGTTTTTTTGTGTAGTATCCCTCAAAATTGACGAGATAGATTTTTTACACGGGAGTCAATCATGTACCTACTTACTATCCGCACAAGTTTTGCTGCTGCTCATAACCTGACAAATTATCAGGGGGATTGCGAAAATCTGCATGGTCACAACTGGAAGGTTGAGGTTGCGGTTACGGCATGCGAACTTGATAAGGCTGGACTCGGAATTGATTTCAAAATTCTCAAACGTGAAGCTGGCACAATAATTAATGAGCTTGATCATAAATATTTGAATGATAATCCTGTGTTTAGCGGTATTTCGCCCTCGTCGGAGCATATTTCAAAATACCTCTACAAGCGTATCTCTGAGCGCCTGAATAATGACAACATAAAGGTCGATTCAATTACAGTCTGGGAATCTGATAACGCGTCCGCAAAGTATTATGAATGAGCCACTGCATGTAAGTGAGCTGTTTTCTTCCATACAGGGTGAAGGTATGCTGGCGGGGCGCAGGCAGATTTTTGTGCGACTGCCTGGTTGTAATCTTGACTGCAGTTATTGTGATACTGATTACGAAATATCCGATATCTGCCGCGTTGAATCAAGGCCAGGCTCAGGTTCGTATATAAATCTTCCGCAACCGATGCCACTCAAAAGGATATCAGCCATAATTTCCGATTGGAATGTTCTGCGGCCGGGGGCACACCATTCAGTCAGTTTCACGGGCGGAGAACCTTTATTGCATGCCGATTCTCTTCTTGCGTGGTTGCCTGAAATCAGAAAAACCCTGCCGATTCATCTCGAAACAAATGGTACCATGCCAGTTGCTTTGGGACTTGTGAAACAGCACCTGGATTATATCAGTATGGATATGAAACTGCCTTCAACGAGCTGTTGTACCGAACAGTTATGGGAGCTGCACGCTGCGTTTCTGCGTGAGGCTTACGGATGCAATGTCTCAGTAA
>Ga0172380_10009315_pt1 | contig 10498 bp, 13 predicted proteins | sample Leawe162metaG_FD_119747 | JGI IMG/M metagenome (GOLD analysis project Ga0172380, IMG submission 119747) | Leachate microbial communities from a municipal landfill in Southern Ontario, Canada - Leachate well 162 metaG | ecosystem: Engineered > Solid waste > Landfill > Unclassified | place...
ATCGTCCTTGACCTCGCGCAGCAGCATCACCGACTCAGCGTCGTCAGTGAGATTGAAGAAGGCGCGCACGATCCAGCCCGTGTCATCTGGGTTGAGCCGGTTGTTGTCGTCACGATGCAGGTTGTAGATGGCATCGGCGTAGGTGTTCGGCTGCAACTCGATCACGCGGCAGCGACCGATATTGGTATTGAATGCCTTGGCTCGCTCGGTGAGGATCGGGGCGATCTCGATATTCTCGGGAACCCACACGCCATCCTTGTCGGTCTTCGGTGGGGTGTGATTCCAGAATCCGTCGCACTCGATGTCGCCATAGGCACTCGCCAGTGGCGCGAATCGGGTGTCACCGGAAGATTTCCAGTCCACATAGATGAGGTTCTCCCACTCACGTGGATCGGCAGGTTGATCATAGGAATCAACGATCACAAAACCGGTCTCATTGAGGATAGGAAGCTTGAGGTAGGACATGGCACACCCTTTCGCGTCGACTTACCTCAGTTTCCCATGCAACCGTGCCGCATCGGCATACAGACATACAGCCGCGGCAGCTGCCACGTTGAGAGATTCCGCACGTCCATAGAGCGGGATCCGCACTTGCATGTCAGCCAGAGCGCGAGCTTCCTCGCTCACTCCGGCCGCCTCGGCACCGAATACCCAGCAGATCGACTGGGTGTTCGGCACTGAACCTAGCCAGTCATAGACGTCGACCGCAGCATCGCCTGTTGCAACTGCGAAAAGCATGCGAGAAGGATCTATAGCCGCAGGCACCTCATGCAGGGCCACGTCGACCGCAATCGGCAGATGAAACAGGGATCCGGCCGTGGACCGCACGCACTTGCCGTTCGTGGGATCCACCGAGCCTGAGGTCAGCACGACGCCACCAGCGCCTGCAGCGTCCGCGGTGCGGATGATGGTGCCCGCATTGCCGGGATCGCTGACGCCATCGAGCAGCACCGACGGCGCTCCCCCACCCGGAAGGGCAAGGGACAGCGGACTGGCCTGCCACCGGCAGACCGCCACGATTCCCTGGGGAGTGGCCGTCTCGGCGATCGCCTGCATCACGGCCTCGGTCACCCAGGTCACGGGCAGCTGGCCGACCGCTGCCAGCATCGGCTCTGAGACCTCAGCGGTGACGAACACCTCCTGGACGAGCGGTGTCAGGGCAGCCTCTCGAACCGCCTGCGGTCCCTCGACAAGGAAAAGGCCGGCATCTCGCCGGCCCTTCCTTGAATGCAGGCGTCGGACTGCAGCAACCCGTTCCGAACTCCGGGCGCTCAGCGTGGGACGCAAGTCGTGCAACGTTATGCAGTTGCAGCAGGCACGTGCGCCCGAGCGACCTCAACGAGTGTCGCGAACGCTGCTGGGTCATTCACGGCGAGCTCTGCCAGCATGCGGCGATCGACCTCGAGGTTCGCCTCCTTCAGGCCCTGGATGAAGCGGTTGTAGGTCATGCCGTTGGCCCGAGCACCTGCGTTGATGCGCTGGATCCACAGGCGTCGGAAATCGCCCTTGCGCGTACGACGGTCTGCGTACGCGTAGACCATGGAGTGAGTGACCTGCTCCTTGGCCTTGCGGTACAGACGCGAACGCTGCCCGCGGTAACCACTGGCGCGCTCGAGTACTTCGCGGCGCTTCTTATGGGCGTTTACCGCCCGCTTTACACGTGCCATTGCTCTTCTCCTGAACCTTCATGCCGCACTACACGGCGAAATCGTTGGGGCCGGTCGACTAGTGACCGAGCAGCTTCTTGACCTTCTTGGTGTCGCCAGGTGCGAGGACCTTGTCGCCCTCGAGGCGACGGGTGCGCCGCGATGACTTGCTCTCCATCAGGTGACGGCGGCCAGCCTGCTCATGCGTGATCTTGCCGGAACCGGTGACCTTGAAGCGCTTCTTGGAGCCGCTGTGGGTCTTCTGCTTTGGCATGTCGTTCCCTTACTCGTTGTTCGGACTTGCGGGCTTGAGTTGCGAATTGCTAGGCGTCTGCGTGAACGTCTTCGATCGGCGTTTCCGTGGCATCCTCGGCCGAACTTGGCTTCGGCACATCCGCCTTGCGGCGATGCGGCGCGAGCACCATGATCATGTTGCGGCCATCCTGCTTGGGCGTTGCCTCAACGAATCCCAATTCCTGCACATCCTCAGCAAGGCGCCCCAGGAGCCGCAGACCCAACTCCGGTCGGCTCTGCTCACGACCGCGGAACATGATCGTGATCTTGACCTTGTCCCCCGCCTTCAGGAACCGCTCGACGTGACCCTTCTTGGTCTCGTAGTCGTGCTGGTCGATCTTGGGGCGGAGTTTCATCTCCTTGATGATGGTGTGCGTCTGATTGCGACGTGATTCGCGTTCCTTCTGAGCGGCTTCGTACTTGAACTTGCCGAAGTCCATGAGCTTGCACACAGGTGGCTTGGCCATGGGTGCGACCTCGACAAGGTCGAGATCCGCCTCAAGTGCCAGTCGCAGCGCATCCTCGATGCGGACGATGCCAACCTGTTCGCCAGCCGGTCCGACAAGACGGACCTCGGGGACGCGAATTCGGTCGTTGATTCGTGGTTCGACGCTGATGGCGCCTCCTTGCTCGTGCGGTTACCAGTGATCCATTCCAGGGGAAGACCCCCGAAGCGGCGCAAGGAAACGACAGCACGAACGGGCACGACCTGCGTGCCTGTGCGCGTGACCCGTGGCATCTGGTGCGATGCACAGGTGGGAGCCGGGGCCCCTCTTGCGCGATCCGGCCCATAGGGCTGGATCAATCGTGGGAGAGACTACCAGCCACACCGGACGGACCGGAAATCGTGGCCTCTGGCGCCTGGGCCACGCGGCTAGCCCTTGGCCAGGAACCTGAGGCGCTCACCGGTGACCACATGGCGCGCCGGGCCCATGACGTCGATGACGATGGCTGTGGCATCCGACTCGAGGGCTGCCCGTGCCGCATCGGGCCCGGTGACCGGCACCGGCCGGGCCTGGGCATCCCACTGAGCCATGGAGTCGGTCCCGGTGAAGGCCAGCAGCCCGCGCTCTCCGCTGGGGCTGATCATCGAGACCACGGTCATATGGCTGTCCTTGTCGCCGCCGGCCTCGTCGACGGCATCGAGCACCGCCACGACTGCGACCAGCAGGCGCGAGTCCATCAGGAGCTCGAGCACGAGATCACGGGCGAGCCCTTCGGACACCTGCTGGACCCCGGCCAAGATCGCTGAGCGCAGCGCCTGATCTGCCGATCCGTCGTCGCCGGCGAACTGCGGAGTGGCCAGATGCCGGCCGCGGCCCAGTGATTCGTGTGCCATGACTAGAGGCGGCAGGCACGAATGTCGGTGACGAGAATGCCGCGTGCTCCGAGCTCGTAGAGATCGTCCATGATGTGGTGGACCTCGGCTGCCGGCACCATGGCCCGCACGGCAAACCAGTCTGATTCGTGCAGGGGCGACACCGTGGGCGACTCGATGCCTGGGGTGATTGCACAGGCCTGCTCCAACTCGCTCGTGCGGATGTCATAGTCGACCAGCACGAAGGTGCGCGCAACGATGACGCTCTGCAGGCGGCGGATCAGCGTGTCGACGCCAGGGGTCATCGGGGCGCCGGTGCGGCGGACGACTGTTGCCTCGGAGACCAGGATCGGCTCCCCGACGATCTCGAGCCCAGCCTTGCGCAAGGTGGTTCCGGTCGCGACGACGTCAGCCACGGCATCGGCGACTCCGAGCGCAACGGCGTTCTCGACCGCACCATCGAGTCGCACCACGGTTGCCTCGATCCCCGTCTGCGCGAGCCAGGAGCGCAGGAGCCCGTCATACGAGGTCGCGATGCGCTTGCCTGCCAGGTCGGTGACCTTCGCGGCGGTTCCGACCGGCGCTGCCAGGCGGAAGGTCGATGGGGCGAATCCCAAGGGGAGGAGCTCTGAGGCCTCGGCGCCGCAGTCCAGCAGCATGTCCCGGCCGGTGATGCCGATGTCGAGTGTGCCTGCGCCCACGTACAGGGCGACATCCTTTGGCCTCAGGAAGAAGAACTCCACGTCGTTCTCGGGATCCTGCACGACCAGATCGCGAACTCCGGCACTGCGGAGATAGCCGGCCTCCTGCAGCATGGCACGAGCTGGGTCAGCGAGCTGGCCCTTGTTCGGAATGGCAACTCTCAGCATGTGACTACAACCGCCGATACACGTCATCGAGCGTGATATCGCTCGCGATCATCATGACCTGCAGGTGATACAGCAACTGCGCGATCTCCTCCGCCGTGCGCTCTGGCCCCTCGTGCTCGGCAGCCATCCACACTTCGGCGGCTTCCTCCACGACCTTCTTGCCGATGGAGTGCACGCCCTTGGCCAGCAGCCTGACGGTTCCTGAGTCCTCATCTCCGTATGACGTCTTGCGCACTAATTCGGCGTACAACTCGTCGAAGGTCTTCACGTGTTCCAGCCTACTGAGTCCGAGCGCCGGCGCTAACCGGCAATGCCTGCGAGGGCCTGCCAGGTGAGCAGGGCCGCCTGGGTGGCCTCGGCCCCCTTGTCCTCGCGGGACCCTGGCAGGCCGGCGCGATCCAGGGCCTGTGCATCCGTGTCGCAGGTGAGCAGGCCGAATCCGACCGGCACCAGGTAGTCGAGGGCAACCTGTGCGAGTCCGTCGGTCGCGGCCGAGCAGACGTAGTCGAAATGCGGAGTGTCCCCGCGAATCACCACTCCGAGCGCGATCACGACATCGAAGTCATCGGCTGCGGCGCAGGCCTTGGTGACGATCGGAAGCTCGAAGGAGCCGGGAACGCGGATCAGGGTCGCCTGTGCCGCAGCCTCGGCACATGCCCGCTGGGCGCCGGCGATCAATCCGTCCATGACCTCGGTGTGCCAGGAGGCAGCAACGATCGCCACTCGCGCACCTGGTGCGCGCACGATGACTGCCGGGGCTCCATGCCCGCTCATGCTGACTCCTTCGGCGTGAGACCGGACTCACCGAGCTCGTGCCCCATGCGCGCCGCCTTGGTGCGCAGGTAGACCTCGTTGTGGCGGTTCGACTGGATCTCCAGCGGCAGGCGCTCCACGATCGAGAGGCCATAGCCTTCGAGTCCTGCGCGCTTGGCCGGATTGTTGGTCAGCAGGCGCATGCTGTGCACTCCGAGGTCGGCAAGGATCTGCGCACCCGTGCCGTAGTCGCGGGCATCGGCAGGAAGGCCGAGCTCCAGATTGGCATCGACAGTGTCGCGACCGTCGTCCTGCAGCTTGTACGCCAAGAGCTTGTGCATGAGCCCGATGCCACGGCCTTCATGCCCGCGCATGTACAGGACCACGCCACGGCCCTCTTCGGCAATCCGGAGAAGGGCAGCCTGCAGCTGCGGGCCACAGTCACAGCGAAGCGAGCCGAAGACATCGCCTGTGAGGCATTCTGAGTGCACGCGCACGACAACGTCCTGCCCGTCGCCGATCTCGCCTGCGACAAGGGCCATGTGCTCGATGCCGTCGATCTCGCTGCGAAAGCCCACAGCAGTGAACTCGCCGAACTCAGTCGGCAGCTTGGTCTCAGCGACCCGGGTGACCTGGCTTTCGTGGCGTCGCCGGAATCGGATGAGATCGGCGATGGAGATCATCGTGAGGCCGTGCGCATCCGCGAAGGCGCGGCACTCAAGGGCGCGCATCATCGAGCCGTCGTCGTTCACCAGCTCGCACAGGGCTCCGGCCGGAGTGAAGCCGGCCAGCCGGGCCAGGTCCACCGAGGCCTCGGTGTGACCAGGGCGGCGCAAGACGCCTCCGATGACCGCACGCAGGGGCATGACATGGCCTGGACGCGTGAGGTCGAAGGGCTCGGTCGCCGTGTCGCCCAGCACCCGAATCGTGTGGGCTCGATCCTTGGCCGAGATTCCGGTGGTCTCGACGTCGCGGGCATCGACGGATACCGCATACGCGGTGCCCTTGCGATCCTCATTCACCGCGGTCATCGGCGGCAGGCCGAGTCGATCGAGCAGCTCACCAGTCATGCCAACGCAGATGTATCCAGAGGTGTGGCGGATCATGAAGCCGGTGAGCTCAGCCGTCGCTGCGCTGGCTGCGAAGATCAGGTCGCCCTCATTCTCGCGATCCTCGTCATCGACCACCACGACTGCCTGTCCGGCGCGCATCGCTGCGATGGCGTCCTCGATCGAATCGAGCATGACGCCGTCAGACGAGGTACTCCCCGCGCGCGCCTTGGACTTCGCCCTTGCTGACACGGTCGGCTTCTTCTGGTTCTTGAAGAGCTCATCTGCCGGAATCATCGTCGCGCCTCCAACAGTCGTTCCACGTATTTCGCGATGACGTCGATCTCGAGATTGACGATGTCGCCGACCTCGCGCTCCCCAAGGGTGGTGTCGCGCAGTGTCGTGGGAATCAGTGAGACCGCGAATGACGAGTCGTCGACACTGACAACAGTCAGGGACACGCCGTCGATGGTGATCGAGCCCTTCTCGGCGATGTAGCGGGACAGGTGCTCGGGAATGGCGATGCGCACGACTGTCCAGTGCTCTGCCGGTGCAATGGCCGCGATGTGCCCGGTGCCATCGACGTGACCCTGCACGAGATGCCCGCCCAGACGTCCGTTCGCCGGCATCGCTCGCTCCAGATTGACATCCGATCCGGGCTTGGCGCTGCCAAGGGAGGTGCGTGCGAGGGTCTCGGCCATCACGTCCGCAGTGAACGTGTCGGAGTCGCGCTCGGCAACGGTCAGGCAGACTCCATTGACTGCGATCGAATCACCGAGCTGGGCATCGCTCAGTGCAATGGCAGCACGGATGACCAGGCGGGCCGAATCCCCCAGGGGGGTCACGGACACGATCTGGCCGCGCTCTTCGACGATGCCGGTGAACACTCGAAAGTCCTATCGCTCTTGATCAGCTCGCGAAGGCTACGCGCCCTCGCACCATCACATCATTCCCGATGCGCGTCACCGCCGTCACATCGACCGCAATCGGCACGCCAAGTTCCGGGATCGAGACCGGGCCGCCGCCGAGCAGGGTCGGCGCCAGGAACCACACCACCTCATCGACGAGCGCGGCCTCGAGGAACGCGGCAGCCAGCCTCGGGCCACCCTCGATCAGCACCTGCTGCACCCCCGCATCACTCAGCAGGCCCAGGGCGGTCAACGGGCGCCGGTCGCGGATGACGAGGGTCTGGGCCGCATCGTCGAACACCCGAAGCCCGGTCGGCAGATCGCGCTCGCCCATGACGACGCGCAAGGGCTGGCGTTCCACGCCGATCTCACGAACCGTCAGCGCGGGATCGTCGACCAGGGCCGTGCTCGTGCCCACCAGCACGGCATCGGACTCAGCTCGCAGCGCATGCGTAAGGCGCCGCGCCGCAGGGCCTGTGATGGCCGTCGGTCCGCCTCCGGAGTCGGCGACGCGTCCGTCAAGGGTCTGGGCGAGCTTGAGCACGACATAGGGCCGACCGGTCACCTGCACATGGGTCCAGGCAGTGTTGATCGGCAGGGCCTGGTCAGCGCCAACGCCGGCGATGACCTCGATCCCTGCCTCGCGCAGCACAGTTGCACCACCGGACGCCGTCTTGGTCGGATCGCCTTGCGCATACACCACCCTGGCAATGCCGGCAGCCAGCAGCGCCTCGGTACATGGACCGGTTCGACCGGTGTGCCGACACGGCTCAAGGGTCACGACAGCGGTCGCGCCCTTGGCTCGGTCACCTGCCTGGTCCAGGGCCACGACTTCGGCATGCGCGGTGCCCGCACCCTGATGCGATCCCTGGCCGACCACGGCGCCCGAACTGTCGACGATCACGCAGCCGACACGGGGATTCTCCGAGCGCGGGCCCAGATAGGCCAGCTCGATGGCCTGACGCATCTCATCGACCCAGGGATCGCTCATGAGTGGCCGCAGGCTCCGTGGGCGATCTCGCGCAGGTGATTGACCATCGCAGCGGGATCATCGACCCGGTACACGGCCGAGCCCGCCACGAAGACATTGGCTCCGGCCTCAGCGCAGCGGCCAATGCTGGCGGCGTCGACACCACCATCGACCTGCACCCAGATATCGGTGCCCGTGCGCTTGGCGAACTCGCGAGCACGCTGCACCTTGGGCAGCATGTCGGACATGAAGGACTGACCGCCGAATCCAGGTTCGACCGTCATGACCAGGATCATGTCGAGCTCTGGCAGCAGCTCCTCGATCACGGAGATGTCGGTGCCGGGTTTCAAGGCAGCAGCGGCACGTGCGCCGGCCGAGCGGATGTCCCGGCAGATCTGCCGGGGATCCTGGGCTGCCTCGATATGGAAGGTGACGCTGCCCGCCCCAGCCTCGGCATATGCCGGAGCCCAGCGATCCGGGTCGGCGATCATCAGGTGGCAGTCGGCCGGAAGCGTCGTGCTCCTGATCAGCGACTCGACGACCGGAAGGCCGAAGGTGAGATTGGGAACGAAGTGGTTGTCCATGACATCGAGATGGATCCAGTCTGCAGCGCCCTCGACGCGGTGCACCTCATCTGCCAGATGGGCAAGATCGGCATTCAGGACACTCGGAGAGATCAGCAAGCCCACGGCGCAAGCGTAGTCGCAGATCCGGACTAGCCCTGCGAGCGCTGCAGCAGGGCGAGGAACATCGCATCCGTGCCATGGCGGTGCGGCCAGAGCTGCACGAAGCTCCCACGCCGAGCATCAGTGACCTCGGGCAGGAACGAAGGCGCGTCGAGCACCTCGAGCTCAGGATGCGACTTGCAGATGTCCTGCACGACCAGTTCGGTCTCGGCGAAATGCGGTGAGCAGGTGACATAGGCGATCACTCCGCCTGGGGCGACTGCGCGCGCTGCATTGGCCAGCAGCGCACGCTGAACCGGAGCCAGGCCGGCGACATCACCTGGCTGGCGGCGCCAGCGTGCCTCAGGCCTGCGCCGCAGGGCTCCCAGTCCGGTGCATGGCACGTCGACCAGTACGCGATCGAATTCGCCGTGCCACGTCAACCGGGTTGCATCGCCGGTCAGCACCTCGGCGCTCGAGAACTCGCCCAGCGCCTGGCTGACCAGATGCGCCCGGTGGGCATGCTGCTCAACGGCGACCAATTGCGCATGCTGTGCCGCTGCCAGGCCGTCGAGCAGCGCTGCCTTGCCGCCGGGACCGGCGCACATATCGAGCCATCGGTGGGTCTGGCTGCTCACCGGGACGCGGGTCAGCGCGAGAGTGACGAGCTGGCTTCCCTCGTCCTGAACGCCCACGTCGCCTGATCGCACCTCATCGATGGAGCCAGGGACGCCCTCGACCAGGGTCGCGGCGAACGGCGACCAGCGTGCTGGCTCGACCCCGGGGATGGAGAGCAGCTGCTCGGCGGTGAAACGTCCCGGTCGCGCGACCAGCGTGGGCCGCGCCGGCACATTGTCCGCCTCGAGCAGCGCTGCCACCTCGGATCGCCTATCGCCCAGTGCCTGGGCCAGGGCCCGCACGATCCATGCCGGATGGGACCACCGGACGGCGAGCTGCTGCTCGGTGTCGCCGTCGGCCCCGAGCTCGGTGATCCACTCGTCGAAGGTGCGTGCGGCGACCTTGCGCAGGACGGCGTTCACGAAACCAGCTCGTGCCTTGGCCCCTCCCGGGGATCCGGCCGAACGAGCCAGATCGCAGGTGGAGTCGACTGCTGCATGAGCCGGCACCCGCATCGCCAGCAGCTGATGCGCGCCGAGGCAGAGGATGTCCTTCATCCTGGAGTCGACATCGTCCCAGCTTCGCGAGACGCACAGACCCAGGATCGAGTCGTACAGGCCGCGCCAGCGAAGTGAGCCGAATGCCAGCTCGGTGGCGAATGCCGCATCACGTCCGGACAGGCGACGCTCATTGAGAATATGCGGCAGGGCCAGGTTCGCATATGCGTCGTCCTCGCGCACGACCCTCAGCAGCTCAAGGGCCGACTCGCGTGCTGGATCACTGGTCATTCGAACCGCAGCCCAGCGAGCGACAGGCCACGGGCCCAGTCGGCTGCATTCATGAGCTTGCGCCCGGCAGGCTGAACCATGCCCAGGCAGGCCGGTTTCGTTGCCGTGCCCACCCAGACTGAGGCCCGGGTGACATGCAGTGCACCTGGGTCAAGCGCCGGCAGGTCCATCGCCTCGTTCAACTGCAGAGGTCCTATCTTGACTCGCTCGCCCTCGAGCGTTGTCCAGGCGCCTGGGGCAGGCGTTGTCGCCCGGATGCGGCGATCGACCCCCACCCACGGATCCTGCCAGCGCACGCGGGCATCATCGATCGACAGCTTGGGGGCGAAGGTGACGCCGTCGGTGGGCTGGTCCACGGGATGCACCTCGCCCGCCTCGAGTGCGTCGAGCGTGGCGACCAGCAGTGAGCTGCCGTAGGTGCCGAGCCGGTCCAGCAGGTCGGCGGCGGTATCGGTCGGCAGGATGCGCTCAGTGACCGAGCCGAACACTGGACCGTCGTCGAGTCCGGGGCCGATGAGGAATGTGGTCGCACCAGTGATCTCGTCCCCCTGGAGTAAGGACCACTGCACCGGCGCTGCCCCGCGCCAGGCCGGGAGCAGCGAGAAGTGCAGGTTGATCCA
>Ga0172380_10009316_pt1 | contig 10496 bp, 17 predicted proteins | sample Leawe162metaG_FD_119747 | JGI IMG/M metagenome (GOLD analysis project Ga0172380, IMG submission 119747) | Leachate microbial communities from a municipal landfill in Southern Ontario, Canada - Leachate well 162 metaG | ecosystem: Engineered > Solid waste > Landfill > Unclassified | place...
AAAGACATTTCGCCGCCACCCGTTGAGGTGTCGTTCTCCGTGCTCATCAATCACTCTTGGGTTATGCGGTTGCTCTAGGGCTTGACCGCGAGAATGGGCTTAAGCGAGCCCGGATTTGGCCTTTGGCGCATGGGTGAGGGCTAACAGCCGCACCTTGGCCCGAATGTCGTCTATCGCGCGGACCATGGCCTGGTGGTCGCGTATCTGGTCGGCCTCATGGGCCGGGGTGTTGACCAGCCCCATGAGGGCGGCGGTTCGGAGCTTTTCCAGTTCGGTCGTGAAAACCTCGTTGGCTTCCAGCGACAGGGCTTCCTGAACAATGCGGGAACTATCCATTGTTGGGCCTTTGGATAAGCGCAGTAGAAGTCTGGTCAGGTTGGGCCGTTTTAGGCGGCGACGAGCATCGGTTCGTCGGCTTCCACGCACTTGCGCGACCGCAGGGTAGCGCAGATCAGTTTGGTGATCTGCTCGCCGGTCATGGCCCACCGAATGCGATCGATGCACTCGTTCATCGTGAGCTTCGAAACACCGCGCTCACCCAGCGAGCGGCACACGGACTGCAGCTCTTCCCGCCAGAGCATGCCAATCGCGCCGGGCGGAAGACCAATCGTTAGCTTCTGCCATCGGTCACGCTCAAACCACTCCACGCCACACTCCACATGGCCGTCGCGGGCGAGGCGGGGGTAGGCCCACGTCACAGCGTGAGCCGCATCATTCGGTGGCACCACACCGTACCGACCATCCGGCCCCAGCGGCTTGAGAAACTTTTCGTGCACCGCGACGAACACCTCGTTGGTGATCCGTCGCATCGCCGCCACCTGGTCCTGGAGCCGATCCAGTTTGTCACGCTCGCTCTTGATTTCGACCGCGATCAGTCGGGTGTCCCCGACGGCGAGAACGTCGATCCGGTTGCCGAAGCTCTCGACGTTGACCTCATTGATGATGCGGCACCCCGGCAGTATCGCCCGCAGGCGCGCTACGACTTCGACGCGGATCTCTGCCTCAGCTGAGCTACGGTACGCCGGCATCGACACCCTCCATAAACCGCCCCATCTATACCAAAACCGCCCGTTTACCGCCAGCGGCTACACTGCGCACTCCACCAGGAGCGACCGGATGGGCAGGCCACCCCTCATGATGCTGCGCACCCACATCAGCTTTCCGCCAGAAACGCTCAACCGGATCGATGCCCGCGTCGGTCCGAAGGGTCGCGCCGAGCTGGTGCGCCAGGCGGTAGATCAACTGCTCGATGCACTCGACATGGCCGACAAACTGGCCGCCGACGAGGCGAGACGGAAGAAGCGAACCGAGTAAACGGCACCATAAACACCCCCTCAAATGTGATGAGGGCGTGGGGGTCATAGCGGCATGTGCCCGCGAGCCGAGATATAGGCGTGGATCACCCTTGCCCGAATGCGCGTGCCGGCGGCGTTCTCGTGGATGCTGTCGATCCTGAGCGAGCGCGGCACCAGCCCGTTGGCCACGTCGGCCAAGTCGTTCGCGGTGCCGTCGTTCGCCGCCTGCATCGCAGCCGTGACCGGGATGAAGTGGTCGCCGCACCACGTTTGCACGGACGAATAAGTGTTTGGGCTTGGCTCGACGTAGTACCAGCGTTGATGGCCGAACCGCCCCACCATGTCCTGAATTGACGCCAGCGCCGTTGCCTCGTCATCCTCCAGGCCACCATCCATGATGATGAGAGTGTCGCCATAGAACTCTGGCGTTGCTGCATAGCGGGTAGCCTGATCTGCCAGCGACGACCCGCCAACGCCATCCTGCGAGAAGGCGATGTACTCGCGGCGACACTTGAGTGCCAGTTGCTCCTGCAAGATTCCGCTGTTGAGGAAGCTGTCACCGATCAGGTGCATTGGCCGATAATTGCCAGCCGTTACGGCCAGACGGCGCTCGTCTTGCGTCAGCAGCCGGTTCCATGCCCACGCACGATGGAATGTGATGTTGGTGGTCGCGGCGGTGTTGAAGCGTTCACCGCGCAGGATGCCGAAGCGGGTGGGAGCTGTGAACGTGCCCAGCACCGCACCGGCCACATCGTCTTCGGCATTGGCGTTTACCCGCGAGATCACCAGTTCGCCCGTCTCGGACATGGCAAGCGGCCGGTGGCGACCGGCTCGGTAGCCCGCGCTCAGTTGCTCCCAGGTCGGATAGGCGTACTCGTTGCCCTGCGAGAAATAGAGCCGGAACTTGTCGGTGTCATGGGCGACAAACTCGTATCGATGATTGCTGGCGTTCGTCCACGAGAACAGATCGCCGCTGCCGGCCATTGCTACGTCTTCGGTCAGCTCGTATTCGAGCATAACCGTGTTATCCTCGGCCCACCACGTCCCATCATTGACGGTGTAGGCTCCGCTGCCCTGGTCCGTCGCGTCGGCCAAGGTCTTGGTGGCGCCGGCCCACTTGAACTCGTTGGACGGGCGGTCCCATACCAGCGTGCGTTCGGCCAGCAGGGCCGCCGTCTCCACGAGAATGTCGATGGCTGCGTAGTATTCGACCAGTGCCGCATCGTAGTCCGCAACCTCGTCGGCGGTGAGCCCGGAACCGAAGCTGGCATGGGCAAGCTGGTCGCTCGTGAACAGGCTGACCACATTGCTGCGATACGCGAGCAGCACCATTGCGGTGACTGCCAGTCCGGAACTAGCCGCCGTGACAGAGCCAAGGCTTACCCCGTCCTTGTATTGGACTCGGGAGCCAGAGGCGCTACGGGAGGTATAGAAACGGCCGGCGCTCTCAGTGCTCGCGATGCTGCCGTTGGTAACGTCGTTCATCTTGCCGAGGAACAGGTCACCGGTGAACCGGCTCGCCATGATCGCCTGGTTGCCGTTGACCGTCGTCGCACAGCCCATCTGCACCGAACCGTTGGCAGCGCGCGAGGTGCGGTTGGTGAGGGCCATGTGGGCGCTGTTCTGCACCCAACTGCCGCCTGCGGTGTTCGGGACAAAACCCGTGTCGAGATAGCTGGACGTGCCGTTGCCGGCATAACCTTGGTTGGCAGTGAAGGTCGGGCTGTCGACCGCCGTCAGGTTGTAGAGGTTCTGCTTCCAGTTGAGCAGGGAAGACTGCTCGTCCTCGCCATTGAGCATGTAGATGCCATCGGACTTCGCCCAGACACCGGCCGCCTTCAGCGCCCTGATGAAGTCGTTGATGATGACCTTGCGGGCAGTGCCGGGCTGTGTGGTGTACCGGGCAAACAGCGCTGCTGCCTCAGCCTCATAGGCGATTGAGCCACCCCCCACGCCCTGAAATAGGGTGAGTAGCTTCGTTGACCGCTTCATCAGGCAGGAATGCCCGTCATGCGGACCTGCACATCAGACGTGCTGGTCAACGTTACCCCAGTCGCATCAACAAGCAGCCCGTAGAGAATGTCTGACCCGCCGCCAGGTACCACCACGAGGTTGATCCCGCCGCTGGAATACTCGTTCGGCGTGCCATGGTCGTAGAGCGTGGTGACCGGGATAGTCTTGCGCACCTTGAACGTGTCCGCAGCATTGAGCGAATAGGCCGCATTGTCGGTCTTGGTGGTAGCGGCGGGGTCCGCCGTGAACAGCACGAAGTTCAGCGACGGGGTGACCGCTGCCTTGATCATGACGCTGATCTCGTTGACGATGACCGCACCAATTGTTCCAGTCGGGAACGACATGAGCGCGCCCATGATGTCGCCGGCCGAATAAGCGCCGCTCGTCACGGTCGGGGAAACCGTTACGTCAAAGCCTGCCATCTGATGTTCTCCTAGTTCGCCGCTGCGCCGGTCGGCTGTGGGTCGGGCTTCATCGCCGCAATCTGCGCTGCATTGGCCATCTTCTCCCGCTCAAGGGCGAAGCGCTGATTGGCCTCCCACACCTTGAACGAGTAGTCACGGTCGAGCTTTTCGCGCTCGAATGCCTGCCGCTGGCCTTCCAGAACAAGCGCGTTCTGCCGGTCGGCTTCCTTGGTCGTGAGATCGGCCTCTAACTCGGCCTTGTTCTTCACAATGTCGCCCTGCGCCTTCATTTCGGCCTGCTTCATTGACACCTGCGCATCCACCTGCTTCAACTGCATCGCAGCCTGCGCCTTGGCCTGTTCCTTCATCACTTCTGGGTCGGGCTGCTGTGCCGCCGCGGCCGCCTGTTCCTTCAGCTTCGCCACAACCTCATCAAGGTTATCGGGGTAGAACTCATCGGGATTGCGCAGCCCGGCCGACTCCGCGATCTTGCTCATCGTGCGGATGATCTTGGGCAGCATCTCGATTGCCTGCTCGGTGGCGCCGAACTGCATAAACCGGTCCGCAATGGCCAACTGGTTCATGAGCACCTGCTGCAACATCATCATGTCGCGGTCGCGCGAGCCGGTGCCCAGCCCCACGTTGATCGTCACGTCCATGTCCGCGTTCCAGAAGCGCGGATCGATGGTTACGAACTCATCGCCCTTCATGCGGATGCTACGCGGCGTGTCCTGGTGCTTGACCATGAGCTTGAGCAGCTTGCGCATCACCAGCCGCCAACCCTTGGCCATGTTGCGGGCGGCAAGCTCAACCTGCGAATAGGCGGCGTCCTTGTTGTTCTGGTTCGCCGTGGCCGACTGGTTCTGTAGCGCCTCGGGGTCGAGCGCCATCGACTGCCGGCCGACGCCAGTGCGGCGCTGCACGACCTCATCCTGATAGGCCATGCCCTCGAATGCATGGTTGGCCACAAACGGCACCGGGAGCGGCACAATCTCGCTTGAGGCATCACCGAAGATGGTCCCGTTAAAGCTCGGGGTCGTCAGTTCCTCGGGGTTGGAAATCTTGCCCTTGGCGAAGCGCTGCGGGTTGTTTGTGGCATAGATGTTGTTGAGCGCCTGGCGTTCCAGCACCGTCTTGACATCCTGCACATCGATGGTCTTATCCGCCACTGATTGGCCTTCGAACCGATGTGGCACCGGCTCATACTGGATCACGTCGAAGGGGTTTTCATCCTCCCACACTTCCCAATCGAGCAGCACCGTGCCATCATCTCCGCCCATGAAGGCCCGGACTGTCTCCGCAATGTCGTCGCCGTCCACGTCCAGCACTGCATAGCACTCGTGCAAGTCAACCTGCTCGGTGGCTTTGTCGAGGCTGTCTTCGTTCAGGTAGCCGTTGCGTGCCGTGTCCTCTGTTGAGGTGCGCCGCGACCCGACCGGGATGCTCATCACCTTGTCGCGGTCGAAGCCCATTTCGATCAGCTCGGAACGGGTCTTCTGTTCCACGTGCGACTGAAACAGCGCATCGTAGGGCGACTTGGCCGTGGCATTCTTGCGGTAGTGGCCACGCGGGATGGCCTCAACCACGAACCGACCCTTGGCCTTCTGGCGCTTGATCTTGCAATCGTAGACCGTAAGCGGAACTTGCTGCCCGCTCATCGGGTCGGTGACCAGCACCTGGCGTTCCGATGAGGCGAGCACTTCCGGCTCCTCGCCATCATCATTGGCTTGCAGCAACAGCGCCCGCTGATCCTCGGTCAGCCCGCTATGGAACGACACCGCGAACTGCGGCGTATCATCCCAATAGGTTTTGACGATGCCATCGGAGAACAGCAGGGCCTCCCACGACGCATCGTAGCAAACGCCCTCGCCATCATTGTCCTTGAAGAACACGTAGTTCAGCGCCGCCGTGATATGCTCGGAAAACTGGATGTCGCTTTCCTCGACCGGCTCGGCCTCAGCGAACTTGTCCGATGACAGATACACCCGCATGAGCTGCGGCATGATCCAGCCCATCGTATCAGCCACGTCGCGGCTGACGACCTTGGAGCGGTTGGTCTCGGGCGGGACATAGCTGTCCATGCGGCCGAAGAAGTAGTCGAGCGCCTTGGCCCGTGAGCCCTCCTGACCTTCCTCGCGGTCATGGTCGTTCGCGGCGCCAACCTGCTGGGATAGGATGGCGCTGACCTCGGTGTCGCTTAATGCTGGCATCTGAGCGTCCTAGTAACCCATATCGGTGGGGGCATACAGTCGCGAAGCCGCTCTCCATTGGGTCCAAGCACTTCTTCGATAACAATGCTGCCAATCGCATGACGACGAATGGTATGCATGGAGATACAGAACCTCTCATGTACGGCCACGATCTCGGTGTCGGTCAGTGCTGGCATTAAACAACCCACTTAGGTTTAGCTGGGGGCACGTAGGCCTTGGGCTTGTCTTCTTCCGCACCCATTACGCCGCAGCGGAATGCATCCGCGCCGTGGCTGGACCAGTCATGCAAGGGCCGCTGGCGCAGTACCTGGTTCTTGTCATCGAACTCGCTGCGATACATCCGCAGGCAGTCAATGCCGCGTGCGCATTTCTCAGCGTCGAACCACATGCGATTGAACCGCACGCGCGCCGCGTCGATTCCGTCCATTGGCTCATGCCGGGGAACAATCGAGACGTTGAAGCCACGTTCCTCAAGAAACTGCTTGCGAGACCTGCCGGTTTGCAGCTCCCGTGCCTCGCCATCATGCGGCAGGTAGTGATGGTGCACTTTGTAGGGTAGGCCCTTGATCCAATCGACGTAGTGGTCGAGAGCAAACCCGCTGTTCTCGTAATAGTTGATCCAATGCCACTCGCGACCGATGACCTGGCCAATCCAGATCGCCATGCTGTCGCCTATGCCCAGATCCCACGAGGCGAACACATCGGCGGCGCGTTCATGTGGCACTTTGCCGATGCGGCTGTCTTCTTCGGCCTGCGCCATCTCGCGGCCATAGAAGGCGCCGACGATAGCCGCATCGAAACTGCATTCAAACTCTTGGGCGTACTGTTCGGCGGTCAGCATGCGCTTGGCGCTATCCAGTTCCTCTGGATCGAGGATGCCGGTCTCTGACGCCTTGAGGACCATCAGTATCCAGTCAGGGTCAACGGAACCGTCAGGCATGCGCCCAAGGCTATAGAACCAGTTGCGCCCGTTCGGCGTGCCGATGAATGTCCCCCAGCCCTTGAAGTCGGACAGCGCGGGGCGGATCACTTCAGGCCATGCGCGCGGGTCAAGCTGGGCCGGCTCGTCAACGTCAACGCCATCGAAGTAGAGGCCGCGTAACCGGTCATAGGCATCACCGCCATAGAGCCTGATGCGTGCCTTGTTGTGCGGCAGTTCGATCCACAGTTCGCCATCGCTGCGGCGCACATCGGGGATCGTTGACGTGTAGTGCTTGAGGTAACCCCAGGCCACATCCTTTGCCTGCCCGAATGTCGGAGCAATGTAGGCATAGCGCGGAGGCGGGTCTTTCCGTTCGTTCTCCGCTGCCTTGCGGATGGTGTCGTTCAGCGTGCCTACCGTCTTGCCGAAGCGTCGATGGGCGACGACCTTGCCGAACCGCTGCTTGCGCTCATGATACGGCAGGAATAGCCGGCGCGGCGCATATGGAATTACAATTGAGGCGGCAGCCAAGAGAACGTCACTGCTATGGGACCGCCGTCCCCACCCGTCACCTGCAACGGCAACAGCTTCGGATAAACGCTTGACCAGAACGCGCGCTCGTTAAGCGGGTCCTCCTTCGCCCATGCTACGATGCGGTTGACGCCACCCAACTGCTCGGCTGCTTCAGCAATCGCGTCCTTGGCGGCTTTGGTCACCTTGTTGGGCGAACCTTTGGGCCGACCGGGGCCGGGTTTGCCCGCCGTTATTTTATTCGGCATGTTGGGATAACTCCGCTCGGTTGCGCAAAGCGCTTGACCTGCGTTCAGTGCTCTGGCGCTACTGCGCTAGGAAGCCCGTCGAGCATATGGCGCACCATCGCATCGGCCTGCGTGGCATCGAACAGGTTGGTCCCAGACGGCTCGTGTTTCATTGGCCACGGTGTGGTCTGGTTATAGTCACGCTGGAAACTGATGCCCGCGTCAGGGCTGAAGTTCTCTGGCAGTTTCCACGCGAGAAAGCGGGTTACCATGTGCTTGATCTGAGATTCCGTCATTGCGGCGGAGCGTGCCATGCGTCACCTGTGCGGACGGAACTGAAAATGTGGGGGGGCTTGCGCGGCGCTTGGGCGCCACTGTCCGCATAAAAGACCCCGATTTGCTTTGGATGTCAAGTGCGGTTGAGGTTTAGCGTCAGGCGTATGGTTCAAGCCTGTGCAGCAGCGCCCGGCAGGCAAGCGCTGTGCGGAGGTCCGCGCCCTTTACCTTCATCGCGACAACCGAATTGGCTGACACTCCGAGCAGGCGAGCACAGGCGGCATCGGAACGGGCAAGGCCCGTCTCTTTCATGGAGGCAAGCCATGAGGTGAAAGCGGCAGGAGTCATAGCATCCCTCTAAGCCGCGTCACTTCGGCGGCGTACTGCACGGAAGTGTTCCGGTACTCGTGGTATCGGTCAAGGGCCATAAGGGCGTCAAGAAACCGTCTGGCCTTGTTGAGGCGAGAGTACTCCTTCCGCTGGAACGACGCGCGGCTCTTGTACGCATCGCGCTCGGCGCGGTTGCGGGCGATGTCGTCCAGAAGCTGGCGGCGAACGGGGGGCAGCATTTAAGCCGCCTCCAGTTCGCCGCAGAAGGTCACGAAGGCTTCTTCCGGCATCTTAACCATCAGTGCGTCCAGCGTGGCGGAGAGTACGATATCCGCCTCGGCGCGCGTGTCAGCGATCAATTGCTTAGCCATATCCTTGAGGGTGGCGATGCTGAGGGCGGAAACCTTGGCTTCGATCTTCTGCTTCGCGTTCATCTGTCGTCTCCGTGTTTCGATATGACCATCATACACGCTGCTTGTACGAAGTCAACACGAAATCGAAGAAACTTTGATACTCACCTGCATAATCGTCATAGCACCTTGGACGGCTCACGCTGCCCTCCTCGCCTCTAGCCCATAGTGCCGTGCCAGTGCATTGGCTGCTGCCCGCAAATCACCGAGCAGGTGGAAATGTTCCCGGTCCCGCTGTACGCACTCATACAGGGCTGCGAACAGGTTGGCGGTGCCGCGCAGCTCGTTTTGCTTGTCCTGTACCGCCTTGACCGCTGCCATGTGGCGCTGGCGAATGCGGGCCGAGACGCCATCAACCTCATCCCCGCCCCTGCCCTGCACGCGGTTCGGGTCCATTGCCGCATCACCTTTCGGGCCTGCAATGACCATGCTGTTCTGACGGGCGGACTCTTCCCAAGCGCAGAGCGCTTCGTACTGCGTGCGGGTGATGCCCTCGCCTTTGACGCCCAAGAGGCATAGACGACCAATGAAGCTTCCGGCGCGCTGGTCGCGGGCTTCGTCGGCGGAAAGCCCGAACAGCCGCTGGCGGGCCTCTAGTACCGGCGCTATGGCCTCTTGAGCCTGCATATCCCATGCGACCTTTCTTCGGTTGGCTACGTCTGCCGGCTTGCGGGAGAGCTTCCCGTTCGGCTCGCGCTTGCCAGATTTCTTCTTGCGCCCCATGGTGTCTTGCCCCGTTAGGTGGAGGTGGTGGTGGGTAGGGATGCGGAAAGCATGGCGTCGAAGGCGACGACAACTGTCCGATCTTGGAGCCATTCGCCTTCGTACTGGTCAACGGTATCCTTACCGGCCTCAACCATCTCCGGTGTTGGCCCTTTCATCGCCTCTATGGCAGCGCGGGCCATTGCCCGATACTTGGCCTTGATTTCCTCGCGGATCATTGCCCATGGGCCGAGAATTTCCAACTCCTCGGCCGCGACCTGTGCCCAGAAGAGGGCCTCTGCTACCCGCTCTAGATTGCTCATGAGCGGGCTCATGGTTTGTCCACTGCCTCTTGTGCGCCAGCATCCGCCTGCCATGGAGCTGCGAACGACATCGCCATTGCATCGGCCATGTCGTTGCGAGATGCGGGCGGGTAGATGATGTCGAGAAGCTGGCGAATGCGGACCAACGCAAGCATGATAGCGGCGTCCTTATCGCTAGCCGCTACAAGCGATTTGCGAAACTCATCCACAACCTCACGCTTCAGCAACTCGGTTTCGGCTGGGGTTCTCATGGGCGGGCTCCAGAACGAATGGCGGTGGCGAGAACTTCGGCGGCAAATTCGTTGCTGTCGTGGTTGACGCGCAAAGAATACCCGCGCGGGTCAATCTCGGTACTGACAGGATATGTCAGCGCGTTGAACGCTGTCCGAGCCGCCTTCGTAGCGGCTACACGCTCGGAGAGGAGGGCCGGGAGGATGTGGTGCTGGTAAAGCTGGCGCATCTGGCCTCGCAAGAATTCACGCTCGCCATCGGTCAGGCCGGTCGTGGTCCCCCATGTTCCATCGACGGATTGCAGTCCGAAGTCGTGCCGCCAAGTCAGACACATCGCGTCGATCAGTTCGTCCGGTATCTCGCTCATATCCTGCCCCTTGAATACGCCTGCGACCGCGTGATTTGCCCGTTGGCCTTTGCCTTGCGTTTGATGCGCTTAAGCTCCGCCTGAACCTGTTCAAGCGTCATCTCACCTGCATCCATCTTGGCAATTAGAGCCAACCTAACTTCCATGCTGTCAGCTACCTTTCCTTCCGCTTCCGCCTGCCGCTGACTTGCCAGTTTCGTCCTGCGTCGTTCATAAAAGTCCATTGTCCTGCCCCTTGATGGTGGTCATGATGCC
>Ga0172380_10009317_pt1 | contig 10496 bp, 10 predicted proteins | sample Leawe162metaG_FD_119747 | JGI IMG/M metagenome (GOLD analysis project Ga0172380, IMG submission 119747) | Leachate microbial communities from a municipal landfill in Southern Ontario, Canada - Leachate well 162 metaG | ecosystem: Engineered > Solid waste > Landfill > Unclassified | place...
AGTGGTGAAATCTTGTGGGCGGCGAGGGATTCGAACCCCCAAAGGCGTACACCAACGGATTTACAGTCCGCCCCGGCTCTCCAACTCCGGCGTCCGCCCAGATATATTACACCACTGATTTTTTGCCGAGCTTCAAATATAGATTGATTTATAATAAAATGCAAGATATGTCAATCGAAAAAAATTACATTAATTATTTTAATTATATCCACACCTCTAAATATAGGTTGTTTCTAATTATTTTATCAATTTTTATTTAGTAAACCGGTTAAATTCCATGCCATTTATATTATTTTTGACCATTCTGTTAAGAATTTCCGCAACTGCATTCCAATTATGATACCTTATAAAGGTACTCATTAAACCCTTTTCATTCATTCTAATTAAAGCTTCATTCCAATATGCTATTAAAGCTCTTCGTACTCCATCCAATTTTAAAAATTCATTTACAGTTCCAAATGATCCAGGAAAGAAAATCGATACAGAACGTTGCAGGGCAGTAGCATAGCAATCTGTTTTATACATTCCCTTGTGAAATGAAATCCAATGGAGAACTTCTTCAAAATCCAAAATCAAACGATCTAATAAAATCATATTCCATTGAGGTCTGTTTTTTTTCCCTACTGTACTAAAAGCAACTTCATGAGGTCCAATATTTATTGTAAAATATCTACCTCCAACTGTAGAAGGAAAAAGGACAAATGTCCAGGCACCTTGAATATTCAACCAATTCATCAAACCAGTGAATTTGAATAAATTAATAATAAAATCAAAAAACTCTTCATCTTGAAACATCCTATCAATTTTAGGTTTCTTAATAATCTCTTCTGGCTCAATCATGTTTAATGATTTTGAAACTTCTTGAGTGGATACCCGAAATAATTCTTTTTGATGTTTGATAGATTTGTTTAATCGACTTCTAAATGAATAATGCAAATTATATTCAACTTTTCTCCAATTCTTTACTTGCCTAAAGTCAATTAGTGACCAAGGCCCGAGATTTTTATATGTATCTGATGAATTAATTTCCTTAATTCTTTTTAAAGGAGGATATTCAGTTCCGCCAATTTTAATACAATCAGAATTGGGAGATGCTAAAATGTAGATATAACCAACGTTATCCTTATTTTCCATTAATTAGTCTTAATTTTATTTGTCTTATTGATATATTAAATTAAATTTATAATCTATAATTACGATCAACTGATTTATTGTGTATGTAAATTTGATCATCTTTAAACTAATCAATTCTTTTATTTATTTGAAAATATTAACCTGTATTAGTTGTGTAACGTTTTTTGTAATTTACGATAATATGGAACTTAAATTCAATCTACTTTTCGTTTTCTTTATTGAGAATACCATAATTCCGAATAGCCCATCTTCTAATTGATATTTATACTAAAGATCATTCAACTCTTTGAACTTTTGGCTCAATTTAGACTGAAACTTCATTTTCCCCAATATTCTCTGTCAAGTGAACGGTACTGTATCGCTTCGCTGATATGCTGTATCTTTATATTATCTTCATTATCCAAATCGGCGATAGTTCGGCTAAGTTTAAGAATTCTATCAAATGCCCTCGCAGAAAGGGAAAACTTTGTCATCGCCATTTTCAATAATTCTAATGAACTATTATCAAGTACACAGAACTTTTTTACTTCCTTAGTGCCCATATCAGAATTTGAAAAAATCCCCGGAGTATTCTTAAATCTTTCTAATTGTACTTTGCGAGCAGATACTACCCTTTCTCTAATTACTTCCGAACTTTCGGTCTTTGCATTCGAGGTAAGTTCCTTAAATCTTACCGCAGGCACTTCAATATGTATATCTATTCTATCTAATAATGGTCCCGATATTTTGGAAAGATATTTCTGAATCTGTCCTGTATTGCAACTGCATTCTTTATTCGGGTCGGTAAAATAACCGCAAGGACAAGGATTCATCGCAGCTACAAGCATAAAATTTGCCGGGAATTTAAGTGTCATTTTTGCCCTGCTTATAGTTACAGTCCCATCTTCAATCGGTTGCCTTAAAACTTCGAGCGCATTCTTTTTAAATTCGGGAAGCTCATCTAAAAATAGAACGCCATTATGGGCATAAGAAACTTCACCCGGCTTTGGGACTGTACCTCCACCAATTAAGGCTATATCGGAAACCGTGTGATGCGGATTACGGAATGGTCGCTGATTGACTAAAGGAGCATCGTTAGATAAGATACCCGAAACAGAATGAATTATCGAGGTCTCAATCGCCTCAATAAAAGTCAAAGGAGGTAAAATTGTAGGTATTCTTTTCGCGAGCATTGTCTTGCCTGAACCCGGTGGTCCAATCATAATAATATTATGACCGCCGGCAGCGGCAATCTCTAATGCCCTCTTAACATTCTCTTGACCTTTGACATCAGAAAAATCGATTGCATAATTATTTAATACGGTTTCCTTTTCTTCCGGATGTGGAATATCTAATGGTAGTGTTTCTTCACCATTTAGAAAGGACGTTAGGTCTTTAAAGGAATGAAAAGGTAGAATTTCCATACCATCAACTAACGAAGCTTCATTTGCGGATTCTATTGGAAGAATGATTTTTGTAAATCCTTTTTTCTTTGCTTCAAACACTATCGGCAAAACACCTTTTACTTTCCTTAAACTCCCATCCAACGAAAGTTCACCTAATAATAATGCATTATCTAATTTGGAAATATCCACTAATCCATTAGCAGCAAGTATTCCTACGGCTATCGGGAGATCAAATGCACTCCCCTCTTTTTTAATATCAGCGGGTGCAAGATTGATTGTGATTTTTCTTAATGGAAATTCAAATCCGGAATTGATTATTGCTGCAGTTACTCTTTCACGGCTTTCTTTAATGGCACTATCGGGGAGTCCGACAATTGTAACCGAAGGAAGTTTCCTTTCACAATGGATTTCTACTTCCACTATATAAGCCTGAATTCCATAGGTCGAAGATGAAAATAATTTTGCAAACATCGTATGCGCCCGCTAATTAAATTCTTGCTAATTAAAAATAATCTATAATTTAAATTTAATCAATACAATTAAGCAGCTTTCTTATTTAGTTTATTTTTTGAGCTGAGCATCACGTTTACTAATTCGCTTTCGTTCAATAATTCATGCGCAAGTTCTTGAACCATCTTAGGCGTTACGGCCTCTATTATTCTAATAGTTTCAGTCATGGGTCTTACTTTGCCATAATAAATTAATGACTGCCCTATACGCATCATTCTGTTATTAGTGCTCTCCATACTCATTATCATGTTGCCGATAATATATTCTTTTGCTCGGTTCAATTCCTTCTCTGTAACTTTCTTTGATTTTATCTTTATAAATTCCTTTCGAATTATCTCAAGTGCTTTCTCGGTAGTTTTGTCATTTGTCGAGAAATAAACTCCGAAAGTTGAAATATCATAAAATGAATTTAGGAATGTATTTATCTGATAAGCTATTCCATTTTTTTCTCTCAGGTTTTGGAATAAACGTGAACTGCTCCCCTCGCCAAGTATATTGGATAGAACAGAAATCTCAACTCTGCGCTTACTATTATATCCTTCAGTAGTATTACCAATAATTACATGTGTTTGTTGAGTCTCTTTATTTATGTATAAGTTCTGTCTAAAGGTATTTACTGGTTCAAGAATCATTCTATTACTTGTGCCCAAATCTTTCTGCAAATATTTATAAGCAAATTTTACTACATCTTTATGTTGAAGAAACCCCGAAGCTACTATATATAGATTATCGAAAGTATAATGTTCTTTCATAAAATTATCTAAATCACGCTTTTTGAATTTTTTTAGATTTTCCTTAGTGCCTATAATCGGATATTCTAATGGATTTCCTTTGAAGATTATATTCTCAAATTTATCGAAAATTAATTCTTCCGGGTTATCTTCTATATCATCAAGTTCATCAATTACTACATTACATTCGTTCTTAATATCTGTGCTTTTGAATAATGGATCAGATACCATATCGGCAAGTACTTCAAAAGTTTTTTCGAGATGAGAAGATAAACCTCTTCCATAAAAACATGTATGTTCTTTTGATGTAAAAGCATTTAAGTATCCGCCAAGCTCTTCTATCTCTTCGGAGATTTTTCTTGCGCTTCTTTTCTTTGTACCCTTAAAAAGCATGTGTTCAATAAAATGACTTATACCATTATTTTCGGGAGATTCAAGACGTGAACCTACATTAAACCAAAATCCAAGAGAGAAAGATTTTACATGCGGAATCATTTCGGTAATAACTGTGATTCCATTTGGAAGCTTTGTGATATTAACATCGAGTGGTCTGATAGTTTTTTCCATTGATAATTTTAACTGACAAATATAGAGAAAGGGATAGCTTCTTACAAGGCAGTAATTAGGAACGAAGAGTCCAAAGAACATAATCCATTATTAATATTAATGCTGAACTAAGTACAAAAGAGCGAATAGTGGAAAGACCGACACCTTCAGCACCTCCCTCAGTCCTGAAGCCAATATGGCAACCCATCAATGCAGTAACGCCGCCAAATATTCCCCCTTTTAGCAATCCGAATAACATATCGCCAAAATAAAAGTAACGTCTAACCGATTCAAAAAATACATTGAAAGAAACTCCAAGGAATTGATTTGAAATAAAAAACGCACCGAAGACCGCAATAACATTCGCATAGATTACAAGTATTGGTATCATAATAATCGAAGCAAAAAATCTTGGCGATGCTAAAAATCCTACCGGATTAATTCCCATTGTCTCAAGAGCATCAATTTGTTCGGTTACTTTCATAGATCCAATTTCCGCTGCGATTGAAGCCCCTACTCTACCGGCAATTACTATTGCTGTGAGCACAGGTCCGAGTTCTGTTATTATTGCTTTGGTTGTAGCAGTACCGAGGAACGATAAAGGAGCAATTCCCTTTAATTGATATGCCGCCTGCCATGCAGCGACAGCACCTGTAAATAATGCTATTATTACTACTAATGGAAGAGAGTTTACTCCAATATGTCCCATCTGGAATACAAACTCTTTTCTATTTCTTAAAAGCTTCGGACCATTTTTAATAATATCGAATAATAATATTGATACTTGACCAAACTCTCTAAAGAACTCTATGGCTTTTCTTCCCAATGCAGTAATAAATTTATTCATATAGTAATAGAAATTTTATAATGACTTAAAATTAGTAATAAAGTTATTAATATCATCTGTATCAATTAATTCTTTTATTGCATCTTCATCTTTGAATTTTTTAGAAATTTCTGAGATTAATCTCAGTTGAAGTTCAGGATGATCAAAAGGAGTAAGAAGAAGAATTATAATTTTTGCCGGTTTCTCGTCAAGTGATTCAAATTCGATTCCCTCTTTCGAAACTGCTATTGCAAAGTGTACTTCTGAAATTTTTATTTTAGCATGCGGCAGAGCAAGATGATTTCCTAACCCTGTAGAGATTATCGACTCTCTTTTCATTACTTCGCTTTTTATATAAGTATAATCGAGTTTATACCTTTCAGATAGCTTTCTTATTAATTCTTCGATTACTGATTCCTTTGAATTAGATTTCGTAAAGAAAACCAAGTCAGATCTAAGTAATGAATTTACATCAATTGAATTTTTGAATCTCTTTATAAAATAACTCATAAATGGGGCACTGGATAATGATGTTACTAATGCCATAATTACGAGTGCAACAAATACTCTTTCATGAATAAGCCCCGCCTGTAGGGCAAGAATGCCAAGAACAATTTCCATTGCACCTCGTGAATTCATTCCGAATCCAATTGCAAGTGCCTCATCTTTTTTCAGACCACCCCAATATGCACCTAATCCACAGCCAATTACTTTACCCGCAAATGCAAGTACTACAAAAATTAATACAATCATGAAATCGAAACTTGTAATAAAATTTACTCTCAGACCAATAGAAACAAAAAATAATGGAGCAAAAATATTAGTTACAAATTGCTGAACCATCTCCCTTGTTTGTTCTTTTAGATGGGCTGAATCACCGATTGCAATACCTACAATAAATGCTCCGAATATTGCGTGAATTCCTATATATTCTGTAAATGCCGCACCTAAGAATCCAAGAATAAATATAAAATTTAATATTCCGCCAGGATATGTCGTTTTATTTTGAATAAAAGGTATTATTCTATTAAAAAATTTTCTTCCAATAAGGAGCATAAAGGCAATAAATACTAATGTAGAGGTGATGATAACAGAAATATCAAAACCATGCCCTGACTGCCCCAACATTCCAAGGATAAAAGAAAAAACTAACCAGCCGATGAGATCATTAAACATTGCAGAAGCTATTATTAAGAAACCGATCTGAGTTTTAAAAATATTGAGGTCCATTAATGTTCTTGCTACTACCGGGAGTGCTGTAATTGAAAGCGCAGTACCTACAAATAGCGCAAAAATTAATGTCAATGCAGGGTCTTTAATTCCAAGAAATTCAGGGAAAAAATATGCTGCCGAAAAACCGATAGCAAAAGGGAATACCATCCCTATTACACTTGTGTATAAAGCAGTCTTCCCCTGTTTGAATACTAAAGAAAGATTTACTTCCAAACCGGATACTAAAAGAAGCATAATTACTGCAAGGTTTGTAATGCCATCTATTGCGATATCGGTCGATTTTGAATTTGCAAAAATAGTATTAAATATATCAGGAGCAATAGTGCCAAAGACGGTTGGTCCTAAAATAATACCTGCAAGAATTTCGCCAACGACAGAAGGCTGTTTTATCAAGCGCATTAATTCGCCAAAAACTTTTGCAGCGAATAACATCACACTAATTGCTATCAAAAATCGGGTTATATCTTCGGGAGTTAAATTCATTAATTGATCACTTTATTAATAGGATTGAACATGGAAGTTCCTTAAAAATAAATTCTTCGTTATGCTGAAATATTCTATCTATGAAACTAAGCTTTTTACTCGGAGCTGACATAATTAGTAAATCACTCCCATTTTCTTTTACAAAATTATTTGCTTCCCATCCTTCCTTCCCGTATAAACACACTCCTTTTACTTTTATTTCTGTCAGATTTAATTCATTAATAAAAACATCCATTTTTTCTTTTTCTTCGCTATCCCATATTTTTCTTGTTTTTTCTGTTTCATCAGTCGATCCGGTATCATAAACTGTAATAGCTAACCCCGGAACTTCATATTCTCTAATAAGACATATTTCAGTTGCTTTCTCTTTTATAGCTATTTGGTAAGCAACATTTACTAATATTTCGCTTTCATAGGAATAATCAATAAGTACTGAAATTTTCTTAAATGGTTTTGGTTCTATCGAGGGTTCAGTCAAAATAAAAAGTGAACACACAGGATCTCTCATTAATTTTCTTGCCACCGAACCAAGATAATATTTAATGACTTTTTCTTTTTCCAATGCACCGGCAATTAATAAATCGACATCATTTTCTTTACATTTCTTATTAATAATTTTAGCCGGATCGCCTTCATCCCAGACGATATTAATTGAACTTGAATTGAATCCATATTCTGAAATTAATTCTTTTAATTGTCTTTCTATTGATTCATTCTTTTTGCCAACGTGAATAAAAATCACTTCGGATGCAAATTGTTCGCTATATACTTTTGTCTCTTTAAGTAATGCCTTGCTATTAGGAGAAAAAGTAACTGCGAGACCGATTTTTTTAAACATAAAATCCCTGCTTATTTAATCAAAAATTGATATTGATAACTATCCGATTTTTCATATATTGCACATAATTCTCTTTAAGAGATTATTCATTCCATTTTCATAGAAGATAATTTCTCAATAATAGGGTTAATTAATATCATTTTCAAAACAATTAAAATAAAAACGATACCTAATTATAAGGATTAATGTAAGCTATGAGCGAAATAGCACTCGAGTTATCAGAAAAAAAATCTAAGGTAGAGCTTCCTGAAAATTTACTTTTTGGAAGAGTATTTACAGAACACTTATTTGAAGTGGATTTTGATGAATCAAAAGGCGGTTGGTATAATCCTACAATTAAAAAATTTTCTAACTTGGACATAAGTCCTGCGGCTATGGTTTTTCATTATGGGCAGTCAATTTTTGAAGGATTAAAAGCATATAAACAGAAAAATGGAGATTTTGTTTTATTTCGACCGGATAAAAATATCGAAAGATTAAATCGTTCTGCACGAAAAATGTGTATCCCCGAAGTTTCGCCTGAATTAGTAATGAACGCACTTAAAGAATTAGTAAAAATTGATAAAGATTGGATGCCCGAAAAACCGGGACACGCTCTTTACATTAGACCTGTAATGTTTGCAAGCGAGCCATCGTTTGGCGTTCGTCCGGCTGACACATACAAATTAATTATTATGCTAAGTCCCGTGGGACCATATTATCCTGAAGGATTTAAACCCGTTCCAATTTTGGTAACTGATGAATACGTCAGAGCAGTAAGAAAAGGAATTGGAGACTGCAAGACTGCCGGTAATTATGCGGCAAGTATTTTGGCTCAAAGAGAAGCAAAAAAAATCGGTTATTCACAAGTCTTATGGTTAGATGGGATTGAACAGAAATATCTCGAAGAAGTTGGGACTATGAACATTTTTGTCCAGTTTAAAAACGAAATTGCTACTCCGATGCTTACTGGTTCTATTCTCCCCGGTGTAACTCGCATGTCGGTAATCCAGATTCTAAGAGATTGGGGATATACTGTAAACGAGAGAATGATCTCTATTGAAGAAGTTTCTAATGCATATAAGACTGGCGATTTAATTGAGATGTTTGGTACGGGAACAGCTGCAGTTATTTCATCTATTAGCAAACTTAAATTTAATGACCAGATGATGATTTTTAATGAGAGCAAAGCAGGAGAATTAGGTACACGTCTTTACAATGAATTAGCCGGCATTCATGAAGGCACTATACCAGATAGATATGAATGGAACGTTTTAGTAGATTAATAATGACTAAATATTTTAATGAATGCTCTCTTGTGAAAACTTGAGGGCATTTTTTTTCGACTAAAATTATACTAATTCTATCTATGGAAATAATCATCCTCAATATCGAAATATTTATATAGACTATTTTTAATATATCACACTTAGTAAAAACTAAAGAGAAAATATTTTTCAAAAATACTTGACTTAGTGTTATTTTGTTCACTATATTTGGACTAGTGAACAAAAGGACACTACAATGAAAAAAGAGTTAACAGAGAAACAAAACGACATACTTTCATTCATTGATGATAGCATATCAATGAATGGTTATCCCCCAACTTATCGTGAGATTGGAAAACAATTTGGCATAGCAAGCACCTTTGGAGTAAAACGTCATATTGATGCCTTAATCAAAAAAGGATATGTAACAACAGAGTCCAACTCAAGCAGAACTTTAAGTATTATCGATAACACCCCTAAAAATAAATCAATTAGCTTCGATAATAGTATAGAGATTCCTATCGTTGGACGGGTAGCAGCAGGTCAGCCGATACTCGCTCAAGAGAATATTGATGGGAATATTTTATTAGACCGCAGCATGATTAATGGAAGAAGTGAATGTTTCGGTCTTAAAGTAAAGGGTGATTCAATGAAAAACGCCGGAATCTATGAAGGCGACTTAGTAATTGTTGCACCACAAAAAGATGCAAATAATGGCGATATAGTGATTGCACTTTTAGGTGATGAAGCCACTATGAAACGATTTATGAAAACTAAGGATCATGTGGTACTTAGACCGGAGAATGAAGATTTTAATGATATCATAGTAGAAGATATCGAATCGTTCTCTCTTATCGGTAAAGTAGTTGGCGTTTTTAGAACTTATAACTGAAGGATGTTATTATGAAAAGTCTATTATTTTCCACAGCTATTATAAATAGATTAAAAGTATCATTTATTTTTGGCTCTGAACTAATTTCTTTGGAACCTTATTATATTTCAAAGAATCAAAAGGGTGAGAAGGTTGTATTTGGAAGAATAAACAACCTAAATGAAATTAGAGTTTTTGAATACTGCAAGATTTTCAATTTAAGACTATTAGAGCAAAATAGATTTTCACCATTAATTCCGATACTCCCTGTTAATTAAATGTAAGGAGATTCGAGATGACAAATAATAAAACAAATAAAAGAGACAAAGTAGATAAATTAATTGATCAATTTTGGAAGGATGGTTTTCTTACGCTTAGTAGAAAATATGGGAAGTATCTTCCGGAACCAAAACCAATTGGTCAATATGATGTTGATGCAGTAGGTAAGTATAAAAGAAAATTAGCAATTGGTATAACCATTACAGCAGATGATCTTAATGATAATAATTTAATTACAAAAATTAATTTTATCGCTAAAGGGTATCCGAGATTAAATAATTTTCTTCTCACAATTTTTATTGGTGTTCCTTCAGACTTATTCCTAAAAGCTAATATGTACCTTTACCAATTGGAAAATGACGTACAACCTAAAATCAAATTGATTTCAGTACCCTCAAGTAAATAATTCGTCA
>Ga0172380_10009318_pt1 | contig 10493 bp, 6 predicted proteins | sample Leawe162metaG_FD_119747 | JGI IMG/M metagenome (GOLD analysis project Ga0172380, IMG submission 119747) | Leachate microbial communities from a municipal landfill in Southern Ontario, Canada - Leachate well 162 metaG | ecosystem: Engineered > Solid waste > Landfill > Unclassified | place...
AATGAGACTAGCTCTTGATCATCAACCGCTTCAATTGTTGCCCGTTAAATTATCTGAGTTTTTCTTTCCAGACGAATAAGTCGAGGCGCATGGTCCTTGATAACGACTTTTTCTAACGCTTCATGCCGAGCTTCGAAAGCATCGAATTTTGCTTCCAAAATATCCAAACGCTTTTCTATGGCATCAAAACGCCTTTCGATCGCCGCAAAGCGAATATCGACATAAATTCGCATTTCTTTGAATCTGTTATCAACTTCATCAAAGCCTTTTTTGATCATCAAGGCCAGATCATCAAGTGTGATTCCCGAGGCGCTTGGCGCCACTTTATTGTTGTCATTCATATTCTTTTGGGTTAGATAGTAAGTGGCAGGCTCCAGTATTTTACCTCAACCAATAACGAACACAACTTCCGGGTAACGGAAAAATGTTTTGGAATAAGAAAACTACTAGAGTTTGCCCTTAATGAAAGTAACCAAATCCTTTTCCGCCAGTCTCTCCTGCTTACCGCTATCTCGATCACGAATAGTCACTCCCTTACCCTCTTCAATAGTCTCAAAGTCGATAGTGACGCAATATGGCGTGCCGATCTCATCCTGACGGCGGTAGCGTTTGCCGATATTGCCATTGTCGTCAAATTCCACCGCGCCGAATTCTTTTTTCAAAACTTGATAGATTTCCCGGGCTTTGGCGACCAATTCCGGCTTATTGCGAAGCAACGGAAAGACGGCTATCTTGACCGGAGCCACCTTGGGACTAAACTTCAAATAAACTCTCTTTTCTCCATCCATTTCGTCGGCCCGATAAGCGTCGGTAAGAACGGCCAGAACGGTCCGGTCCAAGCCAAATGAAGGCTCGATGCAATGCGGGACAAATCTTTCTTTGGTCTCTTCATCATAATAATCGAGGGCGACGCCGGAAAATTCACCCTGTTTCTTGAGATCATAATCGGTCCGATAGGCCAGACCATAAAGCTCTTTTTGACCAAAAGGAAAATCAAACTCGATATCGATAGTCCGTTTGGAATAGAAGGCCCGGTCGGCCTCGGCGATCTCGATAGGATGGATATGATTTTCGTCCAAGCCAATCTCTTTGGAAAAAGCGACCATCTCGTCTTTGAATTTATCGAAGAGAGGCACCCATTCGTCCCCTTTGGGCGGTTTGATCAGATATTCGATCTCCATCTGCTCGAATTCCCGTGCCCGGAAAGTGAAGTCGCGAGGAGCGATCTCATTGCGGAAGGCCTTGCCGATCTGAGCCATGCCGAAAGGCAATTTGGGATGGAACGTATCTATAATGTTCTTGTAATTAACAAACATACCCTGAGCCGTTTCCGGACGCAGGTAAGAAACCGAATTATCGTCTTGGACGGCTCCGACATGAGTCTCAAACATCATGTTGAATTGTTTGACTGGCGACCATGCGAATTTTTTGCAATTCGGGCAGGAATCCGGCAATTGCCAACTCTTATCTTTTTCGATTAATGCTCCTATCTGATCCGCCCTAAAACGAGAGTTACAATTCTTACACTCAACCAAAGGGTCTGCGAATCCGCCAACATGGCCGGTCGCCTGCCAGACTTTCTGGTTCATGAGAATGGCGGCGTCAATGCCGTACATGTCTTCCCTGTCCTCGACGAATCGTTTCCACCAAAGATTTTTGATGTTGTTTTTTAGAGTCAGACCGAATGGTCCATAGTCCCAGGTTCCAGCCAAACCGCCGTAAATCTCGGAACCTTGAAAAATAAAACCGCGCCTTTTGGCCAGCGAGACAATATCTTCCATGACGGAATCAGTCGTTTTTTTATTCATAAGGACATTCTATACTAAAATTTCTTACCTAACCACTGTCTCGTTCCCTTGGCGGAAACCTGGATCGGTACTATATCTCGTCGTTAATGGCGCTTGATGACTGACCAAGCGAACACCGGTAAAATCGTCTTTGGTCACCAGATCGGCCTGATTGACCAAAACCGGTTGCTGGCCAGTCTGAGTCAGGCTTGGAGTGAAAGCAACTTGGAATGAGACTTCCTTGCGGCGGGAACGCCGGACGTTGTTGGCCTCAACCGAACCGACATACCAGGTCACCAGACCGCTATTTTCGTCGTAAATAATATTCTCGCTTTTGGGATCGGTGACGCCCAACCATTTGACATACGTTGGCAGAGTCGCTTTGACTTCCGTCTCGCTTATAGCATTGACCGAATTGTCTATACTCCAAAGAACCGTGTAAGTCGTGGTCTGGTCGACCCGGGGCGGTATCGGACCGCTGTTCGTGAAAGGTCCGGTCGACTGGACGATCCGACCCGATAAACTCGGCTCCGACGAGACTTTGATATTCCTCGTCACGGCCAGTGAAACATCTTGAGGCACGCCGTCCTCCTGGGCGCGTTTGCCGGAGACCGTGGCGTTCACCGTGATAATCGGATTGACGAGACCTCCCGACGGGTCGAAATTTCTTGGCGCTATTTGAAAAGAAACTTTACCTTCAGCTCCGCCGGCCGGTGAGGCAAGTTCGGGATTGGTCTGGCGGTTCCAGTTTATGACGTTGTTTGACGAGTCGAAATATCCGGCCGTCGGCGTAACCGTGCCTTTGTCGTAAGCCGAGCCGGAAATCTTGGCGCCGATCTGCATGTTGGTCACAGCATCGGGCAGATTATTGAACCAGTCGATATCGATCGTTGTCGACTGGCCGAAACGGCCGATGTAGTCATTATCTGTTTTGTCGCCGCCAATAGAGATGCGTAACGAAACGAAAGGTTTTTGGATGGTCACAGGCTGTTCGACGGATAGATACTGCGTACCGATGATCCGATCGTCTTTAGCATTGGCCGCGCCGACCGTGAATCGGAATATTCTGGCTTCACCGTCCTCGCCGGAAAGCGAACCGCGCAAAGTGATAGTTCGACCGGCCCCGGGCGGCAGATCGCCGATCTTCCAGGTGGCATTGTCGGTCAAAACGGGGAAACTCGAGCTGACGAATTTGTAGCCGAATGGATAAGACCCTTTGAGCAGAACGTTTTTGAGAATTTCTTTGGAATTGGACTTGAGAGCCATTTTCAACTCAAACTCCTGACCGGAGTTGATCTCCTTGAATGAAGTCACCGAGAGACCGATGGGTGAGGAGCTAAGCAAAACATCGTATGTCTTGTTTTTGGTAAAAACGGCCGTCGAACCTTTGACGCCGTATGTCAGGGTCACGGAGATTTGCTTGACCAGGTTTTCTTCTCCGAAGATCACCGCCCGAACGGTCTCCGTCAGCGAGCCACCCCGAGGAATATCACCCATCAATTTGCGGTAGCTCGAAAGGGTCTTACCTTGATCGAGCGGATCAACCGTGCCGGCCGGAAAAGCCACGCTCAAGTCGACTCCTTGCAGATCGACGTTGTTGTTATTCTTGGCCGTCACGTCAAAACTGACAACCTCGCCACCCGGCACCGAGACCGGACCATTGACCATTATCTCGATGTTATCGGCCGAGATCAGGTTGGAACCGTTCCAGAAGAGATAGGCCCCGACACCGATCGCAATCATGCAAAAGATAGCCGAAAAGATGAAAAGTTTGGTAAAAAAAGACATTTTGTTTTCTTTGTATTCCTCATTGAGAACGACCGGCTCCGTTTGATCTTCCGGTCCCTTTTGCCACGCCTTTGGCGCGTTCTCTTCGTCTTCGGAAATGCGCAACCGTCTCTTGGTCCGCACATCCGGCGCGTTTCTCGAATAAAGGGACTTATCAAGCTCGTCAATGTAGCTTTTTTCTTCAGGTGAAGTCACCGGGATATTATACAATAAAACAGAAAAGCTCGCCCGCCTATTTGTGAGGCCTCGCCTCACAAACGCCTCACCAGATCACATCTGACTCTCCCTCAAGGCTTTGTTGATATGCTTATTTATGAGCGTTTTCTTCCCCGCCACAGCTCTAACCAACTCGATATTCAGATCACCGACCGATAAATTCAGCTCCGGATCCTTGCCGATATAACCAAGCGATTGCAAGACCAAATAAACCAAGAGCGATTCTAAGATCGAAAGTTCTTCCTCGCTCCAGTCATTCTTACTTTGAATCAAGGTCACGGCGCCCACGATCAACATAAACAGTTCGGAATGTGCCTGCTCGCCATGAACCAATCTTTTAAGAAGCAACGCCAGTCTAGCCAGAATATCGAGGCCAAGTCCTTTAATTGTCCGCGAAGGAAACTTTTCCCATTCATTGGCGCTCGTCAACCTCCAGTATTCTTTCCCGCGCACCAGCGAGAAAAGACCGAAGGAATATTCCTGGACAAAGTATCGAAGCTTGGATTTCTCCAGGCGGATCCCTTCGGCCACGACTCTTATCAATCCCAAATCTTCCGTGATAATGGAAATCATCTTCCCCGCTTCGCCGAAGGGTCGCGATTCGAGGACAAGACCGTGGGTTGTGCGGATGGTGTGCACGGTTTTTTGCCTTTTAACTTACAATTTCAAATCCATCTCCTCCCCATACTCCACTCCCTTCAAACTCGTCACTCTCTTGATCTCCTTTTCATTCTTGGAAACCAGCCCTCTCAAATCCTCCGTGACGACCAGAGTGACCATTTCACCGACCTTCAATCCCTTCTCTTTGCGCAGATCCTGGATCTTCCGAAGAAGTTCGCGAAGTTCGCCTTCTTCTTTGAGGGCGGGGGTGATGGTCATGTCGAGATTAACTTCCTCTTTAAGTTTAGAGTCAAATACAACTTCTTTGACATTAACCTCGTCTTTGACAAGACCAATGAGGTCCGCATTATCCGGTAAAGTTAAGCCAGTACTCAAACTCGCCAACGGTTGGCGAACATTTACCTTAGCCACCATGCGCGCTTCAAGTCCCTTTGATGACAAAGTCCGCGCAACCGTCATAGCTTGATGCAATTCCTCGTCAATCTTCTCGACCGCCGGCCATTCTTCCAGATGCGCGCTCTCTTTCTCCCCTGCCGCTCCGACATACAATTCTTCGGCAAAGAAAGGCGCGAAGGGCGCCATGATTTTGGCCAGAGTAACGAGGACATAACGAGTTGTTCCCAACGCCTCTTCCTTATCCTTGCCTTCGCTCTTGAACCGATCGCGGGAACGACGCAAATACCACTGCGAAAGATCCCCGATAAAATCGCGGATTGCCCTGGTCGGTTCCAAGAATTTATAGGCTTCCAAATTATCCGTAACTTCCTTGGTAAGCTCGGCCAATCTGGAAAGAATCCATTTATCCAGAACATTGCCGCTCTTATTGGAAGCGGGCACGGCGGTATCGAGCGGACCGCGGTACATGACATAGAAGGACAGGACGTTGCTCGCCAAATTGAAAACTTTTTTCACTATTTCATCGACGGTTTTCTCATCGAAATTCTTAGATTCTCCGGGCTGGTTGACCGAGTACATCCAGAAACGAGCGGCATCCGCACCGTACTTGTCCATTATCATGAAAGGATTCACGATATTGCCGATCGACTTGGACATCTTCTTGCCTTCGGCATCGAGAATATGGCCGAGGCAAATTACATTTTTGTAGGCTTTGCCTTTGCCCATCAAAGTCCCGATGGCGTGCAGAGTATAGAACCAACCTCGAGTCTGATCGATCGCTTCGGATATGAAATCCGCCGGATAACCGGATTCCTCAATCCTTTCTTTATTCTCGAAAGGATAGTGATCCTGGGCGAAGGGCATGGCTCCAGAATCAAACCAAACATCCATGACCTCCTTGACCCTTTTCATTTGGCCGGCCTGGCCTGACCCGGAATCCGAACATGAGCAATCCAAAGTTACCTCATCGATATGAGGACGATGAAGATCGGTTTCGTATTCGGTGTTATGGGGAAGAATCTTGAAATCAACTGCCCTGATTTCTGAATTGCCTAGATATTGCTCTTGCTCCAATTGAACGGATTGCTCCCGATCAAGTCCGCTAGCGGCCGCCAAAAGCATCAATGCCGGCGTGGCATGTGTAACTATTAAGATATTCTTATCCTGATGTTTAGTTTCCAACGAATAAAGAAAGTCACCCATCCGCTTTTTGAGCAAATCATAAGTCTCCCCACCTTGAGGCATGCTTTCAAAGCGCTTTCCTATAGGAAAGTGGTCACGGAAGTCACTGACCGGGTGGTTCTCCAAGATTCCATAGCCCAATTCCTTTAATTCCTTATCCGTTATGATTTGCTCTTCTTTCAAACCCAAGACATCTCGAACAATCTGAGCCGTTTCTTTGGTTCTAATAAACGGCGACACATAAACCAAGTTAATTTTTTTGTCTTTTAATTGTTTAGCCACTTCTTCAACGCTTTTTTTACCGGCCGCAGTTAGATGGCAAGAATTCTCATCTTTTCCGTTGGTAATTTCCTTGGTATTATTCTCCGCTTCCCCATGCCTCATAACCCAATAATTATTTTTTGGCTTCTTGGTTAGCTCTGCCACAGAACCGACCACCTTCCTTTTGCCACAAGTTGAACAGATCCAAATAGGCAAAGGCGTACCCCAATAGCGCTCGCGGGAAATGGCCCAATCTTTGATCTCCGAAAGCCACTCGCCGAAGCGGCCCTCTTTGATGTAGTCCGGCTCCCAATGGATGTCTTCGTTGCCTTTGACCAAGTCATTCCGCAAAGCGCTCATCCTGATATACCAAGAATCCCGGGCATAGTAGATAAGAGGTGTCTTACAGCGCCAACAATGAGGGTAGCTGTGCTTGTACCATTCCTGGCCGAAGAAAAGATTTCTTTTTTTCAAATCCTCGATAATGTCCACATCCAAAGTCGGCTTGCCTTTCTCGTCTTTCTCTTTGACAAATCGGCCGGACAAATAACCCATCCCCTTTTTGAAGGTTCCATCTTCGTTGACCAGATGAACTTTCGGAAGTCCGACATCCGTACCCAATTCAAAATCTTCCTGGCCGTACATGACCGCCGTATGCACTATCCCTGTTCCATCTTCGGTCGTCACGAAATCGGCCGCGTATACTTTGAAAGCGTTTTTGATTTTATCTTTTTCGGACTCAGGCGCGTTTTCTTCCAGATAAGGGAAAAGAGGTTCGTATTCAAGACCAACTAATTCTTTTCCGCTATATTTTTCACCAGTCGAATCAGATTCACTAAAACCCAAGACCTCAGCTCGATTCGCGGCGACAATAAGCAGTTCACCGGCTTTCTTATATGTCTTATAATCGATCTTTGGATTAACCGCCAACCCCACATTCCCCGGCAATGTCCAAGGAGTTGTTGTCCATGCCAATAAATATGTCGGCACCTGCGATTCATTTTTGATTTTTGATTTTTGATTTTTGATTTTGAACTTTATCGTCACGCTCAAATCCTTAACATCAGCGTATCCTTGTGCAAGCTCATGCGACGACAATCCCGTGCCGCATCGCGGGCACCAAGGAACAACTTTGTAGTCTTTGTAAAGTAAATCTTTTTCTCCGGCCGTCTTGATAACATTCCAGACGCTCTCGATGTAATCAGGCTTGTAGGTAATATAAGGATTCTTAAGATCGACCCAATAACCCATCCGAGCCGTGAAGTCTTCCCATTCATGGACATAACGCCAGACACTCTCCTTGCACTTATCATTGAACTTGCCCAGACCGTAAGATTCGATCTCCTTCTTCGATTTTAATCCCAATTCTTTTTCAACTTGGAGCTCAACCGGCAAGCCGTGGGTATCCCAGCCGCCCTTGCGCCGAACATGATAGCCCCGCATGGTTTTGTAGCGAGGAATAGCATCTTTGAAAGCCCGGGCTTCCAGATGATGAATACCGGGATGGCCGTTGGCCGTGGGCGGTCCTTCGTAAAAGATGAATTCGCCTTTAGGACTTTCCTTCCCCAAACTTTTCTCAAATATCCCCTTTTCTTTCCAGAATCTCAAAATCTCCTCCTCGCGAAGGGCCCGGGGACTTTTTTCTTTTTTTAATGTTTCAGACATAGTTTTGAATATTATACAGATGTCCGACATCTGTAAATTACTTACATATTTTCCGGCACTTTCATTCCCAGTAAATTCAAGCCGTTCTTAAGAATGATCATGACCGCCTTCGTCACCACCACTTTGTAGGGCGAATCGGGATTATTCTGATCAATAATCTTGCTCTCCTCGTACCAGCCATTGAAAGTTCCGGCCAGCTGCGTCAAATAGGTGACGATAAGATGCGGAGCGGTTTCCCGCGCGGCTCTTTCCACGATCTCGGGGAAACGGGCCAGGAATTTCTCGATCAAAGCGGGCGTGTAATCGGGCGTCGGTTTGATTTCTGAAATATCCTCACCCTTCATAATGTTCATTTCTTCCGCCTTTTTGATAATCGACTTGGCTCGGACATAGGCGTACTGGAGATACGGGCCGGAATCGCCTTCGAAAGAGATGGACTTGTCGAAGTCGAAAATAATGTCTCCGCCGATCGCTTGGCGCAAGATCGAGTATTTGATGGCACCAATGGCCACTTTTTCTATAATTTCTTTTTCAATTTCTGCAGAATAATGGCGGTCTTTGATCTTCTCGGCAACCATTTCTTCTATTTTGTCTATCATTATTTCCCCCGTAATAACATTACCTTTCCGAGAAGACATTTTTCCGCTGGCAAATCGGAGCATTCCGTGACCGATATGACGAGAAATTTGCGCGTATTCAGGGAAAATAAAGCTTAAGGCTTTGAAAACCACTTTGAAATAATCGTTTTGTTCATTGGCAGTGACGATGAGAGAACTGGCCAGATCTTTTTCAAGATCAGTTTTCTTTTTGGCCAAGCCCAAATCTTTGGTTTCGTATGTGGGTAGACCCTGAGAATTGATGAAAACTCTGGTATGAAGACCGTATTTGTCACCTTTAAAGACGACTGCCCCTTCGCTCTTTTCGAAAACACCCTTTTCCAGATACGCGTCCACGATCTTTTGGCCGTCGCCAATAACGGACGATTCAGGAATGATATGGTCAAACTTCGTGCCCAGTTTGTGATAAATTTCATCAAAATGTTCCAGACTCCATTTCCGGCCCTTTTCGTATATCTCATTTAGCTCCTTGTCGGACTTTTCAAATACTTTTTTGTTTATTACTTTTATCTCCTCGGCCGCTCCGGGCTCATCTTCGTATTTCTGGGAACCCAGAACATAGGCGCTACCCAAAAAAGCGATTTTTTGAGCGAGAGGCGCGTTGTCCTCAGGAAAATTCTTTTTGTCTTGAATCATTCCCCACAAAGCTTTGGCCACATGCAAACCAACATCGCCTTGGTAGCAGACCCGAACAACTCGAGCCCCGTTAAATTCAAAAATCCGGCAAAGCGACTCGCCGATGGTGTTGCTCATCAGGTGACCGATATGGAACTCCTTGAAAGGATTAGGGTCGGTAAAATCAACCATTATTTTCTGACCTTTCAATTCCTGACCTTTACCAAATCCTTCATCTTTGGCTATTTTTCCAATATTTTCCATAAAAACCTCCTTTTTCAGGTAAAAATTAAGAAAACCTGGACCAGCTATCCCCAGCTTATCCACAAGTTGTCCTTTATCTTTACTGAACTCAGCCACGATCCTTTCCGCTAGTTCTAAAGGCTTCAAGCCCAGTTTTTTGGCTTGAATCAATGCTATGTTGGTAGTCAGGTCACCATGTTCGGGATTTTCCGGATATTCCAGTTTGGGCAAAATATCTTCACCGCCCATTTTGATCAAAATATCCCGCAATCTGGTGGCTAATAGCTGTTTCATTGGCATATAGTAACAGAAAATGGGTATTTTGGCATTTACGAGGTGCGACCTAGGTGCGACCTGTTTAGATCGAGCATGCCTGCCCTGAGCGTATCGAACGGGTCGAGAGGTCGCACCTCCGCAAAATTAAAATTTGATTAAAATTTGATTATCTGTATAATAAACGGTGGATTTTGGACGGGGGGAATCACATGACCGGCCATGGTCGGGCCAAATGGGCTCGCCTTGTTAGCGACCTAATTGTCGCAGCCACCGCTCTCGGCCGTATCGAGAGTTCTGGCCACCTGGCAGGTTCAAACGGGCCCACCGGTTCGGCAGGTTCCCTTCCGTCCTTTTTTTAAGACCTGTGAGTCAACATAGAACGCGGGAGCAGTCCCGCGTTTTTTTGCCCAAAAAAAGAGCCCTACACTTTCCTACTCCCCCCTCAAAACCTTGTCAATAGTCTGGGCGATCTTTTTGAAATCTTTTTCTTTCTTGCCTCGAGTCGTCTCGGCCGCGCTACCCAGACGAATACCGGAAGGATCCATGGGCGAGCGAGTGTCGAAAGGAATGGTGTTCTCATTGACGATTATACCGGCGGCCTCTAGCTTGTCCGCCGCCTGCCGTCCGCTTAGACCTTTGCCTCCCTGCCAGACATCGACACGTATGAGATGGCTTTCCGTGCCGCCTTCCACAATCCGCCAGCCCAGTTTGGAAAGTTCCGAAGATAAAGCCTGAGCGTTTTTTATAACTTGCGCCGCGTACTTCCGGAAAGCGGAAGTGGCAGCTTCGTTGAGAGCCACGGCCACGGCAGCGATCTGATCCATAT
>Ga0172380_10009321_pt1 | contig 10492 bp, 8 predicted proteins | sample Leawe162metaG_FD_119747 | JGI IMG/M metagenome (GOLD analysis project Ga0172380, IMG submission 119747) | Leachate microbial communities from a municipal landfill in Southern Ontario, Canada - Leachate well 162 metaG | ecosystem: Engineered > Solid waste > Landfill > Unclassified | place...
GTCAGGGTTTGAAATCTCGGGGTATTGCTTGGAAAAGAGGTTGAAAGTGATTAAGTTTGCGCTATTTGTCGCGGTGCTTGGTCTTTTTGCCGGCCATTCGTTGGCAAATGCATATGAACCAAACAAAATAACATCCATTTATGGCGCCGGATCGGTTTCTTGCGGGGACTTTGTTGCAGCCAGACAGGAAAGCGACGTACAGAAGATCGGCAGATTCAAACAGTGGGTATACGGATATTTTACCGCGGTTTCGATGTATTACCCCCCCGCCAATAACAAGCATTTTCTGGAAACAACCAATCATGAATCCTTAATGGTGCGGATAGATTCCTATTGCAGGAAAAACCATGACGCAAATCTGCATGACGCCGTCAAATCACTCCAGGACGACCTGATCCAGGTGGGCAAAAGAAAATGACTTTGTTAACGTACTTGCTCTGTTTATCCGGATCGGGATTCATGCCATGAATTACGCGGAACTTCAGTCGGCGGTCAGGCTGTTCGGTCTGGGCGAGCGAGCATCCCTCAAGGAAATAAAATCCCGGCACCGCCTGTTGGTAAAACGCCATCACCCTGATAGCGACGGCACGGGCGACGATGAGATGATCAGGAAGATAAACGCGGCCTATCGGCTGTTATCCGATTATGTTGCGTCCTACCGCTTTTCCTTTGCCGAGGAAGAGTTTTATGAGCAAAACCCGGAGGAACGCCTCTGGAACCAGTTCATGGATACCCCGATGTGGGGCAAAAAATAACTGTCCCGCCTGCGTTTACCCCCCCTTTGATTTTTGCCACGTAAGATATCTATTCCCTCTCATTTGCCCGCATGTTTTCCTGTTACAACACCGGTCTGCCGCTGTCCAGGAAGGCATCCGAATTCCCGCTTCGCCTGGCATGCCCGCCGTGGGGCTGTTCGCTCGGGCATGTCCCGGAGAAACAAAAAAGACTTGAAAAACAAATCACAGTATGCCATTATTCAGATATTCATATCTTTACAGAGAGGTGTATAATGAAAAAACATTTATCAGTGGTTTTCATGGTGGCTGTTATGGTGGCATCTGGTCTGACTATAGTTAAGACGGCCAGTGCGGAAGAGCTCAAAGTAGTGGGCGTTATAACCAAGATCGACTTGGCGCCCGATGGAAAGTCGGCGGTTGTGACGCTCAAAGACAACAAGTCCGGCGCGGATGTCGTGGAGACGATTGCTGACGATCTGACGCTCGACAAATTCAAAGACCATCGCATTGTCAGCGGCGATGAGATTCGCAGCAAATATGAGCAAAAAGACGGCAAAAACTTCAGTAAATTGTTCAAGAAGACGGCCGGCTGCTAATGCCCGCTCCTGCGTTGGCTTTTTGAGCTGAAGCCTTTCATGCACGAGCCAGCGCACTTTCCCCTGGCAGATTGTCCTGCCATTGCTTATTGCAGATAATTTGTTACTGTTTGTTAATGATTTCAATACGGGCTGGACGGCTGCCGCTAAGGGGCCGGTCCGGCCCGGGGTATTCGTTTGTGCTGGAAGTCTGGAAAATATCAACGATCACAGAGGAGAATCAATCATGTTGGGTAAAGCTGCAATAGCATCTGTGTTGGGGGTTGCATTGGCGACTTCAGTCGCATTTGCCAAGGATCATCCTGGTAAGGATTACATTCTGAAGAACGGCTACCAGGGGCCCAAAACCTGCGAAGTCTGCCATCCGGGCAAGGCCAAGGAATTCACCGGCACGGTTCACTGGAAACACGCCTCCAAGGTTGACAATGTCGACAACCTGAAGCCCGGCGTGGAGTACGGCATGAAGAACCGTATCTACACCATGTGCAATGGCAACGATATTGTTAACAATCTGAAGGAAATTCCGCCAAACCAGTTTGGCAAGACCAAGTTTGTCGGCTGCAATACCTGCCACCCCGGCGACCATTCTACCCCAGTTGGCAGCACTGGCCCCCAGGCTGAGGAATCAATCGACTGCCTGATCTGCCATTCCACCAAGTATGATTTCAGCAAGCGCAAACCTGGCAAACGCGCCGACGGCACTGTTATCATGAGCCAGGACAGAAGCATCGAGGCCGCCACCAACCTGGGGCGCCCGACCAGCAAAACCTGCATGATCTGTCATGAGTCCGCCGGCGGCGGCGTACTTGTCAAGCGCGGTTTCTCCATCGATCCTAAAAATGATGTGCATGTGGCCAACGGCTTGGTCTGCATCGATTGCCACCAGGTAAAGAATCACAAGTTCCCCACCGGCTTCGACCCCAACAACTGGGCCAATGACGGCGTACGTATGTCTTGTGCAGGCGAATGCCACACCGCAACACCGCATAAAGATGCTGATCTGAACCGCCACACGGCCAAGATCGCCTGCCAGACCTGCCACATTCCCAAGACCGGTGGCGCCAGCGCCAAGGATTTTACCCAGTGGGAAAAACAGGATAACGGCTTCTGGGAACCTTCAACCCTGAAGCAGGATGTCAATGAAACCAAACCGGTGTATGCCTGGTACAACCACACCGTGACCAATACCCCCAAGTTTATCGGCCCGAAAGGAAGCCGGACCGATGGCAAGAGCAAGATTTACCCGTTCAAAATCTTCCAGGGCAAGGCTTATTTCGATAAATTGACCGGGTCGCTTTTGTCTATGGACTTTGCGCCACCCATGGCTACCGGCGATAGCCTGGCCGGTGTGGCTTCTGCCGCCAAGATCCTGGGAATCAAGAAGTATGAGCCTGTTCCGGGCTGGCAAACCATCTATTTCGGCAGCAACCATCTGGTGGGACCAAAGAGCAAGGCCTTGTCCTGCACCAGTTGCCACGTTCCGAACGGTGTGATCAACTTCGCGGCCCTGGGCTACAGCAAAGAAGAAGTTACCAAGCTGACCTCGCCGGAGATTTATTTCAGAAAAGTGGTGGAAAGCCAGAAAGACGATTTTTAGCCGCTTTCCAAGAGGTTAAAAACTGCGCAGGCAGTCCGATAAAAAGGCCATTCCCATTTGGGAGTGGCCTTTTTGCGTAGCGAGATCAAAACTGGCCAGCCCTGAACAGATGACAGATCATGTCGGCCAGAGTGCAAAATTCCATTAAAAAATAGAGGTGCTTAATCATTGAAAAAGATTATATGGTAAACTGGATTGCATCTGTGCGGGAGATGGAATTGTTTTCTGGCTTGGCCAGTCATAAAGTTGAAAGAGGTGGGCGAAGTGAAAATTGTGATTAGAACACTGCTGTTTCTGGTACTGGTATTTGCTGCAGGTTGCGGCAGTTCGTCTCCGGACAATCCGACAGCGCTTACCGGCACAAACGGCACTGGACAGGAATATCTGAACTGGTATTCCTCTCCTGGCGCTACCGGCTTCAATGTATACCGCGGGACAGTATCCGGGCCGGTCTCAAGCAAGACCTTGATAGCAGCCAACCTGGCCGTCACATATTACACGGACGCCTCTGTCATTCCGGGCACAAACTATTTCTACCAGGTGACGGCCATCTTGCCCACTGGCGAATCAAAGGCTTCAAATGAAGTCAATGTCGTGCCTTAGGAGCTGTTTCCTGAGTCTTGTGAGGGAAGGGGAGTTGCGGCGTAAAGTGGAAATTCACGGTTTCTTGTCGGCGTTGATGGGCAGTTGGCAATGGAGGCACTTGCGCAGGTAAAGTATGGTCATGCCATTTACATGAAAAAACTTCCCGCAACGCGGGCACGTAGCCACTGCCGACCAGAATGTGGTGATTGTGAGAATAATGACCCAGACAACAAAGACGGTACCCATGGATCGGTCATGGGGCGAAATTTTATAGGTTATCCATAATGCAGGAATATAGGAAAGTACGGTCCCGAAGAAAACCTTGCGCCGCTTGCGTATCCGCTTGAGTGCCGGACTGTATGTGGCTGTATCCAAATTCAGATTTTCGTCCATTCTGGTCCCTTTGGTTTTTCTGTGCCGCATGATCCGTTTACCCTGAAAACAGGCCTTGCCTGGCGTTGGATGCCCTGCCCGGCAAAGCTGCACAGCCTGAGGAAGTGAATATAACCTGATTCATAAACCCGTGCCATAAATTTTACCAGGGTTGTGTGGATTTGGGCTGGAATATATGCCTCGTTGCCAATTTCCTTGTGGCGTCTTGTGCGAAAATTCCCGGCCGTGGCAAATCGGGCCGTGTTGGCTGAGTTTGCTCCAAGTTGTTAATCTTTAGTGACAAATATCAAAAATGCAGATATAGTTTCCACCATCTTTTGTAATCCGGATTCTGGTCCCGGATTTGCTCCAAGGAAGCAGCAATTGCTTGAGTCTATAAGGAGTAGAACATGCCCGTTTCCCTCGAACTGAAGCACGCCCTTACCGACCAACCCATTGATCTTCCGGTATTCCACCCCGTTGCATTGAACATAATTCTGTTGAATTCCGATCCTTATTCCGACATTGAGGACATAATCAGGGAGATAAACGAAGATCAGGCCCTGGTGGCCCAGGTGCTCAGGATGGCCAACTCTTCGGCCTACATGGGACTGGTTAAGGCAAAAACAATCAAGGAAGCGGTGATAAGGCTTGGAGCCCGCCAGATAACCAGTCTGGCCATGGCTGCCTCTCAGGTTTCGCTGCATAGTTCCAGCAACACCACTATCAATGGCTTGATGCAGGAGTTGTGGCAACATTCTCTTGCCTGCGCCCTTGGCAGTTGGTGGTTGGCCAGGCACACCGGCCATCAGAGCATAGTCGAATATGCTTACCTGGCCGGGCTGCTTCATGATATCGGGAAGCTTTATCTGCTCAAGGGTCTGGAGAATATTTCAAAGGATGGTAAATACCACATAGTGTTGGAACATGGCTCAATAGTCGAAGTTTTGTCTGAAATGCATGTGGACCAGGGATGTCGCATTATGGATCATTGGAATATACCGCAGATCTACCGTTCTATCGTGGCAAATCACCACGCTGAATACTTTGATCCGGTAGACAGTTTGCTCACCATTGTGCGGCTGGTCAACTACAACAGCAGAAAAGTCAACTTGAGCATGAGCTCGGACCAGATGCAGCCGGCAAGCGTACTTACTGAAATTGAACTGCTCGATATGGATGAAACTCAATGTAAGAAACTGGAAGTTGTCATGGCCGGTTACCACGAAATAGCTTGTTAGACTCCATCCCCAAGTTTTCACCAGGCAACAAATAATTATTTTAATAGCAGCTGTGCCAGCTTCCCGCAAGGTATCTTGGTTTCCGGATATACCTCCAACCACTACTGACAATATCTATACTTTCGTTCAGAATGAGCCTGCCAAGTCCACAACTCAATTTTATTACAGCAACAAACAAAATTAAAAAAATATAAGCAAATGGTTGCATGAGTGCTATTAGTAAGTTAGAAGTTGTTTCTGCTGTTTTCAGGCAGAAAAACTTCGTTAACGCACTTATCCTGTTTATCAGGGTTAGGTTGTTATCTGCTTGAACGCGATCTGAAAAGATTGTAATCAAACAAAATTTTTGAATAACTGTATGATTATCTAAAATTAGTCGTGTTATCAGTTGTTAAATGAGTCGTTATATGTAATATTTCGAATACATTGCTGAAAGAAAAATTCCGAAAAATGACAGCCTTATATTCGGAAGAAGGAAACCCCATGCAATTCAAACAGTATCGAGACTGGCCGATTTTTTGGAAGATCATGGTTATTCCTTTGATCAGCCTTGTTCTGATTGTCGCAGGAACGGAACTGGTCATTTTGCCAAGGTTTGAGTCGTGGCTATTGGAACAGGAAAAGCTGAAAGTCCGCAATGTTGTTGAGCTGGCCTATCAGCAAATTGTTCAAGGTGCAAAGAGTGTTGAGGAAAAACATATCCCTATTGAAGAAGCGCAAAGACAAGTACTGGAAAACATAAAGCAGTTGCGCTATGGCGGGTCGGGCTATTTCTGGATCAACGACCTGAAACCACGCATGATCATGCATCCCACCGATCCCAAGCTTGATGGCACTGACCTGACCGGATACAAGGATCATGACGGTAAGTTCATCTTTCAGGAGTTTGTAAAAATATGCAGAAGCAACGGCGAAGGCTTTGTTGCCTACATGTGGCCAAAGCCGGGAGAATCGGCTCCTGCGAAGAAGATTTCCTATGTGAAGTTGTATAAGCCATGGGGGTGGATTATCGGCAGCGGTCTTTATGTCGATACCTTCAAAAACAGACTAGCGGTTCTCCACGAAACAGTCCTGGCAGCATCACTCCTGTTGTCGTTTGTGCTCATCCTTTTTGCCTGGTCGGTCGGCCGCGGCATCAAACGTTCCATTGACCAGGGCTGTACTTTTGCCGCCGCAATAGCATCGGGAGATCTGACCGGAACCCTCGCCATTACAAGGACCGATGAGATCGGAGTGCTGGCCAATTCGCTCAATGCCATGGTTGCGGGCCTGAAATCAATGATCGGCAGGATAACCTCCAATGCCCACGAACTAGCCGCGACATCCACGGAAATTGCGCAGGCTTCATGCACCATGGTTCTTTCGGCTGAACAGCAGGCTGCCGATGTAGTTGAATCATTTGCCGCGTCCGAGGAGATTCACCACCTGATCGACAAGGTGGGGCGCGACGTTGACGATTTGAACACCTCTGCTTCCGAAAGCTCTTCGGCTGTAACCGAACTCGCCACCAGTATAGAGGAGGTGGCGCAGAACATGGAAAATCTGGTGTTCTCGGTGGATGGCATCAGCGACTCAATTACCGGGATGACCGAGTCGATCAGGCAGATCGATGCCGGCGTGCAAACCTTGAAAGATTCATCGACCGATACGGCCCAATCCGTACTGCAGTTCAATGCATCGATTCGACAGATTGAGGCATATACCAACGAAAGCGCCGCCATCTCCGACAACGTGTTAAGAGACGCGGAAACAGGAAGGAGTGCGGTTGGTGAAACTATCGCAGGTATCGGGGTCATCATGCAGGCGTCACTGATCACTGCCGAGGCGATAAATGCCCTTTCTGAAAAGGCGCTGAATATAGGCTCAATCGTGACGGTCATAGAGGAGATTTCCAACCAGACGAACCTCCTGGCCCTCAACGCCTCCATCATCGCGGCCCAGGCCGGCGAACATGGCAAGGGGTTCGGCGTGGTTGCCCTGGAGATCAAACAGCTTGCGGAGCGGACGGGTCGCTCAACCCGGGAAATTGCCGACATGATCAAGGGGGTACAGATCGAGACAAATCGAGCTGTCATCGCGATCACAGCCGCGGAGGATAGTATAAAAACCGGTGAAACCCTTTCCACTAAAGCCGGGAATGCGCTGGCAAAGATAGTTGACGGTGTGGAAAAAACGGCCAGGCAGATGGCCGAGATCGCCAGAACCACAAAGGAACAGGCACGGAGCAGCGAATTGATCCGTGCGGCAATGGGACATGTGTCCACAATGTCCAATGCCATTGCCGAGACTACCCACCAACAACGCAAGGGGAGCGAGCTGATTCATGCCGAGGTGGACAGGGTGCGGGAATTTTCTTCGTTGGTAATGAGGTCGATGAAGGAACAGACCAAGGTGGGTGACCAAATCAGCAATATGACTCTGCGTGTGACCGAATCCAGCAGTCGCATCAAAGAGGCGTGCGCCGATCAAACAAAAAGCGGCAAGCGGATCCAAATGGCCGTGGAGAGTATTCAAAACTCCGCTTCTACGGTCCTCAAGGAAATCCGGGTGGTAGATACCAGCGTATCCAAGCTGGGCACCAATACCAAGTCCCTGAAACAGGAGACCGCCAATTTCAAATTGTGATTAACCTAAATCCGGCGTTTATCCACGAAGGACACGAAGAAAAGCTAAGCATAACAGAGCATTATTGGCAAAACATCATCCACCTTTTTGGCGAAGATTAAATAGTTCGTAATTTCTTGGTGTATCTTCGTGTTCTTAGTGGATCAACTGCTTTTTCCAGGATTAATACTCAGTCGGTCGTCTTCGGTTTGTTAGCCAGGAGTGCGTTGTAATCAGCGCAATCATTTCGTTGATCACAGTTTGTTTTGAAAGCTTTAATGGCTTTGGGATCATCTGCGGGTTGAACATCGGAATGAAGTTTGCCGGCGAAATGGCACAACCATTTTGTATTGTCGGCACCACCGATTACAAGATGTTTGGCCAGGCAGAGGTCCATGGCATAAGCCCTTGCCTTCATCAACTCGTCAACCGGCAGCTTGTATGACTTGAACAACTTGTAGCGTTTGTCGTCGGTAGATAATTTGTAAGCATTGCTGACGTATTCCAGGCACGACAGATCATCCCCTTTGTCACAGCCCATTTTTAAATACCCCAATGCGCCAATCGGGTCGTAGCGCAGGGTATCCTTGCCGAAAAAACCGCAATTCGCCGCTGGCGAGTGATTGTCCCACCATTTGTCCTGTTCGCAATTATATAAAAACAAGGCTTCATGTTCCTTGAGGGTAATCTCCTGGCCTTGGGTCGTAGTGTATTTTCTGGCACAAGCGGCCACTGACAGGAACAGCGTTACCGACAAAAAAGCCATGATGCATATTCTCAAATAGCCAGCCATATCTCTCTCCTGCCTGATTTATTCGATATCTCAAGCCGACTCATCTGTTGGGGCGGCAAATGCAACAGCCATGGGCGCGAACGGCGCACTGTCGGAGATTAATTGAAATATGGCTGGGTTACAAGGCTTTTGCTGGCCATTGTCCCGAATCCCCCGAAATACATCACTCCGGTGTGCCGATGGATTAAGCCCCTGATTGCCGGTCTTGATACTCTCTTGATGCAAGAGCCGGCATCTTGATACTTCCTTGATGCCGGTCCTGCTAAATTACTAATTAGTGAGGTAGCCGGGCTTGAAAGGTTTGTGCATGGGCAGGCTTACCGCACACCGATCAGGGAGGATTTGTGGAGTCAAAGAATAACAATGCCGACGCCGGCACGCTGTTTCAGAAGGTTACCCGCGCCATCTTCGGCGCCCCCAAGCACTTGAAGGATACCCACCTGTTCCACAAGATGGCGTTGATCCCGGTCCTGGCCTGGGTGGGGTTGGGCGCGGACGGTCTCTCCTCATCGGCCTATGGCCCCGAAGAGGCGTTCCGCGCCCTGGGGAGCCATACCTACCTGGCCATACTGCTGGGGCTTGCCACCGCTGTGACGGTCTTCATCATCTCCTATGCCTATTCCCGCATCATCGAGCACTTCCCCCATGGCGGCGGCGGGTACATCGTGGCCACCCACATACTGGGGGAAAAGGCCGGGGTCGTCTCGGGCAGCGCCCTGCTGGTGGACTACGTGATGACCATCACCATCTCCATTGCAGCCTGCGTGGACGCCATGTTCAGTTACATCCCGCAGCATTTCCATCACTATAAAGTACCATTTGCCTGTTTCCTGACGGTGATGCTGATCATCCTCAACATCCGAGGGGTCAAGGAATCCATTACGGTGCTGGCGCCCATTTTTGCCGTGTTCGTCATTACCCACGTCGTGATGCTGGTGTACGGCATCCTCGTTCATACCGATCGTATCGTGCCGCTGGCCGGAGACTTCAAGAGCGGCCTCAGCCATGATCTCTCCACCATAGGCGTCTTCGGTATCCTCATGCTGTTTCTTCGGGCCTACTCCCTGGGCGGCGGCACCTACACCGGCATCGAGGCGGTCTCCAACGGCATGCAGATCATGCGTGAGCCCCGGGTGCAGACCGGCAAGCGCACCATGCTCTACATGGCCACCTCCCTGGCCTTCACCGCTGGGGTGCTGTTCTTTTGTTATACCTTGATCGGTATCAAGCCGGTGGATGGGAAGACCCTCAACGCGGTCCTGGCCGATTCCCTTTTTGCCAACTGGCCAATGGGGCATGCCATTTCGTTCGTCACGATCTTTTCCGAGGGGGCACTGCTGCTGGTGGCGGCCCAGGCCGGCTTCGTGGATGGCCCGCGGGTCATGTCCAACATGGCCATTGACTCGTGGTTTCCGCATCGCTTCGCGGCTCTGTCGGTGAGGTTGACCATGCGCAACGGCATCCTGCTCATGGGCATCGCCGCCATAGCCCTGTTGTTCTATACCGGCGGATCGGTCGCGGCGTTGGTGGTCATGTACTCCATCAACGTCTTTATCACCTTTTCCCTGTCGCAACTGGGGATGTCGAAGTTTTTCATCGAGCGCAGAAGGGAAGATCCGCAATGGAAGCAACACCTCTCCGTCCACCTGGTGGGGCTTATCCTCTGTCTCACCATTCTTGCCATCACAACCTTTGAAAAGTTTGCCGAAGGTGGCTGGATGACCCTCCTGATCACCTCGGTGGTGATCGGTCTGTGCTATCTGATTCGCAACCATTATACACGGGTCCGCAAGGGGGTCAGCCAGTTGGACGAGGCCCTGCTCGACTTCCCCACCACCCATGAGTTCAATTCCGCACCCCTTGACCGTAACGCAGCAACGGCCATTCAGCTGGTGTCCGGCTACAGCGGCTTCGGTGTCCATACCCTGCTCTCGATTCTCACGACCTTTACCAATACCTATAAGAAC
>Ga0172380_10009322_pt1 | contig 10492 bp, 12 predicted proteins | sample Leawe162metaG_FD_119747 | JGI IMG/M metagenome (GOLD analysis project Ga0172380, IMG submission 119747) | Leachate microbial communities from a municipal landfill in Southern Ontario, Canada - Leachate well 162 metaG | ecosystem: Engineered > Solid waste > Landfill > Unclassified | place...
ACAGAATATCGCTCTCTATCGGAAATACCGTCCAGAAACATTTGAAGATGTTATCGGGCAGGATCATATCGTCAAAGCAATTGAGGGGGCATTTGAATCAGGCAAGGTTGCTCATGCATACCTTCTCTCTGGTCCTCGCGGTACAGGTAAGACAACAATTGCTCGTATTATCGCGCGTACACTTGGTTCGTCAGTGAATGACATCTATGAAATGGACGCAGCTTCAAATCGCAAGATTGAGGATGCTCGCGATATTCGTGAGAGTGTCCGTACGATGCCATTTGATTCGAAATACAAAGTGTATATTCTCGACGAAGTCCACATGCTCACAAAGGAAGCATGGAATGCACTTTTGAAAACTATCGAAGAACCACCAGCACACGTCATCTTTATTCTTGCGACCACAGAACTCGAGAAAGTCCCAGAGACAATCGTCTCACGCTGTCAGACGTTTATATTCAAGAAACCAACGGATACTATTTTGGCTGAAGTTATTACTCGTGTTGCAAAGAAAGAGGGTTACACACTTGCTGAAGGTGGAGCAGAGCTTATTGCACTCCTTGCATCAGGTGCCTTTCGAGATGCACTTGGTACGCTTCAGAAAGTTATTTCATATTCAAAAGACAAGAAGATTACTCTAAAAGAAATCGAATCAGTCACAGGAGCACCTGAGGCATCTCTCGTTCATTCATTTCTCGATGCACTTGCTTCGAATGATATCGAGAAAGGATATACTGCGATTCGAACTGCCTCAGAACAAAATATTGAAATGCTTATTTTCCTGAAAATGATACTCGCGAAATTGCGATATGCATTAATGCTCAGGTATGCCCCAGATTCTGTTACCTATCTTTCTGAAAAGATTTCAGTAGGGGAATTAAAATATTTACAGACACTTATTAGTTCAAAACCAATTCATATTTCTTCTGTTTCGCTTTCTGTGTTACTTGATACGTATCAGTCTCTACGTACGTCAGTCATTGATGAGCTTCCACTTGAACTCGCGCTCATAAAAATCCTCAATGGAGAAGAAAAGTAAAAGATTCGGAACAAAAACCGATAACAAACAATCTTCTAGCTCGACTTCGACTCGGAAGATGTCAGAACATACTCTTTCTGACCCGCTCCTCGCTCGTCAACAAAAAACGTGGGACGTTATCGTGATTGGTGGTGGAGCAAGTGGTATGATGGCGGCGGCGGTTGCGGGTTCTCGGGGTAAATCTGTACTCATCTTAGAGAAAAATAAATCACTTGGTGAGAAATTAAAAATCACCGGTGGTGGTAGATGCAATATTACTAATGCCGAAGAAAACGTGCGCACGTTCCTCTCTCATTATGGAGTAGCTGAACCTTTTCTTTATTCAGCGTTTTCTCAATTTGGGATGAAGGATACATTTGATTATTTTGAATCTCGCGGACTTCCGCTTGTGGTTCAGGCACGTAAGCGTGCTTTCCCTCATACAGAAAAAGCGAAAGATGTGTTTCTCGTATTACAAAAAGAATTAGATAAACATCACGTTACGGTGAAGACGAACTCACCTGTACGAAAAATAAATCATCATAACGGTGTCATCACTTCTGTTGAAACAAAAGATGGGACACATTTCGCTCAGTCATTTATTCTTGCGACAGGAGGTATGTCTCACCCAGAAACTGGCTCAACAGGGGATGGATTCTCATTTTTAAAAATGCTCGGGCACACTGTCAAAGAACCTACTCCTTCTATTGTCCCACTTGAAGTCTCTGATTCATGGGTACATATGCTCGCAGGAATTTCTCTTTCGTTTATGAAAATTACCTTTTTCCTCGAAGATTCATCTACAGGTCAGATTGGCAAGAAACAATTTTCAAAAATAGGAAAAGTTTTGTTTACACACTTTGGACTGTCTGGCCCACTTATTCTCAATAGTGCTTCGAAAGTGTCCGAATTATTACAATCCGGAATTGTGCGAGCATTTATTGATGCCTATCCCGACACAAATCTCGGAGCACTTGAACAACAAATTATCAAAGTTTTTGATGCGAATAAAAACAAAGCACTAAAAAATATATTTAAAGACATAACACCAGAGGGGACACATAAGGCAATCCAAACACTTCTACCTGAGATTGATTTTGAGACAAAGGTGCATAGTGTGACAAAAGAACAACGAAAGAAAATTGTGCATTTATTGAAAGCATTACCTATTACAATCACAAATCTCATGGGATATGACAGAGCAGTGGTTGCTGATGGCGGAGTCTATTTATCTGAGGTTGATATGAAGACCATGCGTTCTCTGAAGCTCGATAATCTTTTTATCACCGGAGACTTGCTTAATATCAATCGCCCTTCTGGTGGATATGGATTACAGCTCTGTTGGACAACAGGATTTGTAGCAGGAAGTAGTGTGTAATACAAAATCCCTCTCGTACGAGAGGGATTTTGTATTAGAGGTTACAGATTTGCTTCTGCACGGTAGATTGAGATAAGTGTGTAGAGGAGACTGATGACGAGTGGGCCAACAAGGATTCCAATAGCTCCCATGAGTGATACACCTCCGAGAACTGAGAATAGGATGAGAAGTGGGGGGATGTCTGTTTTCTTGCCGATAATAAACGGAGAAAGAACATTATCTACCATGCCGACGAGCGCTCCTGCCCAGATGAGCATACCGACTGCTTGCGCTTGCATTCCACTAAACCATAAGAAGATAATAACTGGTACAGAGATGAATGCCGTGCCTATCGTCGGTACGAGAGACGCAACGCCAGCTACGACGCCCCAGAGTACAGGATTTGGAACACCAAAGATTGCAAGTCCGACACCCATGAGTATTCCTTGAGCGATAGCGATGATGAAATAACCTTTAATGATTCCATTAACGGTAGTAGAAAGTTTGCTCAATATTTTTTCATTGGTATCGTTTTTGAGTGGACTCAGCAAGAGAAATCCTTTTTTAAGCGTCGCACCATCTTTGATTGCATAAAATAAGGTTAGTATGAAGAGTATGAACATCAGTATTGTTTTAAGTGTTGAAGCAAATAACCCTGCGACGTTATTTGAAACAAATGATGCCATATTACTGATGACACTTGTTGTGTTGGTAGTGATATATTTTGGGGCGATACCATTGATAGTATCGTTGATTGATTCTAGGAATGGAGTTGCGCTACCTCCGTCTATTACAGAATGATAGATATTTTGTGATTGATGGATGACTGCGGTACTGAGAGTAAACAGTGGGACAAAGAGAACAATAAGAAAGAAAATTACCGTGAGAAGTGACGCTATCCAGTCAAATCCTCTCGTGATATGTTTCTTTATCCATAAATAGATTGGACGTAGGACAATAGAAAATGCCATACCTAAAATAATTACTGAGAGGAATGGGAAGAATATCGCAATAGCAAAGATAATAACGACTCCGAGCAAGGCGAAGAAAAAACTCCGCTCAATAGTGTTTGTATTCATATGTTTGATTATAGCATAGGGTGCTGGATACATTAATCAAACCTTGTTTAATTAAATCAAAATAGGCACTTCTATACCTTATACTTTTGACAATCTTTTTAAGAGATTTTTATACTTAATAATAAACTCACTACTTGAAAAAGTAGCTTCTTCATAAAAAGCATCTCTATCAATTCCATTTTCAGAATTTAATTCTAAATCATCTCGTATTGATTTAATCAAACCCCTATCTACTTCACTTCCATCGGTAATACTATTACCGATGGATTTTTTAGATATCAATATTTTATCATTAGAAAAACCAAATACAGATCGTTTTATTCGTCTTTCTACTTTACCATTATCTAATATTTTACAATTAAATTGAGCAAGTCTTCTTTTGAATTTAATTAAAGTTATGGGTCTTTCTCCCTTTTTCATAACCTTACTATTTTCATCAATCCAACGAGATAAAGCATGTATTTCTGCGTCACTATAAAGATAACTTTCATCAACTAATTTATGGTCTGCTAATTTAATAGAAATTCGAAATAAATCATCTTCATTACAAGTTAAGCAAAGATTGTGTCGGTCTAAAAGTACAAGCATAGCAACCATCGCTGTTCTTTTGTTTCCATTATGAAAAGGATGATTATTAGAAATAGAATACATTAGAGCAGCACCAACAGATTCAATAGTTCGATATTTATTCTCTCCCTGATATCCTGTTTGAGGATGAAATAAAGCGCTATCCAAAAGATTGAGATCTCTCAATCCTGCCGGATATATAGGATCTTCTAGGGTTTCAAAATCTGTTGTTAATTCCTCATGAATTTTTAAAACTTCTTCTTTGGTAATATGTAAAATCGGGTCACTTATTTTCCCAATTGATGAAAAATCATAATCTTTTATAATTAATTTTTTTGGTTCATTTCTTTTGTTAATTTTATCTTTTGTTTTTTCAACTCCTAATTTAGAAGTGATAATTCTTTTAAGAAAATTTATATCTTGATTTTTTATAATACTATTTTCATTTTTAAGATAATCGAATCTTTTATTGCTTCCCGAAGAATCCCAAAGAGTAATTAGGAGTTCATCCGAATCTAGTTTATAATTTTTAGCAATTTTTTTTAGAACCCTTTTGTGACTTTTCATTTTTTATTTATATTCATTACCTAGAGCAGTCCAGGGAAGTTTTCCTTTAAATTCTGGCGAGTTGTCTAATATCCATTGAATATAGGTATTGCTATTTGGTCCAAGTAGGGAATATATATTTTTATATTTATATGTTTGTGGTGAATTTTCTATAAATTCACACATTTTGTGGGTTGGAGAATTTTCGCTTCCTTCAATTTTCCCCAATAGTGTTGCATTCCAGCGAGGATGATTAAAGAACGAAAAAACCTCAATGCCGTCAAACAAGGAAGGTCATTTATATGAATATGTCCCAGCGACGGTTCTGTATGATTATATTTATAGCGAACTTCGTATCGTGAAAGTTGACCCTTTTTGTTAATGACTATCCAAGGATGAGTCCAAATAGATAACGGGATATGAGCAGGAGAAGTAAAAAGAAAAACTTGATATAAATCTTTGTTTATAAGATTTTTTAATGAAGTATTCATTGCTTAGAAATAGAGACTATGGAACGTTTCGTTTGCACAATAACAATCGTCAAAATGTGCTCATTTCGACGCAATTTTTACGCTTATTAAGTTCAAATATCTTCTTGTGTTTCTTTCAGAAACATCCGCGAAGCGAATTTGAGCTTTTTTGTATAGAACGCTTCGCTTGCAAAAAACACAAATTCGGCTTGGGGACAGGGATTCGAACCCCAATTAACGGCTTCAAAGGCCGCTGTCCTACCATTAGACGATCCCCAAATACATATTTAAAATACACTAAAACAGCAAAAAATACAATTTACAGGAGATGTTAATGTTAAAAATGATATAATCTAAATATGGAAAAACCATCAGAAAGTTTATATATAAAAGTCCTTGTTTGGGCCTATAATAGGAAACAAAACCCATTTAAAATAGAGGATCTTTATGCTGAATTAAATATAATAAAACCAGATGAGACTCTTTGGGTAAGAAACATTTTTGTAGATATTCCCTTGAATGGTTGTGCGTTGTTTTCTTCTTCTCAAAATAGTTCAGGTGAAACTTTTCATTTGTTGTCAGATAGTGGTATGTCTTCAGCAATAGGCTATTTGGGATTAGAGGAATCTAAATCTAACAGTAAACGTGCTGAATACCTTGCCCTCTGGGCCCTTGGGATTACTTCTGTGGTGGGAGTAATTCAAATTGTAATAGCGTTGTGCAAGTAAATGTCTAAGATGAATCTCCTTCTCACAATAAACGATAATACTTTTGAACCGCAGGATTACATTATTCGCAAAGTAGCGCGGGCTGTTATTTTGGATGAGACAGAAACAAAAGTTTTATTTTTCGGTAGTCTTCTTGTTGGAGGTGGAGTTGAAGATGGGGAATCAGATGAAGATGCGCTACATCGAGAGTCAATGGAAGAAGTTGGTGCAACAGTTAAAATTATAAAACCCCTTGGAGAAATAATCGCATATAGAGATTCTTTAAAGAAGAAATATATCGTTCATGGATATCTGTGTAAAAAAATTGGAGAATTGGTAACTCCTACTTCAACTGATCCTGAGGAGCAATCAACTGAGCCAGTATGGATAGACATAATTACTGCAATTAAAAAATTAGAAGATGAAATATCTTCTTTACAAAGCAATCGTTCATCTTTTGAATTGGAAGTATTTCAAAGAAAAGTTCATAATCGAAAAGTAGCATTAACTTTTTTAAAAGAAATTATTTAACATATTCTATGTCTCAAGATAAAAAAATTGTTGTTCGTGCACGAGCTGTGATTTTACACGAAGATAAATTACTCGTCGTGAAGCATTCACCAGATGATACTTTTGTGGCTCTTCCTGGTGGACATCTTGAATGGAGTGAGGACATTAAGGAGTGTTTAAAGCGTGAAATGCTCGAAGAGCTCGGAGTTGCTCCAGAAATTGGAAGACTATTATATATAAATAACTTTATTGATAAGGATACAACTCAGTCAATTGAATTTTTCTTTGAAGTTACTAATTCACATGAGTATTATGATATTGAAAACAAGACGAGGACGCATGCTCATGAACTTTCGGGAATTCATTGGGTAGGAGCAAGTGATACAGTTACCATCCTACCAAAGACACTAGAAGAAGATTTGCGAATAGGGAATATTTTATCTGACCAGATTAGGTATATCTAAAAAACAAAGCCCCTGTGCATGCACAGGGGCTTTTGGAATGTGTTTGGTGTGTTTATTTAAATGAATCACCATACAGTTTGAGGAACATTTTTTCGGTTACAATCTCTGTTTGCTCTTTGTTTTTCTGGGTCGTCCGTACTAACAGTTGGCCCTTTTTGCCAGTGAGCAAAGCAAAGAGTTCTTTTCCTTTTTCTGAAGAACCCTTACCAATGTTTTGAATCAATCTCTCCAATCCTTCCTTTACCGTAATCAAGTCATTTACTACATCTACCGTTCCGGTCGGAGTTTTCTTTTTTGGTGAACGTACGATTTTTACAGGCGCTGCTTTTTTAGCAGCGGGGGTTTTTAGGGAATCGTCCTTTGCAATAATGACTGTTTTTGCTCCAGCACCAGGGAGAGTGAGAGGATACTCTTTCTTCAGATCAGCACACATCTTTTTGGCTGTATCTTCTGTCTTGGCATTAATCGTCACCGTACCTTGGCTTTTGTTTGCCACAAGGGTTACGTAGTCTTTGGAACCATAATTTTTTCCTTTGAGGAATGCGCGTACTTCTTCGCGTAAATTCTCAGCATTTGTTTTCGACATATTTTCTGGTGTTTGTGTTTTGGGTTGTGTTACGTTTTGTGTTTCTGTTGCCGTTGGGGTTTGAATAGTTTGTTGTTCTGTACTTGATGAAGGCCCAGCTTCTTTAATTGGAGAATTTAAATAGGTTGGCTTCGGAAGATTACGGAAATCATGTTTCATTGATTCAGCTTTGTCTTGGGTAATCCTCACTTTTATTTGAGATGAGTTGACCGTGGCAAGCAGAAAATTACCATGTTTGAGAATTTCACTTTTAACCGAAGCTATTTCTTCATCTGAGTAGGGCGTAGGAAATGAAATAATGAGGTAGTGTTCCCAGTCGCCCTGAACAACAACTTGAGGATGACATAGTTTGAGCAATTCTGCGAGGTATCGCGCAAGTCGTTTTATGACAGCATTACGGATTTTATTCACAGCATTATCTTGCGGGTTTTGATGGAGGATGCGAGCTTTTTCCATTGGTATAAAGTTTTAATTTTTAAAAATATTAAAACATTTACAAAAAAATGTCAATTATTCTCACGTCATAATTTTAAAGAATATGCTATACTCTCCTTTATGAAATCTCACAAAAAACTTTTATATCGTAGCAGAGAGAATCGTGTTGTGTTTGGGGTGATGGGTGGGCTTGGAGAATATTTTGATATTGATCCAGTTATTTTCCGTGTGGCATATACTGCATTTACATTTTTCTCTGGATTCCTTCCTGGTATCGGAGCGTATATTTTAATGACGATGGTGATGCCTCCACGTCCGCTTGTGGTGCATGAAAAAGCAGAAGAAGTAAAAGAGGAAACAAAAGAAGCAAACGCGTAGTATGAACATTGAACCTGATTTTAAAAAACACCTCGACAAAAAACTTGCTCGGAGAATGCGCATCCTCACCATCATCCTTTGTGTGATGACAGGAGTGCTTGCGTATAATATGTACATAAGTCATATCAGCTTACTGTTGGTGTTTTTAGGAGTGGCGCTCGGTTGTACTCTGGGATTTTTTGCAGGGAGAATGTTTCTCATTAAGTGGAGTGAAGAAGATAGCAAAATCATCGGCAACATTGATCTCCTCGGGGGGATTGTCCTTGTGTTGTATGTCGCAGTTTCGATTGCTCGAAGTTGGATATTTGCGCACTGGTTCAAAGGAGTCATTCTCACTTCATTTACATTTAGTTTTATCGAGGGTGCGATGATTGGACGATTACTTTCGATGAGATTCAATATTAAAAAGATTCTCTCTGAGCAAGGGAAGGCGTAATAATCGTACCTACTTCTTGTTTCTGTGGGTGCCATACGCCCAAGGGACAACTTGACACTTTTGTGTTTCAGATATAGAGTATGAGCATTATGAAGAAGATATTTGCAACAATTTCATTAGGTATTATGGTCGCAATGGTAGGGCTCCTTGCACTTCCTGCAACCTCTTCAGCCTCATGGGGTTTCTCCCTTGGTTTAGGCTTAGGAATTAATACAGGGAATATGGGTGGTTATGGATACGGATATCCTCAAGCGTATAACAGTGGGTGTAATTGGGGATGTAATTCATCTATGTATCAATCATATCCAATGTACCAACAGCCATATCAGCAACAGTACCAGTCACCATATCAACAGCCGTACAATTCATACATGAATAATTATTCGTATCCTGTAAGTAGTTTTTCTTACAATACGTATGATCCGTACTATGATGTTCAGCCAGTTAATTATGGTAGAACATGTTACCGATATTGCTAAATACGAGTAAAAAAGTTTTCTAACACAAAACTCCCCACAGAACGTGGGGAGTTTTGCTATTCATCATCTTGTGGTTTGTCGAGCGTGAGTGCTTCGATACTTATCGCATCTCCTGTGATACGCATGACATCTTTGTCTATCTTTCTAAATTCGTGATTTGATTTGTTGAAGTGATTCACTGTTGTTGCGAGAGCATTACCGAGTTTTGTATGTGCTTCCTCGTATGTACGAAGGTGTGTGCCTAGTTCGCCGACACGTTTGATAATATCTTTGGCTGATTCTTCGATTTGAAGGGCTTTCAATCCCTGAAGCACTGTCTGTAAATATGCGAGGAATGATGTAGGGGACACAATGATAACTTTGTATTTACTTGCTGCACGTTGAATCAGATTCTCTGTGTCTTCGGTTACCGCACCGATTTTATTGATGAGTAAATCATAATATATCGCTTCGTGGGGGATAAACATAAATGCGAAGTCCATCGTGCCTTCTTCGGGTTGGATGTATTTTGATGTTTCGACAATACGATTCTTTAAATCATTTACAAAGATTTTCTCAAAGCGTTCTTTCTCCGCAGGGTCATTTGTTTCCGAAATGCGATTGTAATTTTCGAGTGAAAACTTCGAATCAATCGGAATGATTTTATCTTTTACAAATACTGCCGCATCAACAATCGTGCCATCAGGGAATGCGTACTGCATTTGGTAACTACCAGGGGGCATCACATTTTTAAGAAGTGTTTCGAGATAGTATTCACCGAGAATTCCGCGTTGTTTTGGATTCTTCAAGATATCTTGCAAATTCTTCAATTGGTCAGCAAATGAAACAACTTGTTTATTTGTCTCATCGAGACGAGTAATTTTCTCGGTGATGTCGGCAATAATACGTGACGTTTCGGTAGATTGATAGCGCATTGATTGATTCATGTCTTTCTGTGAATCAGAAAGTTTCTGGTCAATCGTTCGACCCAGTTCGTTTATGTGGGAGAGGAGGAGCTGGAATCCAGTGTCGTCTTTTACGCCTTCTGGTTTTCGATTCTGACGCATAAAAAAGAAACCAATAGCAAGGCCAACAAGAATCCCAAGCACAATCATAAGTACGGTAGACATAGTGCTATTTTAGCATAAACAACTTATTTTCATGTGTTGCGCTGAGTCACCTTATCTAGGTTTATTTAATTACCACATCTACTTGACATATAGTCAAATAAATGATAGTTTATGTCTAAATTATTTTAAATCAAAAAACAAAAATAAAGTATGGCAGGCTCTAATGCTTCTGACAATGGTACCAGCAAAAGTACCAATTCAGCGACTCGCACAGTTGTTATCGAGTGTACAGGAATTACTCCTATTCTTATGAATCCAATGACAAAAGAAACGTTGGAAGAATTGGCTGGAATTAAGGCGAAAACCTCAATGGCTTCTCAAAAAGAAAGACCACTAAAGGACCGTGCTGCT
>Ga0172380_10009323_pt1 | contig 10491 bp, 10 predicted proteins | sample Leawe162metaG_FD_119747 | JGI IMG/M metagenome (GOLD analysis project Ga0172380, IMG submission 119747) | Leachate microbial communities from a municipal landfill in Southern Ontario, Canada - Leachate well 162 metaG | ecosystem: Engineered > Solid waste > Landfill > Unclassified | place...
ACCTCCGGCCCGCACACGTACCGGCTCAGCGCTGATAGCGGCGAATGGGTGGAGTACGGTCACAATCACCTGTGCTACCGGCCCGCACACGCCGCTCGCGTACGCGCAGCAAATCTGGTAGGCCGTAGTATCAGTCAGCACTCCCGTCGATATGCTTCCCGAGGAGCTCGCTACGGAACTATCGCTACTTCCTGCCCATCGGCACGACACAGCATCGGACGACTCCCATGAGAGCGTGGTGGACTGCCCGGTATCGATAGTGTTGTCTCCCCTGGTTACGTACATGGTCACGCTCGGGACGGGGCACGATGAGTCCGGAGGTGTCGTCGCTGAGCACGATCCGTCGGCCTGGATGACTCCGGCGTTCGTCTGTCCGCATGCGTTCGCAGACGAGACGCAGGAAAGCGCGGCGCTTGAGCCGCACGCCGGGAAGACCTCGCCAGCACCCAGTCGCTCCGACCATGCTAGAGTTCTCGCCGATGTCTTGGTGTCGTCGCCCCCGCTAGCGACGCTGCCCGCCGCGATGAGTAGCACGAAAATACCGACACCGATGGGCACCTGATATGCACGAGAAATCTCACTTATTTTTTTCATAGGTATAGTATAGGTTCAATTCAGTGCGTGTACCACGGTTATCAACAAGCCCATCAGAAGTCGGTCGGTCGCCACCCGAGCGAGAGGAGGTAGCTCTTAAAGCCACTGTCTATCTTCCCCAGAGCAGTGAGCTGCCCTACCTTCGCAGAGGAAGCTCCTTCTGCGCGTACGAAGCGGAGGTAGTCGGTAGTAACGGCATGGATATTCCTCTCATTACCAGACCTGAATGGCGCAAGGAGACTTCTGATATCTTCCGCGCGTGCATCTCCATATCGGTTCGCGAGGGAAGAAGCATATCTGAGCGCATAGGAATTCCCCGGTTTGTCGCCGAGCAGGGCGGCATACTGCACGCTGTCTCTGAAGTACGCCCCGGCCTGCTCTGGATTACTTACCACACCGAGCGTCACCAGAGCATCAACCGTACTTCCCGCCCGTGCGAGAGCTTCCGGAATGAGCGGCCTTTCCTCAACAGCACTTCCCATCCTTGCGAGGTCTGCATCGGCCGCCCGTAATCCCTGGATAACACGGGCGATGTATTCTTTCCCTTGTGGTGTCGACGTCGCATTCTGCATACCAAGGAGTTCGTTGCTATATCCATACGCGATGAACACCTCGCTGAGTGCGAGCGGATATATGCTCGCCGCATGTTCGAAGAGCTTGATATACGCCATGCCCAAGCTCGTGCCGTCGTTCCTAAATGAGCTGTACGGCGAATCCTTGAATGTCTCGGTAACAATCGCCTGGAGCGGCGCACCAGAATACGTGTAATACATGAGACCGACACTCGAGAGCGCCGTGGCGCGAGTGATGGCGTAATTGGATGTGTCAGCGGTGATGGCTTTGAACCGGATGACCGCCTCTTCATATCTGCCGAGCTGTTCCATTGCACGCGCGATGTCGAGCGCTATCTGTGCTCTCTGAAAATCATCTTCCGCTGCGTCGAGAGCCTTCTGGTAGCTCGCGAGCGCGAGGTCGTGCTTCCCTTCTTTCCGGAACTTCTCCGCCGCCGCATACTCAGGATTCTGCTTCATCAAGACACTAGCGGGAGTCTGACTAGCTGAGTATGTCTCTGACGAGATATTGAAAATCGCGTACCACACGCCACCGGCGATAAGGAACAGCGGGAGTACGACAAAAAGCCAAATCCTATTCGTTGTCATTGTCTCCGTCATGTATAGAGAAGTATAGCAACCTCAGAGCGGCACCGTATGCGAAAGTGAGAGGAGTGTGAACAAGCGACGTGCCGAACGTCACGTCACTTCTCGGATTCCGTGCGTGCGGCCATCAAATTCCTCGCGATGCTCGCCTGCATCGCCTCGATGCCTGCGCGGGCGATTGAAGGGTCATTCCCCGGGTATGCTTTCTGCCACTCTGCGTCAGTAAGGGACGCGGCAAATGTCTGCGCTTTCGTCAGTGCTGAAACCGCTTCCGCCGGATTCCCTGAATTCAGCTCCATCACTCCGAGAGCGTTCCAGAGCCACGGGTTCTTGTCGCCGCCATCAGCTCGCTCGATTCCCTCCTTGAGAGCGGCGGCGGCGTGCGCATACTGCTTGTCCTTCGCGAGCACGAACGCGAGGTCGTTATATCCGGCCCATTCCCGCGGGGCCCAAGCTACGAACTCCCTGAAATCCTGTTCCGCGCGCGCCAGGTCGCCGGGGAGTCCCCGATACGCATGTGCGAGGCCGCGCATGTACATCGCTCGCCCGTTGCCGGGAAAGAGGACGCTCTCCGTAGCAAGATCTGCGAGCGCTGCACTGAAGTCTGACTGAATGAACTCGATACGAGCGCGCATATAGTGCGCAAGCGGCAGCGACGAATCAATTGCCACCCCTTTGCTGAAAGCTCTCTTGGCGAGGGGTAGGTCATACGGGCGTTCCTCATCTGTACCGATGGCTGCCTGGTTTCCGAAAAAGTGATTCCCGATGGCAAAAGCGAGGTCCGCATCTCTTCTATCGAGCGCGAGCGCGAGCGTGCCCGCGCGCCACTCGTCCCACACGTAGCGAGCGGCGGTCGTCGGCAGAGGGGTGAAGAACCAGACGGTCGTCACAACAGCGAGCGTCGCTAGCGCGACTGTAGAAAAGAAAATTATTTCTTTTGCGGAGCGCATTCGTCTAGGAATTGCCCGGGCACACCATACCACGTGCGAGCGAAAGGCTTACTTTTGGCACGTTCGTACCCTCGACGGGGAGTCCGTCGAGCGACCACTGCTGGAGTCCGCCGGTGAGGTGCATCAGGTTAAGATACCCCCAACTCTGGAGATAGCCGTATGCGACTGCCGCGAGCCTGCCGTCAGTACAGGTCAGCACTATCTGCTTCCCTTCTTTCGGGAGTTCCGCACGAACACTCGCTTCAGCGAGGTTGGCGATAGGAATATTGATTGACCCCTTAGGATGAGCGGCGGCATACTCGCTTGGCGAGCGCACATCGACGAACATGAACTTCTCCGGGTTTTCGTTAAACGCCTTATTAAATGCAACCGGACTGATTTCGACCATTGATGGAGAGACGATGTTCAGGTGCTTAAGCGGAGTGAGGTAAACCACCATCACGGTGACAATCGCGGTTGCTACAATACTGATTATTACGGAAGTTGTTTTACTCATGTAGCCTCAGAGTATCATTGCGCTGGCGCGGCCGAATCGGTTATCCCCATCTCATCTTGGAAATTAGAAGTCTGATGTCTTCCAGCCCAGCGAGATGAGGTAACTCTTGAAATCGGAATCTAGGCGACCCATAGTGATGAGGTTTCTTTTCTCGATTGTCAGCGTCTGATCAGTCCGTGCCATACGATAGAAGGCTGGGACTGGATCGAAAATAGCGACTTCGTTACCCACTCTGAACGGCTCAAGAAGGCTCTTCACGTCAGCGGCCCGCACGTCTCCATACTGCATGACGAGGAACGCAGCATAATTATATGCTTCGAAACTCCCGAGTTGGTTCCCGAGGGCTGCAGCGTGCTGCAGCCCTCGATTGAGATACAGTTCTGCCTGATCAGGATCAGCCGCACCAAGCGAGGCTAGGAAACCTAGCGTGACTCCCATCCGGGTAAGCACTCCGGGCACAAGCTGTACTTCAGTCGGCAGATCTTTCATTCTTTGGAGGTCTACATTTGCCGCCTGAATGCTTTGCAGGGCGGACGAGACGTACGAACCCCCTTGGGGAGTCGTCGTTGCACCGCGCAAGGTATCCATAAGTTCTCTCGTATAGCCGAAGGCGATGCGCGATTCGGAAATAGCGCCTGGATAGATGCTCACCGCATGCTCGAAGAGCCTGACATATGCCATGTTCAAACCATCATCCTTCTTGAACGAGCTATAAGGAGCGTCTTTGAATGTCTCGGTGACGATTCTCTCGCGAGAGTCGCCACTATAATACGTATAATGCATGAGCCCGATTTCTTGGACAGAATAGGCGCGCACGATTGAGAAGTTGTCAGGATCAGCGGCGATTGTCTTGAACTCTGAAATCGCCTCTTCATACCGCCCTAGACGTTCTTTCATGGAAGCGATGTTGTATCGCACCTGAGCCTCCTGAGAGCGATCCTCCGCCTCGGCGAGAGCTTTCTGATAGTACTCGAGCGCAAGGTCATACTTCTTATCCCTCTGATACACCTTCGCCAATGCATAGTTCTGATTATTCAGCGTCAATACCATGGTGGCTGTCTTTTTGGACGAATACGCCGAAGGCAGGGCTGCCGTCGATGATTCTTCCGGGGTCTCGGATATCCTGAGATACGCGTACCAAGCACCGCTACCCACGACGACAAATGCGAGGGCGATGGAAATCCAGATGGCTACACTCTTAGCCATCGTCATGCACAGCAGCCGCCGCTGTCACCACTGTCACCACAACCACTGTCGCCGCCGCCGCCAGCGCCACTATCGCCGCCGCCGTCACCGCCGAGGGGTATTTCGGCATGCGCCTTGTTCTGTGCGAAGAGACCGACAGACTCATCTCCATTTAAGCTGCCTGGACCCCAGAGTTTCGGAGTTGAGACAAAAAACAACGCGAAGAGGCCGAAGAACACAGCAAATGCGGCAGACGCCTTCCGCGCAAGCACCCTCCCTGTACTGTAAGCAACCCGAGCTGCAACCATGCCCGCATGGTACCTCGGATTGGAACAGGCTGCTAACAGGGGTGCAGTTGGCCTGTGGATAAACAGTGCGTACGTTATACTAGCGACATCACCATATGCTAAAAGACGTCGTTCCATTCGACCGTGTCTGGATTGCTCTGCACGGGTCCTCGCGCTCTGCAGAAGCCGTCGCCTCGTTCATTCGATTCCTGGAGCGCCGATTAGGGGCAGAATTCGTCTATGACCAGGCACGCATCGGCTATACCCCGTTCGAGCTTATTGAACTGCTTGAGCTCGCCGAGACACTTCGTGCGCGCGACATCATCCGTTCATATGGGAGAAATCCGGACTTGCCAGATGAGCCTCGCGTGGCCCACTGGTATACGGAGTACGTGGCTGAAGGGCATAAAAAATCCGCTGGGAGTTCGCTTGACGACGAGCCCCTCGCGCTCACGAAGGCGCTTTCCGAAGCTCTTGAGCGGCACCTCTGGTACGAGCATGACCAGTTCGCGTCGCTCCGTTCAGCTCCTCTCTCCGTTATGGAACGCGAGGAGGCAATTCTCCATCCGATGCGTTTCGCAGGATTCAGCGGGTCGCAGCGCAAACAGCATCCGCGCCTCGCATTTAGCTCCACCGACTCATTCCTCTGGGTCAAAGGCTACTCATGGGTGGGAGAAAAATCCGTGTGGGTTCCGGCACAGATCGTGAGCGGGCACACGAAGCTCCGTGCGTTCAGCCCTTCTTCACAAGAACCCGTCATCCGTTCTTCCATAACGACCGGGCTCGCTACTCACCCACTCCGGACGAACGCTCTGCTTTCCGGAGCGTTGGAGGTCATTGAGCGCGATGCGTACAGCATCACCTGGATGAACCAGCTTACTCCCCCGCGCATGGATATCGAAGAATTGTCGAAACGCAGCGAATCGCTCGCACGACTGATTGCTCGTTGTCACCAATATCGATTGCTGCCGCATGCGCTTCGCCTCCCTACGGACGCGCCCGCCTACGCGGTCTGTGCCGTACTCGAAGATGCGACCGGGACGCTCCCTCGGTTCTCAGTGGGTATCAAGGCAAACAGAAATCCCGAGCGAGCCGTTGAGGGGGCTCTTCTCGAGGCGCTCCGCGCGCATCTCGGCACACGGCAGCGCAAACTATCGCCGCAAAACGATTGGGACCCGAACACGAAGGCCGCCGCAGTCATGCAATACGAGCGCCTCCTGTATTGGGCAGAAGAGGGTCGAGGAGACCGTCTCGCCTTTCTCATTCGCGGAGATATCGTCCCGCCAGTGCGCGAACTGTGGGAAGCCGATACCGATGCGGAGCATTTCACAAGAATCGTAGCCTGGTGTAAGGAAAAGGGATACGAACTCGCTTCGGTGCCCTTCACTGATGCCGCCGCAAACGTACCCGGCTGGCACATTGAATTCGTCGTAATCCCGGAGCTGCAGCCGCTGCACTATAATGAAAAATTTCCGTACTGCGGCGGGGACCGTCTCACGGAAATGCCGCGTCAGCTCGGGTACTCTTCGAGAGAACCCTATCTCGACGACCCTCACCCTTTTGCATAAATCATGATTACCGCTCCGACATTCATCACGCGCATCCACTCCTATATACGGAACACACGCACGACCCGACGCGGCGCGCTTGTAAAGCCTGGAGCGGCCCCGGCCGGCGTGCATAAGGAATATCTCCGCATGCCACGCATACAGCTCCCGCCTCCAGGAGCGCTCCCGCTCGCTCTCCATGACGCGCTCTCCCAGCGCACATCATTTTCCGCGTGCGCTACCGAACGGCAGCTCTCACTGTCTGAGCTCGGAACGCTTCTCGGAAATGCGGTCGGTATGCGTGACAGTACCCGACGCCGCTATCCATCCGGGGGCGCGCTCTACCCGGTCGAGACGTATCTCATCGGGGCAGTGCTCGAGGGGTACCCGTCCGGTGTATTCCACTATCACCCGAAAGCTCATGCGCTCGAGTTCCTTTGGGAGACGCCGCCGACATTCTCTATGTCCGAAGTCATACGCTCGGCGAATGTCGCCCTTGCGCCTCTGCTCATCGTATTCACCGGCGTATGGAATCGTTCCAGCATGAAATACGGCGACCTCGCGTACTCGCACGGACTCATCGAAGCCGGCCATATGGCTGAGAATATCCTGCTCGTGGCGACCTCGCTCTCTATGGCTACTCGACCGATAGCCGGCTTCGATGACCGAGTGGTTGAGGAACTGCTCGACCTCAATACTCAAATCGAGCAGCCGATTTATTCCCTGCTCCTCTGTCCCAGCGCAGGAAGGGGCGAGGGGGAAATCGTACCTGAATGACCCTATGCACCCCCACGACGATCTGAAGAGGGCGATAGCGACACAGGTACTGAAACGACGAGAAGACGGCGCACATATCATCGGACGAGAGGGAGAGGGCGCGACTGCTCCGTGGCTGTTCGATTTCCGTGCGCTCATGCTGCAGCCCTACTGGCTCAACCGCTACGCTGAAATATTCTGGGAACGCTATGCGTCACGCTATCCTTTCCAAGTGGGGAGCGTAGAGACTGCGGGTATCGCGCTCGTCGCGGCAATTGTAATGAAAGGCGTCGAGCGCGGCACGCCGGTGAACGGTTTTTTCATACGGAAATCGCGCAAACGGCAAGGTCTCATGAAAATGATCGAGGGCACGCTCACCGACGAGCCTATCATCTTCGTGGACGATCTGATCAATTACGGACAGACTCTAGGTAAGCAGCTTGAGATATTGTCGACCATCGGAAAGAAGGTGGTCGAGGTTTTTGTACTGCTCGCATTCCGTGACCGAAGCGCCTACACGTTCACCGACGCCTACCATGCGGCACTCACTTCCCTTTTCACGCTCGAAGATTTCGGCATCCCGCTTGAACGATCCGATGTGCGTGAGTTACCAAGGGATTCGTTCGAAGTGCTATGGCGCTTTGAGGCCCCTGAGCCAAGCCATCACATCGTCCTTCAGAAATCAGCGCCCGTCCTCGATGATCGCCGTGTGTTTTTCGGAAGTGATTCCGGCGTATTCCGCGCGCTTGATCAGGAGACCGGAGACGTGCTTTGGGAATTTTCGGTCGGGCGGCACCCCGAAGGGAAAGGCATACTTTCTTCGCCGGCGCTCTACAAAGGAACCGTATACTTCGGCGCGTATGACGGAAATGTATACGCACTCGACGCGGAAACGGGAGGAGTTCGGTGGATGTATGCAGACGCGGATTGGGTCGGATCTTCCCCATCCCTCGCCCCAGAACTCGGGTTGCTGTTCATCGGCCTCGAGTTCGGTCTCCTGCGTAAACGCGGCGGTATCATCGCACTTTCTCTCAAAACGGGCGAGCGCGTCTGGGAAGACCGTACTCCGGATCTCACGCATGGTTCTCCCCTTTTCATAGCGGAAGAAGGGCTGGTCGTCATCGGCAGCAATGACGGTATCGTCTATGCGTATGAAGCAAAGACGGGAAAATTGCGCTGGCGCTATCAGTCAGGCGGAGACGTCAAGACACCACTTGCGTATGACGCGAAAAGACGATTGGTGTGCTTCGGGTCTATGGATACAAAGCTCTATGCGCTTTCTACGCGCGATGGCTCGCCGGTATTTGCGCGACAGACCGGAGCCGGCATCTATTCCTCGCCACTCGTTCATGACGATACCGTCTACATCGCATCACTTGATAAGCGACTATATGCTATCGACCTCGATACGTGGCAGGATCGCTGGGTATTCGAAACTTCCAGCCGCATATTCTCTTCGCCGGTATTCCTCGAAAATTCTGTCTGGATAGGCAGTAATGACGGACGGCTGTATGAGCTCGACGCGAAGCGCGGGACACTTCGCGACTTCTTCCAGGCTACCGAACGCATCGTGAACAAAATCGCGTATAGCCCGCGCACTCGGCGATTCTTCGTACCCACCTGTGCGAACGAGCTGTATTGTATCAAGAGAAAGGCGTGAGGATATAAAGAAATCGGGTACGTTTCTGTACCCGATTTTGCTCTTGCGAGCCGGCGCTCAGTTGTTGACGAGCGTGATGGTGTTCCGGTTGTAGAGACTTCCCGACCAGTCGGTGTCTTCGTAGGTCGCCTTCGCGAGACATCCGGTGGACGGCACATACCAGTGCACTGTCCGCATCGTCCCCGAACCCGAACGTCCGTTCGACGTCGCCGAGTTGTAACGGCCCTCGTAGGTGATCTTGAGCGTGAGGAGCTCGCCGATCTTCTCTTCGGCCGTCACGACGGCAGTAAGCACGTACGAGCCGCGCATACCGTTCGTCTTCGTATAGCTCGCCTTCACTTCCCACGTCTTGCCGACGTAGAGCGGGAAAGCGAGGTATCCCGAGTCAGGCGTGTACGTGGTGTCGCCCCACGACAGACGGTTGAGCTCCGGCGTTATCTTGAGGTTCTCGACCGCACCCGACTTGGTCTTCTTGGCGAGGCCGTAGCCGTCGCCGGAAACCGAAGAAATCGTCAGCGAGTATTCACTGCTCACGGCACCGTTCCAGTCGTCGATCTGCCTGTAGGAACAGGTGTCGCCGACCTTCTTCAGCGGACGATCAAACTGAGTCTGTGCGCTCGCTGAAGCAGACGCGAGGACGAGAAATGCAACAGCGGCAACAATGGTGGTGCGCATGGCTGTGTCCTTTCGAAAAGTTCATGGGAAGCAAGACGCCCGTCTAGCTCCTATCCAACATACATCATACATAAGTGTCTATATTTGTCAATAAGTCCTATGGTGGGTAATGAAGAAGACCCCCCATGCGGAGGGTCTGGCGGCAAAATGCCGAATACTTACTGAACCTGGTACTTCAGCAGCTCGCGGACGACGAGTCCGGAGCCGGCGCGGTCACCGTCGTCAGAAAACGTCCTTTTGACGAAATTCTTGACGGCCGGAGCGTACCACCACGTGTCGGTGATGGTGCCGCTTGAGATGGCACCGAAACCGGCCGACCCCGTGTACTTGTTCACGAACACAATCTTGAAAGCGTCGAACGTGCCTGCCGGCACCTCGACCTTCTCGACCGTGACCACGTGGCGCGTGACGTTGAAGTCCCAGTGTAGCCCGAGCGCCTCATCGCTTGCCTTGTACGACTCCGCTTCGCCGACTTTCATCGGGAAGACGAACTCCAGGCTCTTGGCACCGGTCGTTACGCCACCGACGCCCTTGCCGAAGAAGAACTTCTGCCCGCCGATGTCGACGGCGAACCCCCCGTCGGCCGTAACCTCCGTCACGGTCACCGAGAAGGGCGACCCCGGCTTATTCCTCCTGGTGTCGCGATACGAGTACTGCCACGTGTCGCCCACCTGACGCTCCGGAAGATCTGCTTGCTGAGCGGAATCTTGAGCGCTGGCGGCTGGAACGACTGAGGCGAATGCAAGCGCTATGAGCGCTAGTACGAGTGCTTTCATGATTTCCCTCCCTGTCGAATTACAAATAACCGCGGGACAATGTGCCCTCACGATTTCCTGCGATTATTATACACGATTCACTCAAACTGTCAATATCTCTGCCTCTCGGTATTATTTGAACGTTTCTTCCAGTGCGAAATCCTTGTCGGTCCATCCGTCTTTCGTAGTGAGGAATGTGTGTAGCGTAGGGCTCCGGCGAGCAATCGCGGCGATGTTTTCTCGTCGGTAGGCATTGGAGAAATCCGCACTTCTTGAACCGACGAGCCTCTTCATGGCCCACGAATTCCTGCTCAGAGAATTAAACGGTGGCACGCCCGTCAGGCGCCTGACCAGAGTTTCTATGGTGTCGTTATTTTCTACCGTGTTTTCTGAGAATCTCGCGAGATGCGCGGCATACAGATACGTCGT
>Ga0172380_10009324_pt1 | contig 10490 bp, 10 predicted proteins | sample Leawe162metaG_FD_119747 | JGI IMG/M metagenome (GOLD analysis project Ga0172380, IMG submission 119747) | Leachate microbial communities from a municipal landfill in Southern Ontario, Canada - Leachate well 162 metaG | ecosystem: Engineered > Solid waste > Landfill > Unclassified | place...
GGAAGCTGCGGCCAAAGACTTCAAAGTGGCGCCTGGCCAGGGCCAAGCGCTCGGCCTCGCTGAGCTGCGGCAGGCAGAGACGAAGGTTGGTGAGGGCAACCTGCCGGCGCTCGTGGGCAAAGGCAAACAGCAGACGACCGAACAGGATGCCGAGCCTTGCCTGCCAGGAGAGCGGCAGGAAGTGCAGCAACCACATCAGGACTAGCGCGAGACGGGTCATGATGGTTCCACCGGCGGGGGCGCAACCCCCGCCGGCACCTTATATCGGTTGTAACCCCACAGGTATTGAGACGGACAGCGCCGCACCAGGCCCTCCAGTTCATGGTTGAGTTGCGCCACCCGCTCGGGCAGGCTGCCCGCCAGAGGAGCCGACAGCGGCTGCAGGTGCAAGTGGTAGCCCGCGCCGTAGGGAAGGCGTTCGGCGTAGGCGAGAAGCACGGTCGCGCCGCTCTCGGCCAGGCGTGCCGCCAAACTCATGGTGTAGGCCGGCCGGCCGAAAAAGGGCGCCCAGACGCCCTCACCCAGGCCCGGTACCTGGTCCGGCAGCATGCCCACGGCCTGCTGCCGCCTCAGGGCTCGCAACAGCCGGCGCACACCGCCGACATCGGCAGGTGCCAGCGACAATTGCGCGCCGCGGCCGGCGTCGACCAGCGGCCGCAACCACTTCTGCTTCGGCTCGCGGTAGAGGATGGTGATTGGCCGGTGCGCCGCGTAGTACTGCGCGGCAATTTCAAAGCAGCCCAGGTGCGGCGTAAGAAACAGAATGGCGCGCTGCGCCGCCCAGGCTGCTTCAACCAGATCCCAACCGGAAACGCGGACGACGCGGTCTACCACTTCCTGTTGTGGCCGCAACCAGATCTTCGGCAGCTCGATCAGGCTCTTGCCCGCTTCGGCGACCGCCGGCCAGCGCACCGCCCCAAGGCCGGCCTGAGCGCTATTCTCATCGAGGTGGCGTCGATAAGTCGGCGAAGCCAGGTAAGCGAACCAGCCAAGCAAGGCGCCAAGATTGTGCAGAAGCGGCAGGGGCAGGCGGGCGAGAAAGCGGAACAGTGCGGCCATGGGGCTATGATAAGCGAAACCACTCGCAATCCGCGCTGGCTATCGCCGCCTGCAGCCGCTAATATTGAGGGATCTACTTTCGGGACCAGCCAATCGCCTACGCTTGCCATGAACGATATGTCCCCTGGGAATGGGATCGGCGCCAAGCCGACGGCAACGACAGCGTCTGGCGAGCTCAAGGACGGCCTGGTGCTCTTGCCGCGATTCGTCGTCCGGCGGCCAGACGGCCTCTATGTCGACATCTCCATGATCGAGTCGACCAGCAATTTTTCCCAGTTCGTCGACCGCGTATTCAGCGGTCAGACTTTCTTTTCGGGTCTCAACTATCCGCTGTTCCAGAAGCTGCTCTTCGAGCCCGATGCCCCGGAACTGATGGCGCACGTGGATAGCGGCGGCGGCCACCCGACGCTACGACTGGCGCGCGACATCGTGCCTTTCAAGGAAGAGCGGCGGGAAATCTACCATGCGATGAAGATCTCCCGTGACGGTGCGACAGCCGAATATTTCTTCGCCCCGGTGAGCATCGACGAAGTCCACATCGAGCCGGTGTTCGATCCTCCCGAAGTGGAGGGCGGCGAGCCGGTGCTGCGCTATGAGAGCAAGACCGTCAGCGTGCGCACCAAGCTCGATCCGGACGAATTCGTCGCCGCCATGTGGCTGCAGGGCATACGTTTCGGCCTGGATATGAAGGGGGTGCAGGAGGCAATAGACAAGGACGGCAGCGAACGGCGCGAGATCGCGCGCGAGAAGAAGCTGGTGCCGGGAACCGATGCGAGCATCAAGGAGCAGACCAACACCCTGCACCGCGACGATGCGCCGAAGATATTGGCCAACGGACGCATCGATCTGCGCCAGTTCAACAACCATTTTCCGCAGGTGGATGCCGGCAAGAAGCTGCTGAAGAAGACGCCGCGCCTCCTCGGCAGGCCGGGATTCAACGTCAATGGCAAGGTCTTCGAGCCGGAACTGCCGAAGGACTTTGAGATCGACAGCGTCGCCGGCCCGGGCACGCGCGTGGAGCGGACGGGCGAGGGCGAATTCATCGTCGCCGCGATCACCGGGTTCGTCAACGTCGACACCCAATCGAACGTCATCTCGGTAACGGAGATGATCGTCAACCGGCAGGGCATCAGCCTGCGCACCACCGGGGACCTCACGCTCAGCGGCGCTGATTTCGAGGAACACGGCGAAGTCCAGGAGCGGCGCCAGGTGAAGGGCCACAACATGAACTTTCTCGCCGACGTCTTCGGCGAAGTGATGTCCGACGGGGGCGCGGTGCGCAATCCTCGCGGCAGCATCGCCGTCGACAAGTCTGCGTCGCGCTCGACCATAGACGCCAAGGGCGGCAGCGTGGACATCGGTTCTGCGGAGAGCTGCCTGATCATGGGCAGTACAGTACGGATCAAGCGCGCCGTCAATTGCGACATCGTCGCTGAGGAGGTGTGGATAGGCAATTGCGAGGGTTGTGCGGTCGCCGGACGAAAGATAGACATCGTCGAAGCGGCCAGCCGCAAGGATATCGAGACCGTGGTGACCGTATTGCTGCCCGAGGGCGCGTCCTGGGACAGGGATCTTGCCAATCTCGCCAAGAAGGCGGAGGAGACAGGCAAGGCAATGGCGGCGAACCGGAGTACATTGGAGCAGATCGCCGCGCAGCCGGAGGTGAAGAAATTCCTCGGCCTGCAGAAGAGGGTCAAGAGCGGGGAAATCGTCATCGGCGCCGACCAGGAGACGGGCTGGCGAGCTGCGCAGGCCAAGTTCGCAGGGATCACGCGTCAGATCGACAAGCTCGATGTCGCGCTGGGGGCGATGCTCAAGCAGAATGACGAGTTGAAGGCTCAGAGCGAGATCATAAAGGCCGAGAGGCAACAGGCATTCGAGTCCCTGGCCTGCACGCTCGCGGAGGTGAAGGGGCAGACCATCGTGCGGACCATGCTGGTGCCTATCCAGGGCTTTCCGCTGGAGGCCCTCAGCGCCAAGGAGTTGCACCATCTCCTGCGCCTGCACGGAACGCAACACGACCGGCTGTTTTCCGGCTATGGCGGCGCGTTCGCCTGGTCCGGCAAAGGGATGCCCGAAGCCGACGGCTAACGCGATCTCCGGTTTGACCCTCCCCGCATCGGCTAGTAGAATTGCGCATCCGCCGAGTTAGGACCACTTGCAGGGCGGATCCCGGGCGAGACCTTACCCGGGAGGAATGAAATCTGCTAAAGCGTCGCCTGCTCTCCTCCCCGGGGTCGGTAACGCCGACCGGTGTTACGGGGAAACCATTGAGGAGCAGCGAACTTGACGCAAGAATACCTGTTCTCTTCGGAATCGGTCTCCGAAGGACATCCCGACAAAGTTGCCGACCAGATCTCCGACGCCGTGCTCGACGCCATCCTGGCGCAGGACAAACGCGGCCGTGTCGCCTGCGAGACCCTGGTGTCTACAGGCCTGGTGGTGATCTCCGGCGAAATCACCACGACGGCCCAGGTCAACTACATGGACATCGCGCGCGCCACGGTGCGCCGCATCGGCTACGACAATTCCGACATCGGTTTCGACTACAAGTCCTGCGCCGTGCTGACGGCGATCAACCGCCAGTCGCCGGATATCGCGCAGGGGGTCAACGAGGGCCAGGGCCTCGATCTCGACCAGGGCGCCGGCGACCAGGGCCTGATGTTCGGCTACGCCTGCGACGAGACGCCCAGCCTGATGCCCCTGCCCATCTATTACGCCCATCGCATCATGCAGCGCCAGGCAGAGGTACGCAAGGACGGCCGCCTGCCCTGGCTGCGGCCCGACGCCAAGTCGCAGCTCACGGTCAGATACGTCGCCGGCAGGCCGGTGGACATCGACACCGTCGTGGTGTCCACCCAGCACGGGCCGGAGGTCTCCCACGCGCAGATCAGCGAAGCGGTGATCGAGGAGATCATCAAGCCGGTGCTGCCCAAGGAAATGCTCACGGCCAAGACCCGTTACCTGGTCAACCCGACCGGCCGCTTCGTGGTCGGCGGACCGAGCGGCGACTGCGGCCTGACCGGACGCAAGATCATCGTAGACACCTACGGCGGTGCAGCTCACCACGGCGGTGGCGCTTTTTCAGGCAAGGATCCGTCCAAGGTCGACCGTTCGGCCGCCTACGCCGGCCGCTACGTGGCCAAGAACATCGTCGCCGCCGGCTTGGCCTCGCGCTGCGAAGTGCAGGTGGCCTACGCCATCGGTGTCGCCAGACCGGTGTCGCTGATGGTGAGCACCTTTGGCACCGGCAAGGTGAGCGATGAGAAGATCGTCGAACTCATAGGCAGGCATTTCGACCTGCGGCCCAAGGGCATCATCAATGCCCTCGACCTGTTGCGGCCGATCTACCAGAAGACCGCCGCCTACGGCCACTTCGGCCGCGACGAACCGGAATTCACCTGGGAGAATACCGACAAGGCGGCGGCGCTGAGAGCCGACGCCGGCATGTAGATCAGAGGTCCGCCGCTCCCAGGGGCGCTGCAGCGGTCACGAGACCGTCAGGCTTGGAGCGGCGGCGTGTTTGCAGCAACGGCGCCCATTCAGAAACTTGAATGGAGAGAACCATGAACGCCGTCAATCCGAGTTTTTCCGACTATCACGTTGCCGACCTGAGCCTCGCCGCCTGGGGGCGCAAGGAAATCCGCATCGCCGAGACCGAGATGCCGGGTCTCATGGCGATCCGCGAGGAGTACGCCAAGACGCAGCCGCTCAAGGGCGCGCGCATCACCGGCAGCCTGCACATGACTATCCAGACCGCGGTCCTGATCGAGACCCTGACCGCGCTCGGCGCCGAGGTGCGCTGGGCGTCGTGCAACATCTTCTCGACCCAGGACCACGCCGCCGCGGCGATCGCCGCCGACGGAATTCCGGTCTTCGCCTACAAGGGCGAGTCGCTGGTCGAGTATTGGGACTACACCCACCGCATCTTCGAGTGGCCGGACGGTGGGCGCTCGAACATGATCCTCGACGACGGCGGCGATGCGACGCTGCTCCTGCACCTGGGCAGCCGCGCCGAGAAGAATATTTCCTTGCTCGACAAGCCGGACAGCGAGGAGGCCACCATACTCTTTGCCGCCATCCGGGCCAAGCTGGCCACAGACAAGACCTGGTACTCGACGCGGCTGGCCGCCATCAAGGGCATCACCGAGGAGACCACCACCGGTGTGCATCGCCTCTACCAGATGCACGCGCGCGGCGAACTGAAGGTACCGGCGATCAACGTCAATGATTCGGTGACCAAGTCCAAGTTCGACAACCTCTACGGCTGCCGCGAGTCCCTGGTCGACGGCATCAAGCGCGCCACCGACGTCATGATCGCCGGCAAGGTCGCCCTCATCTGCGGCTACGGCGACGTGGGCAAAGGCTCGGCCCAGGCGATGCGCGCCCTCTCGGCGCAGGTCTGGGTGACCGAGATCGACCCCATCTGCGCCCTGCAGGCGGCGATGGAGGGCTACCGCGTGGTGACCATGGACTACGCCGCCGACAAGGCGGACATCTTCGTCACCTGCACCGGCAACTATCACGTCATCGGCCACGATCACATGGTCAGGATGAAAGACCAGGCCATCGTCTGCAACATCGGCCACTTCGACAGCGAGATCGACGTCGCCTCGATCGAGAAGTACCAATGGGAGGAGATCAAGCCGCAGGTGGACCACGTCATCTTTCCGGCAGTCGATGGCAAACCCAGCCGCCGCATCATCCTGCTGGCCAAGGGACGCCTGGTGAATCTCGGTTGCGGCACCGGCCATCCGTCCTACGTGATGAGTTCTTCTTTCGCCAACCAGACCATCGCCCAGATCGAGCTCTACACCAATCCGGGCAAGTATCCGGTCGGCGTCTACGTGCTGCCCAAGCATCTCGATGAGAAGGTGGCGCGGCTGCAGTTGCGGAAGCTCAACGCCGAACTGTCCGAACTCACCGACGCGCAGGCGGCCTATATCGGCGTTCCCAAGTCCGGCCCCTACAAGCCGGACAGCTACCGCTACTGAGCGGCATGCAACGCCAAGACCTGACCCTCTCGATCGAGTTCTTTCCGCCGCAGACCAGCGAGGGGGTGGACAAGCTGCGCCTGGTCCGCGCCAAGCTGGCTGGGCTGGGACCGGCCTTCTTTTCCTGCACCTACGGCGCCGGCGGTTCAACCCGGGACCGCACCCTGGAGACCGTACTGGAGATGCAGACGGAAGGCCACGCGGCGGCGCCGCACATCTCCTGCATCGGCTCGACGCGCGAGAACATCCGCGCCCTGCTGCAGCACTATCGCAGCGTCGATATCCGCCGCATCGTGGCGCTACGCGGCGATCTCCCCTCGGGCATGGCCGAGGCGGGCGAATTCCGCTACGCCAACGAGCTGGTGGAGTTCATCCGCGCCGAGACCGGCGACTGGTTTCACATCGAGGTCGGCGCCTACCCCGAGGTCCATCCGCAGGCACGCTCGGCGCAGGACGATCTGATCAATTTCAAGCGCAAAATCGACGCCGGCGCCGACTCCGCCATCACCCAGTATTTCTACAACGCCGACGCCTATTTCCGCTTCGTCGCCGAGGCGCGCGCTCTGGGGGTCACTGTACCCATCGTGCCGGGCATCATGCCCATCGCCAGCTACGCCAAGCTGGCGCGTTTTTCCGACGCCTGCGGCGCCGAGATTCCACGCTGGATGCGCAAGCGGCTCGAAGGCTACGCCGACGATGCTCAGGCGATACGCGCCTTCGGTGTCGACGTGGTCGCCGATCTGTGCAGCCGACTGCTCGCCGGGGGCGCCCCCGGATTGCATTTCTACACGCTGAACCAGGCCGCTCTGACCAGCGAAATCTGGAAGCGGCTGGCGCTGTAGCAGCGCGCTAAAATATTCGGCTCAACGATACACTGCAAGCAAGGATTCCGTCATGGCAGGGCACTCCAAATGGGCCAACATCCAGCATCGCAAGGGCCGCCAGGACACCAAGCGCGGCAAGGTGTTCACCAAATTGATCAAGGAAATCACCGTCGCCGCGAAAATGGGCGGCGGCGAGATGGCCTTCAATCCCCGGCTGCGCCTGGCGGTGGAAAAGGCCAAAGCCGAGAACATGCCCTCCGACAACATCAAGAACGCCATCAAGCGCGGTACCGGTGAACTTGAAGGCGTCAATTACGAAGAGATCCGCTACGAGGGCTACGGCATCAACGGCGCCGCGGTGATCGTCGACTGTCTTACCGACAACCGCACCCGCACCGTCGCCGACGTGCGCCACGCCTTCAACAAGAACGGCGGCAACCTCGGTACCGACGGCTCGGTGGCCTTTCTCTTCAAGCACTGCGGCCAGTTCATCTTCGCGCCGGGCAGCGACGAGGAGAAGTTGCTGGATGCAGCCCTGGCCGCCGGCGCCGAGGACGTCGTCAGCAACGACGACGGTTCGATCGAGGTGCTCTGCGCCGCTGCCGATTTCCTGCCGGTCAAGGAGGCGCTTGAAGCCGCCGGCTTCACCACGGCGATCGCCGAGGTGACCATGAAGCCGCAGACCGAGACAGAATTTTCCGGCGAGGAAGGGGCGAAGATGCAGAAGCTGCTCGACGCGCTGGAAGCGCTCGACGACGTGCAGGATGTGTACACCAACGCCGTCATCGACGAGTGAAGTCATCTCTGCGCATCCTCGGCATCGATCCCGGGTTGCGCGTGACCGGGTTTGGCCTGATCGACAAGGCAGGCAGCAAGCTCGCCTATGTCGCCAGCGGCTGCATCAAGACGGCTGCGGGAGACGAGTTGCCGGTGCGGCTGAAGGCGATCGTAGACGGCATCGCCGAAGTGATCGCGCGCTACGCGCCGCAGCAGGCGGCGGTGGAAAAGGTCTTCGTCAACGTGAACCCGCAATCCACTCTGCTGCTCGGCCAGGCGCGCGGCGCGGCAATCAGCGCCCTGGTCATCGGCGGCCTGCCGGTCGCCGAATACACGGCGCTGCAGGTCAAGCAGGCGGTGGTCGGGCATGGCAAGGCGGCCAAGGGGCAGGTGCAGCACATGGTGATCCGCCTGCTCGCCCTCCCGGGTGAGCCCAGCGCCGACGCTGCCGATGCGTTAGCCGTAGCCATCGCTCACGCCCACGGCGGACAGGGCCTGGGCAGCATATCCACCGCCGGCCTGCGCCTGCGCCGTGGCCGCTTGGTCGGAAGCAGCCAGGGACTACTGGGAGCGAAATCATGATCGGCCGCATCACCGGCATCCTCATCGAAAAGAACCCACCGCAGATCTGCGTCGACGTCCACGGCCTCGGCTACGAAATGGATGTGCCGATGAGCACCTACTACCAGTTGCCGGCGACCGGCGAGGTAACCAGCCTGCACACCCACCTGATCGTGCGCGAGGACGGGCACTTTCTCTATGGTTTTCTGACGGCGGATGAGCGCGCCGCTTTTCGCCAGTTGCTGAAGATCAGCGGTGTCGGCGCGCGCATCGCCCTGGCGCTGTTGTCGGGAATGTCGGTGGCTGAGCTGGCTCAAGCGGTGCTAATGCAGGAAGCGGGACGTCTGGTGAAGATTCCCGGCATAGGCAAGAAGACGGCTGAGCGCCTGCTGCTCGAATTGCGCGACCGTCTGCCCAAGGTGCAAGCGAGCGGCGCCAGCGGCGCCGTTGGCTATGCCGATGCCGGCAGCGATATCGCCAATGCCCTGCTCGCCCTCGGCTACAGCGAACGGGAGGCGACCAGCGCGCTGGCCAAGCTGCCGGCCGGGGTCGCGGTCCCCGAAGGAATACGCCAGGCGCTGAAGCTCTTGTCCAAGGCATAGCGCGTGATCGGTTAAACTGCCGCCCATGGCCATCGAAACCGATCAACTCGGCAGCCGCCTGATCGCCGCCACGCCCGAGTCCGCGCAGGAGGATGTGCTTGAGCGAGCGTTGCGGCCGAAGAGGCTGGCCGAATACGTGGGTCAGGAAAAGATCCGCAGCCAGTTCGAGATCTTCATCGCGGCAGCCCGGCAACGTGGCGAGTCGCTCGACCACGTGCTGCTGTTCGGTCCGCCGGGGCTGGGCAAGACGACGTTGGCCCACATCGTCGCCCACGAGATGGGGGTCAACCTGCGCCAGACCTCGGGGCCGGTGCTCGAACGCGCCGGTGACCTGGCGGCGATCCTGACCAACCTCGAACCGAACGATGTCCTCTTCATCGACGAAATCCATCGTTTGAGCCCGGTGGTCGAGGAAATCCTCTACCCGGCGCTGGAGGATTTCCAGCTCGACCTGATGATAGGCGAGGGGCCGGCGGCGCGCTCGGTCAAGCTCGATCTGCCGCCCTTCACCCTGGTTGGCGCCACGACCCGCGCCGGCATGCTCACCAACCCGCTGCGCGATCGCTTCGGCATCGTCGCGCGCCTGGAGTTTTACACGCCCGAGGAGCTGGGACTGATCGTGACGCGCTCGGCGCAGCTGCTCAAGGTGCACATCGCCGCCGAGGGTGCCACGGAGATCGCCCGGCGCTCACGCGGCACGCCGCGCATCGCCAACCGCCTGCTCCGCCGCGTTCGCGACTTTGCCGAGATCAAGGCCGATGGCCGCATCACGCGATCGGTGGCCGATGCAGCGCTGACCATGCTCGACGTCGATCATCTCGGCCTCGACATCATGGACAGGAAGCTCTTGTCGGCGATGCTGGAGAAGTTCGGTGGCGGCCCGGTCGGCGTCGATAACCTCGCCGCCGCCATCGGCGAAGCGCGCGACACCATAGAGGACGTGCTCGAACCCTTCCTCATCCAGCAGGGCTACCTCCTGCGCACGCCGCGCGGTCGCCTGGCGACGCCGGCCATCTGGCGGCATTTCGGGCTCGTTGCGCCAGGCGAACCGAACCTGCCGCTATGGAAGGAAACCTAGCCCATCCCGGCTAGCGCGCTCATGCCGTTCACTCACAGCGCCCGTTTCGATCTGCCGCTGCGCGTCTATTACGAGGACACCGACGCCGCCGGCGTGGTGTATTACGCAAACTATTTGCGTTTCCTCGAGCGTGCGCGCACCGAGTGGTTGCGGGTACTCGGCTACGAGCAGCAGCGCCTGGCGCAGACGATGGATCTGGCCTTCGTCGTCCGCTCGCTCGCCTGTGAGTACCTGAAACCGGCCAGGCTGGACCAGATGTTGAACATCGTCTCGGAAATCGAGTCTATCGGCCGGGCGCAAATCGTCTTCGCCCAGCGCGTCGAGAGCCAGGCCGAGGCCGGACCGGAAACCCTGCTGACGGCCCGCGTACGCGTCGCCTGCATAGCAGCGGCGCGCATGAAGCCCAAGGCGCTGCCGAACGAAATGTACGACACCTTCACGACACTGATAGCCAATGGAGCACGAAAGCGAGCATGAACATCACCCAGGATCTTTCCATACTCGAACTGGTCACCAATGCCAGCCTCGTCGTCAAGCTCATCCTGGCGCTGCTCGTCGGCGTCTCCTTCACCTCCTGGTACTGGATCTTCCGCAA
>Ga0172380_10009325_pt1 | contig 10488 bp, 6 predicted proteins | sample Leawe162metaG_FD_119747 | JGI IMG/M metagenome (GOLD analysis project Ga0172380, IMG submission 119747) | Leachate microbial communities from a municipal landfill in Southern Ontario, Canada - Leachate well 162 metaG | ecosystem: Engineered > Solid waste > Landfill > Unclassified | place...
CTTGTTTTGTCAGGTGGAACCAAAGAGGAGGATTTAAAACATTCCGCGGTTCTGCCGGGAATGGTAGTCAATGATCTTGGCTGCCTGATTCAGTATTTATAGCCATAAAAAATGGAAACAATAGCCGGTCAAAAACGGCTATTGTTTCCAGACATCGCTGAAAATGAAACATTGTTCGTTTGACATATTTTCCACCTGCCGTTGCCGGTCTTCGTGGCAATTACCCAGACGGAGAATAAACTGCTTGCCGCGTTATTGAACTTCCTGCAAAGTCACATTATCAAACCAGGCAGTTCCGGACGCATTCCATAAGCGCAAACGGACATACCAAGTGGCATTTGGCGTTACTGGCGTGGTAAAAGTTTTTTCTATTAATTGCCAGTCATTAGTTCCTAAAGTTCCTGGGATTGGAGTGAACTGATTAGCGCCGCCAGCATATATTTGGACCAGAGCCCCGCTGTAGTTATCTGCCGGATTGGCTTTTACTACATTATCAGTTTTCATTCTTGCAGAAAAATAATAAGTTGTCGCCGGTTTTAAAGCCGCATAATTCTGCACTAACCTGGAGTCATCGGTTGGTGTTTGATTAGTGATTTTACATGAAGCATCGCCAAAAAATTTAGTGCCAATATCTCTAATCACACAACCATCGCCACTCATTGTCCAATTAGTCAGAGGTTCTCCTGCCGCCTCCATGCCTCCATTCAAAATAAAATTATGATTAAGCTCAACCAAGCTGGCATTGTCAAACCAGACGCAGCCGGTGGCTTTAGTCAAGCGTAGTCTGACATACCAATTGGTTCCGTTCTCCGGTGTGGTGAAAGTTTTTTCAATCAGTTCCCAACCATCACTTGAGCCGGCTTTCCCTGGCAAAGGAAAGAACAGATTACTGCCGGCATATAGTTGAACTAACACTCCATTATAATCGCTTGTTTCATCCCGTACTACGTTATCCATTTTAACCATTACGCTAAAACGGTAAACAGTATTTGGTTTCAATGCAGAAAACCCCTGACTTAAATAAGTATCTTGAGTAAGTGAATTATTGACTATTTTGCATGAAGCATCACCATTATATTTCTCCTCAATGTCTCTGGTTGCTGTGCCTGATATTTTTTGTCCCCAGTTGGCGATTGGGGAGCCGGAATTTTCCATACCTCCGTTCAACAGCAATTCAGGATAATTAACATTTACGAGCCTGTAGACTGCGGTTGAATGTGCTGGCAATAATACCTTTAGCTGATTGTTTGAAACTGGCGCAATAAAGGAATTGTCAAAATAGTTCCAGGCTTCAGTGGCAGTATAACCTGACAAGGTAAAAGTAACCAGAGAAGGTGATGCTGCCGGATTCATAACAATCATATAGCCTTCGTTCTGGCCATCGCGGGTATTGCAGAGTATTTCAGCATCAGAACAATTGACTGACCAGCTTGTCCAATTGGGCTGTTTCAAAATTGGTAACATGGAATCTATTTCATTGCGTAAATTTGGAATATCACTCCACCATGGACGATTTTCTGCTAATAAAGTTTCATCTTCATCTGCCGGACCATCAGTTAGACCATCCCCCCACCAGAAAATAGCTTTAGCGCCTTGAATCAGGGCATAATACACCCGCATTCTCATTCCGTAAGCGGTTTGCTCAACCCCATTAAGTTGAGCAGCAGATGCCGGGATATTCTGCTTTGTCAAATACTGCAAAACGTCAAATTTAAATCCTCCGGTCTCCATTGTTCCACCAGCGGAATGAACATAAGTGCCACATACATCACTCAATCTTTTACTAAATAACCGTTGCACTCCGCAATACCCGTTCAATACATAGACAGGATGATTGGCGTCACTATTTCTAATGGTATTGACCATATCAAACCAACAACTCCAATTAGTCCAATTATTTTCGTTATCCCAATCGTAACACAATAAAGTATCACTCCAATTACTGGCAATATAATTTATTTTATTTGCCAGCAATTCCATTGTCCAATAATCATCCGGCTTGGCATACTGCTGTAATCTCCATCCGGCACGCATCCCATTTGGGTTGAAGCTTGATACCGCATCTTGAGCCCATTGTAAATGTTCTGTAACCTGTAAGCTGAGAACAGTATTAAAGCCTTGAGTAGAGAGACTGTTGAAATTTTCCCTGTGATCCCAATTAACATATAACCCGAACGGGAAAAAATCTTTCCATTGTTCGTTTTCATAAACCTGCCAGTTTCCCAATTCATCAATTGTTACTTTAGAACCGCTAAATGTTTCTTTTGAATTTACCGGTGGCTGATCAAAAGAGATACCTTTTCCAAAATAAACGTCATCAATGAAAAAATCTGAGGTATACGCCGCTGATTCACGTTCTTCTATGACTACTTTAAATTTGACAATATTATAATCTGTGATTTTAACGACACAAACGGCTTCCTGCCATTCTCCCGTTGTTGACGTTGCAACAAAACCGGTAGAGTAGGAATATGTACGTTCCTCATTGGCGTCGTACATATGTAAACAAGCGTTGAGATAGACCGGTTCATGCTGGGTTTTTACATAAAATGAAATAGTATAAGGAGTATCATATTCAAAATTGTAAAATGTTTCTGATTTTACCTGGTGGCTCCATGAGCATTGTCCAGCCAAAAATTTTATGCATCCTGAACCATCGGCGGTATGGCCGCCGGAGCTTTGATATTCTGTGCTTGGATTCAAAGTCCAGCCAGCGCTGCCGTTAAACGTTGGATTGCTTAACAAGTTTGGATTAGTGCGCGGATACTTATGCGGCAAATTGATTGTTCCGGCATTGGCAAATTCCTGAAATACGAACATAACGACCAACAACATGCACAACGTCATTCCCTTCTTCCCTGATTCTGTCTTCATTCTCTCTCTCCATTTTTATATTTGGTATAGAATGCCGAAAAATCCAGACGGTCACTACTTGTGACCATTTCGAGTTCTGTGTGGAAAAGTAATCAATTTACGAGTAATCACAAAGCGCCGGAATGTTACAAATACTCTCCTTTCTATATTAAATGCCGGTGGTTTATTTTTGTACTTTTATTGCCAGCCGTCTGTCTAGAGTAACAAATCATTATTGTCACCTCTTCCATTATAGAAAAGATTAATATTGGGATTTATTTTACTTCACTGATTTTAACATCATCAAACCAGGCAGTTCCGGACGCATTGATAATATATAGCCGCAAATATGCTTTGCCTTTGATGTTTGAATTCTTCCCACTCGTAAATTCAGCGCTGCATTTTTCCCAGGGCATAGTGCCAGAATACCAGTTTTTGGGGAAGAAATGGTTTTTATCACTGAAAACGTTGAGACATACCCCACTGTTTTTTCCAAGTGGCTTAATGTCTTCAGTTTTTACATAACAAGTCAGCCGGTATTTAGTGTCCGGCTTCATTTCCGGGAGTAACTGCATTATACTAATCTTCCCGGTCTGGTTGGTCAGTTTCAGACTTTGTCCACCATTAATAAAAGTAGTTTTATCGAGCGAAAAAGACTGACCAGATTTGATGTCTTTCGTTTGCGGCCCATACCATTTGCCCAACATACGACCTTGCTGTGGCGCAGTAAAATCACCATTGTCAAGCATTGAAATTTCTTTGACTTCGCCAAAGAGCAAACTGCCAAAGTTTTGCAAATCATGAAAGCCATTGCGCAAAAAAGGGCTCCACGTGTAAAGCCTGATGTAACCATTGCCTTTATCCAGTATCCGGTTGCGATTAAAATTCGCAGGAAAACCTTCCGCTTTAAAACCCGGAAGGGTCTTTATCGGAATCGCAATTTCCGCCGTCCAGCGTCCAGCTCCCAGAGCAGTTTTTACTACAGCTTCACTGTTCCAGTTCCAGTTTCCTTCAGAATTGCCGGAACCGAGTTTTTCATTCTGCAAATCGCTGAGACTGCCGACAGCATTAACCAACAGTTGATAGTATTCTTTCCGGTCGCCGGAAGGATTGAGAAATATTTCAACGGAGCTGTCTTTCCAAATATCTTTGTTATCATTGTCGCGTTTTGCCGCAACAATATTCTTGATTTCCGGCTCTTCGCAATTAAAAGCAAAATATAGATAATTCTGGTCTTTCAATCCGTACACGATGGTTTTAACCGGCAGTTTGCCCGGCTTATATGGTGACAAGAATATTTCTGCGCTGTTCTTCCACGCTGGATCATCCAGTTTGCCATCCACGATTATCTTTTCACCGGCAGGAACATCTTTCACATTAAAAGTCAGGTCAGCAATTTCGCTCTTTTTTGACGAATAAGCCTGAGCGGTTCTAATTAATCCGTCATCCATAAAACTCTTCCGAATAAATTTTACCCGTTTCAAGGCTTGCGGGTCATTAGCTGACTGTTTTTCCGCCAGCTTAAACTGTGCAGACAAAAAAGCTATTTCTTCCGGCGAATAAATTTTATTCCACAGCTCATATTCTGAAGGAGCAATACAAATCGGACCAAGTGGCGTATCGGTTTGTTTCCCGGCAACTTTTTTCACCCATAAATCTTCAAGTCGTTCATAGATTTTTTGCATGGTGTCAGCCGCCGGACCAAACATCAAGCGATAATGTTCTTTCAACAAGGCATCAATGTCAGTTGAATTGTTCCAGGCTACTTTGCTGAACACGTAACAGTTCAGGTAACCGAAAATAAATTTATCCGTATCAGATTGCAGAAATGCTCCAAAAATATTTGGTTTTTGCCGTTTAAAATATGAACCGATACAGCGCGGAGTAATATTTGGAATGCCGGGCAAGTTAAGTCCGCCATACTTATCCACATAATTCCACAGCCAGACTTTTCCGCCGGTTTTCTTCACCCAGTCGATAATATCTTTATCATCTTTGGCTTGAAGTTCCGGCAACGATTCTTTCAGCGGACCGCGTACAGCCACCATCACCAATACATTATCAGGAATTTTTACATTCGGCTTCATCCGGTACGGCGGGTAGCCCATCATCGTTACATAACCTGGTACACCTTCATGTTTCAGACGATTTGCCGTTTCAACGACAAATTGCCAGACAAAATCAGAAGTCGCCTGATCGCCTTTGGAAAAGTGTTTCTGACATTCCGGACAGGAACATTTATAAAAGCTGTCCTGCGGCATGATGTTAAAATATCCAGCTTGTAAAGCGCTGGGGTCCCAGCAATAACCGAAACGGTCAGTTTTTACCCCGCGTTCTTCAGCGGTTTTGCCACTGAGATATGCTTTAGCGTCCTGAAAAATTTCCTCCCGGATTCCGCTGGACAAACACAATTGTCCAGGATGCGGCAACGCTGGATTGTTATGCCGCTGCCCGTTGCTCATCAAAGCAAAATATTCAGGATGACTTTTTCCGAAACGCGTCAAATAGCCTAATCGCGACAATCCGTGACAGTTCGGAATATATTTTGTCTCTTGTCGCGTCCGGTAATAATTCAGATTTTTTTCATGCAACCCGTCTTTAGGTTTGCCAGAATCATACCATTTGCCGCTCGCATATGAAGTTTTCCGGACAGTATAATCCGGACAATCAGTAATATCCATTGTTGGCACAGTCAGAATTTGGTGTTTTGGCACAACCGTTCCCAGTTCTCCCGGAAAGTAAAATCTAACTCCGGCAAAACGTTCCAGAAAATCATATACTCCGAACAGTGTTCCGCGTTCATATAACTGTGCCCAAACGCCACTATTAAGAGCTTTTTGCGGGTTGATTGTTTGGTCATCACGTCCGGCAATATAAATTCGTTTCCCGATAGACTTAATAATAAATCCGTCGCGTGGCAATGTTTTCGTTTCAATTCCGGCAGCGCGGGATAAGCTGTTGTCGCCAACAATAATCGCTATTTCATTCCCCGTCGGCTTGCTTTTCAACGGAATTTTTACTCCAGATGACTGCTGCAGAAAATTTTGTAATTCATCAGCCGCGAATCTTGCAGTCGGGCAGGAGTCATTTGGAACTACAATTTCGCACTGCGCCTGACCGCCTGCCGCCAGTTGTAACGGTTTATTGTCATTAAGTTTAACTACAGATTCTGCCGTTAAATTGCCGACGAATGCAGTTCCGATTATCACTATCACCGTTGCGTAATATACAACTTCTGACCGAAAAAAATTCATTCCAACTCCCTTATAAAATCTTAACTAACTATAATGAACTATTATTGTAATAAATATTTACTGCCTGTTCCGTAGAAATATTCTAATTTAACTTGAGATACATGAGAATCTGCCCATGTAACATTGACAAACTTCGTGTGACGGCAATCAATACTTTGCGTAACGTCTGCAGTTGTTTTAAAAGGAAAGGTATTTGTATTAAACGAAAGCGGCCAGCCCTCTCTTCCTACTCGAGTTGAAACACAATCAAACATAAAAGCAATACTTGATGGATTTTTCATAATTCCTTTTTTCATTACGCCAGCTCCAGTATAGTCGCGACGCAAATAATAATTTTGTCCGTAACTGGCATGTAACCACTGAGTCGTTGATACGGTAGGATTGAACATATTTTGCCGATAAGTATCGGCCGGACAAGTATAAATATTACCCTGTTGCTTTTTCTTTACGTCGGCAGCAACTATACGGCTGTAAGGTTCTAAATCCTTAAAAAATGTAACAGAGTCTGTAATTTGCCCCGGAAAATAGCCCATCCAATCGGCCTGATACATTGCGGCAAATTGCCCAATCTGCTTAAGATTGTTGGTGCAATATGTACTTTTAGCTTTATCTCTAGCTTTTGTCAGCGCTGGCAGCAACATAGCCGCAAGAATAGCTATGATCGCGATTACTACGAGGAGCTCGATGAGCGTGAACGGATTGCGACATTTTCTCTCTTTCATTTTACACCTTCCTATTTTTGATGGTTGACTATATGAAACGGCACCGTCGCCAGATTTGGCGCGATATCCGGATTTCCCAATCTTGCAAACAGAAATTTCAGCGCTGATTTAACCATGGCATGCCAATCACATGCAACAAATTTTACAAATTTATTATTAAGATGCTCAGAATGTTCCACGCCAACACTAATTATGCCCATATCTTCAGGATATTTGACAGCATAGGTATTAAGTGTTTCCATAACCCCTGGCAACATTCGTTCGCTGGCGACAAACACTGCATCAGGCGGTGTTTTTTTCAGCAACCTGCCCATTGCTCCCATCGCGGCAACTGAAGTTTCGTCATCACATCTTTCTACCAGAGCGTCTTCATAAGGAATTTTAAATTCATGCAGCGCTCGCATGTACCCTTGATGGATATTCATCAACCACTGATATGGAGGTCCATTAATTAATGCAATGCGTTTGTACCCTTCCTGCAACAGGCAGCGGACCGCCTGATAACTGTATTCAGTGCTGTCCGGATAAACGCGGTCAAACTGATTTTCAATCGGCGACGCATACATCAAGTGTCCCAATAACACGGTTGGAATGTTCAGTTGTTTTATTTTTTCGGCAATTTCCGGTGAAGTTAATCCGGTAATAATCAAACCATCGACCAGTTTCCTTCCTATTGCCGGAACTAATACTTTATCTATTTCATCTTCTCCTGAAATAGAAAAAATCATACTGTTAGACTTATACGCTTTAAGCTGTTGTTCAAGTTCCATAACTGAGATAGAATGCAACGGGTCAAGCCGGGTACGCCCGACCAGCACAAAACCTATAATCATATTCTCTAAACCAATTCGTGTACGTCTGCCGATAATTGTTCCACGGGTACTGTCTCTCGTCACCAGATTATCTTTTTCAAGCAGACCAATCGCCTTACGCAATGTAATTCTGTTAGCATTATAGTGCTCTGCGAGAGAGCGTTCGGCAGGCAAGCGATTCTCAGCGAAGTCATTACGTCTAATCCGATTACGTAAATCCCACGCTATTTGTTCATAAACAAATTTGGTCTCACTTTTTACCATCTTACTATCACTGTCTCCTATTGTATATACCAATTATATCCCAAGCTTAGGCCGTTGTCAATACCTGTTTCAAATTTATTCTTCAAAAATTAATGCTGCATGGCGAATAAAGTTGTTTATCTTGAAGATATTAACTCCGCTTTCAGTCAGGCAGTCAAGTACATATGGTTTGCTGTCCGGCATATAAACTATACATTGCTTCCCGGAAACAACAGTCGTACTAAGAGTTACTTTTACATCTTGCGGCTCTGGATTGGAAGCGTATGAGAATAACTGCACTGCAATTCTTTTATTTTCAATTTTTGCAATACTTACTCCAATTTTATTAGCACAATCAACCTTTAGTTGCCGTTCACCCAATAACTTGTCAACTGTTTCAATAATCATCTCTGGACGTGACAACCATGACGGAGAAATCATTGTTCCAGGTTCAGCTGACATCATGTTAATGAATGGCGCTCCCGGCAATCCACTTCCAGCAATAGTTCCAACTTGACCTTTTTCGTAATGGTTAAATACAACGCCATCAATATTATCATAACAACTTACACCAGAGAGATTATACAAAACAGAATCAAGTCTGGCCTGGCGATATTCATCAAAAAGTCCACAATTGACTCCCAATATCAATATCCTTCCTCCGCCTGCCACAAATTTACGCAGCAAATCGGCTTCCAGGTCGCTGAGCAAACGAACTTCCGGCAAAATAATTAACCGGTATTTTGAACTATCACTTGCAAGCGTTTCGGAAAACAGACAGGAATATGGAATGCCAGAGCTCATAAAAAGTTCTTCAATACCGTGTAATGCCGACTGGTGGCTGGCAAAGTCGAATATCAGGGAGTTGCGATGATACAACACTGCAATATTCGCAAGATTATGATACTCTCCAAATAACGGTAAAGTTCGGATATAATCCAGCGTTTTTTTCATATTGCTGTACACGGACGGCTGCTCAAAATACATTTTTAATTTATCTTCCGCCACCGAACAAAAGCGATCCGGAGTATTGCGCACTGCCCATACCGCACCAGTCGCTCCGCCAAAAACCACCGGTTCCAGCAATACCCGTTCTATTTCCTGCGGAAGCGGCATTCCTGGCTCAGGCTGAATACGGGTGGCATCAAATTCCGCATGCTTCCAGGAACCCGGGATAGCCGGAACACCTGCCGCATTACCTGCAATAAATCCATGGAAATTCCCTGAAATTTGACCAGACTTTTCTTCCGGAAAAAATTTATCCTCCAAATAAATCAGATCATTAACTGCCAGTATCCGGTAGAAATCCACGCCGCGCAGGGCATAATTCCGGCCGCGATATAATGCTGGATTACTGGCGAATAAACCATCAGGACTCAATGCCTCAAGATATTCCTTAAACTCAAGATGCAATTCGACATTACGTTTAAGATTAAATTCAATAAATGCCTGAGCAATTGGATCCGCCATTGTTCCGAGGTTTAATTCAAATGGAATTTCGATGTGTTCAAAATCCTGTAAATAAAGTTTTTCCAGCAAATCCCGGCGATGTATTTTCAAATATTCGGCAAACGCGGTACGACACAATTTGCATCCGCATGGATCAAGATAATTGTTATCAATCCAAATACCATCCGCTCTTCGGCTAATTGCATCAGCGACAATGGACTTGAAATATTGTTTAAAGCCGTCAGATGACTGACAGGCGGTTCGTCGCCAGTAACTGTATTGACGTCGTGTTCCGTTGAGCGCTTCCGCCATACCGTGCTTTCCGGTATATTCTCCTCCTGCAAAACATTCTGATATTGCAAATAAGGCAGACTGACAATACCGAACTCATGAAGCCAGCCGGTCATTCTTTCAAAATCTTTACGTTCAGCTGCTTCCGCCTCCAGGCTACCACCCAGAGAAAACGGCAATATGACTAAATTTACTCCCAGCCCGGCCAGTTTCTCTGCGGTTTCCCTGGACATTGCCCGGTCATACCACTGGTCAAACCATAAAGCATTGCCAGGTATTTCTCCGGCAAATTCACCGCCGCGCTTACGCAGCTTCGATATTCCCCACATCGGAACCCAAACGATGGGTTTAGCGCCAAAAAGTTTTTTAAGTTTGCTGTTCATTTTAATCTGTATCTAATCTCGTATTTATACCTACAGTTCCTGACGGGAGATTGGCCACTTCCTGATCGTAATTGCTCCAGTCAACTTTCCATGGTTTCTTACGCCGGAATGGTTTTTGCATTTTGTTTTTCAGCACGCCACGTGCTTCAAGACTTGCCAGACAAGCTCTCGTGCAACCTCCAGCGCCGCAAATAGCCTTACCTGAATTATACACCTTGGGCGGAGCATTATAAAATGGCGAAATAGAATTTGGCTTAAAGTTTTTTGAACCTTGAATATAATGACCTTCTTTGCCATCCGTGATTTCTTCCGCACCACGGAAAGCCACATCACAAGCATCGCAGTCTATTTTCCCCCATTCCACAGTATGCCCATCTATTTCAATGCTTACTTTTTCAGTACTGCTAATAGCGTTCCCCGGACAGTATTTCACGCATGCCATACATTTATTGCACAATTGCGGACCATCATAAATCGGATC
>Ga0172380_10009326_pt1 | contig 10486 bp, 7 predicted proteins | sample Leawe162metaG_FD_119747 | JGI IMG/M metagenome (GOLD analysis project Ga0172380, IMG submission 119747) | Leachate microbial communities from a municipal landfill in Southern Ontario, Canada - Leachate well 162 metaG | ecosystem: Engineered > Solid waste > Landfill > Unclassified | place...
TATCTCTGTTTCAGTTGAGCTTGAGAGCTCTTTTTTAGCATTTTCAGCAGCATCTTTTAATCTTTGAAGAGCCATCTTGTCGTTTTTAAGATCAATACCGTGTGTATTTTTGAACTCGCTGTTTAGGTAATCAACGATTTTGTTGTCAAAGTCATCTCCGCCTAAAAATGCGTTTCCGTCAGTTGATAGAACCTCAAAAGTACCCTCGCTTATCTCTAAAACAGTAACGTCAAATGTTCCGCCGCCAAGGTCATAAACAAGTACGTTTTCGTCATTTTTACTGTCTAGTCCATAAGCAAGTGCTGAGGCAGTCGGCTCGTTGATGATACGTAAAACGTTAAGACCTGCGATTGTTCCCGCATCTTTTGTAGCTTTTCTCTGTGCATCGTTAAAGTACGCAGGAACCGTGATAACCGCGTCAGTTACTGTTGAGCCGAGGTAAGCTTCTGCATCCTCTTTTAGTTTGCTAAGTATTTTAGCTGAAATCTCTTGCGGCGTGTAGATTTTACCTGCCACGTCAACCGCTGCCATACCGTCTTTGTTTACTATGTTGTAAGTTACTTTATCGTGAGCAGCTTTTGCATTCTCCTCGTTCATCATAAGACCCATAATTCTCTTAATAGAAGAGATTGTCTTGTGCGGGTTTGTAATTGCTTGACGTTTTGCAGGGTCGCCTACTAAAACTTCGCCTTTATCTGTGAAAGCAACTATTGAAGGAGTTGTATTTTTACCCTCTTTGTTTGGGATGATTTTTGCCTCACCGCCCTCATATACTGCTACACATGAATTTGTTGTTCCTAAATCTATACCGATAACTTTTGACATAATTTTTATCCTTAATTTGATTTTATTTATTACCGCGCTCTAAGTGAAAATGCCGAAAGCATTTTTGTACTTTAGTGGCACAGCGCCTAGCGTAGATATTTGGAATTACTTCCAAATATCGTTCCAATAACTAGTTTGCAACGACGACCATCGCTTCACGAAGCGGTCTCTCTTTATATTTGTAACCTGTTTGAAACGTCTGAACAATTTGTCCGCTCTCTACCGTGTCGCTATCAACGCTTTGTATTGCATTGTGAATGTTCGGATCAAATGGCTCATCATGAGAAACCATAGTTACTCCGTGTTTTTCCAACGCAGTTGTTAGCTGTTTAAGTGTGAGTGTAATCCCCTCTTTTAATTTTTCTAGGTGCTCTTTTGGGTCCGTTACACTCGATGTAGAGGAGAGAGCCATTTGAAGCGCATCCATAACTGGAATCATATCTTTTGCAAATTTTTCGTTTGCATACTCGACAGCCGTATACTTCTCTTTTTCTAATCTTTTTTTGATGTTATCAAAATCAGCATGAACGCGAGCATACTTATCTTTTAGAGAAGCCAGCTCCTCTTGCAAAAGATTAAACTCATTTTCTACAGCTTCCGCTTCCGCAGCAGCTTCGTTAGACTCCATGCTCTCCTCTTTATTTACCTGAGGTTCGCTCTGAAGTTCTTCTTTTTCTTCTTTTGACATAGCTGTTTAATTACTCCTTTTCTAAAAAGATAGCATAATTATACATATTGAGTGTAACAATGTCAAGTGGTAGTTAAATATTTTTAGTTAATAAAGTTGAGTCTATTTATGTCAACTTTAGATTTACCAAAAAATACGCTTAATATAGTATCATTATATAATAGATTAAATAGGAGATATCATGAAATATTTAGCTTGGTTTGGCGGCATACTCGCAGCATTGGCGGCAACTCTTTATGTAGTTGCTTTCACACCGCTTGGCAACACCATAGTAAAGCCAATCATAGAGGCTAAAATAAGAGAGCAGACAAAGTTAGAGAGCAAACTGGAGACTTTTTCGCTCGGTATGAGTGATTTTGAGATTGTTTTGGCTCTAAATGATAAAAATATAATTAAAGCAAAAGGTGAGTATTCTCTATTTTCGAAATCTTTTGACGCTCTCTATGATGTCTCTTTGGAAAATTTAGAGAGCTTAAAGCCGCTTACTTCAGCTCCTCTAAAGGGAACATTTCATACGGAGGGAAAAGCAAAAGGTGACCTTGCCTTTATGGAGATAGAGGGTAAAAGCGATGTAGCAGAGAGCGATACTTCTTACCATGTAGAGCTAACAGATTTAAATCCAACCTCAATAATTGCTCAGATGAAAAATGCCTCATTGGCTTCTCTGCTCTATCTTGGCGCACAAAACCCATATGCTACGGCAGATATTGATTTGGATCTGAATTTTAGAAATATAAATCCACATGTAATGGATGGAGAGATAGTTTTAAAGACCAAAAGCGGAACTATAAATCCAAAGCTGATGAAGAGCGATTTTAATGTAACTATACCTGCAACCTCATTTTCAATGAACCTTGATGCGAAGCTAGAGGGAGATAATGCTATTTACAACTATGACTTTGTATCAAACCTCTTTAAGATAAGTAGCGCGGGAGAGATTTCTCCGGAGCCGTTTAGGGCAGACTTGAAATATTCGCTCGACATCAAAGAGCTTGAGGTGCTAAAACCCCTTACCGGCGCAGATGTAAGAGGTGCCTTTAGACTTAGCGGAGAGGCAAAAGGGGATAAGGATAATTTGCTTTTTAACGGTAAGAGCGATATTGCTTCGTCTGACACGACATTTGAGGCACTCCTAAAAGATTTTGCTCCATCGTCCATAAAATCTAAAATAGTAAATCTTGATATAGCCAAAGTTCTATACATGGTAAAACAGCCTCACTATACGGATGGACTATTCTCGATGGATGTGGATATAAGCGATGCAAGAAGCGATAGTTTAAGCGGAAAAATCACAACTACCATAACAAAAGGGCAGCTTGATTCAGTGTATATGACAAAGACATACGAGTTTAAATCTCCTATGCCTTCAACATCTTTTAGCTCTGCTACGACAACCATTTTAAAGGGTGACATGGTAGATAGCGCGGTTGAGTTTAAATCCAATTTGGCAAATCTTGATGCTAAGAGCGCCAAATACAGCATAAAAGATGCCTCTTTAAAGAGTGACTACAAAGTAGCCGTTACAGACTTGAGCAAGCTATTTTTTATAACAGACCATCCTATGAGAGGCGCTATTGTCGCAAACGGAGAGATTTCAAAAGCAAAAGATTTGGATTTTACTATGTACTCAAATATCGCCGATGGAAAGATAGAAGCAAAACTTCATAATGATGATTTTCATGCAGATTTAAGCTCCATAAAAAGTATGAAACTGCTTAACATGTTAATTTATCCAGAGCTCGTAGATGCAACGCTAAACGCTAAGATTGATTATAATCTAGCACTTAGTAAAGGCGTTATTAAAACGCAGGTTGCGGACGCTATTTTTGCTAAAAATCAGACATTTGATTTGATAAAACAGTATCTTAAATTTGACATGTACAGAGAGAATTTCAATGGCGACATAAACGCAAATATTCTAAAAGAGAATATCTTAGCAACTGTGGATTTGCGCTCAAAAGAGGCTTCTATTGTAACAAAAAGCACGAAATTGAACACGCTTACAAATCAACTGGATACGGATATAACTCTTATTGCGAAGAAAAATGTCATCAGCGGAAGATTAAGCGGAGACGTGGACTCTCCAAAAGTAACAATAGATTTGGAAAAACTTATGAAGTCTGAAGCAGGCAAAAAAATCGAAGAGAAGGTAGGCAAAGAGATAGATAAGCTTTTTAAAAAGCTATTTTAAATTGCCTTTTTGAACAAATCCTCTTTCTCTGCGAGAGAGGCTTTTGGCTCAGAGATATAAAATCCCTGCATGTAGTCGATATCAAGCATAAGCAGCTTCTCGTAAACCTCTTTTGAGTGAACAAACTCTGCGACTGTTTGCATATTGCTCTGTCTTGCAAAGTGTACAATACTTTTTACAACCCTGAAATCTTTGTTATGTGTAGCGATGTTTCTAATGAGTGAGCCGTCTATTTTTAGGAAATTTGCCTCTACATCGATAATTGTTTTAAAGTTAGAGTAACCGCTTCCAAAATCGTCAATAGAAACTTTCGCTTTGAGCGAATGAAGAAGATTTATCTTCTTTTTAAAGAGCTCTACATCATCAATCTTATCGCTCTCTAGTATCTCAAAAGTAACCCTAGAGGCAAGATGGTGATTCTCGCTTAAATGCTTGATGATAGTCTCTTCAATATCGGGATTGATGAGATCTGAGAAGTTTATGTTTATGCTCACCATCTTTTGACTGGATCTAAATTTTTCAAATACTATTAGCAAGATTCTCTGCGTGAGTTTGTAGTGCATGTTAGTGTTTTTAAGCCCCGGCAAAAATTGTATAGGCGAGACTATCGTGCCGTTTTTTGAAACTATTCTAACAAGAGCCTCGTATTTGAAAATTTCCCCGCTTTTATGGTCATAAATAGGCTGAAAATAGCACAGTACACGATTCTCATCAAGAGCCTCTTTGACAAAACTTATATCTTTTGATGATGTTGATGAGGATGATTCGCTGCTCTGTTTCTCATCATACGTTATAACTCTGTTTCTTCCGCTTTTTTTAGCGACATAGAGCATCTCATCTGCTAATTTTATAGCTTCTTGAAGATTTTTTTCCAGTGATGGGTGCTTATGAAGACCGATAGATACGGTTACTTTTATATCGTTAGTATCATATGTAAAAAGTTCTTTGGAGATGTTGCTTCTTAATCTTTCACATACGTCAATGTTTGTTTTGTTATTGCTTCTGTTGTTTATGAGAAGCAAAAACTCCTCTCCGCCGTATCTTACTAAGATGTCGCTATCTCTTATCGACTCTTTAAATATCATGCTCGCACGAGAGAGGACATAATCTCCGGCTTTGTGCCCATAACTGTCGTTAATAGACTTAAACTTGTCAAGGTCAAGCATCGCAAGAGAGTAGTGCTCAAGATTAAGAAGCGGTGAAATCTCTTCGAGATAGTTTCTGTTAAATGTTTTTGTAAGCGGGTCGGTAAAGATTCTTTTTCTTGTGACAAAATAGTGGAAAATCTGCATAATTGTCATGCCCATCAGCAGAAGAACGAAGATAATAAGAACCGCAAAAAAAGTCTCAAGAGGCTTGATGGATTCTAAGATTATTTTTTGAATGTTTGTCGTAATGTCGATGCTAAATAACCCCACGACTTGGCCGTTGCTTATTATTGGATATAAATAGGTCAAATAGAGATTTTCTATATCATGTTGCTCGATGATTTGTGGCTTTTTCTCTTTATAGACAGCTTCATACTCGGGAGAGGTTACGTCAAATTTTTGATAAAACTCAGCCTTGTCGCTTTTGGAGGCGTCTAACAAAAATCTAAATCTGTTTTCGTTGTCTTTGTGCAGGATATAGGCATATTTTACGTTTGATGTCAGCATCAAAGAGATAATATGTTCGTACTCTTCTCTTATTGTAGTATTGCCAAACATAGCTACAAGGTCGTTAGAGCCTAAATTTTCAGAGGAGTCGAGAATATCTTTTTCAATATTTTTTAAAACAAATGATATCTGTTCTATTTGATGATGCTCTATCCTGTCAAAAATCTCGTTTTTTGCTTTTGTGATATCACTGTAGACATACAGAAAAAAGAGACTTAGCAAAAATAGAAGAAAAAAGATAATAAACTCTTTTCTTTTTACCATATCTTCTCCTCTACGTAAGCCTCTAGCTCTTTTGCAATCGTAATTCCATGAGAGAGTGTTCTTGGCTTTATGAGTACAATGTTTGGTCTTCCTTTTTTCCAAAAAAACGCACCGAAGCTCTCTGGAACATCTTTCAATAAGTTATAGTTAAGCACAAAGACAGGTTTGTTTTTACAATCTTTATTCTCTATGTTTTTTGCGTTCTCAATTACTACTATGTTTGCTTTGCCGCAATCATCCGTTGTAATGATATTGCTACTTTTTCTAAACTCCGCAATAAGCTCTTTGTTGTCTGACCATACTGTTATGACTTCGTTTATGGAGATATTGGAGATAATCTTCTCTATAATCTGCGCTCTAAGAACATCTTTGCTATCTGAGGCAAAGAGAGAGAATGTTAACAGAAGAAGGAGAAAAAACTTTTTCATCTAAAAAATATACTCCAAAGTCAAGATACCACGTCGCTCAAGCGCAGGAATTTTTGCCCCATTGATACTTGTCTCAATTGCTTTGTTAAAGATATTTTCGCCTTTTAGTTTAATGTTTAGATTTTCACTATAGTGGTAAATCGCTCCTGCGGTGTAGTCATAACCCGCATCCATATAGACGCCATCAACACTAACGTAAGAGGAGCGGTAGACGAGTTCATTGTAGAAATCAAACTTGCCAAATGTTGTGTAGAGTTGCACAAGAGCACCTTTGTCTGACGTAAAGGAGTAGTTGTCTTTGTAGGCTCTAAAGTATTCGGCTAAAAGTTTGTTCTCTACACTAAATCTGTACTCTAGGTTAATAAAAAATTGTGAGAAATCTGAATTTTTGTTACTATTAACATAAGTTCCTTCTGTTTGGTTAAAAACAATTCCATCTTTAGATTTGGATACTCCTGTTCCAAAAGTAAGGGCAAGTTTTTCTTTTTTGTACTCAATTTCTGCTTTCATGATACGATTTTTTGAAACTTTTAAATTTGGATTTGGAGTAATTACTGGTGAGAAAGTCGTCTGAGAAAAGATAGGATAAACATACCCTTTCTGTACAAAGCCTTTAAAAGAGAGCTCTTTGGATAATTTTGCAAGGTAAGCAAGGCGTAAAATATACTCCGTATCTGCTTTAGTAAAATGGTTGTCATGGTAGTCTGCTTTTGCGCCTAGCGTTATTTGGTGCTCTTCATTGATATCATAGCTGTCTTCTGCAAAAAGCATATATATGTCAAGATTTTTTGGACCAATCGGATAGCTTTTTTCTATGCCGTTGCTGTGAAGAGAATTAAGAAAAAATGTTTTGAGTTTCGCTTCTGCACCAAATAAAAAGTTATGGTCTTCATAGTTATGATGTTTTTGTAGCAGTATGTCGTAGGTATAAGAGCCTGAAGCAACATCTAGATTGTTGCTTAGCGAGGTATCAAAAAGAGGTATGCCAAAAGTGTCGCTACTTTTAACATCAACATTTTCATAAGTTCCTGAGATGATAAATTCTGTTTGTGAAGGGAGGTTTTTTGTAAATTGCAAGTAGCTGTAAGTCGTAGTGATGTCCCCGCTTTCTACGTTTTTTGCAAACCCATTAAAAATGTCGCTTTTCTCTTTTGAAGCTCCCCCTTCGATAAAGTAGTCATTTTTTTTGGCAAAATTTATATAGAGTTGACCTCTGCCGCTGTCTCTTGAGAGCTCTTTGTTGTTTATGTTTTTCTCTTTATCAAATTTATTGCCGCTTACATCAATATTTGCAAGATAAGAGTATTCATCAAAGTTTTGTGCATCGATAATTTGCCCTCTGTTGCCGCCTTTTGAATCAGTGGAGCCTTGAAGGACGGTTGCATTTTCTCGCGAGGGATTTTTAGTATAGAGTTTAATTGTCATATTTCCAGGCTCACCGTGAAAGGCGATGGCATTAGATGCTTGATAAACTTCAATATGGTCGATGTGGTTCAATCCCATCTTTCCAAACTGTGCAATCCCTGTACCCGCAGTAATAGAAGTAACTTCATAAGAGTTGATATATATTTTTACAGATGACATGGAGTGCTCAGAGTATGGACTTTTTACTAGAGCCGTGGAACCAAAAGAGGAGTTTTTTAGCGTAAACATCTTAAGCGTTTTAAATATATCATTTAGGGTATATGCTTGCATTTTGTCTAAGTTGGCACGAGTAAAAATAGTGACATGACCCGATTTTTCTTGTTTGGTTTGATGGGAGAGCTCGCTCGCCTCACGATACTCTGAGAGTAAGTTGTCAAGCCCTTGTTCTTGCGCAAAAACCAAAGTAGAAAAAAGTACAAAAAATGCAAAAATATGCATTAGTATCCCCCAAAGAAGCACAAGTCATAATGTGTCAGTATAGTGAATAAATGCTTAGTTTATACTTGCATCAGCCAGAGTTAAACAAAAAATAACCTCTTTTCTCTCTTTTTGCATTGCTTTCACTGCCTGAGTCAAGGTCAAATTGGTCGTAATAATGTCATCTACTAAAATAACGCTTTTCGCATCAAACTTTTTTACCTCAAATTTCCTTGGGTTAAGTATTCTAAACTCCCTGCTTTTGCCCGAGTATGAGACTCTGTTCTTTGCACGCAGTTTGTTAAAAAGCGGAGTTATGCATCTGCTCTTTAACGCTCTATTTAAAATGGCTGTATGAGAGTATCCACCAGAGATATAATCATCAACTGCGATGGATGTTAATGTTTCTGGGTAGTCAAACTCATATGCAAATTTTTTGAGTGAATTTTTTGCAAGAATAGAGTAGATGTAGTAGCCTAAATCAGTATGTTTAGTGTGAAGAAGATCTTTGATTTCGCTGTATTTGTAAAAAGAGATGACTTCAATGTCGTTTTCAATTTTTCTTTTGTAGATTGATGGAGAGAGAAAGGTTTTTTGGCAATTTGTGCAGATATGCGAGAGTGAAAGAGTCTCGCACATCAAACAGCGCATTTTAGTTCATCTTCCTAATCCATCTTTAGTACTGACATAAATGCCTCTTGCGGCAATTGAACTTTTCCTATCGCCTTCATACGCTTTTTACCCTCTTTTTGCTTCTCTAACAGCTTTCTTTTACGAGTGATATCCCCGCCGTAACACTTTGCGGTTACGTTTTTACCCATACTTTTTACTGTCTCTCTGGCAATTACCTGAGAGCCCAAAGAAGCCTGAACAGCCACTTCAAAAAGCTGACGAGGTATAATCTCTTTCATGTTTTTAACTAAAACACGACCGCGTGAGAGTGCCTGAGTGCGAGGAACAACAATACTTAGTGCATCTACAGCTTCTCCTGCTACTTTGATATCAAGTTTTACGAGGTCACCGACTCTAAATTCTATCGGCTCATAATCAAATGAAGCATAACCTTTAGATATTGATTTTAGTTTGTCGTAAAAGTCCATGACTATTTCGTTCATAGGTACTTCATACTCAAGCATAACTCTGTCTTGGTTAAGGTAAGTCATTTTTGTTTGAATGCCGCGCTTATTTATTAGAAGAGTTATGATGTTTCCGAGATATTCACTTGGAGTAATAACCGTAGCTTTTATGTATGGCTCTTCGATTCTGTCTATGCGATTGACTTCCGGCAGTTCTGAGGGATTGTGAACATTGATTTTTTCGCCGTTATTGAGATAAACCTGATAGATAACAGATGGTGCGGAAGCGATTAAATCAAGGTTAAATTCACGCTCCAATCTCTCTTTAATAACTTCCATATGAAGCATGCCTAAAAACCCGACACGAAAACCAAAGCCAAGAGCCAGAGATGTTTCAGGCTGATAAGATAGAGAGCTGTCATTTAGTCTTAGTTTATCAAGTGCATCTCGTAAATTTTCAAAGTCGTCCGTATCTATTGGGTATATTCCGGCAAAAACAAAAGGCTTTGCAGGTTCATATTCTACAACAGGCTCTTTCGTAGGGTTTTTGGCATCAGTAATCGTGTCACCGACATTTACTACATGTACCTCTTTTAATCCCAAAACAACTATGCCGATTTCTCCGGTTTTTATAATAGAAGTTTTTTTGCGTTTAAGTGGATGCGGATACATCAAATCAAGAACCTGATGCTCTTCGCTGTTACTCATAATTTTTACAAGTTGATTTACTTTTATCTCGCCATCAAAAACGCGAACAAGACCTAATGCACCCAAGTACGGGTCAAACCATGAGTCATAAATGATGGCTTTTGTAGGAGCATCTGGATCTCCTACTGGAGCAGGAATCCTGTCAACGATAGCATCGATAAGAGCACGGATACCGACACCTGTTTTTGCAGACACTAAACAGGCATCGGTTGCATCTATGCCGATGCTTGTTTCAATCTCTTCGGCAACTTTTACAGGGTCTGCAGCAGGCAAGTCTATTTTGTTTATAACTGGAATAAGCTCTAAATTGTTCTCCATCGCCAAAAATACGTTTGCAATTGTTTGCGCCTCAACACCCTGAGCTGCGTCAACAATAAGAAGAGCGCCATCACTTGAAGCCAGAGATTTGCTCACTTCATATGAAAAATCGACGTGACCGGGAGTGTCGATGAGGTTTAGTATATAGTGCTCGCCATTTTTTACATAGTCAAGTCTGACGCTTTGCGCTTTAATGGTGATGCCACGCTCTTTTTCGATGTCCATCGTGTCCATCATCTGCTTGCCAAGTTCTCTATCGCTTACAGAGCCGCACTCTTGGATAATACGGTCGGCCAAAGTACTTTTACCATGGTCGATATGAGCGATGATAGAAAAGTTTCTAATATTTTTCAATATGTTTTATTCCTTTTATGGACTGTTTTATGCAAAAAGCGAGTTTACGCTTTCGTTGTGATAAACCCTGCGAATAACCTCTGCAAAAAGAGGCGCTACACTCAGAACAATAATTTTGTCATGCTGTTTAGATTCGA
>Ga0172380_10009327_pt1 | contig 10485 bp, 9 predicted proteins | sample Leawe162metaG_FD_119747 | JGI IMG/M metagenome (GOLD analysis project Ga0172380, IMG submission 119747) | Leachate microbial communities from a municipal landfill in Southern Ontario, Canada - Leachate well 162 metaG | ecosystem: Engineered > Solid waste > Landfill > Unclassified | place...
CCCGCCGATCATGAGAATAACGGCACCAAGAAGGAATCCAAAAATCTGGGAAGCGCCGATCTCGCCACCCGTCAGAGCTGTCGAAAATACCGTAACGAGAACCGTGGGAACGGCAAAAGCAAGAAAAACAGCAACCCCGCCAAGGAGTGGCGTGGGTGAGCGGTGAATCTTGCGTGCCGTATCAGGGACGTCGAGCACTCCCGACCGCTTCGCGAACATGGCGATGAGCGGAGTCAGGAGTGCGGCACCCACAAAGGCCAGAGCCACGGGAAACGGCCACCAAAGTGGCATAGTCGAAAGTCTGAAGTCTAAAGTTTCTCCGCTTTTCTTACCTCTAATTTGCCGCCTGCGTCAAAAATGACTTTATCTCTCCGGCCTATGCCTCCGCGCAGGAATTCATCCGCAAGCGCGTTCTCCAGTCGTTCCTCGATAATCCGTTTGAGGGGACGAGCGCCGAATTGAGGATCATAACCCGCGAGTGCGAGCTCATGTACGGCCGCATCCGTCACTTCAAGTTCCACTAATTTTGCTTCCATCCGTTTGGCTACCTTAGCGATCATGAGATACGCAATAGCCGTGACATCAGCCTCAGTTAACGGCGAGAACACAATGACATCATTAAAACGGTTCAGGAATTCCGGCCTGAACATCTGGCGAAGTTCCGTATTCATGAGCGCATCCTTAATTGAAGGAAGCGCTGTCCCTTTGGCTACTTCATCTTGAATATATTGCGTGCCCGCATTTGATGTGGCGATCAAAATGACGTTTGTGAAATCGATCGTCCTCCCAGTACCGTCCGTCAACCTTCCGTCATCCATGACCTGAAGGAACAAATTCAGAATATCGGGATGCGCTTTTTCGATTTCGTCGAGAAGTAATAATGCGAAAGGACTTCTGCGAACAGCTTCGGTCAATAATCCCGCCTCCCCATTGCCACCAATCAAACGGGAAACAGATTCTTTATTCTGATATTCGCTCATGTCAAAACGAATCATGGCATTTTCATTTCCAAAATACACTTCCGCAGTAGCCTTGGCGAGCTCCGTCTTACCTACACCAGTAGGTCCGAGGAACAAAAAGTTAGCTATCGGCTTTCCTTCACTCCGCATGGCGGCGCGAGCACGTCGTAATGCCGAAGAAACGGCCTTAATGGCCTCTTCCTGGCCAATGACACGCTCGTGAAGATGATCCTCAAGCTTCAGGAGCTTGGCACCTTCATCTTCTGTCACTTCCGTCACCGGAATCTTGGTCTTCTCACCCACGAGTGCCGCCACATCATCTTTTCTCACCCAAACCAAAGTGCCAGAACCGCGCTTGCCCACAGTGAGCGCCACCTCCCGCGCAAGTTCAATCGCTTTCTCGGGCAAAACACCGTCATGCATGTAGCGAGCCGAAAAATCGATACACGATGCAAGCGCACTATATGTAAAGGCCACGTGATTTTTTATTTCAATCGGTGCAATCTTGGCCTCCAGAATTCTAATGGCCTGATCTCGCTCTGGTTCATCAATCGCAATCCTGGAAAGTTTGGGGCCGAGCACGGAACGCTCCACTCTCTCCGTATATCCTTGCGGTGTGGTGGTAGCGATCACAAACGTGTAGCCCTTTTCAAGTTCGGAAGAAAGGATTGAAGAGAGATCCACGCCTGTGCTGCCGGATCCCACGAGCTCATGAATATCCTCAATGACAAGGACCACGTTCCCCGTAGCCGCCACCTGATCAAGAGCAAACAGCAGGCGTTCTTCCGCCCCTCTTCCTCCCTCTGCGCTCACAATATGCGGGACAGATAGGCGAAGGAGACGTTTATCATTGAGGATGGCCGGAACACGTTCTTCCACCATAAGATCCGCAATTCCTTCTATGATCGCACCTTTGCCCACACCCGGCTGGCCCACTAAAACCACGCTCTGTGCTCCCCCCTCAATAGCGCGGAAGATTGCCGCAAGTTCAGCATCGCGGCCCACGAGCAAGGAGGTTCGACCATAAACGGCATCCCGCGTAAGATCCTCAGAAACAGAATCCAAAAACGGCGTGGCAATGGCCGTCATGGCGCGATCCATGTTTCCCGTAGGCTTAAAGCTTGCCGCCTTGCGGAAACGTTCGTAGCGGATCTGCAAATCTTCTGAAATACGAATCCAGGCAAGTGCATTCTCAAATTCCTCGCGCTTCACGCCCTGTTCTTCCAAAAGTTCTGCAAAAAAATCATCTGATGCATACGCAGCAGCCAAAATTTCAATGGCCGAGAGATGCTCTCTACGACTGCCCTCCGCGTTCGCGTAGGCCGTATCCATAATAGCCTCACCGCGCGAACCAAAAATCGTAGCCCCGCGCTCTTCAAGCGCAAGACGACGCTTAAGCGGCTCTTTGAGAGCTGAAAACGAAACGCCGAGCCGAGCCAAGAAAATTTGCCCGGGAACGGTACCGAGCGCGCTCGCAAAAAGATGAACAGCGGTAACCTCAAGAGCGCCTGACTGCTCAGCAAGAAGAAAAGCATCATTTACCGTCTTCACCGCATTGTCATCACACACGAAGGCTATGTCATCCGCGGGAATCTTCTTTGGTCCTTCCGCATTTCTCCTCCCGCGAGAAATCGCATACAAAAAAGAGAGGAGGCCAAGAGAGAGACAGAAGAGCCAAAGGTTTGGCCGAGTATAAAAAGTGAGATCGATAACATCCCCGGGGTTTGCTGTCGCAATCCCATACACAAACAAACCCACAAAAAATACTCCAAAAAACATGGCCAAAACCACTTCCGCCCTTCTGGCACTCCGAAGCATGCCTTCATGAGCAATTGAAGTGGCGTCTACGCGCTTTTTCCACTGTGCGTCCGGCATAGGCTACAAAAGGCTTCCGAGCCCGTGGTACAAGGCAAAAGCAATAAGTGCGAGAGGAGCTAGGAGGTAGAGCGCACAGACTACAAGTATCCCAACTGACCATATGAAGAGGCCGAGGGAACGGAAAACAATCTGCACGGAACGCATGAAGACGCTAATCAGCCGACTCTCCCAATCTCTCTGACCGTACATGGGTACAAAGATATTTTTGAGCCAAACCCCCAGCGAAAGTGAGGCAAAGGAAGCCGCAAGGTTATCCCCCGCCCAGGTAATCATCCGAGCGAGCCCTGTGGAATACCAATACACCGGAAATAACAAAACATCTAACACCACATCCTTAAAAACCTGCCCGGCCGCAACAACACTCGCCATATGGGCACAGTATAGCAAATCTAACCCTCCCGAACGATTGCTCGGAGCTCTTCCATGAGCCGGAGATAAAAACGGATATTCTGCGCGGTGGCGAGCCTGAGGCCCAAGATTTCTCCAGCCTTAAAGAGGTGTCGTAAATATGCGCGGGAATAGTCGAGCGAAGTCTGACAATCGCTGAATTTATCAATAGGCGAAAAGTCCGCAATGGTCTTTTCACTCGTCATCTGAATCTTTTCGTAAAAAGCTTCGGCGATTCTAAAATCGACCGCACCTTCCTGCGCTCGCGTGAAGGCCTCGCGCACGCATTCTTTAGGATCTCCCTTCCAAACAAAAATCTGTCCGTGCCGAGCGTTCCGTGTAGGCAAAACACAATCGAACATATCTACGCCCACAGAAACGTAATACACAATTTCTTCCGGCATCCCGCCGCCCATGAAATAACGGGGTCGATCCTCCGGAAGCATCGCAGCTACCTTCTTCGCAATCCTAAATGTATCCTCGCGCGATTCACCGACCGAGAGTCCGCCGATTGCATAACCATCGAATCCGATTTCTTTCAGTCCTTCCGCCGACTTCGCTCGAAGATCTTCGTACGTCCCTCCCTGTACGATCCCAAAGAGCAGCGCATCGTGCCTCACGTGTTTCTCAAAAGCTTCTTTCGACGCTTTCCCCCAGCGGAGTGATCTCTCCATGGCTTCTTCGTATCTTTCGCGAGTCGAATTCCCTGCCGCCACGTCATCAAACTGCATCATGATGTCAGAACCAATTGCTGCCTGCATCTCAAGTGATGAATCCGGAGTTAACCGAATCGATCGTCCGTCAATGTGCGATTGAAACGTCACACCCTCTTCATCTGTGGAATTGATTTTGGACAAACTAAACACCTGATAGCCGCCGCTATCGGTTAATATCGGCCCCTCGTACCGCATGAACTTATGCAATCCACCGGCTTGTTTCAAAATATCTGGTCCTGGCCTAAGAAGTAAATGATAAGTGTTGCCGAGAATTATCGATGATCCCAAAGCCTTCACTTCATCTCCCGTCATCGTCTTCACGGAACCTGAAGTAGCGATAGGCATGAAGACCGGCGTCTGTACGGCGCCGTGCGCAGTAGCCAAAACTCCCCCGCGCGCCAGGCCCTTTTTAGCTATGAGTTCAAAAGGCGAGCTCATAGAGGGCAATGCTGACCGCAGTAGCTACGTTCAGTGATTCCAGCGCCTCACTCTGCGGGATGGCCACAGATTGACCAGCGATAGATAACTTAATTCCCTTCCCTTCATTCCCGGCGATGAGGACGAGTGATTCTTCTTTTACTTCTTTAATCGAAATAGCCCCAGGCCGAAGCTCGAGCCGATAAATGCTACGACCAATATCTTCTAAAGCTTTCTCTGCATCCAGCCTGCCAATCTCAATCCATGGCGTCTGCAAAATTGCCGCCGCGCTTGCACGAACTGCTTTAGGATTAGTCGGATCTGCAGCCTCGATCAAGATCAATGACGCATTAAAGGCGAGACAAGCGCGAAGAATCGTACCCACGTTTCCCGGGTCTTGCAGACCGTCGAGCACAACAATGACTTTTTTCTGCAAAACATCTTTCAATGTCCAATCCGGAATTTTGGCTACGCCCGCTACCGATTGCGGGGTTTCCGTAGAAATGAGATCCCTGAAATTTTGTACGTCCTTATCCGTAAAGGAGAACTGTAGATGCTGTTTAGCATCCCTGACAAACTTGGCGCCTTCAATCAAAAAAAGTCCGGACTCCCGGCGAGCCTTCTTACTGTGAACGAGCTCGGTTACGAGCTTCTGTTGCGTTTTAGATAACATGTGCGGGCATTAAACCACAATAGGCAAAGCAGGGATAGACGTATCCTTTCCCCGAATAATCTCCTCAATTCTGTACGCGCCATGCGTAGGAGCGTTCACAAATCCGTTCCAGGCCATACGGGCGAGCGCGCCGCCGGCTATCCAATCAAACAGCCATTCATTAGCGTAGCGCGCATCCAGCGCATCTGCACCGGCACCCACCTGAAGGAGCCAGTCGCGATTATAAATCTCCTGCGTTCCCACGGGGTCAGTCATGAGAATAGGAATACCGAGCCCGGCATAGAACGAAAGCTCGGACGGTTTGGTCCAGAGAATATCTGTCTCCATCATGAGCTTGTTGAAGGATGAGAAATATTCGTTTCTATCCGTATTCTCAAAAATGGTGACCCTGCCGTCTCTCAAAGCCTCCCCGAGTCCCGCATCAATCACCTCACGCCTAAAATACGCGCCCACTTCTGGCCTGATGCCGGCCGCAAAGTTAAATTTTAGCAAACCATTTTTAATGCTTGGTGCGAGCGAACGCACGGCCGCAGCACCAATCTCTCTTTGTGCTCCGGCGCCGCCGATTGCGAACGTGAGACTCACCGCACGAGCGTTCTTTGTAGAAACTCCTTCACAAAACTGCTTTCCCATCACCGCCTCAAGCATGACGTAGGCTTTAGAAAAGAAAACTGCTTTCGGGTCCAAGTGGCACAAACGCCGTCCAAGATCATGCGTAGTCTGCGGCGCTTCTTTGCCGCCAATAGCGTCCATAGGAAGCGGAAAGCCGGTGAGAAAAATATTCTTCTCCCGTACGCCATACAATTTCAATCGCTCCACTACTCTTCCCGTAGGCGCAAAATATTTGATGCGGGATTTTTTGGGATCAAGCGGAACCCATGGCCTAGCCACGTCAGAATCGCAAATAACCAAATAAATATCACCTGGATAATTGAATTCCTCTGCCGCAAACGCCGGCGTCATGTACGTACAAATGAGCGGCTTGGGATGTTTGGCTAATTTTTCAATCAGCTCTCTCCCCCAGCCAAAGTCACGAATGAGCGCATAGACCTCCTTTACTTGAAGCGTGGGCTCTGACAAATCTCTCCTTGGATAAAAAGGCGGGATTCTCTGAAGCCAGTCATTAAATCCAAACGCAATACCGCCAAAAATGGGGACGTTTTTGAATCGCGATACCCATTCATAGGAGCGGCGCGCCGTAGCCCATAATTTCTTATCAGCCGGCGGAATCCCCTCGTAATCGTTCGCCAGAATGGTCTTTCGTCCAACCGCAAACGAGCGCATGCCGTTTGCCGCCCGCTCATGCCCGTAACCCATAGAGACCGCCACCACATAGGCCGTCCCCTCTTTTCCCTCCGTATGCATGAGTGAAGTATATCAGGACGGAGGGGAACGCTCATAAATTGACGGATTCTGTCCTATAAGGTAAGCTCTTCAGGTCTTATTTTCAGGGAAATTGTTCCCTCAACACCTAATTCATATGGCAAAAGTCTGTGCCGTTACCGGCAAGCGTCCATTGGTTGGCAACAACGTCAGCCATTCGAACGTCAAAACCAAGCGCCGTCAGATGCCGAACCTCCAGCCAAGAACGGTCATGAACCCGGCCACGGGTAGACCAGAACGCATCATGGTTTCCGGACGCGGCATCCGCACGCTCCGCAAATGGATGAAAGAAGGCAAGAAGTTCGATCTGCGCAAGTTGGTCTAAACAAAAAACCCTCGAGATTCTCGAGGGTTTTTTGTTTACTCTGGTTCAGTCGCAACACAGTCTAGAGAAGCCGTAGTATCCGTTGTGAACGTGTTTGTCTTCACTTGCTCAAGATAGACAACCAATTGCGCCGTGTCCATACCAGTACACGTATTTGTGACGCCAACGGCTTGCGGGAAATCCTGACCATTCACCCTCTGCTCGAGCACGGTGTTCTTGGAAGTATAGGACCCGCCCACTGTTTTCGGTGGTTGATACTCAAAACGATATTTTCCTTCAATCGAACCAAAGAGCTCGAAGGAAGCCAAAAATGTTCCATGGAACGGAGTACCAGCCTCGACCGCACCAATCATACAATCCACGCTCCCGCCGCAATCAAAATCTTTTGAATAAACAGGGATCGGGGAAAGATTCGCGTTCGTAATGCCAAGGCTCATGTACCGCATCATGCTGTAGGCCACGTCTCCGTTCGCCATGTAGTAACGCTTGCCATCTGCGGGATTGATGTACCAAGCTTCGCCCCTTCCCTCTACCTGAAGAACAATTTTTCCTTTTAAGCGATTAACCAGGCCGGAATCAACCGGAATTTTCGATGAACCAAACGGTGAGTTACCGCTCGCGTACTCTACGGAATCGCTATAACCGTCTCCGTCCGTGTCTGCCTTGTTAACGTCTGTCCCAAGCGCCTGCTCCATGTTGTCATCAAACCCGTCCTTGTCCGTATCTCCCGTAAAATCGTTATCTCCGGGAGCGTGATAATTGGCTACCGGGATTTTCCAAATGTCTGCATTCGTAATACCGAGCCCAAAGTTTCTGAGCGCAGCGTATGCGCCTTCCCCGTTTTTGAGATAAAACCGCTCGCCGGTATCCGGCGTTACGTACCAAGCTTCGCCATGTTCCTCCACCTGAAGAAGAATCTTTCCTTTAACCGCAGCGGGAGTGGCCGCTGAAGCCAGACCTGATGAAGCAAAGAGGACCGTGCTCGCCAGGCTTACACCAGCGAAGAAGCGATGAAAAGTCATATTGTAGAGACTATAGCACGGAACCTACTTTTTCAATTCTGCCACGAGCGCCTCCAGGAATCTCTTTCCCTTCTCCTCCCAATCGGTCTGCTCAAAATATTGTTTCTCCAAAATATAGTCCGTCACCTCCTGAGTTACCTTATCCGGTTCTTTTTCTTTGATCTCGCGGACGTATTTATCTAGGAATCGGAAGTGCAGCTCTTCGCGGACATCTTCATCCTCCACCTGACGCCACATCTGTTCGTCGTACACATGAATAATGGTGTCATCACTCGCCAAAGCACTGCGCAGATACTCCACGAGAACATCTTGAATCTCTTCCACTGACCTCATGGAGAGATCCTCCACGGAAACCTTATCTTTCAGAAAATCCACAATATCCGCCACATTGGCATCTACATCATTCGGGTCATAATGAATATCCGTTACCGGGTGGGGCGGCTTCATGGCAAGCGTGATGGCTTCCGGACGCTCAGCCAGTCCTGAAGCGTAATACGCGTCATAGAGCGCCTTGACGCTCTTATACTCCATATCCGTGTCCACAAAACGGTACAGAAGGTACAGGAAGGGTGCAGGAATAGGATCCTTCATGATCTTTATGGTCATGTCCTTCATGAACACCGCCTGGTTATGCTGGCGCTGCGGATCCCCTATCTGGTACGTGCGGCGATTACGGAGCCACTCCAACGTATCTGTAGTAGGCAGCTGGAGTGCGCGGAAGATGCCGAGTGCCTGAGAAAAGCCCAGATGCACCACATAGTCCGCTTTTACGCCCACTACCCGTTCAATCTGTTGAATACCATAATCCATGCCTCCGTAAGCACAGGCGTTGGCCAGGTAATATTCGTACTCTTTGTAGTTGCCTCCAGGCGGCAGGGGCGAGTATGTCCCGCGCGGAACGGACGTGATGGTGAGAGACCAGTCTTTGAGGTGCAGCGTCACCATATGAATGGAGTCACAGTGCGCCTCATTGCCCTCTTTTCTTGAATCAATGCCGAGAGCAAGAATATTAATCTCATCCTTTGAACCAAAAGGAGCTTCTCCACTTTCATTGATCTGCGCCTCACGGGCGGCCAGGATGCCATCCACCACGTTCGTGACCGCGGGCTCAGCCGCAGCCAAATTTTCCGGACGTCCGGGATGAGAAACAATAAGCCCGAACACGAAAACAATCGCGATCAGGGTACTGGCAAAAAATATCGCGAGAGCACGTCTCATATCTCCTCTTGTATCAAAAATCCCCGACGTTAGTCGAGGACTTTTTTACCTGTTGTGAACAACTTTGTCAAAATTAGAGCAAAGCTTCTTTTGCGGCCTTAGCTACAGAGAACTTGATAACCGTCTTTGCTGGGATCTTGATGCTCTCACCCGTGGCTGGGTTGCGGCCCATGCGTGCTGGGCGGTTCTTCTTTACCAACTTTCCAAGACCTGGCATGACAAACTCTCCAGCGCGCTTGATCTCCTTGTAGGTCAAGGCGAGGAACTTGTCATACATGTCGCTAGCGTCCTTCTTGGAAACGCCCCAGGTCTCTGAAAGCTCTGACATGATCTGTGCCTTGGTAAGTCTCGACATACGGTATCAATTAGAAGTAAGAGTGAATTTACGGGAAGAAGCGTAGCACAAGGCCCAAAACATTGAAGAAACTTATTCACAGGAGGCCAACCTGACCCTACGGCTGCAAAACTTCATCCGTAGGCATACCTTCTACCTCTATGACCACGCGCTTGACCGTAGGAAACTGTTTCAGCGTGGATTCAATCTGTGAACGGATAGCCGTTACTCTGCAGGAGCCAGCCACACCCGCTTGAAATACGTCATTAAATCGGACAGTAGCAGTTCCGTTTTTAATATCCAACATCTTGATCACGCTCCCTCGATTCAGCGAAGAAGTAAACCCTTCTTTCTCTTCTGTCACGTCCACGCCGCGAAGAAGTTCATCAAGTGCAGCTCGGCCAATGGCTTCTGTCTTTGCCACACGGCGCGTCACCGGATAAACCAGAGCGCAATCCGTACTGCTGCCAGATTTTTTCTCGTTCGTAAAATACACAGCAACGTTCTGACTGGAGACAGCGGCAAACGACACGGGCACGCTGACTTTATTCACTTCGCTGCCGTCTTTAGCAGAATACTCAAACACCTCCACCGTGCCTTTGGTTCCTTTTGGTGCGGGATAATTTGCCACAATAGTAAACGCGCCAAAGACTCCGGAATCAGCTGCGTCAGACATGGCAAATCCTTCCGTTAACACCGTACCGTCCTGATCCTTTACCCGGTACGCGAATTGATTCTCAAACACGCGAGCATATCCCTTAATAGTGAGCGGAAGACCTATGGCATCATTCTTGTCCGGTAAAGTCACCTGAATGTTTGCACCGCTTGGATCAAGTGCATCTGATGCTCCGCCTCCCCCGTTATCTGTATTCCCCGGAACGGGAGTGTCTGTATCAGGCGTTGCCTGGGGAGTCTGTAGGAAAGCCACTGCCCCTACGGCGAGCACGAGAATGAGAGCCGCTACGATGTACTTGATATATTTCATAGTTAAGGAGTTTTATTTTCTTCTAAGGTCACCGTCACGTCTTTTTCGGCACCGTCGTGAAGGATGTGGAGCGTGATCTTCTCGCCTACATCGAAGCCGTGAAGAGCGTTCTGGAGCGGCAGATCCTCCGTAATCTTTTTGCCGTTTAACTCCAGAATGATGTCATTTTCTTCTAACCCCGCCTTATC